>ERZ780149.4079-NODE-4079-length-11597-cov-4.292930_pt1 | contig 11597 bp, 13 predicted proteins | sample MGYA00511367_ERZ780149 | MGnify/ENA primary metagenome ERZ780149 (study PRJEB29588, sample SAMEA2153852) | human gut metagenome | biome: human gut; feature: human-associated habitat; material: faeces | place: Denmark | collected 2008/2010 ...
GGCGCACACCACACCTACCCGAATACCTTCCGCTACCAGATTGCCCTCATAGATCTTCATGTTGCTTGTCCTCCTTAAATAGTAAATTCCCTATGATCCGTTATTCTGCCAACAGGGACGGGGCTCAATACCGGACCAGGTGTCCCATCCGCCGCTGCTTGGTCCGCAGATAGCCGAGGTCCTCCGCCGTGGCGGGCATCTGGATGGGAACCCGCTCCACGATCTCCAGGCCGAAGTCGGACAGCTGGTAGATCTTGTCCGGGTTGTTGGTGAGAAGCCGCATGGTCCTGACCCCCAGGTCCCGGAGGATCTGGGCCCCGATCCAGTACTCCCGCAGGTCCGGGGCAAAGCCCAGGCGCACATTGGCGTCCACGGTGTCCAGCCCCTGCTCCTGGAGGGCGTAGGCCTTCAGCTTGTTGATCAGGCCGATGCCCCGGCCCTCCTGGCGCATGTACAGCACCACACCCCGGCCCTCCGCCTCGATCTGTCCCATGGCGGCGGCCAGCTGCTCCCCGCAGTCACAGCGCCTGGAGCCAAACACGTCCCCGGTGAGGCACTCGGAGTGGACCCGGCACAGCACGTTCTCCCCGCCGCCGATGTCCCCCTTTACCAGGGCCACATGGTGCTCCCCGGTCAGGTCGTTCACATAGCCGTAGATCTGGAAGTCCCCGTATTTGGTGGGCAGGTGGGCGGAGGCCTCACGGACCACATGCTTGTCGTGGCGGCGGCAGTAGTCCTGGAGGGCCTGGATGGTCAGCACCTTCAGCCCCCACTCCCCGGCCTTCTCCAAGAGCTCCGTGGTGCGCATCATGGTGCCGTCGTCCCGCATGATCTCACAGCACAGGCCGCAGGGGACCAGGCCCGCCAGGCGGCACAGGTCCACCGTGGCCTCTGTGTGGCCGCCCCGCACCAGCACGCCGCCCCGCCGGGCAGTCAGGGGGAACACATGGCCGGGCCGGCGCAGATCCTCCGGCCGAGTGTCCGGGTCCACGCACTTGCGGCAGGTGTAGCCCCGCTCTTCCGCGCTGATGCCGGTGGTGGTGTCCACATGGTCGATGGACACGGTGAAGGCGGTGGCGTGGTTGTCGGTGTTCACTTTCACCATCTGCTCCAGCCCCAGCCGGTCCGCGATCTCGGCGCTCATGGGGGTGCAGATCAGTCCCTTGGCGTGGGTGGCCATGAAGTTGACGTTCTCCGTGGTGGCGAGCTGGGCAGCGCAGATCAGATCCCCCTCGTTCTCCCGGTCCGGGTCGTCAATGGTGAGGATGAGGCGGCCGGCACGCAGTTCCTCCAGCGCCTCCTCCACCGTGCAGAATTGGGATTCCATGGGTCATTCCTCCTTGTTCAAAATCCGTTTTCCATCAAAAATTCCAAGGAGAGGCCGGCCCTGGGGGCGGCGGGCTCCGCCGGGCGCAGCAGCTTCTCCACATACTTGCCGATGATATCTGTCTCCAGGTTCACCACATCCCCGGACCGTTTCCGGCCCAGCGCGGTCACCGCCGCCGTGTGGGGAATCACGGACACGGAGAACCGGTCCGCCTCCACGGCTGCCACTGTCAGGGAGATGCCGTCCATGGCGATGGAGCCCTTCTCCACGATGTACCGTAGCAGGGCGGGGGATGCTTCTACCGTGTACCACAGGGCGTTGTCATCCCGGCGGACCTGCGTGATGGCGCCGGTGCCGTCGATGTGGCCGGAGACAATGTGGCCCCCGAACCGGCTGTCTGCCGCCATGGCCCGCTCCAGGTTCACCGGGCTCCCCGGCGCCAGGGCCCCCAGGGAGGAGCGGTTCAAGGTCTCGTGCATCACGTCGGCGGGGGAGCCGCCGCCGTCCACGGATGTGGCGGTGAGGCAGACCCCGTTCACCGCCACGCTGTCGCCGGTTTTCAGGTCCGCCAGCACCGTCTCCGCTCCGATGGACAGCACCGCCGAGCGGGTGCCCCGCCGGATGGAGCGGATCGCCCCGATTTCCTCAATGATTCCTGTGAACATCCGCGTCCACCTCTCCTTCCAGCAAAAAGTCCTCGCCCAGCCGGGTGACGGTTGGACTCCGTAGATGCGCCGCCTGGGCTGGGAGCTCCACCCCTGCCCCCTCCACCGGAGACTTGGCGGCTCCGCCGCCGAAGAGCTTGGGGGCGATGTAGGCCTGCACCCGCTGGACCAGCCCCGCCTCCAGCATGGCCCAGTTCAGGGCGCCGCCGCCCTCCAGCAGCACGCCGTCGATCTCCGCCGTCCCCAGGCGGTCCATCAGGGCGGCCAGGTCCACATGGCCCTCCCGCTCCGGCAGTGTCCAGACCTGACAGCCGGCGGCGGTATAGGGGGCGATTTTTTCGCCGTCCGTCTCACAGGTGGCCAGGATGGTCTCCGCCTCCCCGGCGGTGCGGACGACCCGGCTCTCCAATGGGGTCCGCAAATGAGTGTCGCAGATGATCCGCACCGGGTTCCGGCCGCCCTCCATCCGGCAGGTCAGCAGGGGATCGTCCGAGAGCACCGTGCCCACGCCCGCCAGGATGCCCCGGTAGCGGTGCCGGTCCCGGTGGACTCGCCGCCGGGCCGCCTCCCCGGTGATCCACTGGGAGGTCCCGGTGGCCGTGGCGATTTTCCCGTCCAGGGTCATGGCGTACTTCATCACCACATAGGGGCGTTTGGTGCGGATATAGTGGAAGAACACCGGGTTCAGCGCGTCGCACTGCTCCCGCAGCACCCCGGTCTCCACCTCCACCCCATGGGTCCGGAGGAGCTCCACGCCCTTGCCCGCCACCAGCGGGTTGGGGTCCATGCTGCCCACCACCACCCGGCGGATGCCGGCGGCCAGGATGGCCTCGGTGCAGGGGGGCTGGCGGCCCGTATGGCAGCAAGGCTCCAAGGTGACGTACAGCACGGCCCCCGCCGGGTCCTCCCGGCAGTCGGCCAGGGCGGCCCGCTCCGCGTGGAGCCCGCCGCACCGCTCATGCCACCCCCGGCCGATGACGCACCCGTCCTTCACCAGCACGGCGCCCACCAGTGGATTGGGGCTGACCCAGCCCACGCCCCGCTCCGCCAGCTCCACGGCCAGCGCCATATAGGAGCTGTCATCCATCTTCTTCACCTCCAAAAATGGAAAAATGCTCTGAACCAGTGGTCCAGAGCATCGTGAAAACGGGACGCACCCGCGCCCACGGAAAACAAAACCGCTCCGGAATGTAACCATTCCAGAGCGAGCGTCCACGGGCGCAGGAAAGAGAGTTCCTGCAGTCACACGATCTTCTTTCATCCAGACTTTACTGTCGGCCTTGGAGTTTCACCAAGTCTGCCTTTCGGCTCGCGGGCTGTACCGCCGGTGGGGAATTTCACCCCGCCCTGAAGATCCTGATTCAGTTGAGATGATTATAGGCCAAGGCGCTGGAATTGTCAACCCTCTGGACAGCGCAGGGTTGCAGAATCTTTGTCCTCCCGCCAGGCATAGGCGGGTTTGCAGGCGCGGTTAAGGGGCATGCATTTACGCGGTTCTGGCAGAATGATGCCGCCGCGCCAGGCCGCCCCGAATGTAGCGGCAGCCATTCCTCCGCGCCCTGCCGGAGGTACCGCAGGCATCCCCCCTCCCCCTTCCGTGTGAAAATTGAATGCGGAACCCACCAACCGGCGCTTGACATTTTCCTTGTGAGAATGACAGGCGCTTTTCTTATTTTTGGAGGATTTGCCTATTGAATGTATTTGAAACGGTGAAACAGTCTGTTACCACCCGGCAGGCTGCCCTGCTGCAGGCGTGGGCCTTCTCCGTCGATGTTTTGCCGGAACACCGCCTCAAATTCTGCGGGGGAAATAAAACAAAGAAAAGCCTCCGCCATTTACAGAAAGCCCGTGTCCCGCTATACTGAAGGCAGGAAAAATGGAGGTGCAGTTGATGGCGGGCAGACGAATCTGCGCCGGGTACTACCGGCGGTACGACGGCAAGGTGGTCTACGTGATTTCCACGGCCACGGATAATGACACCAGAGAGGAAACGGTCATTTGGACTACCTATCCCTTTGCGGATGTTCCCAAGTACTGCACCTCCACCAAAAAGTCCTTCTGCGCATTCGTGGAAGCAGACGGAGAGCGGAAAGCCAAGTACAAGCGGCTGATGAATATGAAGATCTCGGAGGCCGCCATCGAGCGACTGGAGGATGAAGGCTTCCGGGGGCCGGTGCGAAAACAACATCAGCGGCAGTTGGAGGAAGAATACGACTCCCGAGAGTATCAGCGGTCTCTCTCCTACCTCGCATACGCGAAAGATCTCTGCGAGCACTACAACTTCGACCGGAGCAAATATCGCCTCTGCATGAAAGAAAAGCGGTTCACCGCCATCACACGAAGTGACTTCGCCAAACTGAAAGAGGATCTGCAATTTCTGGACAACGCCCTGAAAACAGTGCTGTTGGAATACCGGGACTACTTCCGGGAGCGGTTCGTGGAGGGCCTGTCCATCCGCAAGTACGCCGAGGCACACCAGCTGAACCGAGGCAGCGTGGACTATATGCAAAAGAAGTTTTTCTCTGCCCTGGCTCGTCTGTTGAAAGAGCGGGACGAAGCAGAGGGCAGGTACCGACTGCGGAAACCGGCGCAAAACTGAATCGACCCAACACTGAGCGGAGTGTCTGCTGACAAAGCAGGCGCTCCGCTTTTCTGTCAGAAATATGTCAAAAGGATATTATTCCCCCAATACATAGTGAGGGGGGTAAAAGAGGCACAGTTGTGTCAATTCTATGTCACTTGAGAAATGTCTTCGGGTAAAGTAGTAGAGGGGGTAATCAAAATGAAAGAGTCTGCCTACAAAAATTATGCGGAGCTGCCGCTGTTTCTCAACTCAAAAACAGTGGCGAAGGTATTGGGCGTCTCACCGTCCAGCGGATATGAACTGATGCACGAGCCGGGCTTCCCGGTACTGCGCATCGGCAACAGGATGGTGGTACCCAAGGAGCAGTTCATCCAGTGGGTGAAGGAACACACAGGAGGCGGCACATGAGATACAGCAAGTACAGCGGGCGCGGAAATTTTTTCTCTCTGCCCAACGAAGTGTTTCTCCTGGGTCTAAGTGCCGGAGAGTTATCTGTGTACAGTTTTCTGAAACGGTGTGAAAACCGAAAGACACATCAGTGCTGGCCCAGCATCAAAACCATTGGACAAGCAGTGCGGATGAGCGAGAATACCGTCCGCAAGTACATCCGTCAGTTGGAGGAGCGAGGACTTATCACCGCAGAGCCCACAGAGGTCATCACCAAGACAGGAGAAAAGCGAAACGGAAATCTGCTGTTCACCCTCCGGCCCATCAGAGAGGTGATCGACGAACACTATGCAAGCCAGTTAGCGGAGTTGGAGCTGGCAACGGAGCGCCAGCGTGTAGCAAAACTCCTGCGGGAGCGGGAAAGCCCCGCATGACCGCCTGTGAGCCGCTGTGTGCCCCGATCACGGGAGGGGCAGAGTCCCTGCCCCTCCCAGCGGATAGAGACCGGATTTGGGCCGCTGTTCCCCCTCTTTGGAGAGAGGACTCTCCCCATTCTGGGTTCTTTACGGGGGACGAAAGAAAAAGCAGGAGAAAGCCCTGGCGCTTTTGTGGCGTCCGGACGGTCACTTCCGCCCGCAGTGCGGGCGGTTTCCGGGGACGGAGGCTGACGCTTTTTCAACCAACCAAACCTGCGGTTGACGCTATTTCCAGAAAAACTGGCGAGTACCCCCGCCGTTGCGGGATATTCGCTGACGCTATCACGGATTTAGGAGGTATTTGAAAATGAGAGAAAATAGACACAAACACACCGTTTGGATGGATGACGATGTGTGGGATCAGGTGGAGTCCCACTACCAGAGGGACAACTGTACAACCAAAAACGAATTTATTGAGAAGGCAATTCGGTTCTATTCCGGCTACCTGGACACGGAATCTGCCGATGCCTATCTGCCCCGGGTCCTGGCCGACGTGCTGGAGGGCAAACTGGGAGCCCTGGGCAAACGGATGGGACACCTGCTGTTCAAGCTGTCGGTGGACCAAAATCTCATGGGGAATATCCTGGCCGCTGATATAGAGATCGACCCGGATGAGTTGCGAAAGGCCCGGGTGCGGTGTGTCAAAGAGGTGAAGGAGACCAACGGTGAGATCAGCTTCGAGGACGCCATCCACTACCAAAAGGGGGCTGAGTGATGCCGGGACTGATCCAGAAGTCGGGCTACATCAAACCTGAAAGCGGCGACAGTCACTACGCCGAGTACATCGCCACACGGGAGGGCGTGGAGCTTTTGGAAGTTCCGCACCCCGCCCATGACGGCAGCGGCTACCTGGAGTATATGGCCCAGCGTCCCCGCTCCCACGGCCTGTTCTCCGCCGACGGCCCCGCCGGTCTGGAGAAGACCATGGAGGAGATCAACGGGCACACCGGGCCGGTGTGGACCTTCGTTTACTCTCTGAAACGGGAGGACGCCCACCGGCTGGGCTATGAGAACAGCGAGAGCTGGCGGAAACTCCTGCTGGCTCACCAGACGGAACTGGCTCAGGCTATGAAAATTTCGCCAAGCAGCTTCCGATGGTGTGCCGCCTTCCACGATGAAAAACACCACCCACACATCCACATGATGGTCTGGTCGGCCGACCCCAAGCAGGGGTATCTCACAGAAAAGGGCATCGAAAAGATGCGCTCCCAGCTGTCCAATGAGATCTTCCGGGACGAGCTGCTGTCTCTCTGCCAGAAAAAAGATCTGTCCTACAGCCAAGTGCGGGACGCGGCGATGGAGGCCATGGGGCGGCTCATCCGGGAGATGGAGACAGGCCTGTGCCACAGCCCCGTCATCATGGAGCAGATGGAGACGCTGGCCGGAATGCTGGAGGACCACAAGGGAAAAAAGGTCTATGGCTACCTGAAAAAGCCGGTGAAGGCGCAGGTGGACGCCATCGTGGATGAGCTGGCCAAGGTCCCGGAGGTGGCGGAGTGCTATGAACAGTGGAACCAGCTTCGGGACGAGCTGGAGCGTTACTACAAGGACGCGCCCAGAGAGCACCTGCCGCTCTCACAGCAGAAGGAGTTCAAAGCCATCAAGAACATGGTCATCCGGGAGGCGGAGCGGCTCCGGCTTGGCACGTTTACCTTCGAGGATGCCCGTATGAGGGACGAGGTGGATGAGGACCAGGATGCGGTGTACTTTACCTGGGATTCCAACTGGCAGATGGCCGAGGCCTACCAGAGTGCCAAAGAGGTGCTGGAAGAGTACGAAAACCCGGAGAGTGAAAAAGCGGAACAGGTGCAGGTACTGGAGCAGCTCTGGCAGAGAGGTTTCTCCCTGGCCGCCTATCAGCTGGGCAAATGCTGGCGGGACGGGCGGGGCGTTCTCCCTGACGACGAGCAGGCAGAGCTGTGGTTCCGGCGGGCAGCTGATGCGGGATATGACTTCGCCCAATACGCGCTGTGGAAGCTTCTGCAAAGTCAACACCGAATGGACGAGGCAGTATCCTGGTATGAAAAAGCGGCAGCGCAGGGGAACTCCTACGCCGCCTACCGCCTGGGAAAGCTGTATCTGGAGGGGAAAGATGTCCCGAAAGACGTGCCAAAAGCGGTGGCCTACCTCACCGAGTCCGCCCAGCAGGGCAACCAGTATGCCCAGTACGCTCTTGGAAAACTGTACCTCACTGGGCAGGGTGTCAAACAGGATCGGGAGCAGGCCTGGACGTATTTCTATGAATCGGCGGAACAGGGAAACGAGTACGCCGACTTCTTTCTGGAGCACTTCGATCAGGCGCGCAGGCCCAATGTGTTCCTGTCGGTCACCCGACTGCTCCACCATCTGAGTCAGATCTTTCGTGACAACTCGGTGCCCCCCGCCGCCCCGGTAGGACAGCGGGTGGACCGAAAGCTGCGGCGGAAAATCCAGGAAAAGAAGATCGCCATGGGTCACAAGCCAAATGACCATGAGGAAACTCCCCGGCAGGACATGGGCGGCATGACCATGGGGTGGTAGGCGTATCAGGAACTGCGCCGCAGAGTCAAAGATAAAAGCCTCCCGCAGATGCGGGAGGCTTTGGAGCCAATCATTTCACACCGAGCAGGAGCATCACGGCCACGCCCGCCGCGATGGGGAGCAGAAGAAAGAAGACCTGAGCAAAGCCGCTTCGCTTTTCTTTGCCGCGGAACGCTCTGCCGGGATCATCCAGATAATACAGCTGGATCTGCACCGGCGGGACGGCGCGCTCCAGGTATTTGTACTGGTACGGTTTTCCGGAGACCTCGTAGGCGTAGGCAGCGTGATACTGCGAGGTGGTTTTCTCATCAGGCGTGACGCCGTCATCCCAGTATTTGATCCGCTTGGCCGTTACCACATGGCCCAGGGCGACTGCTTTCTCCACGCGCCTGCTATGGGGCGGATGGGCATGGGACCACCGAATCTCCAGAATAAAGAGGATGACTATGACCGCGATGCCGATCACGGCGCTGGGTTGGAGCACAGAGGTTCCGAACTCTTCCATCAGCGCTGCAAACTCTGATAAAGTATCTCCCATTGGTTCTCTCCCCCTCCCTGTTCTGCCTTTTTATTTACAAAAATCATATCACAGAGGCGGCGGGGAGACAAGGACCGTACCAGAGTTTCTTAAGATGAAAACTTTCTGAAAACAGTTGCAGTTTGGGGTGGCTATTTAGAGACAGTTCGGGTATTGTGTGTTGCTGACAAGAAGGAGGCGGCACACATGAACGACTACATGAAGGCCCTGCACCAGCGGTTCTATCAAGATCCGGAGGATACAGAGGAAGAACAGGAGATGGATCAGGCGGAGCAGGCCCTGAAAGCCACCCTGGGCCGGGAACAGCGGAAGCTCCTGCTGTCCCTGGTCAACGCCCACTCCCTTTGGCAGGAGCGCACCTCCCTGGAGAGCTTTACCGCCGGCCTCCGGCTGGGGCTGGGAATCGCCGGGGCGCTGGAGCCCTGCTCCTTCGACGATGACCAGGAGGAGCAGGCCAGACGAAAGATGGAAACAAAAGGAGATTAACAAACCAAGGCCAGGGCAGCACGGTCGTGGGCGGGATGTGACCCCCCTCCCCCTCAAAAATTACGGGGCTGTAAACAACAAAGGCCCTCCCTATTGGAAAAGTTCTGTTGACTGGCGGGTATTGCGATGCCGTTAACAAGGAGAAAGACGGCGAGCTGAACTGCCCAAATGATAACAGTTTGATAATAGTGTGCCGTGCCGCTGGCTATTTCCCGTTTCTGTGGTATGTTGTGTTGCTGAGAAGGGATGACTATGACAACCAATCAAACCCCAGTCCAGCGGTGCCAATACTGCGGGAGCGGCGATCTGGGCCTGGGCTGGCAGCACGGAGAGGCGCTGGTGACCTACAAGAAGCACGGACTCCTGGGCAGCCGGCTTCGGTATCTGATCTGCCGCCGCTGCGGAGCCGTGGTATATCAATGGGTGGCGGAGCCCCATAAGTTCCCGCCTATCAGTAATTATATCGCAAATCAAAGATAAACTCTGGAGGTGAGCAGCATGGCAAAGCGCAGACCGTCCGGCGACGGTATGGTCAGGAAAAGAGAAGATGGCCGCTGGGAAGGCCGAATCGTCATCGGCCACAAGAGCAACGGCGACTCCATCTTCCGATACATCTACGCAGATACCCAAAAGGAATTGACCGCTAAACTCCGGCAGAACATCGACGCCTATCAGGGAGTTGACCTGACGGAGGAGAGCAGAATGACGTTGTCAGAGTGGCTGGATCGGTGGCTGGAGCAGATGTCACTCACCCTGCGGCCCGACACCCTGAAACGGTACCGGGGCGACATGGACCGCCATGTCAAGCCCCGCCTGGGGCAAAAGAGGCTCACACAACTCACCGCTGAGGATCTGCGGGAATTGTACCGCTTCCTTCTGGAACAGGGGCGAATTGCCCCTCGCCCCGGCCAAAGCCCCGGCCTCTCTCCCGCCACCGTCCGCGGTATCCACGCCGCCCTCCACCAAGCCCTCCAAGCGGCAGCAGATCAGGGGCTGATGCCCAACAACCCCGCCAAACAGGTGGACCCGCCTAAAATCACCCACAAGCCCATGAAAATTCTAAACGAGGAACAGATGGACACTTTCTTGGCGGCGGTGGATGGCAATGAAATCTGGCGAGATTTCTTCTACACGGAGCTGACCACCGGCCTGCGGCTGGGTGAAATTTGCGGCCTCATGTGGAACGACTTTGATGGACGAAAGGGCACTCTTAGGGTCAATCGCACGCTGCATAAAGAAAATGGTGGCCGTCTGGTGGCGGGGGATACCAAGACCTACGCCGGGACCCGGACCATCCTTCTGCCCACCAGCACGGCGGAACGGCTGCGGCTGCGAAAAAAGACTTCCTACTCACCTTGGATATTCCATGACCCACTTCGCCCAGAAGTCCCGCTGAACCCCGGCACAGCATACCGCCAACTGAAAAAGATTTTGCAGGAGACTGGACTGCCTGAGCTCAGATTCCACGATTTAAGACACACCTTCGCCACCCACGCCCTAGCCAGCGGGGTGGATGCCAAGACCCTCTCCGGCATTCTGGGACACACCAAGGCCAGCTTCACCTTGGACACCTACACCCACACTACCGGGGATATGCAGAGACGTGCGGCGGAGATCGTGGGCGGCTTCCTGACCGACTACTTAGGAGAGGAGATGGCTCCATGGCAAAACGCCGAAGACACGGCGACGGCAGCCTCCACCTGAGAAAGGATCGGCGCTGGGAGGGCCGGTATGTGGTAGGCCGGGACGAGAAAGGTTTCCCCATCACAAAAAATGTCCTGGCCAAAACCAGGCCAGAGTGTGCGGCCAAGCTGGAACAGCTGCGGAAAAGTCTGGAGGTTCCCGCCCCTGAGCCACCTAAACCGGGTATCTCCTTAGGTGACTGGCTGGACCATTGGTACCAGACCTATAAGAAGGCAAGCCTTCGGCCCAATACCCAGATGTCCTATGAGCGGCGAATCTACCAACACATCATCCCCGCTCTGGGCAATGTCTATCTGGACAAGCTGACCACTGGGGACATCCAGCAGTTCTATACCCATCTCAAGCAGAACGGCAGACTGTTGCGCAAGGAGCTCTATGGAGAGGGGCTCTCAGACCAGACCGTCCGCGGCATCCACACCACCCTCCACGCAGCCCTGGACAAGGCAGTAGAGGAAAAGCTGGTCTTCCGCAACCCTGCGGACAGCTGCAAACTCCCACCTGCCAAATCCAGAGAGATGAAAGTACTTGCTCCTGAGGAAATTCAACGCCTGCTGATCCAAGCCAGGGAGGACGGCTGCTACGAGCTTCTGCTGCTGGAACTGGCCACCGGCCTGCGCCGGGGCGAGATCTTAGCACTCCAATGGGATGACCTAAACTTCCGCACTGGGGCGCTGCGAGTAGAGCGGCAGGTACACCGAGTAAAGGGCGAGCTGGTGGTATCTCCTCCCAAGACTAAGGCAGGCAATCGGACGGTCCTTCTCCCTGCTCCTGTCTTGAAGGTCTTAAAAACCTACCAGAAAACCGTCCACTCCCGCTGGATGTTCCCCTCCCCTGTCAAGGAGGATTCTCCCATGGACCCAGCTGCTGTCCGGAAGCGGCTCCAGACAGTGCTGGAGCGAGCGGAGTGCAG
>ERZ780149.4088-NODE-4088-length-11582-cov-4.520170_pt1 | contig 11582 bp, 12 predicted proteins | sample MGYA00511367_ERZ780149 | MGnify/ENA primary metagenome ERZ780149 (study PRJEB29588, sample SAMEA2153852) | human gut metagenome | biome: human gut; feature: human-associated habitat; material: faeces | place: Denmark | collected 2008/2010 ...
ATATTATTGTGAGGTTTATTATGAAATTTGTTATTGATGCTTTTGGTGGGGATAATGCACCTTATGAAATTGTTGCGGGAGCAGTCAGCGCCGTTAACTTAATTAGTGATGTTGAAATTGTTTTAACAGGGGATAGTGAAAAAATCAACTCAATTTTAAAAGAAATTGGCTATAGTGGAAACAAAATTGAAGTTGTTGATGCACCTGAGGTTATAACCAATGATGAATCACCAACACTTGCAATTAGAACCAAAAAGAACAGTTCACTTGTTGTTGGGCTTGATATGCTTGCAAATAATGATAATATTGATGGGCTTATCAGCGCAGGAAGCACAGGGGCAGTTCTTGCAGGTGGACTTTTTAGGGTTGGAAGAATTGATGGGGTTTTAAGGCCAGCACTTTGCCCACTTTTGCCTAATGCGTGCGGGGGAAAAACCTTGCTTATTGATTGCGGGGCTAATGTTGATTGCAAACCTGAATATCTTGTTCAATTTGCAATAATGGGCTCGGCTTACATGAAGGCAACTTTTAACATAGAAAACCCAAGAGTAGCCCTTATAAGCGTTGGCACTGAAGATAAAAAGGGTAATGAATTAACCCATAAAGCATTTGAAAAACTAAAAGAAATTAAAGACATCAACTTTGTTGGTAACATGGAAGCAAGAGACCTTCTTTCAGGCAATTATGATGTTTTGGTGTGTGATGGGTTTATTGGTAATGTTGCGTTAAAATCAACCGAAGGTGCTATTGCATTTTTCATGAAAACAATGAAAGAACAAATTAAAAACGCGGGCGTTGGCGCTAAACTTGGTGCGGCAATGCTTAAAAAAGTTTTCAAAGAATTAAAAAATAAACTTGATTATAACAATCAAGGTGGTTCACCATTTTTGGGGGTTAAAAAATTGGTTATTAAATCTCATGGTTCAAGCAATGCAAAAACAATATATTCTTGCGTGTTGCAGGCAAGGCAATTGGTTCTTTCAAACACTGTTCTAAAAATCAAAGAAAGCCTTAAAGATGCAAAGTTGGAGGAAGTTTAGTTGACAAATACATTTAACTTTCACGAGGCAGAAGATAAACTTAAAGTTAAGTTTAAAAACAAAGAACTTCTTGAAACGGCATTTACTCATTCAAGTTATGCAAACGAAAACAACAAGCAAAGCAATGAGCGTCTTGAATTTTTGGGAGACAGTGTTCTTGGGCTGATTGTAACTCAAGTTATTTATTCAAAAACCGACTTTAAAGAGGGGCAACTTTCAAAACTTAGGGCATTGCTTGTTAGCGAAGAGCCGTTATCTAGAATTGTTGATATGCTTGATATTGAAAAACTAATGCTTAAAGGCAAAGGTGAAAGCAAAAGCAAGGTTTCAAGCAAGGCAATTAAGTGTGATTTGTTTGAAGCCATTGTTGGGGCAATTTATTTAGATTTAGGGTTTGGTGCTGCAAAAAAATTTGTTTTATTTAACTTGAAACCAATTTTTGAAGAGGTTAGTGGGCTTGAAACTTTTGAAGATGCAAAAACTCAACTTCAAGAAAAATTTGCTCATAAGAAAATATTTTACAAAACTAAAAAAATTGGATTAGAGCATAACCCTGAATATGAAAGTGTGGTTTACATTAACGGGGTGGCGTGTGGCAAAGGCAATGCCACAAACAAACGCAGTGCTGAGCAACTTGCAGCGCAAGTTGCACTTAGAAGTGTAACAAAAGTTTAGTGAGGTAAAGACTTTGAAATTTAAAAAAATTGAAATTTATGGTTTTAAATCTTTTGCAGATAAAACCGAAGTTAGGTTTGAATCAGGTGTAACAGGAATTGTTGGGCCAAATGGTTGTGGGAAAAGTAATGTTGCTGATGCCATCAGATGGGTAATGGGTGAGCAAAGCGCAAAGGCTCTTCGTGGTGGAAACATGCAAGATGTTATTTTTAACGGAACCGACACAAGAAAAAGGCAATCTTTTTGTGAGGTTTCTTTGTTTTTTGATAACTCTGAACGCATTTTTCCGCTTGATTATGATGAAGTTGTTTTTACCCGTAAACTTTATAGATCTGGTGAAAGTGAATACCAAATCAATAAAAACCAATGCCGAATGAAAGATATTGTTGATGCCCTAAGAGATTCAGGGCTTGGGAAAGAAAGTTACTCAATTATTGGTCAAGGCAAAATTGACAGTCTTCTTTCAGCAAAACCTGAAGAAAGAAGGTCGGTTTTTGAAGAGGCTGCGGGAATAAGCAGATTTAAAAGCAGAAAAATTGAAGCCGAAAGAAAACTTGAAAGAACAAATGAAAACTTAACAAGGCTTAATGATATTATTTTAGAACTTGAAAGGCAACTTGGTCCACTTAAAGAGCAAAGCGAAAAAGCGAAAAAGTTTTTAGATTTGAGAGACAAATTGAAACTTTTGGAACTTAACATTTATGTTGCTCAATATGAGTCTGCAAGCACCAATAAAGATGCAATAAGAGAAAAACTTAAAGGCATTTGTGAAGAACTTGAAACTAAACAAAAAGAACTTGAGCATGTGCTTGAAGATTATAATTTCAGCAGAGAAAGCATTAATAATCTAGATTATAATATTGAACAGTTGCGTGATGAACTTTTAAAGATAACCGTTGAACTTGAAAAACAATCAGGGGAAAGCAACCTTGTGCGTGAAAAACTGGCGAATGCAAAAGAACAGGCTGAAAAACTAAACACCCAAATTAGTCAAGATGAAGTTTTGCAACAATCTGCTGGCGAGAAAATTGAAGAAAGAAAAACTGAAAAAGCAAAACTTGAAACAGTAATAGGTGAACTTGACAGGCAACTTGGTAACCTTAACGATGAGTATTTAGAGGTTGTTGACCGCATTACCGCAGGTGAAAAAACAGCCGAAGAAAGTGGAGATGAAATTTATTCTGCGCTTGATAAGTTAGGAGATGTTAAGTCAAGCATTTCAAGTCTTAATGCTCAAAAAAATAGTCTTGTTGACCGTAAACAAGAAATAGCCAACAGGCAGAACGAAATTGAAAAAGAAAAAATTAATCTTGAAAATAATTTGGCAGATAAACAAAATGAACTTGAAAAAGCAAAACTTGACCTTGAAAAATCTAAATCAATGCAATCAGAACTTAATGAAGAGTTAAGGCAAAGCAGCCAAACTTTGAGTGATTATTACACAAAGCAACAAGAACTTAACGCCGAATTTCACACAAAAACAAGCCGTGCAAGAATTATGCAAGAGATGGCAGAAGAAAACGAGGGCTACATTTTAAGCGTTAAAAGGCTTCTTGAACAGGCAAAAACTAATTCAAGTTTGGGTGGAATGATTGTTGGTGTTGTTGCAAAACTAATGAAGGTTCCTGAAAGGCTTGAAACAGCCATTGAAATGGCATTGGGCTCAGCCGTTCAAAACATTGTTACACATAACGAAGATGAAGCAAAATATATTGTTAACTTTTTAAAACAAAACAGGTTTGGAAGGGCAACTTTTCTTCCAATTTCAAGCGTTAAAGAAAGGTTTATTGCAACTGAATTTATGCCTAAATTAAAATCTCAGGGCGTGCTTGGAATTGCAAGCGAACTTATAACCTTTGAAAAATCTCTTTTGCCAGTGTTTAAAAGTTTGCTTGGTTCAACCGTTATTGTTGACACCATTGATAACGCCGTTAACCTTGCAAAACAAACAAGGTATTCATTTAAAATTGTAACGCTTGATGGCGATGTTATTAACCCGCAAGGGTCAATTACTGGTGGTTCTAAAAAAGAAGCAGCAGTTAATTTGCTTGGAAGAGAAAGGGAACTTGAAGACACCAAAAAAAGTGTGCTTTTAATTAAAAATGAATTAGACAAAATTGCCCAGAAAATTGAAAATGAAAAACAAAACAAAAACAATATTAATGAAAAGTTAATCGAACTTGCAAGCAAAATTCATGAACAGGAAGTGATGTTAGTTAAAATTTCAGACGACATTGAAAACATTGAAAACGAGCAAGATGATTTGCAGGTTGAGTTAAGAAACTTAGGTTATCAATTTGAAAATATTATTGACCAAATTGAAATAATCAATGCAACATTAAAAGAAACAAGTAGCAAAGAGCAGGAAATTGTTGACCAAAAAACTGTTGCAAGTGAAAGCAAAAGGTTAATGGCTTCAAAGTTTGACCAACTTAAAAAGCGAAGAGAAGCGTTATATGAAAATTTAACCGAACTTAAAGTAACAAAAGCCAGCAAAGAGGCAGAACTTATAAAAGCAATTGAAGATATTGAAAGGCTTGAAACCGATGTTGCAACAAGCAATTATAGGTATCGTGAAAATAAACTCGAATTGCAAAAAAATTTATCTGCCATTGCTGAATATGAAAACATTTTAAGTTCATTTGTTGAAAGTGCAAGTCAAACTGAGGCAAAGGCAAGACTTGATGAAATTAAAAATGAACTTCAACAGATGGACATGAAAAAGGCAACCCTTCAAGCAACAATGAACAATGCTGACAGCAAAAAAATGGAACTTTCAGCAGACATTCAAAAGGCAAGCGACAAAAAAATTAAAGAAGAAATGAATCTTCAAAAGGTTGACACTGACATTGAGGCGATGCAAGAACGCGTTTGGGAAGAATATTCAATGACATATGCTGATGCTGTTTTAAATAAAGTTGAAGACTTTAACTTAACAGAAGGTCTTGCAGAAAGCGGAAAGATTAAGAAAGAAATAAATGCGCTTGGGTATGTTCATGTTGGGGCAATTGAAGAAATTAAAGCCGTTAGCGAAAGGTATGACGACCTTTGTGTGCAAAGAGATGACCTAACAAAAACTCAAGACGATTTAATTAAAATAATTAAAGAATTAACTGGGCAAATGGAAGCAAGGTTTAAAGACCAGTTTGAAAAAATTAACTTAAACTTCCAAAAAACCTTTAAAGAACTTTTTGGTGGCGGAAGGGCCGAACTTATTTTACATGATGATGTTAGTTGCCTTGAAGCAGGAATTGACATTGTGGCTGAGCCACCTGGCAAAAAACTTCAAAGCATAAGTCTTCTTTCAGGTGGTGAAAGGGCTTTTACTGCTGTTGCTATTCTGTTTGCAATTTTAAAGTTAAGGCCAATGCCATTCTGTGTGCTTGACGAAATTGAGGCAGCCCTTGATGACGCCAATGTTGAAAGGTTTGCTAAATATTTAAAAAGGTTCAGCCAAGACACACAATTTATAGTTATAACTCACAGAAAGCCAACAATGGAACTTGCCGATTGTCTTTATGGTGTTACAATGGAAGAGAAAGGGGTTTCAAAAATGGTTTCTGTTAAACTTAGTGATGCAACAAAATTATCAAGTGAGGTTAGTGCATAATGGGCTTCTTTTCAAGATTATTTGAAGGCAATAAAAAAACAAAAAAATCTTTTGCTGAAAAATTAAAATATATTTTCACAGGCAATGAAATTGATGAAGAGTTTTATGAAGAACTTGAATATTGTCTTCTTTCAAGCGATATTAGCAGTTCAACTTGTGATGAAATTATAAGTGAACTAAAAACCCAGGCAAAACAAAAAAAATTGAAAAAAACTCAAGATTGTAAAAATTTGCTTAAAGAAATAATGGTAGAGATTTTAAACAGACCAGAGTTGCCTGATTTCAGTTATCCGCTGGTTATTATGGTTGTTGGCGTTAATGGTGTTGGAAAAACAACTGCTATTGGCAAAATGGCAAAACTGTTCACTCAAATGGGTAAAAAGGTAACAATTGCAGCGGCTGACACTTTCAGGGCAGCAGCGGCTGACCAACTTGAAGTTTGGGCAGAGCGTGCAAAGGTGAAAATAATTAAAAGCAGCGCTGGGGCTGACCCAGGTGCCGTTGTGTTTGACGCAATAAGTTCAGCAAAAGCAAAAGGAACTGATTGTTTAATTATTGACACAGCGGGAAGACTTCATAATAAATCAAACTTAATGGAAGAACTTAAAAAGATTTCAAGAATTGTTGAAAAAGAGTTTCCAAATGCAAATTACCACAAGGCAATTGTGGTTGATGCAACAACGGGGCAAAACTCAACTAACCAAGTTGAACTGTTTGATGAAGCGGTTGGGCTTACTGATATAATAATCACTAAACTTGATGGCACGGCAAAAGGTGGGTTCTTATTAAACCTTGCTGAGCAGTTTAACATTCCAATAAGGTTTGTTGGGGTTGGAGAGGGCATTGATGACCTTATTCCGTTTAACTCAAAAGAGTTTGTTGATTCAATTTTGTAAATTTTCTTGACAAAAAATAAAAAATGATATATTATTTCAATGTAAAGGTTAATGGCTTTACAAAAGGTAGGTGCAGGTGGATATTTCAAGCAAACTAAAACTTAATGAATTGTTTGATGCTTATGGCAAACTTTTAACCGAAAAACAGCAAGAAATTTTAAATCTTTATTGTTTTAAAGATTGTGGGTTAACAGAAATTGCTGAAAATTTATCAATAAGCAGGCAGGCTGTTCATGATGCTGTAAGTTCAGCACAAAAGTTGCTGGTTGATTTTGAAAATAAAGTTGGGTTTATTAAATACAAAAAAGACCTTAGAAAAAATCTAGATAAGTTGAATTCAAAATTTTAAAAGGCAAGGTTAGTTATGGGCATATTTTCTAGTTTAGGCGAAAAACTAAATCACATATTTTCAAAGTTAACAAAAAGGGGCAAATTAACTGAACTTGAAATCAAGCAAGCAATGCGTGAAGTTAGAGTTGCTTTGCTTGAAGCTGATGTTAACTTTATGGTTGCAAAAGATTTTATTGCAAAAGTTACCGAAAAGGCCGTTGGTGAAGAAATTTTAAACAGTTTAACCCCAGGGCAACAGGTTATTAAAATTGTTAAAGATGAACTTGTTGAACTTATGGGAAGCACCAATGCAAAACTTGAAGTTAGCAGTAAACCCCCAACAGTAATTTTAATGTGCGGTTTGCAAGGTGCGGGAAAAACCACAATGTGTGGCAAACTTGCATTCATGCTTAAAAAACAGGGCAAAAAACCACTGCTTGTTGCCTGTGATATTTACAGGCCAGCAGCAATTGAGCAATTAAAAATTGTTGGCAAAAACGCTGGTGTTGAGGTTTTTGAAAAGGGGCAAATTAACCCAGTTTCAATTGCAACAAGTGGGGTTGAACACGCAAAAAAACTTGGGCTTGACACCGTTATTATTGACACAGCGGGAAGGTTGCATATTGATGAAAAACTAATGCAAGAACTTGCCGACATTAAAAAAGCAACAAACCCAACTGAAATTTTGTTAACAATTGACGCAATGCTTGGGCAAGATGCAGTAAATGTTGCAAAAGAGTTTGATGATAAACTTGGCATTACAGGAATAATTGTAACAAAACTTGATGGCGACACTCGTGGTGGTGTGGCACTTTCAGTTAAAGCAGTTACTGGCAAACCCATTAAATTTTGCGGAGTTGGTGAAAAGATTGGCGACTTAGAACCATTTTATCCTGACAGAATGGCTTCACGAATTTTAGGCATGGGTGATGTTTTAACATTAATTGAAAAAGCCCAGCAGAATGTTGATGCCGAAGCCATGAAAAAAATGGAAGAAAATCTTAGAAAAAACACTTTCACCTTTGACGATTTTCTAATGCAATTTGAACAAATCAGCAAAATGGGTGACCTTGCGGGGCTTATTTCAATGATACCTGGGGCAGGCACAAAGTTTAAAGTTGGTGATATTGATGAAAGAAAACTTGTTAAATTCAAGGCAATTATTCAATCAATGACCAAAAAAGAGCGTGCAAACCCAGACCTAATTAAGGCAAGCCAAAAGAAAAGAATTGCAAGCGGAAGCGGAAGCACAATTCAAGAAGTTAATTCCCTTATTAAGCAATTTGAACAAACCAAACAGATGATAAAGAACATGAATGGAAGCAAAATGCAAAAAATGTTTGGAAGAAAAATTAATTTTTAACATTTACGGCAAAAGCCGTTTATGAATATACAACAAAAAGGAGAAAAAATAATGGCAGTTAAAATTAGATTAACAAGATTAGGAGATAAAAAATCTCCATTTTACAGAATCGTAGTTGCAGATTCAAGAAAAGCAAGAGATGGGCAATATATTGACCAAATTGGAACATTCAACCCACTCACAACACCAGAAGAAATTAAAGTTGATGTGGCTAAAGCCAACAAATGGCTTGCAAATGGTGCTCAACCAACTGACACAGCAAAGGCACTTTTAATTAAGGCTAACATTAAAATGCCTGAAAAGAAAGCAAAGAAAGATAAAAAAGAAATTGCAAAAGAAGAGCCTGCACAAGAAAAAACAACCAAAAAAACAACAACAGTAAAGAAAACTGCAACAAAAGCAACAACCGAAACAAAGAAAACTGCAACAAAATCAGCCACTGCAAAAACAACTAAAAAAGCAAAAGCAGAATAAGGAGGCTTAGTTTTGTGAAAGATTTACTTTATTTTATTGTGTCTAGCCTTGTTGATGATTCTTCAAGCATTCAAGTTGAAGTTAATGAAAAAGACAAATTTATTGATTGCTTGATTAAAGTAAAAGAAGATGATTTAGGCAAAGTTATCGGCAGAAATGGTAAAGTTGCAACTGCAATAAGAACTGTTGCAAGAGCAAGTGCAAGAAAAAGTAATAAAAAAGTCAACATTAAAATTGACAAAATTTAACATAAAGGGGCATTACCCCTTTTTGTTGTAAGGGCAGGTTATGGATAATTTAATTGAAGTTGGGTTAATTTCAAAACCTCATGGAATTAATGGTCAAGTTAAAATAAAATCTTTGGCATTTGGCAATTTTGATTTTAAAAATGCCAAGGTTTTGTTTATTGATAAAATTCCGTATGAAGTTGAAAATATATTTCAAAATAAAGATGAGTTTGTTTGCAAATTCAAAGAAATTTCAAGTGTTGAAAATGCGTTAAGGCTGAAAAGTAAATCAGTTTGTGCAAAAAGAGAAAATGTGCAAAAAAATAAAGATGATTATTTTTGGCAAGACTTAATTGGGCTTAATGTTGTTGATAATTTAGGTAACAATTTAGGAAGGGTTGAAGATATTCAAAATTTTAAAAGCGCAGATGTTTTTTACATTAAAGGCGAAAAACCATTCCTGTTTTCAAATAAAGGCGGAATAATTGAAAGCGTTAGTGATGGCACAATAGTTTTAAATAAACAGGCACTTGAAGAGGTTATTTGTTATGAAGATTGACATTTTAACAATTTTTCCTGAAATGTTTGACGCCTTAAAGGCCAGCCTTTTAAAAAGAGCACAAGAAAAAGGTGCAATTGAAATTAACATTTTAAACATTCGTGATTTCAGTTTAGACAAACATAAAAAAACAGATGATTATCCTTTTGGGGGTGGGTGTGGAATGCTTATGACACCTCAGCCTATTTATGATTGTTTAACAAGCATTAAAGGGTATGAAAAGGCGCATAAAATTTATATGTCGCCAAAAGGGCAAACTCTAAATCAAAAAAAAGTGAAACAACTTGCTAATTTTAAGCATTTAATAATTCTTTGTGGGCATTATGAGGGTGTTGACCAGCGAATTATAGATTTATTAATTGATGAAGAAATTTCAATAGGCGATTATGTTTTAACTGGCGGAGAAATTCCTGCAATGGTTGTTTGTGATTGTGTTAGCAGATATATCCCAAGTGTGCTTGGAAACAGTCAGTCAACAGAAGATGAAAGTTTTTCAAACGGAATGCTTGAATATCCGCAATATACTCGTCCGCAAGAATTTAAAGGGCTTAAAGTTCCTGATGTTTTGGTAAGTGGAGACCACGCAAAGGTTGACGCATGGAGAAAAGAGCAAGCAAAAAAAATAACAAAAACCAGACGCCCTGATTTGTCAGGTGAATAGGTAAGGAGGCAAGAAATGATTGTTCAATGGTATCCTGGCCATATGGCAAAAACATTAAAAGAAATTGAAAAAAACTTAAAACTTTCATCAGTTGTAATTTATTGCCTTGATGCAAGGGTTCCATTTTCAAGCCTTAATCCTAAAATTGATGAAATTGTTGGGGGCAAGCCAATAATTTATGTTTTAAACAAGGCAGACCTTGCTAATGATAATGCAACAAAAAAAGTTGTAAAATTGTTTGAAAAACAAGGCAAAACTGTTATTGCCTGCAATGCAAATTCAAACCAAAGCAAAGCGGTAATTTTAAAAACATTAAAAGACGCCTTGCAAGAAAAGTTAAAAAATTTCCAGCAAAAGGGCATTAATGGGGTTTTAAGAGCAATGGTTGTTGGTGTTCCAAACACAGGGAAATCAACAATAATAAACCTTCTTTGTGGTTCCAAAAAGGCAATAACGGGCAACAAGGCTGGCGTAACAAGGCAGGCTAGTTGGGTTAAAATTGGAGATAATATTGAACTGATGGACACTCCCGGCACCCTTTGGCCTAAATTTGAAGACGAACTTGTTGGCATTAAACTTGCTATTGTTGGGTCAATTAAAGATGATGTTGTTGATGTTACAGAACTGGGTTTTGCTTGCATGAAACTGTTAATTAACATTGCACCAACTAAATTAATTGAAAGATATAAACTTTCTTTTGGTGCAGATGAAATTAAACAGGCTAATCCTGTTGATGTGTTAAATGAAATTTGTGTTAACCGTGGTTTTGTTTTAAAAAAGAATGAAATGGACTATGAACGGGCTGGCAAGGCCATTCTTGATGATTTTAGAAATTGCAGAATTGGGAAAATAACGCTAGATTTAATTTAACTTTTACTGATGAGTGCTTACAAACACAAAGGCAAGTTGTATGCTAAGTCAATAAACAAAAACAACCAATAAACAACAGGCAATAAAAAAATAAAAATGCAAAAATTTATTGATATATATTAGTTTAAATTTAGTTCTACAAAAGAGAAAATGAAGTAAAAAAGTTCAGTTTTACAAAAGAGAGAATGAGATGAAAAAGCAAGAAATAAATTTGTTAGAGTTTGAAACAAAATTAAAAAACGAAGGATATAACCTTATTGCTGGTGCTGACGAGGTGGGAAGGGGTCCACTTGCGGGGCCTGTTGTTTGCTGTTGCTGCATAATGCCACTTGATGATATCATTGATGGAGTGTGGGATAGCAAAAAACTATCGGCTAAAAAAAGAGATGAACTTTTTGACAAAATTAAAGAAAAGGCAATAAGTTACAGTATTGAGTTCGTTGATGAAAATGTTATTGATGAAATTAATATTTTAAACGCAACAAAGTTGTGTATGTCAAAAGCAATCAATAATCTGAAAGTTACGCCTGACATAGTTTTGGTTGATGCTCTTGATAGTCTTGATGTTAAGGTAAAATTAATGCCAATAATTCATGGAGATGCTTTGTCTTACCAAATTGGGTGTGCAAGCATTTTGGCAAAGGTAACAAGAGACAGGTTTATGTGTGAAATGGCAAAAAAATATCCTAGTTATCAATTTGAAAAGCATAAAGGTTATGGCACAAAGGCGCATATTGACGCTTTGAAAACTTTTGGTTCATGCCCAATCCACAGAATAACTTTTATAAAACATTTTGTTGATTAATTTAATTGAGTTGTAGTTATTTAAATATTTAACTTTCATCTAAAATTAAAAACAAAAAATTAGATATGCTTA
>ERZ780149.4093-NODE-4093-length-11569-cov-3.036304_pt1 | contig 11569 bp, 9 predicted proteins | sample MGYA00511367_ERZ780149 | MGnify/ENA primary metagenome ERZ780149 (study PRJEB29588, sample SAMEA2153852) | human gut metagenome | biome: human gut; feature: human-associated habitat; material: faeces | place: Denmark | collected 2008/2010 ...
GCGATACAGGCGGAGATTGACAGCATCAATGCCGACGTCCGGGAGAAGCTGTACCCCTTTGAAGGTATTTCCCTGAAGGATAAAAAGACGGTGGACAGTATTGTGGCGCGATACCGTGCGCTGAGTGAATACGACCGGGCGCAGATCGAGCGTTGGGAGGATGTCATCAAAACCCAGACCAAGCTGGACAATCTGCTGCGCGGCATAATCATCGGGGCTGTGCTGTGCGTAGCCGCCGCAGTCACGGCGGTACTGCTTGTGCGCCGCATCCGGCGGAGACGGCACCGGAAGGAGCGGGAGCTGGAGGAGCTTGCCGCTGAGTACCGGGACGAGTAACATCAGCCCGTGCATTGCACCCGTGCATTGCACCCGTGCTTTGCACCCGTGCTTTGCACCCGTGCTTTGCACGGTATTGCCTACTTTTGCAGGAAGGAGAAACCGGGATGAAGAAGGATATTCTGGCGCTGTTCGTGATCGTTCTGCTGGTCGCCGTTGTCATCAACGGAACCAATATCCAGTCTGTGGACGAGTACTACCTCACGCATATCGACGATATTACGCCGGACAGCGAGACGGTTACCATCAGTATCCGGTGTGATACGATTCTGCAGAATTACGGGGATCTGGATCCCGCCCTCCGTTCGGACGAGTTCGTGCCGCCGGACGGCGTGATCCTGCCGCCGACCCGCTACGTGCTCCGTCCCGGCGATACGGTGTTTGACATCCTCGACCGCGCCGTGCGCTATAACCGGATTCAGATGGAGTATCAGGGCGCGCGGGAAAACAGCTTCGGGAGCGTGTACATCCAGGGATTGCATTACCTGTATGAATTTTCCTGCGGACCGCTGTCCGGCTGGATGTACCGCGTGGACGGAGAATTCCCGGATTACGGCTGTTCCCGGTATGTTTTGCATGACGGGCAGGTTGTGGAATGGGTATATACCTGCGACCTCGGCAGGGATGTGGGCTGTATGTGGGTGGAAGGAGCGATACCGTGAAAGCGTTTGGCAATGTGCATCCGTTTGTCCTGCTGGTGTACTTTCTCTCCGTGCTGACCGTGGCGATGTTTGCCGCCAATCCGGTGCTGTCGCTGACAGCTCTGCTCGGCGGCATACTGTTTTGTGCCATGCTGGTAAGACGGAGCCTGGTTCCCGGCGATATCGGCTTTTATGTGCCGCTTTTTCTGCTGGTGGCGGTCACGAATCCACTGTTTTCGCACAACGGCGTGACGCCGCTGTTTTTTCTGAACGGCAACCCGGTCACGCTGGAGGCGCTCCTGTACGGGTTCGCTCTGGCGGTGGCTGTTGTCGGCATTCTGCTCTGGTGCAAGGGGTACAGCGAGGTAATGACCGGCGACAAATTCCTGTACCTGTTCGGCAGCGTGATTCCCAGACTGGCTCTTGTACTGTCCATGGCACTCCGGTTCGTACCGCAGTTCAGGCGGCAGATGAGGCGTGTCCGGTGCGCGCAAAAGACGATGGGGCTGTACGCGGCGCGCGGCTATACGGATAAGGTTCGGAGTGCCGGACGGGTATTTCTTGCCATGATCGCGTGGTCTTTGGAAAATGCAATGGAGACGGCTGCCTCCATGAAGGCGCGGGGATACGGACGGGGACGTCGAACCAATTTCTCGCTGTTCCGCTTTACGGCGCGGGATGGGGCACTGCTGGCGGTCTGCGCCGCCCTGATGGGTGTTGTTGCGGTCGGCATGGCGGCGGCGCACCCGGACGAAAACTGGATTGCGATGGAGCGCGTTTCCGATGTTGCCTGCCTTGCGCTTGAAAAAGCAATGGCGGCAAAGGACACGCGTCCCGATAATCTGCGTTTTCTCATCGGAGACGCGCGCAATCTTACCGATTGGTTTCCCGCGCACTGCGCGGACACGCTCTACCTCAATTTCAGTGACCCGTGGCCGAAAGCGGGACACGCGCGCCGTCGGCTGACACATCCCGACTTTCTGGCACTCTACCGCCGACTTCTGAAGCCGGACGGTCTGCTCCGTCTCAAAACCGACAACGAAGGACTGTTCGACTACAGTCTGGAGCAGTTCGCGCTCTGCGGACTTCCCGTGGAATGGATGACGCGCGACCTGCATCACTCCGAGCGCGCCGCCGACAACATCATGACCGAATATGAACGGAATTTCTCCGAAAAAGGACAGGTCATCTATTCCGCATGGGTTCGCTTCCCGAAGGAGGACGCATGACGGCGGACGAATCGCGCCGCTTGCCGTCGGATATCGGAGAGCCGGACGGCGTTCTGATCGTCGACAAACACGCGGGCGTGACGTCGCACGATATTGTAGGAAAAGTACGCCGCCTGTACGGAACAAAAAAGGTCGGGCACACGGGAACGCTTGACCCGATGGCAACAGGCGTTCTGGTGGTTCTGATCGGTCGCGCGGCAAAAGCTTCGGAATACCTGACCTATGACCGCAAGCGCTACCTTGCCACGCTCCGCCTCGGAATCACGACCGACACCGAGGACACAAGCGGAACGGTTCTCACGCAAACCGATTGCATCCCCGATTTTCCCGCACTGGAAGCGGTTCTGCCAGAATTCCGCGGCACGGTTATGCAGATTCCGCCGATGTATTCCGCGCTCAAACAGGACGGGCAGAAATTGGTCGACCTCGCGCGACGCGGCATCACGGTGGAACGGCAGGCGCGTGAAATCCGGATATTCCGGTTGGACGCAACACAAACCGACTCCTTCGCCGATTTTGCACTGGATGTCACCTGCTCGGGAGGAACATACATCCGCACGCTGTGTGCCGACATCGGCGCGCGGCTCGGCTGCGGCGGCGTCATGGCAAGCCTGCGGCGGATGTCCGTCGGTCATTTTATGCTGTCCCAAGCGCATACCGTCGACGAACTGGGAGCAATGTCGCCCGCAGAACGCCGCGCCCTGCTGATTCCGACCGAGCAGCTTTTTTCCGACCTTCCCGCGCTCCGTCTCGTTGCATTCCATGAAAAACTCATCCGAAGCGGCTGTGCCGTCGCGCAGAAAAAGCTGAAGACCGATCTCGCGCCCGGCGCAAGAGTCCGCCTGTGCAATGAAGCGGGCGCTTTCTTCGCCCTCGGAGAAGCGGTCGAGGATACGGAGCAGGGATCGGCAGTCAAAGCAATTAAAACCTTTGCGCTCTGAAAAAACATCCGTTACAAACAACGGAAGCGTTTTGCCGATTGAAAAAAAGACCGCATTCCGAAAGTCTTTACGAGAGCATAACAACCGACAAAAGCGCACAGCCTGCAAAATCTGCAGACTGTGCGCTTTTCTTCGGCAACTCAATCCTCCATCCCCGTCAGGAATCTGCGCAGATGCGGATTATCATTCTGCTCAAACACCTCTTCGGGCGTTCCCTCGGCTTCGATGCGCCCCTCACGCATATAGATCACGCGGTCGGCAACCGAACGGGCAAAGTTCATTTCATGCGTTACAAGCACCATGGTATGTCCGTCCTCCTTCAGCCGCCGGATGACCCGCAACACCTCTGCGGTCAGTTCCGGGTCGAGCGCCGAGGTCGGCTCGTCAAACAGCAGAACGCTCGGCTTCATCGCCAGTGCGCGGGCAATGGACACCCGCTGTTGCTGTCCGCCCGACAATTCGCACGGATATGCGTCGGCGCGATCGGACAGTCCCATCGTTTCAAGTAACTGCCGCGCGTCCGCTTCCGCCTCGGCACGGGATTTTCCGAGCACCCGCACGGGCGCGTCGGTAATGTTCCGCAGAACCGTCATATGCGGGAACAGGTTAAAGTTCTGAAATACCATTCCCACGCATTCCAACATCTGCTTCCGCTCGGCGGGCGGCGCATAGACCGCGACCTCGCGTGCCACACCCCGTCGATCCGTTTTCCGCTTGGTTCTCACCAAAACGCGACCGCAGATATCGATCTCTCCGCGATCCACCGTCTCAAGCTGTGCGGCACACCGCAGGACAGTCGATTTTCCGGAGCCGGAAGATCCGATCAGCGCCAATACCTCGCCTTCTTCAACCGACAACGACAGATCATCCAACACCGTCACGCCTACGCGGAAGGCTTTTCGGATGCTTCTCATCTCCAACAACTTCACGGTCGGTCTCCTTTCAGCGAATGCTGTAGGTGTTCAGCCGTTTTTCCAGCCGTTCCATCCCAAACGCCACAGCAAAATTGAATACATAGTACATCGCGCCCGCGACAAACAGCGCAGTCATGTCGGTCTCTGCGGCGGAAATCTGCTTTGCAACCGTGAACATCTCCACCACGCTGACGGTATATGCCAGAGAGGTATCCTTAATCAGCGTAATCACTTCGTTCGTAACGGTCGGCAGAACCCTGCGGGTCAGTTGCGGCAGAACAATATGCTGAAACGTCGCCATGCGCCCATAGCCCAACACCTTTGCCGCTTCGTATTGCCCGACCGGAATCGACTCCAATCCCGCGCGATAAATTTCCGCAAAATAGGCGGCATAGTTGATGATAAAACCGATCAGCACCGCGATCAGGCGGTAGTTTCCGCCGAACAGACTGCCAAGCGACACGCCAAACAGATAATACGGCGCAAAATACACCACCACAAGCTGAAGCATCAGCGGAGTCCCGCGCATAACCGATATATAGATGCGAAAGATCCACTGCAGGATCGGGTTCTTTGCCCGCCTGCCGAAGCAGACTAAAAGTCCGAGCGGCAGGGAGAACAACAGGGTCACGCAGAAGATGAGAAGCGATGTCAACATCCCGTTGCCGAGCATCGAAAGCATATTCGTAAAGGACAAAACAGTCGATTCCTTTCCGTATTATTTTTTATTTTCCGATCAGAATCGCTTCGGGGGCAATGCCGTACTTTTCAGCCAATGCCTTCAGCGTGTTTCCGTCGGCGGCGATCTCCTTCATTGCATTGTTGACCTGATCCCGCAGTTCGGTATTTCCGAGGCGGAAGCCAACGCCGTATTGCTCACGGTTCACGGTTTCTTCCAGAATGCGGTAATCGTTACCGTCCCCGATCAGATACTTCGCAACCGCTTCATCGATCACCAGAGCCTCAAACGATCCCGCCTTCAGTTCGCTGAATCCCTGCGTATAATCGGGGCAGGTCAGATACTTGCCGTCTTTGAAGCTGCCGACCAGTTCTTCATTGTTTTTCAGCGCCGATTCGCCGGACGAACCGGTCTGAACCGAAACCGTCTTCCCTGCGAGATCCGCAAGCGATGTAATACCGGAATCGTTCTTGACCAACACGACAATGGTGTTGTCGAGGTAGCGATCCGACCATGTGTAATCGTCTTCTCTGGTCTCGTAAGTAAAGCCGTTCCAGATGCAGTCAATATTTCCGGAATTCAGTTCTTTGTCTTTCAGATTCCAGTCGACCGGAACCAGTTCCAGAGTCAGCCCGAGACGGTTGCAAACCAGTTTGGCATACTCGATATCAAAGCCTGCATACTGTTGTGTTTCGGTATCGAGGTAACCGTAAGGCGGATAGGACGCGTCGAACCCGAGTTTGAGCGTCCCGGTCGATTTTCCGTCCGGCTTGAAGGTGGTTTGCGTTGTTTTCCCGCAGGAGACGGTCATCAGCACCGCCGCGACCAGCAGGAGCATGGCAATCAAAAAAGCAGTTTTTTTCATAGGAGATTCCTTTCTGACCCGCATCGGGTCATGCAAACGATTTCGTCACGCCGTCAATGCGGCCCGACGTTACTTTAACATTTTACCACGTTAAAGCGCTAAAGTCAACCCCTATTTTTAAAAAACTGCTTTTTGTATAATTATTTTATTTCAGCACATCGGTTTTTGTGCACTTCGCCGCTTCTTCTGCTTTTTTATCCCGTTCGAGCCACTTTTTCAGGTACTGCCCGGTGTAGGAGTTCTCTACTTTTGCAACCTCCTCGGGCGTTCCCGTTGCCAACAGCGTTCCGCCGCCGTCTCCACCCTCCGGTCCGAGATCGATGATATAATCGGCGGATTTGATAACGTCCAGATTGTGCTCGATGACCAGCACCGTGTTCCCGCCGTCGCAAAGCCGTTGCAGAATTTCAAGCAGTTTGGAGACATCCGCGGAATGCAGTCCCGTGGTCGGCTCGTCCAGAATATAGATGGTCTTGCCCGTGCCGCGCTTGGCAAGTTCGGTTGCCAGCTTGACGCGCTGTGCCTCACCGCCCGAAAGCGTGGTGGATGACTGTCCGATCTTGACATATCCGAGTCCCACGTCGTACAGCGTCTGCAGCTTGCGCTGAATCCCCGGCAGTCCGTCGAAGAAGGAAAGTCCCTCCTCCACCGTCATTTCCAGTACATCGGAAATGTTCTTCCCTTTATAATGGACATCCAGCGTATCGCGGTTGTAACGCTTGCCCTTGCAGACGTCGCAGGTCACATACACGTCCGGCAGAAAGTGCATTTCAATGCATTTCACACCGTCTCCTTCACAGGCTTCGCATCTGCCGCCCTTGACATTGAAGGAGAAACGCCCCGACTTGAAGCCCTTCGCTTTTGCCTCCTTTGTCTTGGCAAACAGATCGCGGATATCGGCAAACAGCCCCGTATAGGTTGCGGGATTGGAGCGCGGCGTGCGCCCGATGGGGCTTTGGTCGATCGCGATAACCTTATCCAGATTTTCCACGCCCTCAATGCGGTCGAATTTTCCGGGATAGGTCAGCGCGTGATTCAGCTTGTCCGCCAGATACGGATAAAGAATATCGTTGATCAGCGAGGATTTTCCCGATCCGGAAACACCCGTCACGCAGACAAAACACCCCAGCGGAATATCCACATCCATGTGTTTGAGGTTGTTCTGACATGCCCCCCGAACCGACAGGAATTTGCCGTTTCCGGGTCTGCGCGTTTTCGGAACGGGAATCCGCAAACGCCCCGAAAGGTATGCTCCCGTAATCGACGCGGGATTTGCCATAATCCGGTCGGGTGTACCCTCGGCAACAACGGTTCCGCCGTGAATGCCCGCGCCCGGACCGATATCCAGTATCCAGTCCGCCGCTTCCATCGTTTCTTCGTCATGCTCCACAACAATCACGGTATTTCCGAGGTCGCGCAGGCGTTTGAGCGTTGCAATCAGTTTGGAGTTGTCCCGCTGGTGCAGACCGATGCTCGGCTCGTCGAGAATATACAGCACGCCGACCAAGGAAGAGCCGATCTGGGTTGCAAGGCGGATGCGCTGCGCCTCGCCGCCCGAAAGCGTTCCCGATTTGTTGGAAAGCGAGAGATAATTCAGCCCGACGCTGACAAGGAATCCGAGCCGCGCGCGAATCTCCTTGAGAATCTCCGCCGCAATCTTCGCTTCGTTTTCGGTCAGCTTCAGGTTGTTGACGAATTCCAACGCCTTTTCCACCGACAGCGCGCAGAATTCCTGAATGTTCAGCCCGCCGACCGTAACCGCCAACACAATCGGCGACAGCCGCTGTCCGTGGCATACGGGACACGGAGCTTCCTCAACGAACTGGTCGTAATACTCGTTTCCCCATGTCTGCGCGCGGTTTTCGATCATCGCCACAAGACCTTCGAATTTTGCCTTCTGATGGTGCTCTTCCCGTCCGAACCAACGGTGAATGTCGTAGACTTCATCGCCTGTTCCGTAAAGCAGCTTTTGATATTGATCCTCGGTCAGGTTCTCGACCGGCGTTTGCAGGGTAAAACCGAAGCGCTTGCCGACCGCCGCGAACAGCGGGCCGTTCCAGCTTTCCTCTTCAAGTGTCTTGAAGCCATTGACCGCGATCGCGCCTTGGGAAAGCGACAGCTTTTTGTTCGGAATCAGCCGATCCACCGCAATGCGGGTCATCTCCCCAAGTCCCGCGCAGTGCGGGCATGCGCCGACAGGGCTGTTGAAGGAAAACATCCGCGGCTCGAGTTCGCCGAACGAGATGTTGTGCTCCTCGCAAGCGTAGGACTGCGAAAATTCCAGTTCCTCCGCTTCCCCCTCGCCTTCCTTCGGCGCAGTGACGGCAATCAGATGCCCGTCTGCGGCGGCAAGTGCATTTTCCACCGAGTCCGCCAACCGCGGCTCTACGCCATCGCGCATTACGAGACGGTCGACGATGATTTCAATGTTATGCTTCTTGTTCTTGTCAAGCTTGATCTCTTCCGAGAGGTCGTACAGATTGCCGTCGACCCGCACGCGGACATAGCCGCGTTTCTTGGCGTCGGCAAGCACCTTTTCGTGCATTCCCTTCTGTCCGCGCACAACGGGAGCGAGGATCAGAAGGCGCGTGCCCTCGGGAAATGCGAGGATGCGGTCGATGATCTGGTCGGTTGTCTGCTGACGGATTTCCTTGCCGCAAACGGGACAGTGCGGAATTCCGATCCGCGCATAAAGCAAGCGGAGATAATCGTAAATTTCGGTTACCGTTCCGACAGTCGAACGCGGATTCTTCGAAGTGGTTTTCTGATCAATCGCAATCGCGGGCGACAGCCCTTCGATAGAATCGATATCCGGCTTGTCGAGCTGCCCGAGAAACATTCTCGCATAGGAGGACAGCGACTCGACAAAGCGGCGGTGTCCCTCGGCATAAATGGTATCAAACGCCAGAGAGGACTTTCCCGATCCGGAAAGTCCCGTCAGCACAACCAGTTTGTCACGCGGAATATCGACGTCAATGTTTTTCAGATTGTGTACCCGCACACCGCGGATGGAAATTTGATTCGGCATAATTCAGCTTCCTTTTTACAATTTACAGCTTCGGTCAAAGCAGACCGAAAAATTGTCTGACGCGGCGCAACTGTCGTGCGGTCAGAATTGCGGCGGGCTTGGAAATCCGAGTTCCGCCGTCGCTCAAACGGAATTTCAGGCTCGCATTGCGCCAACGCCCGGCATCCTCGGGCAGGCGGTTTCCGTCGCTGTCGACCGCAAAGACCTCGCGCAGGAGCGACGTTTCAAAAGTCATGCGTTCGCCGCCCGAGCCGCGTCCGATATCCGCAATGCCGTCATTTACGCGCACGCCCGTTGTAAACGTTCCCATCAGGTTAATGAGCGCCAGAATGCCGATAATCCAATCCAACACCGTCAGCACGTCGCCGTACCAGCGCTCGTTGAATCCCTTTACTGCCGACAGAACCGCCAGAAAAGCAGTGACAAACAGAATCACCGTCCAGAGTCCCAGTGCAAACGGGTCGACCAGACGAAGTCTGCGCTTTCCTGTCATCGGCTGTCCCGATTCCCCCGTTACCACGCGCCGTTTGCTCATTCCTCAAACTCCTTCCCTTCCCGGATTCGTCTGATCCGGTCACGCAGGTATGCCGCCTGCTCGAATTCCAACTTTGCCGCCGCGCTCTTCATCTCGCGCGTCAGCTCCGCAATCATTTTTTCGCGCTCGGACGCATTCAGCTTGCGCGGCGCGTCCTTGCCTTTGCCCTTGCGGCTCTTGCGACTGTCATCCTTCGAGCCGATCTCGATGATGTCCCGCACGCCCTTGATAACGGTTTTCGGCACGATTCCGTGCGCCTTGTTATAAGCGATCTGAATACCGCGCCGCCGCTCGGTCTCGTTGATGGTTGCCTGCATGGACTGCGTGACGGTATCGGCATACATGATAACCTTGCCTTCCGCATTCCGCGCGGCGCGCCCCACCGTCTGGATCAGCGACCGCTCCGAGCGAAGGAATCCCTCCTTGTCCGCGTCCAGAATCGCAACCAGCGAAACCTCGGGAATATCCAAGCCTTCCCGCAACAGGTTGATTCCGATCAGCACGTCGAACACGCCAAGCCGCAGATCGCGGATGATTTCCATCCGTTCGATGGTCTCCACGTTGTAATGGATATACCGCACCTTCACGCCGTTGCCTTCAAAGTATTCGGTCAGATCCTCCGCCATTTTCTTGGTCAGGGTCGTGACCAACACCCGCTCGTTGCGCTTTGCCCGCGCCCGGATCTCACCGAGCAGATCGTCGATCTGCCCCTCAATCGGGCGAACCTCTATCACCGGATCGGGCAGTCCCGTCGGGCGGATGATCTGCTCCACCGTCTGGACGGAGTGCTGTTCCTCATAGTCCCCCGGCGTTGCGCTGACAAACACCGCCTGATGAATGCTCTGCTCAAACTCGTTGAAGTAAAGCGGGCGGTTGTCATAGGCGGACGGCAGGCGGAAGCCGTAGTCCACCAGATTCTTTCTCGCCGAATCCCCGCCGCTCATGCCGCGCACCTGCGGAATCATGATGTGGGATTCGTCCACGAACATGATATAATCGTCCGGAAAATAGTCCAACAGCGTAAACGGCGTTGACCCTGCCGGTCTGCCCGAAAGCACGCGGGAATAGTTCTCCACGCCCGAACAGAAGCCAACCTCCCGAAGCATTTCGATGTCGTATTTCACGCGCTCGCGAATCCGTTGTGCCTCCAACAACTTCTTTTCGGACTCGAATTCCAGAACGCGCGCCTCCATCTCCCGCTCGATCTCCGCCAACGCCGCCTCGCGCTTCTCGTCCGAGACCGCGTAATGCGTTGCGGGATAGATGGCGGCATAGGTCAGCGTGCGCAGAACCTCGCCCGTTACGATGTTGATCTCGCTGATGCGGTCAATCTCGTCGCCGAAGAATTCCACGCGGATGGCTGTATCCGCGCTGTTTGCGGGAATGACCTCCACCGTATCCCCGTTGACGCGGAATGCGTCACGCGTCAGCGAAAGGTCGTTGCGGTTATAACTGTTTGCAACCAACTTGCGGATAAAAATATCCCGCGGCATCTGCATCCCCGGGCGAACCGCCACCACAAGCCCCTGATATTCGGACGGATCACCGAGTGAATAGATGCAGGAAACCGACGCCACGATGATGACATCCCGCCGCTCGAACAACGCGCTGGTCGCGCTGTGGCGCAGGCGGTCGATCTCATCGTTGATGAGCGCGTCCTTTTCAATGTACATATCCTTGCCCGGAATATAAGCCTCGGGCTGATAGTAGTCATAATACGAAACAAAGAATTCCACCGCATTGTCGGGGAAAAACTCCCGCATTTCCGAACAGATCTGCGCGGCAAGCGTTTTGTTCGGCTCGAGAATCAGCGTGGGGCGCTGCATCTGCGCGATGACATTTGCCATCGTAAAGGTTTTTCCCGATCCTGTAACGCCAAGCAGGGTCTGCATCCGATCCCCCGCCCGCAAACCGTCTACAAGCGCCGCGATAGCCGTTGGCTGGTCGCCCGTCGGACGCATATCGCTTTTGAGTTGAAAGTCCGCCATTCTTTTCGACCTCCTTTGCAGGCTACCTTATTATGATACCACATTCCCGCCTGTTTGTCAAGGGCTTTTATCAAACAATATTTCCGAAATCGGAATTTTAGAATCTTTTTATTATGATTTTAGCGAGTACGCATTCTTTTATAATTCCGCAACAGAAAAAGTCGCATATACTGTCGTCCCCGCATTTATCTCCCAAAGCGGCGGGACGATATTCCCGTTTGTTGGAAGGTTCTTGCGGTCAAGGGATGCCGTTGCATTGCAACTGCACGTAGCGAAGCGTTGCTTCTCTGCAAGAAGCCCCTTGCCGGGTTCGTGGCAAAGCCCCGATGCCTTCTCCCCGAGGTCTTAAGGCATCACCGCGTAATTCCGATGGTGCGAATCACAACTTGCAGAGTCGAATTTTTCGTCAGACA
>ERZ780149.4097-NODE-4097-length-11560-cov-3.442764_pt1 | contig 11560 bp, 10 predicted proteins | sample MGYA00511367_ERZ780149 | MGnify/ENA primary metagenome ERZ780149 (study PRJEB29588, sample SAMEA2153852) | human gut metagenome | biome: human gut; feature: human-associated habitat; material: faeces | place: Denmark | collected 2008/2010 ...
AAGCATACCTTTGTCGGTAAGCGAAATTTGCGGCAAATCGGCCTTTAAATAACCCGCCTTTTCAAGCATAGATATTTTTGCTTTTATGCTTTGCGGTATTTCACCGTAAATTTCCGATAGGTTTACGCCCTTTGACAAGCGAAGCCCCAACATAAGCTGTTCCTGTTTATCTCCGCCCGTGCCGTCTTGCACAACCGTCGGGTTTTTAATAAACTCGTGTAAATCACTCGGATAATAAAACCGCCTACCGTCAACGCAGGAATGAGCCGAAGGACCTATACCCAAATAATCTCGCCCTTCCCAATATTTCATATTGTGACGGCTTAAGTTTTCACCCTTTGCAAAATTAGATATTTCGTAATGATTATACCCGTTTTTTTGCAACCTTTCACACATAAACAAATACTGCTTGGCAGCAGAATCATCATCGGGCAGACTTAAAGAGCCTTGCATTTTATAAAACGCTGTGTTTTGCTCGATTTTTAAAATATATGCCGATATATGCTCAGGGTTCAGCGACAGCATAAAATCAATATCGCTTTCAAGCGTTTGCAAATTGCTGTCGGGCAGTGCGAGCATAAGGTCAACCGATATGTTGTCAAAGCCCGCTTTTCTCGCATTTTTAACCGTTTGTGCCGCTTCAAAGGCCGTGTGCGTTCTGCCGAGAGCCCTGAGTGTGTCATCACACCCCGACTGCACACCCACAGACAGACGGTTTACGCCTGCCTCTTTTGCAAGTTCTAAAAACTCACCGCTTGAAGACGGATTTACCTCTACGGTAAATTCAAGATTTTCGCACACAGTGAAATTTTCTTTTATAAAGTTATAAACCGAAAGTATTTCGAGCCCTAACAGCGACGGCGTACCGCCGCCTATATAAATAGTATCAATGGGGCGGTTAATACTGCCGCCCCATTTTTTTATTTCTTTTTTAAGCGCAGATAAATAAACACATAATGTGTCTTTATTATAAAACGCAGAATAGAAGTCGCAATAATTGCACTTTTTTTCACAAAAAGGTATGTGAATATAAAGCCCTAATGTGTTATCAGTCAAGTATTTCACCTATGCAGCTGCCGGGCACGCAGGCAGCATTTGCCTCGTCGGTGTCAATGTGCATTGCCAAAGCATAGCTGTCGCTTACGCGGGCAACAACATCGCCGAAAACAAGCGCTCTGCCCGCGGTCGGAATTTTAACGCTTACAATCTGTTTGTCGGTTATGTTATATTTTTCGGCATCTGCGCAAGTCATATGTATATGGCGTTTTGCAGCTATAACGCCCTCGGTAAGCTCAACCTCGCCGCAGGGGCCCACAAGCTTGCACACGCCGCTACCCGCAACATCGCCCGACTCACGAATAGGAGCTGTAACACCTATTGTGCGAGCGTCGGTAAGCGAGAGCTCAACCTGGTCGGCGCTTCTGCAAGGGCCGAGTATAGACGCTTTAAGACTGCCTTTAGGGCCTACAACCGTTACCTTTTCTTCACAGGCAAACTGACCGGGCTGTGAAAGATTCTTTTTGTTTGTAAGGGTGTGTCCCGCGCCGAAAAGCGTTTCAAGAGTCGCCTGTGTTACATGCACATGACGCGCCGAAATTTCAACCAATACTTCTTTTTTCATGAATAAGACTCCTTTAAAAATTCAATAGAGTTATTCTACCATAATGTGACAAATTTTGCAAGTATATGTTATACCTTCATTCTTAACATTGAGCCCGTCTTAACCTCGCGACCGAACGGAATTTTTATTTGCATCATAGGCTGATAAGCACTTTCAATCTGCTTGCCCTTTTGGTCATATAAAACAGATGTATCAACATTAAAGGGTATGCTGCCCGCTTCAAGACAGTCAAGCGTTGTGCCGCTTAAAAATTTGTTTTTAAGCGTGGCGGTAATACAACCGTTTTCATAACCGTCAACCACGGCGGCTATGGCATAATCGCGGATATAACCGGCGTTTTCATAGGTTTGGGCGTTTTCGGGTCTGCCGAAATAAAATCCGGTCGAATATGTGCGGTGACTCATTTTGTTAAGCTCTTCGCCTACCCACTGCGGCAATTTCCAATCACCGTCACAGCCGATAAGGCTGTCAATAGCACCGCGATAAGCATTGGCGGTTACCGCAACATAATATTCGGTCTTTGCTCTGCCCTCAATTTTAATGCTTGAAACACCCGCCGCTTGCATCTTGTCAAGGTACGGCGCCATACACATATCGTTTGCGTTTAATATATAGGTTCCCTTTTCGGTTTCGGTAATATCAAAATACTGACCCGGTCGCTTTTCTTCCATAAGGCTGTAGCTCCAGCGGCAAGGCTGGGCACAGTCGCCACGGTTAGCGTCACGCCCTGTCATATAGCTTGAAAGCAGACAACGCGCCGAAAATGACACACACATAGCACCGTGGGCAAAGGCTTCAATTTCAAGCTCTGCGGGTGTATTAGCCCTGATTTTTGCAATTTCGTCAAGCGATAATTCACGCGCAAGCACCACTCGCTTTGCTCCCATATTATAAAAAGCGTTTGCAGTAGCACTGTTTACAATACCGGACTGCACCGAAATGTGAAGTTCACAGTTTGGCGCATACTGTTTTACCAAACCTATAGTACCAAGGTCGGACGCAATTACCGCATCAACACCTATTTCATTAAGGTATTCGAGAAACTGCGGCAATCGCGCAATTTCATCTTCATGCGGAATTGTGTTGCAGGCAACATGAACCTTTACTCCGTGCGCGTGGGCATAGTTTACACCCGATTTTAAATCATCGCAGTTAAAGTTTGCCGACGCCGTGCGCATTCCGAATTCTTCGCCTGCAATATATACGGCGTCAGCGCCGAAATCTACCGCAGTTTTAAGCCTCGAAAGGTCGCCCGCAGGGCAAAGCAGTTCTAAACCTTTTTTAGTCGAAGTACTCATATATCCAATTATCACCCTGCTGTAATTTTGCTATGGTTGCATTTTGTTCAGCCATTGTTTTGTGGAAGTAAAAATTACCGTTTTTGTCTGTGACAAAATAATAATAGTCGCTGTTTTGTGTGGGATAAAGCGCTGCATTTATAGCGTCTATTCCCGGCGAGCAAAGCGGACCGGGCGGCAAGCCCTTTACATTGTAGGTGTTATATCTGCCGTCATCGTTTTTAAACGATTCGCCGTAATAACAGGTCGGTGACGAGCCAAGGGTGGCGAAATCTTTGCTGTTAAGCCGATTGTAGAACACGGCGGCAACATCTGCCATACTTTCGGTGCTTTGCCCTGCCTCCATTTGAATTATAGAAGCCATTGTCAAAATCTCATTCATCGTATAGCCTAACTCATCGGCGCGTTTATACATATCGTCGGTTATTTTGCTGTCGGTCTGCTTTATAAGGCGCTCAACAACCATTTTTGCACATTCTTTAGAATCATAGGCATAAAAATCGTAAGTATCGGGGAAAAGATAACCCTCAAGCGCATAATATGTTTTGCCGACATTACAGTTTTTGAGCAGTTTAGTATCAAACTCGACCTCGTTTAAAGCGTAAAGAAAATCAGCCTTTGAGCAAACCCCCGCCTGCTCAAGTAGGGTTGCAATGCCCTTAACTGTAACATCTTCACCGTTTACATTTTTTGTGTAATCGTTAATGCCTGTACCCTCGGGTATGGTAACGGTAACGCTTTCTGCTTTAGCGCCGTCGTTCATAAGCATATCGGCAATTTTTTCGTAACCTATATCGTTGCTGAAGGTGTAAAGCCCGTATTTATACTGGCTTTCATAGCCCTTAAGCTTTGAATAAAGTCTGAAAAGCAAAGGCATTTTAACGGCGCCGGTTTCTTCAAGCTTTTCGGCTATTGCAGAGGTAGGTGAGCCGTAGGGAATGTCCATTTCACAGCTTTCTCCCCTGCCGAAACCTATGCCCACATAGTCGGAAAGACCTATTATTGCGGTGACCGCCAAGCACACCGACACTGCAATAATACATAAAATCCATATTATGTTTTTAAGCGCCGAGCCGCCCTTTTTAGCGCGTTTATTGCGTTTCTTTTTTTGTTCGGGTTCTTGCTCAACGCTGAATCCGTTGGCGATTATAAAATCGTCATCGTTAATATTAAAATCGTTATTTTGCATATTCTTTTTCTCCGATTAGTATGATGCGTATCGCATATTTCTTGCTATTTTTTTAGCAATTTCCTCATTATCAAAAAGCGCCTCTAAATAAAGCAGGGCAAAATCAAAGGCACCGCCTGCGCCCCAACCTGTTATTATATTTTTATCGCGCACCGCGGGTCTGTCAAGCACATGGGCACCCGTAAGCTCTTTTTCAAAGCCTGTATAGCAAACGGCGTTTTTACCGTTAAGCAGTCCCTTACGGCCTAAAATCATCGGCGCCGCGCATATAGCGCCTATAAGCTTGTCGTTGCTTGCGGCATAATCTATAAAACGATTTACGGTTTCATCGGCTTCAAGATTAACGGTGCCGGGCATACCGCCGGGTAAGATTATACCGTCAAGATTATCAAAGCTCGCCTCTGCCGCGGTTATGTCACAGTTTACGGATATATTATGCGAGCCGCGAACCTGCTTGCCCGTAACACCTACCGTTTTAACCTCTACTCCGGCTCTGCGCAGTACATCAACGGGCGTCAGTGCCTCGATTTCTTCAAACCCTTTTGCTAAAAATACATAAACCATTTATATCACCTTAAGCGTTTCGTTTAAAATGTCATTTGCAATATCGGCTATAGAGCGCGGCTTATCGCCTTGGGCGCAGGGAATTACCGTCCAGTCGGAATAAGCGGCGGTAAACATTGCCGCCTTGCGGCATTTTTCAAGATAAGCGGTATCGCTTTCGTGAATATCCTTTTTAGCCTCGTCGCCCTTATATCTGCCCGACAGCAGCTTTTGCGATACATCTATCGGCATATCCAAAAAAATTACCTTGTCGGGCTTGGGAATACCCACCTTGTTATATTCAAGGTCATAAAGCCAGTCAAGAAAGCCTTGCCAATCCGCCTCGGGCATTTTAGAAGTTTGGTGCACCGCATTTGAGGTTGTGTATCTGCCGGATACAATAACTCCGTTTTTATTGTAATACTGCCCCCAAGTTGTTTTGTACGAGGCAAAGCGGTCAACCGCATAAAAAAGCGAAGCCGCGTAAGCGTTTACATCGTCGGGCTTTTTGCCGAACTCGCCGTTCAAATACATTTTTACAAGTGCGCTTGAATCGCTGTCATAATCGGGAAAAGAAACCGTTTTGCTGTCAATTCCGTTTTTACGCAAATTTTCGGGTAACAATTCAAGCTGCGTTGACTTTCCGCTGCCGTCAAGACCCTCGATTACAATAAGCTTACCCATTGTTTCTCATATCCTCATAAAACTTTTTAACCTCTTTTGCTTTGCCGCAGCTCATTTTACCCTCGGGGCAGGGGCCTGTAAAGCAAGGCGGACCCGCTTTTTTGAAAAGCTCGGGCGCAACTTCAAGCACTAACGCCAGCATTTGATTTGCAACCGACTGAATCTCCCACTGGGCGCGGTTACAACAGCGGTGACGGAAGAAGTTGTGAAGCGATCTTGCGTTCATTGTAACAACCATTTTTGTTTCGCACGCGTTAGGAAGCACAAATCTTGCGTCTTCGATAGCCTTTTTAGAGGCGAGCCTTGCGGCGGTTTTTTCGTCCTTGCCCTGCTCCATAAAGGTTTTTTTATGCTTTTCGGTAAGTATTTCGGCAATTCGGTCATAAGACTGCTGTGCAAGCTCCATAGATTTTTTGTACGCTTCAAGCGCCTCGGGGTCGGCAGACACCTCGGGCGGTGTAACAAACTCAAATGCGCCCTCTTTGACATAACGCTGACTTTTTACCGAGTAAGACGCCATTCTGTGACGGGTCATCTGCGCTAAAAAAGCACGCGACACGCCCTCTATTCCGAATGTGAACGAGGCGTGCTCGGTAGGGCTTTCATGGCCTATTTCGGAAAGCATTTCAACAAAATCGGCGGCTTTTTCATCGGTAAGACCGTCGTATAAATCGGTTATATTTGAAGAACTGTAACAAAGTTTTGCGGCAGAGGCCACGGTTTTTTCGGGGTTAGGCGTATGTGCAAGCAGCGTAACGGTTGGCATAATCTGACATCTCCTTACAAAAATCAAACATTTATAATCGTTTAAATTATATCATAAAGTAAGAATAATATCAATTAAATTTTATATATCGTATAAATTATTAAAAAAAGTAAAAAAATTGTAAAAAAAGTCTTTTTAAGTCGTCAAAAATATGTTACAATATTTTTGTAAAACTTTATTGCTTCTTGCGGAGGGAATTTTATATGTCAAGTATCAATTTCACACACACGCCCTACGGCGACCTTGCGATTATCAGTATGCGCGGCTGTGAGGATATTTCTTCACAGGTAGATTTTTATCTTAAACAGTGGCGCAGTATTGAAGACGACGACCAATCTTTTGTTATAGACGCCAATTGCCCGCGTTTCGGCACAGGTGAAGCCAAGGCTGTTCTTCACCACTCGGCTCGGGGACTTGACGCCTTTATTATTTGTGACTGCTTTAATTACAGCGTTACATACAAGATGTACGGTCAAACGGTTCCTATGAGCCCCGATGACCATTTTCAAGATTTAAAGCGAATTATCGCGGCTTTCGGCGGCAAGGCGCGCCGAATAAGCGTGATTATGCCCATGCTTTACGAGGGCAGACAGCACCGCCGCACCGCGCGTGAGTCTATGGACTGCGCAATGGCTCTTCAAGAGCTTGTTTCAATGGGCGTTAAAAACATTATCACCTTTGACGCGCACGACCCGCGCGTTAACAACGCCATTCCGCTTGACGGCTTTGACAATGTTCAGGCGGCATACCAAATGATTAAGGCGTTGCTTCGCAGTGTGCCCGATGTTAAGCTTGACCGTGAGCACACCATGATTGTATCGCCTGACGAAGGCGGTATGGGCAGATGTATTTACTATTCTTCCGTTTTGGGCTTGGAGCTGGGTATGTTTTACAAGCGCCGCAATTACTCGGTTGTTGTAAACGGCCGCAACCCCATTGAAGCGCATGAGTTTTTGGGCAACGATATTACCGGTAAAGATTTGATACTTGTTGACGATATGATTTCAAGCGGCGAATCAATGCTTGATATTGCCGCCAAGCTTAAAGAAAGGGGCGCCGGCAGAATATTTGTGTTCTCAACCTTCGGCCTTTTTGTTGAGGGGCTTGAAAAGTTCGACGAATACTACAAAAACGGCATTATTAATAAGGTCTTCACAACCAACCTGATTTACCAAACCCCCGAGCTTCTCTCACGCGAGTGGTATTGCAGTGTTAATATGTCAAAATATATAGCGCTGCTGGTTGACACGCTTAACAACGACAACTCAATAAGCAAGCTGCTCGACCCCGCCGACAAAATTAAATCTGCCGTAGCAAAATACGAGGCCGAAAAGAATAATTAAAAATTTAACTTGTAATTATACAGCAAGACTCTGCTTTAAATTTAAAACAGAGTCTTGTGTTTTTATGAAAATATAAACAACTCTAATTTGCAGAACATGATTATAGTGATTTTTCTATACTTTCAAGCGAATAGTAATACGCACCCTCAAACAGCTTCATTTCAAATATTTGAAACATACTATTACCATCTATATCCTAATAATTAATGATAATATTTTTAGGATATCCGTTTTCACTCTTTTCATATTCACTTTCTAATAGTTTATGTTTTTTCAGAGTTAGAGTAAGAGAATACAATTTCCTTTTTCTTACCAGTAGGCAATAATTGATATAAATAATGCCCATTTACAGCAACATTACTGATCGGGAACTCTCCAACATTAGAAATAGTTATCTTGAACTTTTCCTCGTCTTTACATAAATCCGAAAAATCAACTGCGAAGATTGGCCGTATTTTATTTATACGCTCTTTTGCCTGCTTATAATCTTCTTTATCATTATAATATGTAGTTTGCAAAACAGTAATAACACTGACGAATAATGTTCCGGCAAACGGCAGATAACCTCCTATAAAGGCAAGCCAATCGCTTTTATTTAAATTAATCCCTGCCGAAATAAAGCATTCATCTCTAAAAATAAAATATATAGAAATAAATCCTACTATCACGAGTAGCATTGTTGCCAATAAAATCCATTTATATGTTTTGACAAAAGATTTATGATTTTTCATACATATATCTCCTATAAACACAAGCCGGAGGGGTAAGCTCCGGCTTGTGTGGGTTATTATGTTACATCATTTTAGCGTCGCCGTTCCAAATTTTCTCATCATCATTTGACCATCTTATTTTTTCTTTGTTTTTAACAAAATTGTTACAAACATCATAATGAGTGAATTGGAAAAACGCAACTTTATTTGTATCGGTTGCATCGATTACCACTAACAAACGGTGGTATTCACCTTGATATTCATTTTCATTCAGCCAACTTTTATTGGCAAAATCAAGAGCGTCATATTCATTTTCAAACGAATTACTAACGGTTTCGAAATCTTTCACAATTTCTTCTCTAAATTTATTATATGTCATTCCGTAAAACATAGTTTTTAACTCCTTAAAACGATTAAATTGTTATCTTATAATTTGCGCCTACTGCGCTGAGTGGATGATTTGAGATTTGAAGATTTAAGAGTTTAGATCGATCCACAAAGCGGGGCGAACGGCACGATCACCGTAGCGGACACCGTAGCCGATCTCGTCGACAGTGCCGTCAATGTCGACATAGGCGGCATAATACTGATAGTAGCCGGGCGACCGCAGCCACCACCAGCAGTTGCCACTGTCGCTTTCCCAAGCGCCATTAGCAACTGCATAATCCGTAGGCTTACACTGTCTTGCACTATCGGAGCTGAAATACTTATTGACTTCTGTTATACTGAGTAAGAATACTTGATCCTGCGTTGCATTGCCCAGATTGGTGCTATAGTAGGGGTTCTTATCTGCAGAAACGGTCACTGTAGGAATCATCGCCTTTTCTTCGGCAGAAAATGCCGCATTAATAAAATCATTATTTAACCACTTACGAAGTGTGCAGGTCTCCCAAGTAACGCCCGTATAGCTTGTATTGTATGGCTTGCAGTCAAGGGCTTCTTTGCTAATAACAAGGATTTTTGTTCCTTCTTTTGCCAAACCCAGCCACTCGATGTCTTCTTGACCGTTAGATTTATTATTGTCCTGCTCATACGAACCAAATCTATATGTATCTCCAACATTTACGCTTTTAACTTTATTCCATACTTCTTCGCCATATATATTAATATTGCATTCCTCGATTTTATTAGCACTGTCTTTATATCCTTCAAGTGCCTCAAACACTAATATTGCTTCGCCATATTTTCCTGCATCCATCAGCGCCATCGCATCGTTGTATTTGCCGTTAGGAATAATAACAGTATTCAAAACGATTATAAAAGCAATAACAGCGCAAACGATAGGGGTTGTGATAATGGCAATTTTCTTGTTTCGTTTTGCAATGCGTTCTGCTTCTTTGCGTGCAATTTCCGCTTGGCGTTCTTTTTCTAAACGATCTGCCTCTGCCTTTGCCTTGATTTCCTCTATCTTCTTTTGGCAGGTGTAAATCTTTTCATCGGCATCCTTCCAACCGGAGATAGATTCAAGCAGTTTTATGGCGGCTTCGTAATTGGATATAACCTCACCGCTCATTTTAGATTTGCCTTCGGAGAGAATGGCATCCTTTCTTGCTATCTCCGCTTTTTCGTAGCATGACTGTACAAGAACGGCAGAATCTTGATATTCATCAATGGATTCAAAGAGATACGCTGCTTCCTTATAAGCACTCTCGGTATTTGCCGCAGACATCGCATTTTTTGCACGGGTATAGATACTATCAAGGCGGGCATTTTCATTGCGGGTATTGATATGTTCAATGTAGCCCGTAAGTGCGGACTTTAACTTCTCGTCAGCAAAGCGGACGGCTTTTTGATAATTATTGTTATGATCAAAGGGTTCTGCTTGGTCTTTTAAAGATTCCTGCTTTCTTACCCTTAATTCGGACAATAATTTGCCCAAATAGGCAGAGGCGTTTTCAGGATCAATATCCAGTACCTTTTCGCAGTATTCGTTGGCAGAGTTCCAATCGCCATCTTCCAGGAACATAAAGGCGCGCTTCAAAAGCGGAGCAGTGTTGGCATTTCCTCCGCTGATTACTGTTTCTTTGACAACGGTTGTTTTAGGGGTGTCTGCCTGTGCAATCTTTTTGATACCACGGATCAAGTCCTGCATAAAGCCGAGCTTAGACATATCCTGCGCCTGAAGGTGTGAAAATTCTTCGGGCAGGTCGTATGGGTCCATATCGCGATACGCGGGAATTAAAACCTTTTTACCGCCCGACTGCTTTACAAGCGCAAGGTAACGGCTCCATTCGTTCTTTACCCATACGGCGTTGAAATACTCCGGTTTCGTGCCGAGAACCACCATCACCTTTGAACTGTTAAGGGCGGCAAAAATATAGGGTTCATAAGCAGAGCCGAGCTTGTCTTCCAATGTAATACGGGCAAAGAAGACTTTGAACCCTTCCTGAGTTAACTGATGATAAAGATCATTTGCTAAAACGCTATCCGGAGTTCTTCTGCCGGAATTGTCAGTTTCTTTGTAGCAGATAAACACATCAAATGGCTCTTCTTTGTTTGAAATTTCAAGAATACCCTTTTGAATTTCGTTGATAGCCTTGGCTTCTTCCTCGTAAATACTGCGTTGATAACCATCTGCGTACTGTAATGCAGACTTATAGTTATCATCATCGAAGATAGATGTAAACTGAGCTCTGTTTACAGTAGGGATACGCTTATGAGAAGAAGGATCTTCAACGTACTCAATACCGTAACGGCAAAGCACCAGCGACCAATACGCCTCGGCATCAGTATTATCTTCGTTGAGTATCTGCTCATAGATGCCCATAGCTTTATCAAATTCATTATTGCGACGAAAATGGTTTGCACGATCATAAAGGTTCGCCTTTTTGTCATTGTCAAGGCGGGCAGGGTTTGCTTTGTGCCGCAGCTGTCGCATACGCCGACAGTTGCCCCCTGCTCAAATTCGATTGTGCCCCCGCACATTTTACACTTAAATACGGACACGGTTTATTCTCCTCACTTTAAAAGCTTACATCTTTTGTTTCTATCGGTTATCAAAACAATCAATTCATCTGCAACGGTGTTAATATCCTTATCGTCAGCGTTTGCCGCCGTGGCAAACTGATTAAATTTGATTGCGATTTCACTTTCTATTCCGGAAAGTCCGTCGTTTGACATCGGGTCGGAATAGCGAACTGCCTCATAAACCTTTTTGCAGGCTGCTTTTGCTTCGGGCGTTGCGGCACGGGCAATCAAGCCTTCGGAATCAACCGTAAGCGATTTTATAAAAGAGGTTTGCGATTTGATTTTATCATCGGTTGCAGATACAATTTCTGCCGCGGCGCTTGCCTTAACAAGTGAGATTGCATTAAAGCCTAAAATTACAAAGCAGGCGATAATTCCTATCCAATTAGGCAGATTAGGTATTACCATGCAAACGGTGCCTGCAATAAGGGTTAAAACA
>ERZ780149.4100-NODE-4100-length-11555-cov-2.994000_pt1 | contig 11555 bp, 7 predicted proteins | sample MGYA00511367_ERZ780149 | MGnify/ENA primary metagenome ERZ780149 (study PRJEB29588, sample SAMEA2153852) | human gut metagenome | biome: human gut; feature: human-associated habitat; material: faeces | place: Denmark | collected 2008/2010 ...
TGGATTCTCAAATTCCGGCGGAACGGATGTCTGCTTTTTCCACCGCTTGAATCAGACGGCAAATAAGAAAATCGGGATTGCCCGGACGCGGGCGATCCCGATTTCTGTTTTCCGTTCCGAATTTCGGATAAAATTTTCCGCTTTACATGAACTTTACAGTATTATGATAGTAAGCCTTACGTAAAAAAAGCTATAATAAAATTGTAAAGCGGCTGTCTGCGGGCGGCTTTTGAAAAATCGCTTTCAAAAAGAGAGGAGAAAAGCGGATGGACGTCTTTCACTTTTTAACCATGCTCGGGGGGCTTTGCCTGTTTTTGTTCGGTATGAGCCTGATGGGACAGGCTCTGGAGCGCCGCGCGGGGCGCGGTTTGAAAAGCGTGCTCGGAAAGCTGACGGGCAGCAAAGTACGGGGGCTTCTGACGGGGCTCGGGGTAACGGCAATCATTCAGAGTTCCTCGGCAACCACGGTCATGGTGGTCGGCTTCGTCAACTCGGGGCTGATGAGCCTGCGGCAATCCATCTATGTGATTATGGGCGCGAACGTCGGAACGACCGTTACGGCGTGGATTCTGAGCCTTGCGGGCATTGACAGCGGCAGCGTTTGGGTTCAGCTGTTGAAACCGTCCTCGTTTACTCCGATCCTCGCGCTTGCGGGCATTGTGCTGTATATGTTCTGCAAGAAGGACAAGAAGAAGGACACGGGCATGATCCTGCTCGGCTTTGCAACGCTGATGTTCGGCATGGAGACCATGTCGGGCGCGGTGTCGGGGCTGAAGGATGTTCCCGCTTTCCGCGAACTCTTCCTGCTGTTTTCCAACCCGCTTCTCGGCGTGGCGGTCGGCGCGGTTCTGACCGCAATCATCCAGTCCAGTTCTGCGTCCGTCGGTATTTTGCAGGCGTTGGCTTCCACCGGAGCGGTTTCCTACGGCGCGGCAGTTCCGATCATCATGGGACAGAATATCGGCACTTGCGTTACGGCGCTGATCTCCTCGGTCGGAGCGAACAAGAACGCCAAGCGGGCGGCGTTGGTTCATCTTTCCTTCAATATCATCGGAACGGCGGTCTGGCTGGCAGTGTTCTGCATTGTGAAGGCGATTTTCGCGCCGATGCTTCTGAATGAATCGGCTACGCTGATGGGAATTGCCGTGATTCATACCGTTTTCAATCTGCTGTGCACGCTTCTGATGCTGCCGATGGGCGGTTTTCTGGAAAAACTGGTCTGCCGCCTCATTCCGGATTCCAAGGAGAAGGAAGAGCAGACCGAACTGGACGAGCGTCTGCTGACCACCCCCTCGCTCGCATTGGCGCAGAGCCGTCGGGTTGCCGAAAAGATGGCGGATTGCGCGGTGACGGCGCTGAAACAGTCGCTGACTGCCGTGACCTCGTATTCGCCCGCCGTCGCGGATGAAATTCGGGAAGCGGAGCGCCGCTGTGACAAATACGAGGACGAATTGGGAACATATCTGATTCAGGTCAGCTCCGCCAAACTCGGGCAGGAGGAGAGCGAAGAGGCAACCGCCCTGCTGAAGGTCATCGGCGACTATGAACGCATTTCGGATCATGCGGTGAACGTGTTGGAATCGGCTGAGGAACTGCGGGATAAGAAGCTTTCGCTGACGGCGGACGCCTTGCGGGAGTACGGCGTGATGGCAAAGGCGGTGGACGAGGTTCTGACGCTTTCCGAGACTGCCTTCGTGCAGTCGGATTCCGAAGCCGCAACCAAGGTAGAACCGCTCGAACAGGTGATCGACGTGTTGAAGGACAGGCTTCGCACCAACCATATCCTCCGGATGCAGGAGGGAAAATGTTCGGCGGAGGTCGGGTTTGTCTGGTCGGATCTGCTGACCAATCTGGAGCGCGTCAGCGACCACTGCTCCAACGTTGCGGGCTGTGTGATCGACCGCGCCGAGCATAACCTGAACCTGCACGAAACCCTGCGCCGCGCAAGAAACGACGACGGCGCGTTCGACGAAGCGTATCGGAAATACGCGAAGGAATACAGCGTGTAAAGGGTGAGAATCAAAAGGGAAAGAGGCAATGCCAAGCGGCGTTGCCTCTTTTTTGTCGTTCAGTTTGGTGACGTGACCGAGCCGCGATATTTCAGGTGCGGCAGAAGGGAGCGGTGGTGCGGCGGGGTGCTGTCCTCTCCGCGCAGACGCGGCAGGAGCATCTGCAAGGAGATTTCCGCCAGCTCGTCCAGCGGATGCGCCACGGTTGTGATGTCCAGCATTTTGGTCCAGTCCACATCGTCGTAAACAATCAGACTGATGTCCTCGGGAAAGCGAATTCCCATGCGGTTTAAGAGGGAGACCATCTTTTCCGAATACTTCGCAACCGTCAGGATGGCGGTCGGCTTGGCGGTTCGGATGTGCGCCTGCAAGGTGTCGGTGGTCAGGTCGATGTCGGTCATGCGGTCGGTCAGCGGGGAAAGCCCGTGCGCCGCCATGGTGCGCACATAGCCCTCCACGCGCTCGGGGTGCCCGAAGTAGAGGATTTTCCGATGCCCTTTGGAAATCAGATATTCGGTTGCCATTTCGATTCCGCGCACGTCATCAATCGTCAGGCTGTCGTATTCGGAGTAGGGCGCATTGAAGAGCTGAAGAATGTTCTGTGGGGAAAAGCAGTTTTTCAGTACCGTTTCGCTTGCGCGGTCGGAGGGCGAGAAAATCAGCGCGTCCACGCGGTAGCTGTGCATATCCGCAATGATGTCCGCCTCGGTGGAAATGCCCGGCTGATAGAAGCCGATGATGAAGCGATAGCCGTTTTCTCTGTATTTCCATTCCAGCCGCTGGATGACCGAGCTGTAGAAGGAGTTGGTAATTTCGGGGATAATCAGCCCAACGGTGTTGGTCTGCTTCTGCTGGAGGCTTTTGGCTATGCTGTTGGGGACATAGTGCATCTCTTCTGCGCGCTTCAGGATGGCTTCGCGCGTGCTGGGCTTGATTTTTCCGTCCTTTGCAAAGGCGCGCGATACGGTTGCAATGGAAACCCCGCAGGCAAGCGCGAGGTCCTGTATGGTTGTCATGGGCATCTCCTTTCGGGAGCGTGTCTGTTTTTCTTTTTTATTATACCATATTTGAGGCGAAAAAGCAAGAGGCGGCGGTAAAAAACGTCCGCGCAATGGAAACGTTTACAATTTTGTCCGATTTTTTTGTGAAAAGGGCTTGACAAACGTCAAACTATATGATATAATCCGTATTGTAAACGTTTCCAAATATCGGTTTACACAAAAGGAGGGACAAAATTGAAACGATGGATGGGTCTTGTGTTGCTCCTTGCGTTGCTTTTGAGCGCCTGCTCGGGCGCGGAAAAGCCGCAGGAGCGCACGGAGGAGCGGGGGAATGGGACAACCGTCGAGCGGGAATCGGATGAATTGGCACCGAACATTCCCGATGACCTGCGGCGGGAGGAACCTGTGGACTACCTCATTTTTACGCAGGGGTGGTACGGCTATGCGCCGCTGGATATCACCGATGTCGGTCTGACCGAGGAGGATTCCAACGACCAGGTGGCACAGGCGGCGTATTACCGCGATTTGGACCTGACGGACAAGCTGAATGTCCGAATCCTCAATCGCGCGAACACCGAATGCTACGACTCTATGGACCTGCTCCGCACGAACATCATGGGCGGGTGCGAATACGATTTGGTTCTGCTCCGCAGTGCGGTCCTGACACAGGCGATTGCGAATGACCTTTTGCAGGACCTCGGCGGGAAGGAATTGACCTATCTGGACCCGAGCAAGCCGTGGTGGAGCAGTGACTCCTACGAGGCGCTGTCGGTTCTGGGGCGGCACTTCGGCATCTGCGGCGATTTCACGGTTTCGGACGATCTGGCGCTCTGGGCGCTCTACTTCAACAAGGACCTGCGGCGCAGCTTTGACGGGATGGACAACCCGTATGCGCTGGTCAAGAGCGGAGAGTGGACCTATGACAGCCTGTTCTCCATGGCAAAGCAGGCGGCGCGGAATCTGGATAACGACCCGTCGATGACCTATGAGGATCAATGGGGCGTGACCTATCTGCGCGATACGGTATCGGGCATGATCAACTCCATCGGAATCCGATTCGGGGAAAAGGACGAGGACGGAATTCCGTTTATCAGCTTTTACAATGAGGTGAACGTAAGCAAAATTCTGAAAATCTTCGATGGGCTCTATCAGACCGATGTCTGCTACAACATCCATGCGCGCGGCGGCGATGAGATTGCGGTATTCACCTCGGGGCGTGCGCTCTTCACCTTTGGAGGCATCTACTATGCGCCGCAGATGCGGAAGGCGGAATCCAATGTGAATTTCGGAATTCTGCCGTACCCGAAATACGAGGTCGGGCAGGAGAAGTACATTTCCTCCACCTCGCCGCTTTTCCTGACGGTGCTCGGAATTCCGAAGAACCGCGCGCATGAGGACCTGACCTTCAAGAGTGCCGTGATGGAGGAATACGCCTACCTCGGCAGAGAGCGGGTGATTCCCGAGTTCTACGACAGACTGCTGATCGGAAAGGTTGCAAAGGACGTGGAGACCGAGAAAATTCTGGATTACATCTTCGGAAACGTCACCTATGATATCGGAAACCTCTTCAATTTCGGCGATATGGCGTTCCGTGTGGTGGACATGACGATGACGAGCGATCGGGATATCGCCTCGGTGTATGGGCGCTACAAGTCACCTGCGGAAATGGCGATTATGAATCTGTTGACCAAATATTCATCATAAAGGGGAGAAAAATCATGAAACAGGCAGTATGCTGGGCCTTGGCACTTCTTCTGGTCCTCGGACTTTCGGTTCCCGTTCTTGCGCAGGAGGGAGCCGTGACGGAAGCCTGCGTGTATGTATCCGATGCGGGCGATGACGGCGCCGCGGGGACAAAGGACGCACCCAAAAAGACGCTGGAGGGCGCGTATGCGCTGCTCGGGGAGCACGGCGGTCGGGTTGTTCTGGCAGGAAACCTGACGGTCAGCGGGGAATACCGTGCGCTTTGCGCCGAGGGGAAAACCGTTGGTGCCGTGACCATCAGCGCCGAGGAGGGCGCGGTTCTGACCGTGACCGACCAAGGCATCTGGTTCCCCGGCGACACCAAGCTCGAAAATCTTTCCATGCACTTTACCTATGGCGATTTCTACGGACTGCTGGTTGCCAACTGCCACCGCTTTGAGGTTGGCGAGGGCGTGACGGTCACCATATCCGACAGCGCCTACGGCTATCCCGCAATCTACGGCGGGGGCTACTACTCCCAAACATGGATGATTCCCGAGGAGGGGACCTCGGATGTCATCGTCCGAAGCGGCAGATGGAGTCAGGTTTTCGGCGCGGGTGCAACTCACCACGCCGACTGGGGCTTGGTTGACGATGTGCCGGTTGACGTGCGCGTGCTGATTGCGGGCGGAAAAATCGAGAGCGTTTACGGCGGAGGGAACGGCACGGTCGGCAACGACGGCTTGCCCACCACCGTTGCGGGAAATGTCTCGGTTGAGGTCACGGGCGGCGAGGTCAAGCACATTGTGGCAAACGGACTTTCCACGGGCGCGACCATCACGGGCAATGCGACCGTGCGGGTCACGGGCGGAGATGTGGAGGACATCAAGGTCAATCTGTTCGGCGAGGATGACGCAGTGGGCGGAGAGACCGAGTTGATTGCGCCGCCTGCATATGCGGCGCTGGCAAGCGGCTTTGGAAAGGTCACGCTTCTGGAAGGGGAGGACCCCGATGAGCCGACCGTGCATCCGAAGCGTGATACAGTCTACCTCTCGGGTGCGGGAAGCGACCGAAACGACGGCTCTCCCGAGCATCCCGTTGAAACGCTGCTTGCGGCGTACAATCTGTTGAAGGAAACGGGCGGAAAAATTGTGGTCACCGCCGATGCGCGTGTGGAGGGCGAGTATCGCGCTCTGTGCGGAAAGGATGCGGAGGGGACCCAGACCGAATTGCTCGGCAAAATCGGCCTCGTGGTGCTGACGGCGGAGAACGGCGCGAAGCTGACGGTGGTCGGTCAGGGCATCTGGTTCCCGAGTGAGACCGTGATTGAAAATATTGCCCTGCACTTTACCTACACCGCCGCAAACGCCTATCTGGTGGCAAACGGCTATCGCTTTACCATTGGTGAGAACGTTACCGTCACGGTGGGTGAGGGCGCACAGTACCCGATTATCTACGGCGGCGGAATGTACTCCTTCCTCTGGATTCCCGAGGGGACCTCAACGGAGGTTACCGTGAAGAGCGGCACATGGGCTGCCGTATTCGGCGGCGGTGCGGCGAACGGTCGCGGCTGGGGCACGCATATTGACGATGTGAAGGACACGCACGTTACGGTTGAAGGCGGAAAAATCGAAACGGTTTACGGCGCGGGTAACGGAACCGTCGGCGGGACCGATCCCGTTGCGGTAAAGGGCAATGTCACGCTGGATATCAAGGGCGGCGAGATCGGCGCGGTGGTCGGAAACGGCGCGGGCGGAAACGCACCCGTGGAAGGCAACGTCACAATCAACATCACGGGCGGAACCATCGGAGAAATCCGCATGACAAGGCTCGGAAATCGGAATTTCGTAAGCGGGACCGTCACGCTGAACTGCAACGACAGCTATCGGAAGCTCGCAAACGGCTTTGAATCGGGGTCGGAGGAAAAGCCGCCCGAGCAGGTCACAACGGGCAATGGCGGCGAGGATTCCAAGCCGCAGGATACGGGAGCTTCCCGCGAGCCTGCGGACAGCAAGGACCCCAAGGGCTCGGCTACCGCCTCCTCGGACGATAAGAGCACGGCGGGCTGTGCCTCGTCTCTCGGCAGCGGACTGCTTCCGCTTCTCCTGTTCGGCGGCGCATTCGCCATCGGACGGAAGCGGAAGCGCAGTCGGTAAGCCAATTCGCAAATACAAACAACTTGTACCGTGTAACCCATAAGGAACGGTGTTCCGAAGGGGGCTTAGGGGACTTCTTTGGGAAGTCCCCTAAACGGGTTCGGGGGATGCCCGAAACTTGAAGGAGAAACCATGAAATCAACAAAAAAACGATTGCTTTCCGCGCTTCTGTGTGCCACAATGCTCGGCGGATTGGTCGGATGCGGAAAAAACACTTCCGAGGTGCCCGCAACGGACAGCACGGTCGGGGAAACGGATACCATAGGGAAAGGAAATGAGCCGATAGAAATGCGAAACGTGAAATACGCACCCGAAAATTACGCAATGTGGGACAGCTGGACCGTGGAGAAGGACGGCAAGGTGTACCTGATTCACCTCAAGGGTCTGATTGACGGAAACACCTACAATACGGACCTTGAGAACAAGCGCGGCTACGGTCTGGCGGAAAGCACCGACCTCGTTCATTGGGGCGAGCGGGGCGAGATTCTGAGCGTCCGCGATTCCGATAACCCGAACGATGTCGACTTCCGCTACACGGGCAGTGCGATTGTGAAGGACGGCAGATGCTATGTGTTCTATACCATGCGCAAATGGGGCGGTCAGCGCATCGGCGTGGCATGGTCGGACGATATGGAGCACTGGACGGAATACCGTGCAAACCCCGTCCTGACCCCAGACCCCCGTTGGTTCATCGGCTTCAATCCCACCGACTCCGGGAAGAGTACAAGCACGGTCTGGACAGACAGCATCGACTGCCGTGACTTTCTCGTGCTCCCCGACCCGAGCGGAGAAGGGTATCTCGGGTATTTTGTCGCATCGGCGGAGGGAATCTATCAATCCCCCTGCGCGGTTATCGGTTTGGCAAAATCGAAGGATTTGCTGCATTGGGAGCAGACGGGAATCGTTTACCGTCCGCGCGGCGTGAGTATGCCCGAAATGGTGGATGTATTCCAAATCGACGGGAAATGGTATATGACGCTGACAACGGGGCGCAACAACGGCGGGACGGATCTGTTTTCCGACCCGTACATCTCCCGCGCGCAGGTCTGGGCGAGTGCCGACAGCCCCGAGGGTCCCTTTCTTGAGGACCCCGAGGACAATGTGTTCATCGGCGGGCAGTATGACAGCGGCTACAGTTCCCGCACAATCCTGTTCCGGAATCAGCTTCGCGTCCTTTATACCGACTCGAACCACGGCAAAAGCGTTCTGTCCCTGCCGAAGAATGTCGGCGTGAACGCGGAGGGCAAGCTGCGCGCCTATTATGCGGCGGACCTGCTGGAGCAGCTCCGTCAGAGCGCGCTCGATACCTCGATTGCCGCACAGCCCTATACAAGCTTCGCATGGAAAACGCGCGGCGGCGAATGGAAAAAGACGGGAGACCGTCTCTCCTGCACGACCGACCCGAACAGCTGGCAGGCGGCGCTTCTGGGCGGCGTTTCCAAGAATCTGGAGCTGTGCTTTACCGTTTCTGCCGATTCCACGGCAACCTCCTTCGGCGTGGCGCTGACGAACGCAACCGACCTGAGCGGCTTGGACGCGTTGCAGAAGCTGCTGGTGCTGGACCGAAAGAACAACCGCGTTTACCTCACCGATTCCACCTGGGAGCTGGACAACTGCCGCAGATACGATTTCCGTGAGGGGACGGCATATGAGGTGCGGGTGCTGTTGATGGGCAACACGCTGGAGCTGTACCTGAACGGGGAGCTGGTGTTCAACACGGGCGTTGCCAATCTCGGCAGGAATCGCGCGGGGCTGTTTGCAAACAACGGAAGCCTGACGGCGGACGGGGTGTCCCTGTGGAAGCTGGAAGCCTGAAGAGAGGGGAGGATCCCATGACTGCAAAACCGATTTTCCAATTGCTTGCGGACAGCCGCGCCCTGCGTGAGCTGATTATGCGGGACCGCGCCCGTCCCGCTTATCATACCGTTTGCCCCGAGGATGACGGCGTTCCCGGGGACCCCAATGCCGCCTTCTTTGCAAACGGTCGGGTGCACCTGATGTTTCTCTATCATTGCGAGGGGGACGGCTTCCGCTTCGGGCATTTGTCCTGTGTCGACCTGTTGCATTGGCACAGACATCCCGATGCGCTCATTCCCGATGCGCTGGACTGCGGCATTTTCAGCGGCGGCGCATTCGCAGACGATGACGGAACCGTCTACATCGCCTATTGGTCGCTGAAGGGAGAGAAGCTCGAGAGCTGCAACAACGGCATTCGGATTGCCTACAGTAGGGATATCGCGCACGATTACACGCACTGGGAGAAAATGCCCGAGGAAGCGGTTGCGGCAACCGAGCACGGAATTCTGACCGTGACGGAAGCGGACGGGACGGTCCGTCCCCTCCCTGCGGCGGACCCCTCCAACATCTGGAAAAAGGACGGCTTTTACTATTTGCAGGCGGGAAATCTGCCGGTTCTGAACCGCTACGGCAGGGAGGGAGGTACGGCGGAATACAGCGGCGATTACACCGAGCTGTACCGCTCGCGCGACCTGCACACATGGGAGCCTCTGCATCGGTTCTATATGCGGCGCGCGGACAACGGCTGGACCGCGGCGGATGAGGATGCAATGTGCCCGTGCTTCCTGCCGCTTCCGTCCTCTCCCGAGGGCGGCAAGGCAACCGATACCTATCTTCAACTCTTCATTTCGCACAATCGGGGGTGTCAGTATTACCTCGGAGACTATGACCGCGCGAATGACCGCTTCCTGCCGCGCGCCCACGGCAGAATGAGTTGGGTCGACAACGGCTATTTTGCGCCCGAGGCACTCCTGATGCCCGACGGCAGACAGATTATGTGGGCGTGGCTTCCCGAGCGCCGCGAGGACGAGGCAAAGCGATTCGGCTGGTCGGGTGTTTACGGGGTTCCGCGCAGTCTGTGGCTGCGGGAGGACGGAACGCTCGGAATTGCGCCGATTGCGGAATTGCGGCGGCTTTGCGGCAGGATGTGGTCCGAGGCATCGGAGGTCCGCTCCGACCGCCTGCTGATGGAGGCGGAATTCGCGGCGGGAGCTCCCGCAAGCATGGATGTGCTGGTCTCACCCGACGGGACGGAATTCGTTCGGATTTCCTACGACCCCGCGCGGGCGGCGCTTTCGGTGGATGTCTCGCAGTGCGGTCGGGAGGGGAGCCGAAGGATTGAAACTGCGCCACTGACGCTTACCGAGCGCGAGCCGCTGAAGCTGACCGTTTTCGTGGACGCGTCAATTGTCGAGGTGTTCGCAAACGACCGTCAGGCAATCGGCAGAAGGGCGTTCCCGTGCTGTGCGGATGCAACGGGCGTCCGACTGGGAGAGACCGCCACGGCATTCCGCGCGTGGGAGATGGATTACACCAATCCGTATTGAGAAAGGAGCCGACAATGGGCAGTTATATCGGAATCGACCTCGGAACCTCTGCGGTCAAGCTCCTGCTTCTGCGGGAGAACGGTGACGTGCTCGGAACGGCGGAGGAAAGCTACTCCGTCTCCTACCCCCGCGCGGGGTGGGCGGAGCAGGACCCGCAGACATGGTATACTGCCGCCGTGCGCGGTATCCGACAGCTTTTGGAGGGACATCGCGCGGACGAGGTGCGCGGAATCGGTATCGCGGGGCAGATGCACGGCTTAGTGCTCCTGAATCGGAACGGGGTTGTTCTGCGTCCCGCGATTCTCTGGAACGACGGCAGGAGCGCCGCCGAATCCGAGCGGTTGAATCGGGAAATCGGCGAGAAGCGCCTGTTGGAGCTGACGGGAAACATTGCCTATGCGGGCTTTACCCTGCCGAAGCTGCTGTGGGTGCGGGCGAATGAGGCGAAGCTCTACCGACAGACCGCAACCGTCCTGCTCCCGAAGGACGAATTGGTCAGACGGCTGACGGGCATCTGCGGAACCGAGCCGAGCGATGCCTGCGGAACTCTGCTGTACGACGGAAAGCACGCGAGATGGTCGGAGGAGCTGACCGAACAGCTTGCGATTCCGACCGACCTCCTGCCCCCCGTGCGGGGAAGCGCGGAGATGGTCGGGACGCTCCTGCCTGAGGTTGCACGCGAGACGGGACTCTCGGAGCGCGTGTTCGTGGTCGCGGGTGCGGGGGACAACGCGGCGGCAGCACTCGGAAACGGCGTGATTGATGCGGGCGATTGCAATCTTTCGCTCGGAACCTCGGGAACGCTGTTGGTCCCGTGCGCGGACTATCCGCCGCTGACCGCGCCCACGCTCCATACCTTCATCCATGCGGACGGAAAGCCGATGCTGCTCGGCTGTATTCTGAACGCCGCGTCCGCAGGCGCGTGGTGGGTGGAAGGAATTCTCGGAAGCGGGAATTTCGGACGCGAAATGGCAAATCTTCGTTGCGGTCGTGCGGATGACCCGTATTTCCTGCCCTACCTGATGGGGGAGCGCTCCCCGCATAACGACCCTGCGGCAAGAGGCGTATTCTTCGGCATGAGCGGCGGAACCGACCGCGCGGCGATGACAAGAGCGGTCTATGAAGGCGTTTCGTTTGCCCTGCGGGATTGTGCCGAGGAAGCGAGACGGACGGGAATCTCCCTGCAAAGGGTGCGGCTTTGCGGCGGCGGTGCGAGGTCCGAGGAATGGAGCCGACTGCTTGCCGATGTGCTGAATGTGACGGTGGAGGTCCCCGAACAGGCGGGCGGACCGTCCAAAGGCGGCGCGATGCTGGCGGCGGTGGCGGACGGATGATTTCCGTCTGTCCGCGATGCGGCGGAGC
>ERZ780149.4104-NODE-4104-length-11550-cov-4.378599_pt1 | contig 11550 bp, 9 predicted proteins | sample MGYA00511367_ERZ780149 | MGnify/ENA primary metagenome ERZ780149 (study PRJEB29588, sample SAMEA2153852) | human gut metagenome | biome: human gut; feature: human-associated habitat; material: faeces | place: Denmark | collected 2008/2010 ...
ATATAGTATATTTTTCTTAAAAACAGTTGCTTAAAATTCGCACAATATGGTATAATCAACCTATATTAAACAAAAAGGGGCGAATTTTTATGGCAGATGATATTTCAAAAGTAGACCAAAAGTATGGTGAAGACCAAATTCAAGTGCTTGAAGGGCTTGAACCTGTTAGGAAAAGACCGGGAATGTATATCGGCTCAACTGACACAAAGGGTTTGCACCATTTGATTACCGAAATTGTTGATAACAGCATTGACGAAGCACTTGCAGGATATTGTGACAAAATTGTTGTTGAAATTAATAAAGATGGCTCTTGTTCGGTAACTGATAACGGAAGGGGCATTCCAACAGGAATTCACAAAACCGAAAAGAAAAGCGCTGTTGAATTGGTTTTAACAAAACTTCATGCTGGTGGTAAGTTTGGCGGTGGCGGATATAAAATTTCAGGCGGGCTTCATGGTGTTGGGCTTAGCGTTGTTAACGCACTTAGCGAATGGCTTGAAGTTGAAGTTTGGCAAGATGGCAAACACTTTAAGCAGGTTTATAACCGTGGTGTTCCGCAAAGAGATTTGGCAGTGATTGGTGAGGCTGACCACACGGGAACAAAAGTAACCTTTATGCCAGATGATGAAATTTTTGAAACAACAGAGTTTGATTTTGATGTTATTAAATCAAGGTTAAGAGAACTTGCCTTTTTGAATAAAGGCATTGTTATTATGGCAATTGACCACAGGAATGGGGTTGAAGAAAAACTGCATTACGAAGGCGGAATTGTTGAGTTTGTTGAACAGATGAATAAAAACAAAGAAGTTGTTTTTCCAAAGCCAATTTATATTGACACAAAAACCAACAACTGTGAGGTTGAAGTAGCTTTTCAATATAACGATAGTTACAATGAAATTGTTCACACCTATGCAAACAACATTAACACGCAAGAGGGCGGAACACATCTTGAAGGGTTTAGAAAGGCTTTAACCAAGGTTGTTAATGACTATGGCCACAGCATGAAAATTTTAAAAGATAATGACAAACTTTCAAGCGAAGATGTAAGAGAAGGTTTAACGGCAGTTGTTAGCGTTAAGCTGCAAGACCCTCAGTTTGAAGGTCAAACCAAAACAAAACTTGGCAACAGTTATATGCTTGGGGTTGTAAGCAAGGCTGTTAGCGAAGGTTTTTCAACTTATCTTGAAGAAAACCCAAAAGACGCGCGTGAACTTATTTTAAAAAGCATAACTGCTCAAAAAGCAAGAGAGGCCGCAAGAAATGCGCGTGACCTTACAAGAAGAAAGGGTGTTCTTGAAAGCACAACACTTCCTGGCAAACTTGCTGATTGCAGTGAAAAAGACCCAAAACTTTGTGAAATTTACCTTGTTGAGGGGGATAGTGCGGGAGGCACAGCAAAGCAAGCAAGAGACAGGCGTTTTCAAGCAATTTTGCCACTTAGGGGTAAAATTTTGAATGTTGAAAAAGCAAGGCTTAACAGAATTTTGGAAAATGCCGAAATTAAGGCAATGGCAACAGCCTTTGGCGGGGGGATTGGTGCAGAGTTTGATGTTAGCAAACTTAGGTATGACAAAATCATAACCATGACAGATGCCGATGTTGACGGAAGCCATATTAGAATTTTGCTTTTAACATTCTTTTACAGATATATGCGTCCGCTTATTGAACAGGGACATGTTTATGCGGCTCAGCCTCCGCTTTACAAAATAACCAAAAACCGTAAAGATTATTATTGTTACACCGAAGAAGAAAAAAGAAAACTGATGGATGAAATTGGTGAAAAGGGTGCAGATGTTCAAAGATATAAAGGTCTTGGTGAAATGAGTGCTGAGCAACTTTGGGAAACAACAATGAGCCCAGAATGCAGAAGTCTTGCTCAAATTCAAATGAAAGATGCGGTTGAGGCAGATGCAATTTTCACACTTTTAATGGGTGAAAATGCCGAGCAGAGAAGAGAGTTTATTGAGCAAAACGCAACGCTTGTTAAAGACCTTGACATTTAAATTTAAGTCAATTTTAAATGATTTAATGCAAAGAGTTTTAAAAAGGCTAAAAACAAAAATCTTTAACAAAGAAAATAAATTAAATAAAGTTTAAAATACAAAAAGGCTAAAAATAAAAACAAGGAGAAAATAATGGCTAAAAAAAGAGATTACAGTCAAGAATATGAGCAAATTGTTGATAACACCAAAATCATTCCAACTGACCTTGAAGACGAAATGAAAAAATCTTTCATTGCGTATGCCATGGCGGTTAACATCAGCAGGGCAATTCCTGACGCAAGAGACGGGCTTAAACCAGTTCACAGAAGAATTCTTTATTCAATGAATGAATCAGGGTTAACTTATGATAAGCCTTACAGAAAATGTGCAACTGCCGTTGGTGATGTTTTGGGTAGGTATCACCCACATGGTGATAGTTCGGTTTACATGGCACTTGTTAGGCTTGCACAAGACTTTTCAATTATGTGCCCACTTATTGACGGGCATGGAAACTTTGGTTCGGTTGATGGTGACCCACCAGCAGCCTACCGTTACACTGAGGCAAGGCTTTCAAAACTTGCAAATGAAATGTTAAGGGATATTGACAAAGAAACGGTTGATTTCATGCCTAACTTTGATGAAAGCAGAAAAGAACCAACTGTTTTGCCAGCAAGGTTTCCAAACCTGCTTGTAAATGGGTCTGATGGCATTGCGGTTGGAATGGCAACAAACATTCCTCCACACAACCTTAATGAAGTTATTGACGCCACAATCGCCCAAATAAATAACCCAGATATTACAATTGATGAACTTATGGAAATTATTCCTGCACCAGATTACCCAACAGGGGGCATTGTTATGGGCAAGGCTGCACTTAAAAATGCCTATCTTACAGGCAGGGGCGGGGTTGTTGTTAGGGCTAAAACTGAAATTGAGCAAACAAGCCACGCAAACAGAATAATTATTGATGAATTGCCTTATCAGGTTAACAAAAGTGAACTTATTATTTCAATGGCAGACCTTGTTAAAAACAAGAAAATTGAAGGCATTGCAGACATTAAAGATGAATCTGATCGAAAGGGATTAAGAATTGTTATTGATGTTAAAAAAGATTATCAGCCACAAGTAATTTTAAATTATCTGTTCAAACACACAGCATTGCAATCAGGCTATGGCATTAACTTTCTTGCACTTGTTGAAGGCAGGCCAAAAACACTTAACATTAAACAACTTTTAAAAGTTTATATTGACCACCAAAGAGATGTTGTTTTAAGAAAAACTAAATATGATTTAGCCCGAGCACAAGAAAGAGCCCACATTCTTGAAGGGTTGGTTGTTGCTCTTGCTAACATTGATGAAGTTATTGCAACCATAAAAGCATCTGCTGACAGAACTGAGGCCAACGCAAACCTTGTTAGCAAATTTTTGCTAACTGATGTTCAGGCCAACGCAATTCTAGACATGAAACTTCAAAGGCTTACAAGTCTTGAAGTTGAAAAGTTAAATGAAGAACTTAAAAACCTTATTGATGTTATTGCAGACCTTAAAGGAATAATTGCTAGCGAGCAAAGGGTTAATGAAATTATTATTGCAGATTTAACCGAAATTAAAGAAAAATTTGGTGAAGAAAGACGCACTGAAATTTGCCAAGACATAAGTGATATTGACATTGCAGATTTAATTGCAAAAGAAGATGTTGTTATTTCAATGACTCATTTTGGTTACATTAAAAGGCTTCCTGTAAGTGAATATAAATCTCAACACAGGGGCGGAATGGGTGTGACGGGGCATAAGCCAAAAGAAGAAGATTTTGTTGAAAGCATGTTCATTTCAAACACGCATGATGACATTTTGTTCTTTACAAACTATGGAAAGGTTTATTGCACCAAGGCTTATGAAATTCCTGAAGCTCAAAAAACAGCAAGGGGAAGGGCAATTGTTAACCTTCTTGAACTTGATAAAGATGAAAAGGTTGAAACAATAATTCCACTTAACGACAGAAGCGAAGGCTATTTAATTATTGCAACCAGAAAGGGCATGATTAAGAAAACTGACCTTAGCCAATATCAAAACATAAGAAAAAGCGGAAAAATTGCAATTAGCCTTAACCAAGGGGATTCACTTATTGGTGTTGCGGTAACCTCTGGGCATGATGAAATTATGATTGCATCTCGTGAGGGTAAATGCATAAGGTTTAATGAAAAATCTGTCAGAAAAACTGGAAGAGATTCAATGGGTGTTCGTGCCATGAACCTTGACGGAAAAGATTATATGGTTGATATGCTTGTTCTAAAAGAAGGGCATGACATTTTAACAATCACCGAGCACGCCTTCGGAAAACGCACCAGCCCTGAAGAGTATCGTGTTCAAGGCAGAAATGGTAAGGGAATTAAAGCGGGAATAATTAATGAAAAAACTGGTGAAATTGTTAACCTTAAACAGGTAACTGATAATGATGATGTTATGATTATTGCTGATAACGGGGTAATAATAAGAGTTCCTGCTAAATCAATTTCAAAAGTTGGAAGAAACACCCAAGGCGTAAAAATCATGAGGCTTAAAGATGATGCAAAAGTTATGAGTGTTGCCATTGCTGACAGTGTTGCAGAAGACATGACCGAAGACGGTGGCGAAACCTTAAACATTGAAGAAAAGGTTGACATAAACACCCCTAATGATGAAAGCGATGTTTAAAAATTAAAAACCAAGCATTTTGATTAATAATTTTGCAATAAAAGTTTACAATTTGCAGAAAATAGTTTAAAAATAATATGTAAATATAAAAATTGTTAGCATAATATGCAAAATAAAACAAAAAAGGCACAAATTTTGTGCTTTTTTTTGTGATTTTTAAGGTTTTGCTCTAAAACTTTGTTGTAACTAAAAGGTTTGTTGGTTGCAGAAAAATTGGCTAGGTTCGTTATTGTAATTTATTGTTGGGGTAAGGTCTTTTGAAATTGCAAGGTTTGAAATGGCATCATAAATTTTGGCGGTGAAATAATAGTTTTCCCATTCGGTAAGGTTAAAGTTATGGTCTGTTTCAACATCAACGCAAAATTCTTCATTTTCAACTTTTAGATTAACATTTAAAATATGTTGCATTTGTCTTACACCCTCAACGGTTTTGCCAAATGGCAACAATCGTTCTTTTGAAAAATCAAGTTTGTCTGCAAGCACAAGCACTTTTTCAATTAACGGCGCATGAAATCTTGTTTGTGAGTGGTGAAAAATTGCTTGTTCAATTTCATGTTTGTCATTTTCATTCAGCCCGAAAAAGCATAAATAGTTTTTTGCAAATTCAAAACTTCTTTGGGCGTGGTTTGGTTTGCCTAAAAGTGCCCCTGTGTCATGCAAAACACAGGCAATTGCACAAAGTGAAAAAGTGTGGTTATCTATTTCTAAAAGGTCACAAATTTTTCTTGCATATAACAAAACATTATTAATGTGCCCCAAACCATGTGTGGCCCACGGAGCGGGCTCATTTTTATCAATATTGTTATAAATTTTTTGTATTAGTTTATCATTTAAAATGTGGTTATAAGTTAACATAAATTTCCTCGTTTATAATGCTTATTCATGTCACGAATAAAATATGAAACTTATGTTTTTTAAGGTTAAAAAATGTTTCGAAAGGTTATAATTTTATAAAAATCAATAGACTATAAATTAGGCGTGTGCTATAATTAGTCAAATAAAGGAGAAAATGCAGATGATAATAACTATTGTTGCAGATGTTTTTGGTGAAGAAAACAATGGAACAACCATAACAATTAAAAGACTAATTGAAGGATTAATCAGCAGAGGGCACACTGTTAAAGTTGTTTCTCCGCTTTTAGATAAACAATCAAAAAACCCACAGTATTTTACTGTTGGTAAGCGAGATTTTGGAATTTTTAACCCATATATCGCAAAAAATGGGGTAGAACTTGGCAAGCCAGAGGTTGATGTTATTAAACAGGCTATTATTGGCAGTGACATTGTTCACATTGAACTGCCATTTAAAATGGGCAAGGCTGCAATTAAAATTTGTAATGAACTTAACATTCCGTTCACAACGGCTTTTCATTGCCAGCCTGAAAACTTTTCAAGCCATTTGGGGCTTAAAAATTCAGCATTGTTTAACAGGCTTATCTATTATTATTTTAAACAGAAATTTTATAAACACGCTGATTACATTCATTGTCCAACTGAATTTATTGCAAACGAACTTGACAAACATAATTACAAAGCAAAAAAGTTTGCTATTTCAAATGGAGTTATTCCAACTTACAGACCTGAAAAAACAAATAAACCACAAGAACTTGAAGATAAGTTTTGTGTTCTTTTTGTTGGAAGGTTAAGCAGAGAAAAACGGCATGACTTGTTAATAAAGGCAATGAAACACAGCAAATATGCTGATAAAATTCAACTTATTTTTGCTGGAAGGGGCCCTTTGCAAGAGAAATTAACAAAAATGGGCAAAAAACTTAAAAACCAACCAATAATTAATTTTTATTCAAAAGAAGACCTTGCCAAAATTATTAATTTTTGTGACCTTTATTGTCACCCAAGTGATGTTGAAATTGAAGCAATCTCTTGCATTGAGGCTTTAACTTGTGGGCTTGTGCCAGTTATCAGCAACAGCAAAAAAAGTGCAACAAGGTTTTTTGCTCTTGATGACAGGTGCTTGTTTAAAGCAGGCAATGCCAAAAATTTAGCACAAAAAATTGATTATTTCATTGAGCACCCGCAAGAAAAGTTTGAACTTAGTGAAAAATATAAAGTTTATGCAAAAAGATTCAACATTGAAAATTCAATTGATGATATGCTTAAAATGTTTGAACAAGCAATTATTGATAAAAAACTTTTAAACGAGCAAAAGCAAGATATAATTGCCTAAGGTTACTATGAAGAAAAATAAATATGGAAAAGTAAAATATTACAAAAATTTCACAGACAATCATTTTGTCAACGCCATTGTTTTTAAAGAAAAACCAATACCTAATGACTATCAGTATATTCCAAAATGCTTTCTTGTTAGGTGGTGGTTTAATTTTGTTTATTATTTTTTTGCAATGCCAATTTTGTGGATAATGCTTAAAGTTAAATATGGTGTTAAGGTTTATGGCAAAAAGAACATGAAAGGTGTTCGTGGGGCAGTGCTAATAGGTAATCATTCAAATTCAATGGATGGTTGCTTTGCCTCAGTTATGGTTGCAAGACCCAAGCGGAATTTCATAATTTGCAATAAAGATGCTGTGCAGGTTGTTTTAGGGAAATATTTCACAACGGCTCTTGGGGCATTGCCTTTGCCAGATGATAACAGGGGGCTTTTAAACCTTGCTAATTCTGTTGATAAACTTTTGAAAAAGGGCAACACTGTAACCATTTTTCCTGAGGCAACAATTTGGCCTTATTACACAAAGTTAAGACCAATGCCTTCTGCAAGTTTTCATTATGCAGTCAGGTCTAATGTTCCAGTTGTGCCTTTTGCGGTAACATATAGATACGCAAAAGGGAAAAACAAATTTGCAAAAAAACCAAAGGTTAACATTACAATTTGTAAACCAATTTACCCTGATTTAAGTTTAAATGCAAAAGAAAGGAAGGAAGACCTTGCTTTAAAAACCCAAAATGCACTAAAAGTTGTTATTGAATCTGAAGGTAATGTTGCATTTTATAACTATGTTAAGGTTGAAGAGTAGGGGGCGGTTTAACAAACTGCAAGTTGATTTATAAAATTTTTACTATTTTTATTGCTTGTTTTGCTAGTAAAAATCATGGGGGAAAAAAAGTGTTGTAAAAAATGGCTAAGGCTTCATAAAATTTATTTGTGTTAAAAGATAACACTATATTGCTTGCATAATTTCATTTTGTTTATTTGTGAAAAATGTTTTGTAAAACATAGATTGAATTATTAATCTTATAAAAAATACAAATCCAAAACTTGGATTTGTGTTTTGTTTTTACTACGGATTTGCATTTTGTTCTTCAAGGCGTTTTTTATAGCACCAGTAACACATGGTTTCGTAACTTTCTTCGGCACCAATTTGAAATTCTTCACCGATGGTAACAATTTCTCCGTTTACAATTCTGGCGTTAATTGTTGCTTTGTTTCCGCATTTGCAAACAGATTTAATTTCAATAAGTTCATCTGCAAGTTCAACCAGCCTTTTGCTTGCTTCAAAAAGTTCACTTTTAAAATTAATAAGCAACCCAAAACAAAGAATTGTTAAGTTTTTGCTTAAATTTTTTAGTTGCTCAATTTGAATTTTTGTGCAGAACTGACATTCATCAATAATTAAAACATCAAACTTTTCAATATGCTCATATTTATTAAACAATTTTTCAAGGTCAGCAGTTTGGCTGAAAACCACACAATCAGCACTTAGCCCAATCCGTGACACAATTTTAGTTTTGCCCTCGGCAAACCTTGTGTCAATAGCAGGTTTAATTAAAAGCACATTTAGGCCCTTTTGAAGGTAGTTAAACCTAAGCATTAATGCCTGTGCAGACTTTGATGAGTTCATTGTTCCATAGTAAAATGTTAACATAAATTTTCCTTTTCTGTTTTGCTTTTGTTGTAACTGAGTAAGTTTTATAAAACTGTTAAAAGTGGCAAATTTTAATGATTTTTATGTGTTTTTAATTAAAATTTTAAAGTTTTTGCATTTTTAATGTAATTTTAAGCAAAGTTTGAATATGCGTGCACGCCATAAATGCAAAACTCGCTTAAAGAATATGCAAAGTCATTAAGTTGTTGGTTTGTTGTGAAAAGTTCATAATTAGTTAGGGTGAATATAACTGTTGTGTTTGCAGCAGATTGTTCAAAAATGTCATCAATTTCCATTGAATAGGTTTTTGATGTTCCTGCCTTTTGGTCACAAACAAGGGTATATGTTGTTGATTTTACCCCAAGGGTGCCGTTTAATTCACCTTGTTTTAAGTTGGTAATTGTGATATCAAACTGCAAACTGGCATCTTTGTTTGTTTCAAGGCAAAAAGTGAATTTTTTTGCTTTAAGTAAATAAAGCCATTCACTTGAAAGGTTAATGGTTATAGTTAAATATTGCCTGTAAATCTTAGTATCTCGCACGAAATCGGTTGAAGGAGTAGTTACACTTTGCGTTGATGCTGAGGCCAGGGTGTAAGAAGAGTTAGCAAGGGTGTAATAATCCATGTCAAGTTTATTTTCAGGCTTGCAAGCCGCAAAAAACAAAAACACAAAAAGAAAAACGAAGGTGCAAACTAATAATGCACCTTTTTTTAAAAATACGCCTGTGTTAGTCTTGCTTGTTTCCATCATTAATGTAAAGTAATCCTAATGTTCCTTTGCCACAATGGCTTGTAATTGTTGCACCAGCAACTGTTTCAATAACCTCTTTGAAAATGTTTTTAGATTTAACATATTCGCAAATTTCTTTTGCAATTTCAGGCTCAATTGAAGAGTGGGTAACAAATGCTCTTGTTGTGTCAGGAGTGTTAAATTCGTTTAAAACATTGTCAACATATTCCTTTAAAACTGCAACCATTTTGCCCCTTGGCTTGCCGTAAGGAATCATGGTGCCATCAACAACTTGAATTCTTGGTTTAATTTTAAGAAGATTAGCCCCAATCATTGCAATGCCTGAGCATCTTCCACCACGGTAAAGATATTCTGTGTCTTGAATTATAAAACTTGCTTGAACAAAAGGAACTCTTGCTGAAATTGTTTCAACAATTTCCTTGCTTGGTTTACCCTGGTTTGCAAGGTCGCTTGCTGCAAGCACCAAAAGCCCTGTGCCTGTTGAAAGGTTTTTGCCATCAATCACATGAACCTTGCCGTTAAAAGAGGCAGCCGCATGCAAACTTTGAGTATATTGTGTTGAAAGTTTGCTTGAAAGCCCAATGTGAATAACCTCGTCACATTCACGAAGGCACTCTTTAAAAAACTTTGCAAATTGCTCTTCTGAAAGGGCAGAGGTTTTAGGCAATTTTTTGTATTGCTTAACATAATCAAAAATGTCTTGCGGGGTGATGTTAATGCCATCAAGATATTCCTTATCTCCAAGGCAAACATTAATGGCAATTTTTTTAATATTTCTTTCTTTTAATGTCTGTTCAGGTAAATCACAAGAGCTATCTGTTGTAATCATAATTTTCATAAAACTTTCTCCTTAACCATTAAAAAATCATATCCCATATAACTTGCACAAGGTTTTTCCCATACGGAACATGAATTTTAACCTTGCCAATTATATTTGAATAAATAACAGGACCAAAATATCTGCTATCAGTTGAGTTGTTACGGTTATCTCCCATAACAAAAAATTCATCATTACCAAGAGTATAAGAAAAACTTTGACCCATTGTCAACCTTTTAGATAATTCGTTATAAAAATTATAGACCTCAATGTCAGTGTAAGAACCAAGCAAAAGTTCCATTTCTTCTTTAATGTAATCTTCGTTTAGTAAAACACCATCAACAGAAACATTGTAATGAATGTAAATCTTTCCGCCGTCTTTAATAACAGGGTCGCCATAAGGTGTAAAAGTTATGGTTTGCCCTGGGGTTGCAATAACTCTTTTTATAATTGAGTGCCCCTCTGTTGAGTAACTTGAATTTATAATAATAATGTCTCCATAAGTAATCTCACTTAGGCTTGCAGGCTGAAAATAAACGGTGTCAGTGTTGTAGGTTCCGTTTTCGCCACCAGCATTAAGGTTAATTGTTGGTTGCATGCTATACCCTGCAACAGTGATAGGTCTGAATGCTACTTGAAAAACACAAACAAAAAGAATGAAACAGCCCCCAAAAACAGCCATAAGCATTAAAATAAATTTAAAGGTTTTGCCGTGAAGAAATGGGTTTTCTAAAATTTCTTCATCGTTATCAGAGTTTTCTTTATAGGTGTTATAAGTCTGCAAATTTTCCATAAAACAATTATATCACAACCTAAAAAGTCACAGCAAACAAATTAAAAATGCTTTTAAAATTAACGGCTAAAAGATTTTACAATTTTCGCACCCTTTCATAAAATTTATTTAAAATTTTTTATCCCACAAAGTTCCGTTTTTCATAAAAATCCCTGCAAAACACCCAATTTTGCCTTATTTTAACCAACAAAAGTTTTTAGTGTGCGGTCTTAAAGCAAAACATAAAAAAATTACCCACCAGTTGCACTTAGTAAAAAAATATGGTAAACTTAACTTACTCATTAGTTAGTAATGAATTAATACTTGCACCACTAGCTCAACTGTATAGAGCACTGGTCTTCGGAACCAGGTGTTGGGGGTTAGAGTCCCTCGTGGTGCACCATAAATTCCTTTATTTTAGGGACATCTAGCGATTTTTGACTTCGCTAGATTTTTTTAGTTTGCGCAAGGTTTTGCAACGCAGGTTCTTATTTATGACAAAAAAATAACCCACAAATCAAGACTTAAATCTTAACTTGTGGGTTCAAATTTTTTAAATTAAAATTGGTTATTTGTTTTTAAAAACACTAAAAAATTGGCACTGTCTACGAATTTGTCACGAATTTGGTTAAAATTTTTGCAAGAAAACCTTTATTTTCGCATAAAAACGCATAACATCTTAGAGTTTTTTATC
>ERZ780149.4115-NODE-4115-length-11536-cov-3.165578_pt1 | contig 11536 bp, 6 predicted proteins | sample MGYA00511367_ERZ780149 | MGnify/ENA primary metagenome ERZ780149 (study PRJEB29588, sample SAMEA2153852) | human gut metagenome | biome: human gut; feature: human-associated habitat; material: faeces | place: Denmark | collected 2008/2010 ...
AGAAGTATTTTCGGCCACGCACATGTCGCGGCCGAAAACGAATCACAACTTATTTCGCCGCTGCGGCGGCGAAACTCTGCGAGGCTTTTGCAAGGGGATTACTCAATAGGCTGGTAGTCCTCGGGCATGGTCAGGTTCAGCGTCTCGCAGTTAGCGGCGTTGTACATCTTGGTCACCGAGGCGTACTGGATCTCCATCTCGGAGATGTCCGCCTGGCCGGTGAGGATCTGCACGGCCATCTCGCCGGTGATCTGGCCCAGCTCGTAGTAGCTGATGGACAGGGTGGCCACCCCGCAGCCGGCACAGATGCCCGACTCGCCGGCCACCACGGGCACCCCGGCGGGGAGGACCACGTTGGCGATGACCTCGGTGTTGTTGGCGGCGGTGTTGTCGGTGGGGATGTAGATGACGTCAGACCCGTCGCAGGCGGTCTGGGTGACGGAGGGCAGGTCGTTGGCGTCGGTGAAGGCGTATTGGGTGCAGGTGTAGCCCATCTCCTCCAGGTAGCCCTGGATGGTAGTCACCTGGTAGACGGAGTTGGGCTCGCCGGAGCAGTAGAGCAGGCCCACGTTCTGGGCGTCGGGGAACAGCTCCTGGATCATGGCCGCCTGCTCATCCAGGGGGGCCAGGTCGGAGGTGCCCGACACGTTGTCCCCCACGGTGCCCAGGGCGGTCTCATAGTTGGTGACGGAGGTGCCCAGGATGGGGATATCCGAGGTGGCAGAGGCGGCCGCCTGGAGGGGATAGGTGGCGTTGGCCAGGATCAGGTCCACCCCCTCGGCGAGGAAGCCGTCCACGATGGTGCCGCAGTTGGCGAACTCATTGCCGGCATTGCCCTCCTCAAACCGCACGCCATCCTCCCCAAACTCCGCGATCAGCGCGTCCTTGAATCCCTGGGTGGCGGCGTCCAGGGCGTCGTGGGTGGCCTGCTGGCAGATGCCCACCACATAGACCTCTCCCGTCCCGCCGGCGGCGGAGCTGCTCTCCCCCGGATCGGCGCCGGGATCGCTGGTCCCGCCCGTATCGCCGGAGCAGGCCGCCAGGGCAAACACCATAGCCATCGCCGGGACCATGGCCAGCAAACGCTTCCTTGTTTTCATTCAAATTTCCTCCAAACACTTTGAACTTCCGCTTTACTGCTTTTATGCGCCAAAGCAGCCGGATGAGAAAGAGGAGCCAGCTAGGCTCTTTTCGCAAGTATAATGCTTTCTTCCCCTTCTGTCAAGAGCCGCCCTTTCTCAATCGCTCATCTCCGCACTGGTACCAGACAGCTGTCCTTCCAGCGCTTCGAATTTGTCTAATCTGCACGATTCCATGAGGCTTTTGGCAATAATATGACAAAAATGTTTTTCCGTGTTGACAAGCAACCGGAAACGTGATTAACTGGATTTATATATTGGTTGGCCAACCAAAAATAAACTTAGGGCATTCCCATCCACTGCTGCATCAGAGCGCTGGAGTGCAGCAGTCCAGCTCAGGTACCGCCTCTGGACGTCCGTGCCGGTTTCTATCTTCCAAACGGGTCTTTTGGCATGTTTCACCGCAAATTGAAAGGAAGTGCTCTTCCCATGCAGGGAATTCTTGAAAAGCTGCAGGCGGATGCCGCGCAAATGCCCAACCGCCCTGTCTACGATTTTTTAGACTGTGCCCAGACCCCCTTTGCCCATGATCGGGTCACCATGGGGCAGCTGTACCGCCGGGCTATGGATCTGGCCGCCGAACTGCGCAGGCGGGGTGCCAAGCCCGGAGACCGCGCTATCATTCTCTCCTTGCAAGACGCTGGCACGGTGTACGCCGTGTGGGGCTGCATGTTGGCGGGCGTAGTATTTACCGTCATTCCTCCTCCCATCGACGAGGGCAAGCTGACCCGGTTTATCTCAGTCCTGCGCTCCTGCAAACCTAAGTTTCTCATCTCCAACGAAGGGATGGAGAAGGAATCCGGCACTAACGTGACCGGCCCGCTGCTGCGTCGCGCCTTCCGCAATGTAGTCTCTCTCAAACGGATCTACACCGATAAGGTAGAGCCCGGAGCAGGCCCTGACGTCATCGCTCCACACAAGGGGGAAGACCTGCTGTATCTCCAGTACACCTCCGGATCCACCAGCGATCCCAAAGGCGTGATGGTAACCTACGGCAACCTGATGAGCTGTATCAGCCAGTGCCTGGAACTGTTCGACTTCCAACATACCAGCAACAACTTGGCCTCCTGGGTGCCCTTTTACCATAATATTGGGCTCGTTGTGTCCATCTTTCTGCCTGTGATCGCCAACCAGGGCGTGTGTTACTTCATCCCCACCCTCCAGTTCCTGAGCAAGCCCGCCATCTGGCTGCAGGTACTCTCGGAATACAAGGTGAACATCACCGCCGCCCCTAATTCCGCCTACGAGGTATGCACCCGGCTGCTTACCCCCCGCCAGGCCGCCCAGTACGACCTGTCCCATGTGACCCATCTGATCAACGGCTCCGAGTTCGTGAATGCCTCTACCGTAGACAAGTTCTGCACCCTGTTCGGCATCTCTCCCAACGCCTTCGCCCCAGGCTATGGCCTGTCTGAATGCGTCTGCGTGGCCACAGTGGCCAGCATGGACTACCATTGCGTTCACGTGAGACAGGCTGCCTACCAGGAGGGCCGATTTGAACCCGCTCCGGACGGGGAGAAGGCCATCGTGAGCGTGGGAAAGCCGGCGGGGGACATGCGGATCCTAGCCGTCGGTCCCGATGGGCAAGCCTGTGCTCCGGATAGGATTGGCGAGATCTACATCCAGGGTTCCAGTGTATGCGCCGGCTATTGGCAAAACCCGGAGGAAACCCGTCGGTTCCAGGCCCAGGTACCTGGCTATGAGGGGATGTTCTATCGCACAGGGGACATGGGCATCCTGTATGGCGGGCGGCTGTATCTCACCGGCCGGATCAAGGAAATGATCATTCTGTCCGGTAAAAATATCTTCCCCAGCGACATCACCCTGATGCTCCATGAACAGGGTGTGCCTCTCCCCATGGACGCAGTGACCGTGTTTTCCCTCCCCTCCGTGGAGGGGGAACGCCCGGTGTTGTGCGCGGAGTGTGCTCCTGAGGCGGATTATCCCGCCCTGACCGCCCAAATCAACCGGTTGGCGGCTCAACATTTCGGCTTCTCCTTTTTTGATGTGGTGTTTGTCAAGCAGGGCACGTTGCCCCGCACCGACAACCGGAAGATTAAGACCCTGGATGCCCGAACCCTATACCAACAGGGTCGGCTGGACGTGCTCTACACCTCCACTGGCGGGCAGGCCGGGTCTGCCGCTCCGGTCGCCGCCCCTCCCCGGGGTCACGTCCGTCTGCCCGCCCGCGCCACCCCAGAGGAGATTCAACCGGTGATTCAGGAGCTGTTTGAAGGTCTGCTTCCCAACGTTCGCTTTGGTCCCGACGACAGCTTCCTAGAGCTGGGAGGCGACTCTCTGCGGATGATGGAGCTGGTGTGTGGCCTGGAAAACGACCTGGGCATCCCTGTGGATCTGCGCCGCATCGCCGCCACCCCCACTGTGGCGTGAATCTCTGCCTATCTCGGCTCCCTGCTCAACGGCACGGACGCCCTCAACCAGACCGATCTGCGCCGGGAATGCGTCCTACCGGAGGATATCCGTCCAGAACGGGACTATGTACACAGTCCCGAGGAGAGCCGGAACGTATTTCTCACCGGCTCCACCGGCTTTTTGGGCGCGTACCTCATCCGCGCCCTCATCCGGCAGCGGGAGAAGCAGGGCGTGCGAATCTACTGTCACGTCCGGGCCGCCACCCGGGAGAAAGCAATGGAGCGGATCGTGTCCAACATGGAGCACTTCGCCTGCTGGGATGAGCGCTACCGTTCTTTCCTTATCCCTGTACCCGGCGACCTCAACGAACCCCGGCTGGGGATGGACGAGGCCACTTGGGCCCAACTGAGCCAGGAGATTGATCTGATCATCCACAACGGGGCTGTACTCAACTTTGTCTTCCCCTATGACCAACTGAAGCGCACCAATGTGCTAGGTACGGTCGAGTGCCTCCGCCTGGCCTGTGCTGGCCGAGCGAAATACTTTCACTATGTCTCCTCCTACAGTGTCTTGGACAATCCTAGCCACTTCGATAAACCTGCCCTGGAATCCGATCCTCTGGAGTCACCAGATGGCTACTTTCTGGGCTACTCCGAGACCAAATGGGTGGCGGAAAAGCTGGTGGATGCTGCCCGGCAGCGGGGTCTGCGGACAGCAATCTACCGCCCTGGCGACATCACCGGCACCCAGAAGGACGGCATCTGGAACCTGGGGGACCTGGTCAGCCGCTCCCTGGTAGGCTGCATCCAGCTGGGCTGCGTGCCCGACATGCAGGTAAACCTCCATCTCACCCCTGTGGACTATGTGGCCGAGGCCATCGTCTGTATCGCCTTTCAGTCTGCTTCCACTGGCCTGGCCTTCCACCTGATCAACCACAGCCTTATGCCTCTCGACCAGATTTCCGACCTCCTAGGTCGGGCGGGATATCCGGTGAAGGTTCTGCCCTATGAGGAGTGGTGCCGCCGCCTCACTGCCTGCACCAGCCAGGAGAACGCCCTGCGCATCCTCTCCTGCCTGTTCACTGACCAACGCCTGGGTATAGAATCTCTGCCCCAACGCTTCGGCCCCCGTCAGGCTCAGTTTGACACCCGTAACGCAGACAGACTGCTGGCCAGCAGCGGCATCCAGTGTCCGCCGGTAAACGTGGCGCTGATCCGCAGCTACCTGCGCTATTTCCAGCGCAGCGGCGACCTCCCTGCCCCGGCCCCGCTGTGGAGGCGTCTGTTTCCTTCCCGTCTCCCTCGCTGAGTCGCGGGAAAAAACATCCCCCGCAGCAGGCCGCTCCATGGCCGCGCTGCGGGGAACCCTTTCCACCGGCTACTCTGAAATCGGAAACGCCTGATCAATACTCCGCGCCAGCAACCGCTCAACCGCAGGGCTGGATTCCACTGCAGCCTGGAGCACCGCGCTCTCCAGCAAAAACACCAGTTCTGTCGCGATACGCTCGGCCTCCTCTTCCTCCCGACCCCGGCGGCGCAGGCGGGATACCAGGGACTGGGCCAACTCACTGCGGTGAGCCAGCACCAGCTCGTGAATCCCGGTCATGGACAAACTCAGGGCATACAGCATCATCAGGAAACGGCTCTGGCTGGTGTCCGCCAGCAGCTCGTGCAGGCGGGCCAACCGCTCCTCTTTCTCCCGGATGCGCAGGACATCCTCCATCAGGTTGGCAATCGCCATCAGCTCCATATCTGCCATCATGCTGAGAATCTCGTCCTTATTGGTAAAATAGTGGTGCACCAGGCTGGTAGCCACGCCGGCCTCCTGGGCAATATCCTTTACCGAGGTGATCTCATAGGATCCGTTTCGGATCATACAGGTCTGCAGCGCCCGGCCGATCTCGATCCGCCGCTGCTCTGACATAGAGGGCCTACCCATGTTTTCGCGATCCTTTCCGGCTCGTCCGCGCTCGGCCTTGCGTCCGCGCCGTGCCGGTCTGTCCCGGCTGTTGAAAAATCTGTCTTTTAACTCTATCATATTTTCTTGAGAAAAGGAAGCCCTTTCTCTCATGGGAAACTCCAACCCAGAATAAGGGGGAAGCGTCTATGATCCCGTTGCTGTGCCTGCTGCTAGTGGGGGCTGTCACAATCGCCGCCTGTGCCTGGCTTGGGCTGCACCGTCCTTTTTTACCGGGCAACCGTCCCGCCTACCGCCCGGAGGCCCAGCCCGTCCATCCGGGCAGCCCCCTGCGGGGCAAGCGTATCCTCTTTCTGGGTTCCTCGGTGACTCAGGGGATGACCGCCCGTGGGGACTCCTTCGTGGATTATCTGGCCCGGGAGGACGGCTGCCTGGCCGTCAAGGCCGCCGTGTTGGCCTCTACCCTGGCCGATCGGGGGCCCCACTCCTACCTGAAACGACTGCGCCGCCACCCCATAACGAAGCAGCCCCTGGACTGCTTCGTCTGCCAGCTGTCCACCAATGACGCCACCTTCCGCAGTGTGCCGGGTCGGGTCAGCCGCAGCTTCCGGGCGGATGACTTTGACGCTTCCACCACCGTTGGCGGCATGGAGGCCATACTGGCCATGGTACGGGAAAAATGGGACTGTCCCATTGTCTTTTACACCGCCGCCCGCTACGATAACCCCCGCTACCACAAGCTGGTGAACCTGCTGGTGGATCTGCAGGAAAAATGGGACTTTGCCCTGCTGGACCTGTGGCATGGTAACGCCTTTAATGCCCTTTCCCCCGAAGAACGCGCGCTGTACATGAACGATGCCATCCACCCCACCCGGGCCGGCTACCTGCTATGGTGGCTGCCCCAGTTCCAAAAAATCCTGACAGAGGTGCTGGCAAAAGAATGATCCCAAAAGACGGGTGCCGCGGCGTCCGCCTTTTTTGTTGGCGTTTTGCACCGGCTGGTTTGGTCGCTTTCGCACAAATTTTCGTCTTTTTCTCCCGCAAATTTCCTCATGGATTTTTATGAAACGAACTTGTGTTCGCGATTCCTTTGTGGTACAATAAAAAGTGGAAAAGAAGCGACAAGGAGGGCGTATGAGCAAAGACCGATTTGAACTGGTATCTCCCTTTCAGCCGACCGGCGACCAGCCGGAGGCCATAGACGCATTGGTAAAAAGCATCGAGGCGGGCAACCGGATGCAGACCCTGAAGGGCGTGACCGGCAGCGGCAAGACCTTTACCATGGCCAATATCATCCAGCGCATCAACCGGCCCACGCTGGTACTGGCCCACAATAAGACCCTTGCCGCCCAGCTTTGCAGCGAATTCAAGGAATTCTTCCCCAAAAATGCGGTGGAGTATTTCGTCAGCTACTACGACTACTACCAGCCGGAAGCCTACATCGCCTCCACCGATACCTACATTGAGAAGGACAGCGCCATCAATGAGGAGATAGAAAAGCTGCGCCATTCCGCCACCTCCTCCCTTTCGGAGCGCCGGGATGTCATCATCGTTTCCTCCATCTCCTGCATCTACACCCTGGGCGACCCCATCGATTACCGCAACATGGTCATCTCTCTGCGGCAGGGCATGACAAAAGACCGGGACGAGCTGATCCGCAAGCTGGTGGAGATCCAGTACGAGCGCAACGATATCAATTTCGTCCGCAATAAATTTCGTGTGCGCGGGGATGTGGTGGAAATCTTCCCGGCCTATTCCAGCGAGACTGCCATCCGGGTGGAGTTTTTCGGTGATGAGGTCGACCGCATCTGCGAGATCAATACCGTGACCGGCGAAGTGAAAAATGTGGTGAGCCATGTGGCCATCTACCCGGCCTCCCACTACATCGTCCCCAGGGAGCGGCTCATGGCCGGGATCGAGGAGATCCGGCGGGAATGTGATGAACGGGTGGAATATTTCCGGGCCAACAATAAGCTCATCGAGGCGCAGCGCATTGCCGAGCGCACTAACTATGATATCGAAATGCTGCAGGAGATCGGCTTCTGCAAGGGCATCGAGAATTACTCCCGCGTGCTGAGCGGGCGCGCCCCCGGCAGCATGCCCTACACCCTGCTGGATTATTTCCCCGAGGATTTTGTGATCTTCATCGATGAAAGCCATGTGACGCTGCCGCAGGCCCGAGGCATGTACGGCGGCGACCGCAGCCGCAAGGAAGCCCTCATCGAGTATGGGTTCCGGCTGCCCTCGGCGCTGGATAACCGCCCGCTGAAATTCGATGAATTTATGGGAAAACTCAAACAGATCGTCTGCGTGAGCGCTACGCCCGGCGACCTGGAAAAGAGCGAAAGCGCTCTCATCGCTGAACAGGTCATCCGTCCCACCGGCTTGCTCGATCCCGAAATTGATGTGCGACCCGTCGAGGGGCAGATTGACGACCTCATTGGGGAGATCAATCAGCGGACGGCAAAGGAACAGCGGGTGCTGGTAACGACGCTGACCAAAAAGATGGCGGAGGATTTGACCGCCTATCTTGAAAAAACCGGCATCAAGGTGCGGTACATGCACCACGATGTGGATACCATCGAGCGAATGGAGATCATCCGCGACCTGCGAAAAGGCGAATTTGATGTGCTGGTGGGTATCAACCTGCTGCGCGAGGGATTGGATATCCCGGAGGTTTCGCTGGTGGCGATCCTGGATGCCGATAAAGAGGGTTTCCTGCGCAGCGAGACCTCGCTGGTGCAGACCATCGGCCGGGCGGCCCGCAATGCGGAAGGCAAGGTCATTATGTATGCCGATGAAGTGACCGACAGCATGCAGCACGCCATCGAGGAGACCTACCGCCGGCGGGAGATCCAGCAGAAATATAATGCCGAGCACGGCATCACCCCGCAGACCATCAAAAAGGAGATCCGGGAGGTGCTGGAGATCAGCGTTTCGGATAAGGGCGGCAAGGGCGGCCGTAAGATGAGCCGCAAGGAGACCGAGGCGGCCATCGCCAAGCTGACCGCCGAGATGCGGGAAGCGGCAAGGCTGCTGGAATTTGAGCACGCCGCCTACCTGCGGAATAAGATAGCCAAGCTGAAAGAGACCCTGTAACAGAAGTAAGCTTTACTGCCGCAAAACGCTGATAACATTAGGCCTTTGCGGCAAGGAGGAACCAATGGCATTAGATAAAATCGTGATCCGCGGCGCGCGGCAGAACAACCTGAAAAATATCGACCTGGAGATCCCCAGAGATAAGCTGATTGTCTTTACTGGGCTTTCCGGCAGCGGCAAGACCTCTCTCGCCTTTGATACCATCTACGCAGACGGCCAAAGACGCTATGTGGAGAGTCTTTCCTCCTACGCCAGGATGTTCCTGGGGCAGGCCGAAAAACCCGATGTGGACGAAATTTCGGGGCTCTCCCCAGCCATCTCCATCGATCAGAAAACCACCAGTAAAAATCCCCGTTCCACCGTGGGCACCGTCACCGAAATCTACGACTACCTGCGTCTTTTATATGCCAGAGTCGGTATCCCCCACTGTCCCATCTGCGGGCGGGAGATCACCCAGCAGACAGTGGACCAGATGGTGGATAAGGTACTGGCACTGCCGGAGGGGACCCGCATCCAGGTGATGGCGCCCATCGTGCGGCAGCGCAAGGGCACCTACCAGAAGGAACTTGACGCGGCCCGCCGCAGCGGCTATGTAAGAGCCCGGGTGGACGGCAATATGTACGAGCTGACCGAGGAAATAAAGCTGGAGAAGAACTATAAGCACACCATCGAGATCGTGGTGGACCGGCTTTCAGTCAAGCCGGAGATTCGCTCCCGGCTGGCAGATTCGATAGAGACCTGCTGCGCCATGACCGGCGGGTTGGCGTTGGTAGATGTCATTGGCGGCGAGGAGATGCTTTTTAGTCAGAACTATGCCTGCCCCGACCATGATATCTCCATCGAGGAGCTTTCGCCCAATATGTTCTCCTTCAATAACCCCGCCGGGAGCTGCCCCACCTGTACCGGCCTTGGTGTGTTCCAGAAGGTCGATCCGGCGCTGGTGGTGCGTTACCCGGACCGTTCCATCCGGGACGGCGCCTTTAAGGTGACGGGCTGGAGCTGCGACCCCGGCTCCATTGGGGAGATGTACTTTACCGGACTGAATAAGCACTTTGGCGTACCGCTAGATGTACCGGTAAAGGATATGCCAAAGGACAAGCTGGACCTGGTGCTCTTTGGCACTAAGGGCGAAAAATTTGAGATGGTGCGGCAATCGGCGGGCTTTAAGGGCAAGTTCGTCAATGACTTTGAGGGCATCGTGAATAACCTGGAGCGGCGCTTTAAGGAGACCAGCAGCGAATGGATGCGGTATGATATCGCCACTTTCATGTCCTCTGTCCCCTGCCCCGACTGCCACGGTGACCGCCTGCGGCCCGAGATACTGGCGGTAACGGTGGGCGGCATCAACATCAGCGACTTTTGTAAGATGAGTGTGCGGGACGCGCTGCAATTTATGGACACGCTGGAACTGACCGATATGCAGCAGAAAATCGCCGGACAGATCATCAAGGAGATCAAGAGCCGGCTTTCCTTCCTTGCGAATGTGGGGCTCAATTATCTGACGCTGGCCCGCAGCGCCAGCACCCTTTCCGGCGGGGAAAGCCAGCGTATCCGGCTGGCGACCCAAATCGGTTCCAGCCTGATGGGGGTGCTGTATATCCTGGATGAGCCCTCCATTGGGCTGCACCAGCGGGATAATGCAAGGCTCATCGAGGCGCTGAAGAACCTGCGCGACCTGGGCAATACCGTCATAGTGGTGGAGCACGATGAAGAGACGATGGAGGCCGCTGATTACATTGTGGATATCGGCCCCGGTGCCGGCATACACGGCGGGCATGTGGTGTACAGCGGCCCGGCAAACGAGATCAAGTATTGCAAGGAATCCATCACCGGGCAGTACCTTTCCGGGGCGAAGAAAATCCCGCTGCCGGAGTCACGCAGACCCGGCAACGGCGGCTATTTGGAGATTGTGGGCGCTGCCGAAAATAACCTCAAGAACATCAATGTCAAATTCCCGCTGGGATGCTTTGTGGCGGTGACCGGTGTATCTGGATCCGGCAAAAGTTCGCTGGTCAATGAGATCTTGAACAAGGCGCTGAGCAAGGAGCTGATGGGGGCCCATGTGCGGCCCGGCAAATATAAGACGCTGCATGGGCTGGAGCTGGTGGATAAGGTCATTGATATCGACCAAAGCCCCATAGGGCGGACGCCCCGCAGCAACCCTGCCACCTACACCGGGGTGTTCAATGACATTCGGGAGGTTTTTGCTTCCACCAACGAGGCCAAGATGCGCGGGTATAAGATCGGGCGGTTCTCCTTTAATGTGAAGGGCGGCCGGTGCGAGGCGTGCGAGGGCGCCGGTATTCTGGAGATCCCGATGCACTTTTTGCCGGATGTGTATGTCCCCTGCGAGGTGTGCAAGGGCAAGCGCTACAACCGTGAAACGCTGGAGGTCAAATATAAGGGCAAGAGCATCTACGACGTGCTGGAAATGAGCGTGGAGGAGGGGCTTTCCTTCTTCGAAAATCTGCCCAAAATAAAGCGGAAGCTGCAAACGCTGTACGATGTGGGGCTGGGGTATATCAAGATCGGGCAGCCGGCGACGACCCTTTCCGGCGGCGAGGCGCAGCGGGTGAAGCTGGCGACCGAGCTTTCCAGGCGCAGCACCGGGCAGACGGTGTATATCCTGGATGAGCCGACCACCGGCCTGCACACCGATGATGTGAAAAAGCTCATTGAGATTTTGCAGAAGTTCACCGATGCGGGCAATACCGTTATCGTCATCGAGCATAACCTGGACGTCATCAAAACGGCGGATTATATCATCGATCTGGGCCCGGAGGGCGGCGACGGCGGCGGCACGGTGGTGTGCTGCGGCACGCCGGAGGAGGTCGCAGACTGTAAGGCGTCCTTTACCGGGCAGTACCTTGGAAAGCTGCTGAAGAAGAAATAAGGTGCAAAAAGAACCGGCTGGGGAGCAAAACGCTCTGAAGCCGGTTCTTGGTTTATGGGGGAATATTTAGGGCGGGCGCGGCGGAGCGGACGAGGGCTGCCCGCAAGGGCCAGCC
>ERZ780149.4116-NODE-4116-length-11532-cov-4.240220_pt1 | contig 11532 bp, 8 predicted proteins | sample MGYA00511367_ERZ780149 | MGnify/ENA primary metagenome ERZ780149 (study PRJEB29588, sample SAMEA2153852) | human gut metagenome | biome: human gut; feature: human-associated habitat; material: faeces | place: Denmark | collected 2008/2010 ...
TTTGAAAAGTCCCGTGCTGACGCTGCTGCTCGGTGCGCTGGACGCCGCGAGCGGAGGCTTTGAGTATGAGGATGTGTTCCGCTGTCTCAAGACCGGCCTCGCCGGCCTCAGCATGGCGGAGTGCGACATTCTGGAAAATTACGCGCTCAAGTGGGAGATCCGCGGCGCGATGTGGACGCGCGAGACGCCCTGGTCGGCGCATCCCGACGGCTACGGCGAAGAATGGACGGACGAGGCAAGGGCGCGGCTCAAGACGGTCAACGCACTGCGCGAGCGCGTGCAGGGGCCGTTTGCGCGCCTGAAAAAAGGCGTGGGCGGCAGCGGTGAGGCCGAGCAGAAGGTGCGCGCGCTGTACGTCTATTTGGAAGAGATCAGACTGCCGGAGGTCTTGCAGACGCAGACCGAGCAGCTTTTTGCCGCGGGCGAGGCCCAGCGCGCCGAGGAAACGGCGCAGCTGTGGGGCATTCTTTGCGGCGTGCTCGACCAGTTTGTGGAAATCCTGGGCGACGCGATCCTTGACGCCGAGGAGTTTGCGAGTCTGGTGCGCCTTGTGCTGACGCAGTACAGCGTGGGCACGATCCCCGTGACGCTCGACGCGGTGAACCTGTGCGAAATGACGCGAAACGACCGCCACACGGTGCGCGCGCTGTTCCTGCTCGGCGCGAACGACGGCGTGCTGCCCGCAGCGGAGAACCGCGGCGGCGTGCTGCGCGACGAGGATCGCGAGGCGCTCGAGAGGCAGCAAATCTTCCTCGCGCCGCACGGGATGGAGCAGTTTCATCTGGAAATTCAGAATCTTTACGCCGCACTGGCCCAGCCGACGGAAAAGCTGACGGTGTCCTATCCCGTTTCGGACGGAAAGGGCGCGGAGAAGCGGCCATCGTTCGTCATCGGGCGCATCGCGCGTCTGCTGCCGTCGATCAGCGTCGAAACAGAGAGCGCTGACAAGGAATATCGCCTGTCAGCAAAGTCGACGGCGCTCGAGTATGCGGGCGAGCATATCGGCGGCGCGCTGTGGCAGTATTTTGAAGGACAGGGCGACGCGGAGCGTGCGCTTGCCGCGATGAAGGACGCTTCGCGCTATACGCGCGGGCATCTGTCGCGCGACGCGGTGCGCGCGCTCTACGGCGGCGCGGTGACACTGTCCGCCTCGCGCATGGACATGGCGCGCTCATGTCACTTTGCCTATTTCATGCGCTACGGGCTGAAAGCCAGGGAGCGCACGGGCGCGGGCTTTGATGCGCCGCAGATCGGTACGTTCGTGCACGATGTGATGGAGCATACGCTGCGGCAGGCGAAGGAGTGCGGCGGACTGCATACGCTATCGAAGGACAAGCTGCACGCGCTCGTGCGCGCGTCGATCGAGGAATACATCGACCGCGTGCTGCCGGACTTGTGCGAAAAAAGCGCGCGCTTCCGTTATCTGTTCAACCGCCTGTGCGCGACGGTCGAGCGCATCATGGACGAGGTGAGCGAGGAGCTGCAAAGCTCCGACTTTGAGCCGCTGGCATTTGAGCTGGAATTTGGTGCGGACGGGCAGCTGCCCGCCATCACGATCCGCGAGGAAAACGGCACGGCGCGCGTTGTCGGCAAGGTCGACCGTGTGGACGGCTGGCTGCACGATGGCAAGCTATATTTGCGCGTCGTGGACTACAAGACGGGCAAGAAGAGCTTCGACCTCGCCGAGCTGCGCTACGGGCTGGGGCTCCAAATGCTGCTCTACCTCTTTACGCTTAAAGAAGAGGGACAGATGCTTTTCGGCGGACACGAGATCGTTCCCGCGGGTGTTCTCTATACGCCCGCGCGCGAGCCGATGCTGCGCTGCGCGCGCGACACGGAGCCCGAAAAGATCGAAAAAGCACTCAAAAAGGAGCTGCGCCGCAGCGGCATGGTGCTCGAGGACCCGGCGGTCCTGCAGGCGATGGAGCACAGCGCGCTCGAATCGCCGTGCTACCTGCCCATCGCGGTGAAAAGGGACGGCGCGGTGACGGGAAGCCTTGCTTCTGCCGAGCAGCTCGGAAAGCTCTCGAAATACGTCGACCATATTTTACATGAAATCACGCAGGAGGTCTTCGCGGGCAACATCGACGCCGACCCCTACGCGCGCACGCCGCAGCAGTCGGCCTGCACCTACTGCGAGTTTGCGAGCGCGTGTCACTTTGAAAACGGCTGCGGCAGCGACCGCATGGAATACATCAAGGCGACGAAAAACGACGAATTCTGGCAGTACATCGACGAGGTGAACGGAGAGGGGGCGCACGAAAATGGCTGAAAAGCTGACAAACGAACAGCAAGCGGCGGTGGACAGCCGCGAGCGCAGTCTGCTCGTCTCCGCGGCGGCGGGCTCGGGCAAGACAAAGGTGCTCGTCGAGAGGCTCTTTTCCTACGTGGAGCGCGAAGGGGCGAATCTTGACGATTTCCTCATCATTACCTACACGCGCGCCGCGGCGAGCGAGCTGCGCGGCAAAATCGCCAAGGCGCTCACCGAGCGCATGGAGCGCGACCCCGGCAACTACCATCTGCGGCAGCAAATGCTGCGCGTCTACCGCGCGGACATCAAGACGGTGGACGCCTTCTGCACCGCGCTTCTGCGCGAAAACTGCCATCTGCTCGGCGAGGACGCGCGCGGGCACGCGCTGCGGCCCGATTTCCGCGTGCTGGACGAGAACGAGGCGCAGGTGCTGCGCGAGCGCGTGCTCACGCGCACGCTGGACGATTTTTACGACCATCTGACGCCCGGCGGCACGCTGCTGGCCGACACGCTCGGCGCGGGGCGCGACGACAGCGCGCTTGAGGACCTGGTGCTCGAGCTGCACGCAAAGCTGCAGGCGCAGCCGTATGAGGACAAATGGCTCGATGCGCAGCGCGCGTTTTGGCGCGCCGTGCCGGATAAGATCGAGGATACGCCCTATGGAAAAATTCTGCTCAATGAGGTGCGGCGCAAGGCACGCCACTGCAAAAACCTTTTGCAGCGCGCGGCGCAGGAGATGTGCGCGAATGACGCGCTGAACCAGAAGTATGCGCCCGCGTTCCTCGACGCCTCCTACCAGCTTGAAGCGCTGGAGGGGAAGACCGCAGAGGGCTGGGACGCCGCGCGCGGCGTGACCATCGCGTTTCCGCGCCTCGCCGCGGTGAAGGACAGCGACGGCGGCGAGATGAAAGCGCGCATGAAAAGCCTGTGGGACAACTGCAAGGAGACCGTCAAGGGCTTTGCCGAGATTTTTTCCGCCTCGTCTGACGAGGCGGTGGAGGACCTGCGCACGATGGCGCCCGCAATGCTCGCGCTCATCGACCTGACGGCGGACTTTTCCCGCCGGTACAACGAGGAAAAGCGCCGGCGGAATTCTGCCGACTTCTCCGATCAGGAGCACGAGGCCATCCGCCTTCTCATCGGAGAGGACGGCGCGCCGACAGAGCTTGCGCGCATCGTCAGCGCGCGCTACCGCGAGATCATGGTGGACGAGTATCAGGACACCAACGAGGTGCAGAACCGCATTTTTGACGCAATTTCTTGTAAAGGAGAAAACCTTTTCACTGTTGGCGATGTCAAGCAGAGCATCTATCGCTTCCGCCTAGCCGACCCGCGTATTTTTTTGCAGCATTATAACACCTGGCCGCCGCTTGAGGACGCAGAGGAGCACGACAGCGCGAAGCTGCTGCTCTCGCGCAACTTCCGTTCGCGCAAAGAAGTGCTGGACGCGACGAATTTCATCTTCTGCAATATTCTTTCCGAGGAAATGGGTGAGCTCGACTACGGCGCGGATGAAATGCTGCGCCTCGGCGCGAATTATGTCGAATCGAGCGCGTGCGGCGCGGAGTTCCATCTGCTCGATCTGCCGACGCAGACGGGCGAGCAGCGCGTGCGCGCAAGCGAGGCTGAGGCAGCGTTTGTCGCAGACTATATCAGCAATATGCTGACAAGTGAATTTCCTATACAGGATGACAAAACAAAAGAGCTGCGGCCCGTGTGCGAGGAGGACATCGTCATATTGATGCGCTCGCCGAGCACGCGCCTTTTGGACTATCGCCGCGCGCTGGAGGCGCGCGGCCTCCACTGCGCCGCTGACGCGGGCGAGGACTTTTTTGCCTCGATGGAGATCGCAGTGCTGTTCGCACTCTTGCAGGTCATCGACAATCCGCGGCAGGACGTGCCGCTCATTGCCGTGCTGCGCTCTCCGCTCTTCGGCTTTGCACCCGATGAGCTCGCGGCGATCCGCGCGCGACAGCGCACGGGTGACTTCTACGATGCGCTGCTTTTGAGTGAGGACATCCACAGCGTAGAATTCCTCAGTACGTTGGACGCTTTGCGCAATAGCGCGGCGCACCTGAGCGTGCGCGAGCTGCTGAGTGAAATTTACCGCCGGTGCAATGTGCTCGGCATCTTCGGCGCGATGCGCCGCGGGGCGGAGCGCAAGGAAAATCTGCTCGCGTTTTTGGAGCTCAGCGAGGACTACGCGCGCTCGGGGCGGCAAGGCCTTTTCGACTTTGTGCGCACGCTGCGCGAGCAGCTTGCCGAAGGCGAGGCGGGTTCGATGCAGACCGCGCACGCATCATCAGGCGTTCGCATTATGTCGATCCACAAGTCGAAGGGCCTTGAATTTCCGGTCGTGATCCTCTCGGACCTCGCGCGTCGCTTCAGCAATATGGACTTTTTGAGTTCGGTGCTCGTGCACCCGCAGCTCGGGCTGGGGCCGGTGTGCGTGGACACGCAAAGGCACATCCAGTACCCGACGGTCGCACGGCAGGCGCTCGAGCGCACGCTGCGGCGCGAGGCGAAGGCCGAGGAGTTGCGTGTGCTGTACGTTGCGATGACGCGCGCGAAGGAAAAGCTCGTCATGGTGCACACGCAGGCAAACGCGAAAAGCCGCGTCGCCGACCTTCTGGCGCTGAGCGATTGTCCTGTGCTGCCCGAGGCTGTGGACAGCGGCAAGTGCATGGGCGACTGGATCATGCTGCCGCTTTTGCAGCGCAGCGAAGCGGCGTCCCTGCGCGAGCTTGCGGGGCAGAATGGCGAGGGGAGCTTCTATGCTGACGAAACGCCGTGGACGGTGTGTGTGCACGACGGTTTGAGCTTTGTGACGCCGCAGCAGCGGCCCGATGACGCGCCAGTGGATGCCGCGCCGCCGAAGGATGAGCTGCCGGTGGATTTTGCTGCGCTGTCGTACCGCTACCCCTACGCGGGGCAGACGGCCTTTCCCGCCAAGCTGACGGCCACGCAGCTCAAGGGCCGCGCGCTGGACGAGGAGATATCCGAAAATACAACGCTCCCACCGCGGCTGCGCAGCCTATATAAACCAAAATTCCTTGCGGGCGAAACGACGCTCACGGGTGCGGAGCGGGGCACGGCGCTGCACCTTGTGATGCAGGACCTTGACTTTTTCTGCGAAGCAAGCGAGCAGAGCGTGCGTGAGCAGGTCGAAAAGCTCAGAGCGCAGCGCAAGCTGACCGACGAGCAGGCAAGCGCCGTCGATGTGCGCGCGATCGTCCGATTTTTGCGAAGTGATCTTGCCGCGCGCATTCGCAAGAATGCGCAGACGGTGCGGCGCGAGTACCGCTTCTCGCTGCTGCGGCCGGTGCGGGACTTTGCCACGCTGGACGCCGACGACGCGGTGCTGCTGCAGGGCGTGGTAGACTGCTTTTTTGAAGAGGACGGCGAGCTTGTGGTCGTGGACTTCAAGACTGACCGCATCGGAAGAACACAGATCGAAGAACGAGCTGAGCACTACCGCCCTCAGCTCGAGGCATACTCCATGGCCCTTATGCGCGTGATGGGCAAAAAGGTCAGGGAAAAGGTGCTGTATTTCTTCTCGGTCGGCGAAGAAAAGGTGCTGTGAATACATAAAAACACCCTCCGCGGGAAATCCGCGGAGGGTGTTTTACAAGATTTGCTCACACGATAAAATGCTCTAAGATCAGCACTGTCGCGCAGCAGACGAGCGAGACGGGGAGAAGTCCCAGTCCGCACCAGGCGGCGACGATGCCGATGACCATGGCCGCCGCGCCCGCGATGGGCGACTGCGTGGCGTTCATGATGGCGGGGAACGTCATCACCGCGAGCGTGACGTAGGGCACGTAGAAGAGAAACGAGCGCAGGAAGGGATTCTGGATCGGCTTGCGGATCAGCGTGAGCGGCAGGACGCGGATGAGATAGGTCGTGGCCGCCATGACGAAAAGATATAAATACGTTTTCATGCGACGAGATCATCCTCCTTGTGCGGGAACAGAATGGCGGCGGCAGCAGAGATCACGATGGTCAAGACCAGGATGCGCATGCCCTCGGACAGTTCGCGCGTGAACGGCAAAACGCTTGCAAGAAGCGAGCAGAGAAAGCTCACGCCGATGCAGCCGAGCACGATGCGGTTCTGCTTGCCGACGGGGATGATGATGGCGAGAAACATGCCGAACAGCATCACGGAGCAACCGCTGACGGCCCAGACGGGCATGAGATTCCCCATCAGCACGCCGAGCACGGTGCCGATGCTCCAGCCCGGCATGGCCGCGCACATGGCGCCGAAGTAATACCACACCTCAAGATACCCAGGCTGCGCGATGGCGAGGCCGAAGATCTCATCCGTCAGGTCATAGGCGATGAGGAGCCGCCAGGGAAGCGGCGTATCGGGCGAGAGACGCTGGCTGAGCGCACAGCTCATCAGAAGATAGCGCGCGTTGACGACCAGCATCATCAGCGCCATGGCCCAGAGGCCGGAGTCGGCGGCGATGATGGTGATGCCGCCGTATTCGCCCGACGAGGCGTTGTTCAAAAAGCTCAGCAAAAAACCCTGAAAAATGCTCAGGTGCGCGTTGTGCGCGCTGATGCCGATGCCGAAGCTGACAGCAAAATAACCAAGCCCAATGGGGATGCCGTCGCGCAGTCCCCGCAGGAAATGTTTTTTCGACATAATTCTGATGTTCCTTTACTTCCAATCATCCGTGCGCAAGGCGCGCAAGTGCCATTATACGACTGAAAACGGCAGAAGTAAAGAGAAATTGCATAACGAGCGTTGAAAAATTGACGATGAAATTAGGGAAAAGTGCTAAGGAAGAGAAAAGCGCGGAGAGGATCAAAAATTTCTCTTGCAATTTGACTCAAAGCGTGGTAATATCCTATATGGCTTTTTTAGAAAAGTACATTTGGATCAGAAAGAGGTGAACACGAGCAATGAAGGAAGGAATCCATCCCAATTATCAGCAGACTACTATTACTTGCGCCTGCGGTAATGTGATTGAGACAGGTTCCACCAAGGCGAACATCAAGGTGGAAGTGTGCTCAAAGTGTCACCCCTACTTCACGGGCAAGCAGAAGCTGGTCGATACCGGCGGCCGCGTTGCCAAGTTCAACAAGAAGTTCGGCCTGAACTAATTCAATCACAAAAGCAGCTCTGCTACGGCAGAGCTGCTTTTTTCTGCATTTTTGGGAAAAACACTCAGCTTTGCTCATCGGGGTACTTGACAATAAAGGGGAGCGGCTCACTGAGACTTTGGTCGAGGTAGTTTATCTCCTCGTAGCTGTCGCCGCCTGCAATGGCGCGCACCTGGAAGAGGCGGACGCGCAGTACGGTGTCGTCCGCAAGGTTGACGACAAGCTCGCAGACGAGCGGCGTTGCCCCGAGCGGGAGCGTGAAAGCCTCCGATTCGCTGCTGGAGGCATAGGCGAGGTCATAGTACGACACGCCCTCTATGACGGATGCGCCCACGGCTTCGGCGCTGTCATCGCCGACATAGGTGACGGCGCTGCCATCGCTGTACGATGCTTCGAGCGGCACGCGCCTGAGCAGCTGATTGGCGCACGTGTATTCAAGACACGCACTGCGGATGGACACATCGGACAGCGCGCCGAGCGAGATGGTGCCGAGCGGGATGCCGGCATTGCCCGGCGTGAACTGGTACTGCCATTTGCTGCCGGCCTGACGCTCGTAGGAGATGGGGGATAGAAAGCTTTTGAGCTGCGGCTGATACTGGGATTTGAGATTGCTGATCGTATCGAGCTCCTGCGACTGCGTTTCGCCGTTCGTCATGAAGTTGACATTGACGCCGAGCTCGTCGCTCAGAGGGACGGTTACACTACCGTGCAGATACCCGAAGCCATCCTGCGTAAGGTCGGCAGAGTAGCCCGGCCGATAGCTGTCCAGCGGCGAGGAATTGCCATGGTCGATCACGCCGATGTTGACGATCGTGTTCTCACTGATCGTCTTCGGCAGAAGAGAAAAGGCAAGCGTGCACTCCTGCTTTTTGAGGTTGACGCTTTTGACCTCGTAGCTGTATTGCGAGATCAGGCTCGACTCGCGCGCCAAAATGTCCGAGACATTATTGCTGATGCCCGCGATCTGGTTCGAGAGGTTGTTCTGCACGTTGTAGAGCTGGCTGCGAAGGTCATTTACTTGCGTGCTGAGCGTGTTGATGCGGTTGTTGTAATGCACGCCGACGGCGATGAGCGCGGCGAGCGCCACGGCCGCACCGCCGATGATCTTCTTGTGCTGTATGCAGAAATCGCGGAAGCTCAGCTTTTCCGCGGGAGCTTTTTCGGCGTTGCTTTGAACCGGCGATTCGGCGGCATCCTGCTCGGGTTTGGCATGCTCCAGACTGAGCAGCTCGTCGACGGAAACGGAGTAGAGCTTAGAGAGTTCGATGAGCTTGCTAAGCTCCGGCTGCGTGGCGCCGCTCTCCCATTTGGAGACGGCTTGGCGCGAGACACCGAGCTTTTCCGCCAGCTCCTCCTGCGACATGCCGCTCGCGCGGCGCAGTTCGTAGAGCTTTTCATATAGTTCCATGAAAGGTTCCTCCTTGGGGAAATGTTGCTGCGTTCGACGCCGTGCACTGCGCCTTTGCAAGAAAAGCATAGCAGGAAAACAGGAGAAAACGCCACCAACCGGGCGTTTCTTTTTGTCAACCTGAGGTTGCGTCTGCCTTATTTTCGCATGAGAGGACAGGAAATGTCAATGAAAAGCGTTTTTGCCTTTTCTTTTGGCGGAAAATACACTATAATAAAAACAATTTGTACAGCGCCGATTTCGGCGCGATAAGGAGAATCTATGGAAGAATTGAAAGAGAACAACGCGCCGCGCGACAGGGCGATTTTAGTCGGCCTTTCGTCGCCGCGGCTCGATCAAAAAGAGAATGCCGACGAGGAGAGCCTTGAAGAGCTCGGTGCGCTCGTCGAAACGGCGGGCGGCGTGAGCGCCGGCGTGGTTTTACAAACGCTGCCGTCGCCGAACCCGCACACATTCATCGGCGAGGGCAAGGTGGACGAGATCCGCGAACTGGTAAAGTCACAGGAGGCGACAATGGTCATCTTCGACAATGACCTCTCGCCCTCGCAGATGCGCGTTCTGAGCGAAGAGTTCGGCGTGCAGGTGCTCGATCGCAGCGGCCTCATTCTCGATATTTTCGCCCAGCGGGCGAAGACAAAAGAGGGTCGGCTTCAAGTCGAGCTTGCGCAGTATCAATACCTGCTGCCGCGCCTGATCGGTATGTGGACGCATCTGGAGCGTCAGGCGGGCACGTCGGGCAAGGGCCCCATCGGCTCGAAGGGCCCCGGCGAAACGCAGCTTGAGACCGACCGCCGCCACATCCACAGAAAGATCGACAAGCTGAAGGCGGACCTTGAAGAGGTGCGCCGCGTGCGCGCCACGCAGCGCGACCGCCGCAGCAAGAATGAAATTCCCGTCGTCGCCATCGTCGGCTACACGAACGCGGGCAAGTCGACGCTTTTGAACGCGCTGACCGGCGCGGGCATTCCCGCGAATAACCGCCTGTTTGACACGCTGGATACGACGACGCGCCTTCTCACGGTGTCCGACACGCTGGATGTCGTGATCTCCGACACGGTCGGCTTCATTCGAAAGCTGCCGCATCAGCTGGTCGAGGCGTTCAAGGCAACGCTTGAAGAGCTCGAATACGCCGATCTTCTTCTGCACGTCATCGACATTTCCGACCCGCACTGGCTCGAGCAGGCGCAGATCGTGGACGAGCTGATCGAAGAGCTCGGCGCGCAGCAAATTCCCTGCCTGCGCGTTTACAACAAGTCCGACCTCTACTTCGGCGATATCCGTCCGCACGGGGAGGACAGCGTCAACATCAGCGCCAAGACCGGCGAGGGCGTGGATGAGCTGCTTGCGCGCATCGACAAGCTCCTCGACAAGGGCACGCGCCGCGTGACGATCCACCTGCCCTATGACAAGGGCGGGCTTCTCGATATGCTCTACCGCGAGGCGAAGGTCGAATCCGTCGAATATGGCGAGACCATCGACATCGTGGCCACCTGCGTGCCGCGCGTCATCGGCCAGGTCAAGGACTATATCGAGGGCTACTGCGAGCCGAAGGAGGACTGGGAGGAATGACGTTTGAAACGACGCGCCTTCTCCTGCGTCCGTGGTGCGAGAGCGACGCGGAGAGCTGCTATCGATACGCGAGGGATCCGTTTGTCGGCCCCGCCGCAGGCTGGCCGGCGCATACGAGCGTGGAGAACTCCCGCGAGATCATCCGAACCGTCCTCTCGGAGCCGGACACGTTTGCAGTCATTTTGAAGGAACGGCCAGACGAGCCTGTCGGCTCCATCGGCGTGTTTCCGACGGAAGCGCCGGAAATTACGGCCGAACCGACCGCCGCGCCGGAGAGCGCGAACATGGTCGGTCCGGTGATGCCCAAGCAGACCGATAAGGTGCGCGGCTATGTCGTCATCACCGTGGCGGGCCGTCAGTACGGCGATCCCATCCCGATGGACCGCGACAAGATCATCACCATCAAGCAGGATAACGGCGAGATCAATAAGATTCACATCACGCCGGAATACGTCGAGATGGAGTCCTCCACCTGCGAAAATCAGGATTGCATCGGTGAGGGCGAGGTCAACGTGAATACCTATAAAGACCGCATTCTGAGCACCTATATTATCTGCCTGCCCAATCAGGTGACGATTGAAATGGTGCCTGCCGACGAATAAGGCGATCTGGAAAGAAGGAAATGTCATGCGAAACAAGAGCGCTCAGCGGGTGGCTGTCTCCGGACTGCTGACCAGCCTGATGCTCGTTCTGGGCTTGATCGAGCGCCAATTTCCGCTGACGGCGGCGATCCCCGGCATTAAGCTCGGTTTGGCCAACTCGGTGCTGATTTATGCGCTGTATATGCTGGGCATCAAACAATCCGTTGTGCTGATGCTGCTCAAGGCGCTGATGAGCTGGCTCATTTACACCAATATGCAGGCAATGTTTTATTCGCTGGCGGGCGGCGCGCTGTCGCTGCTGGCGATGATCGCGCTCAGCCGCATCAAGGGCGTGAGCGTCATCGGCGTGAGCGCGCTCGGCGCGGTCGCCTTCAACGTGGGCCAGATTCTCATGGCGGTGGTCATGCTCAACACGCCGCAGCTCATCGTGACCTATCTGCCGGTGCTGATGGTTTCCGGCGTGGCGACGGGCGTGCTGACCGGCGTGGTGGCGCAGATGGTGATGAAGCACCTGAAGGTCATCGAGAAAAAAGCATAAAGAAAATCCCCGGCTTGGTCGGGGATTTTTGTATGGAACGGCAAGGGGCTGTCAA
>ERZ780149.4124-NODE-4124-length-11521-cov-3.663876_pt1 | contig 11521 bp, 7 predicted proteins | sample MGYA00511367_ERZ780149 | MGnify/ENA primary metagenome ERZ780149 (study PRJEB29588, sample SAMEA2153852) | human gut metagenome | biome: human gut; feature: human-associated habitat; material: faeces | place: Denmark | collected 2008/2010 ...
GCACGCAAAGCGTGATTGCATAAATGTCATTGAAAAAATTTAAGAGAAGGAGAGGAAAAAAACAATGACAAATCGCGTTTCCACAAAAAGAGCATTGGTCCTGAGCCTGCTTTCGATGTTGCTCTGCGTATCCATGCTCATCGGTTCCACCTACGCGTGGTTCACCGACACCGCAACGACCGCGGTGAACAAGATTCAGGCAGGCACGCTTGACGTGGCGCTTGAAATGTCGACCGACAACGGGGCTACATGGACAAAGGCAGAGGGCAAGACTCTGAACTTTATGACTGCGGACAACCACGAGGAAATCCTTTGGGAGCCCGGTTGTACATATGCGCTTCCGCTTCTGCGCGTGGTCAACAAGGGCAACCTTTCGCTCAAGTATGAGATCGTGATCACCGGTATTGACGGGGACGCAGAGCTGAACAAGGCGATTGAGTGGACGATTCCCGCCGAAAAGACAGGTAACCTTGCGGCAGGCGCGACCTCCGATGCCATTGCGATTTCGGGTCACATGAAGGAGACTGCGGGCAACGAGTATCAGGGGAAGAGCATTGACGGCATTGCAATCACGGTTTACGCAACGCAGTACACCGGCGAGAGCGACAGCAACGGCAACACCTACGACGAAAACGCACCGATCGTTTATCCCGAGGGTGTGACGGCGGAGTCGTTCGGCAGCAACGTTGCGGTTGACGGCGAGGGCAACTACTATGCCACCTTCAAGACCGCTATGGAGTCGGTTGCGGATAAGGGCGCGCTGTACTTCAAGGCGGATGCGACGGTTGATTTCCCGACGCACCTCAATGTTACCAAGAATGTGACCATTTATGCAAACGGTACGAACTTCTCCGGCAAGGACATTTCGATCGGAACCTATGCAGCTCCCGCAAATGCGGAAACGACCGTCAATATCTACAACGCAAAGAATCTGGTTGTCTGGGGACAGCCTGTTGGCGATCGCGCAGATGTCTGGAATGTCAACTTCTATGATTGCGTAAACGAAGGTTACAATTTCCTGATGTACAGAGGCGGCGAAACGGCTGTTGCGAAACTCAATCTGACCATGACCAACTGCCGCGCAACGGGGTACACCGATTCCACTGTTCATGCAACGGCGGACGGTTCTATCACCATTAAGAACTGCCTGTTTATCGGAAACATTGCTCCGATCAATATTGCACACAAGCAGAGCGGAACGATGACGGTTACGGTTGAGGACAGCACGTTCTCTGCCTGCGGCACGGTTGACACCGAAAATCAGAGAAACGAATATTGCGCTCCCGCACGTTTCGTCAACAACAGCGCAACGGGTACGCTGAAAGTCACGCTGAAGAACAACACTTTTGTAGGCACGATCGGAACAAACGGCGATATCCTGTTGGGCGATTACAGAGTCGGCAAGGAGTCCAATCCTTTCACCGCAACCATCGTAACGGATCAGGCTGTGATGGTGAAGTCGTCTGTTGCTCCCGCATACAGTTACAATGGCGGAACTGTGGATGTGAAGAAGGCTGATGTGAAGGCTTCGCAGGAAGCCGTGGCAGATGCGATCAAGCAGCCCGGTGAAAAGACCATTGATCTGGCGGCAGGCACTTACACCTTCTATGGCGTTGAAGGCGCTCAGACAACGGGCACTACTCTGACCATTCAGGGTTCGGGAAAGGATAGCACCACTTTCACTGCCGGAGATTTGACTGTTACGGATGCAAACGGTGAAGGTTCTTCGGATTACAGTTATGAAAATTCCGAGGTCATTTTCAGAAATATGACAATCAATGTCGGAACGGGTAACTATAAGGGCTTTGTCCGTGCAAAGTCGCTTTACTTTGAAAACTGCAAGATCGTTGGCAGAGGCTCTTACTGGGGTGTCGGCGACGTTGTTTTCAAAAACTGCGTGTTTGCAGAAAATGAAAATGACTATAATCTCTGGACATACGCAGGAACGAATTTTACCTTTGATGGTTGTGAATTTTATTCTTCCGTCGGTAAGTTTATCAATGCCTACAAGGAACAGCGCGTTGATTCCAAACTGACCTTTACGAAGTGCAAATTCATTTATACCGGAAACGGAACGGCATCTAAGCCTGCAGTTTGCTTGAAATCTTACACCGGTATTGCTTGGGATGTAACCTTCACCGATTGCACTTCCAACGCAAAGACCGATAACGGAACGGGAAGCAACCTTTACAGCATTGAGAGCGGCATGAATGCCGACACAAAGGTTGTAATTAACGGCGTAACCGTTTGGGAAAACGGCGCTAAGAAGTAATCAAAATCGCACAAAACAATTTGCGGGGGCGTTCTCCAACGGGAACGCCCCCCTTTTTGTCATTTCTGTTCTCCTGCGCTCGCTTCATGCGAGGCGTCCTCGGACAGACTTGCAATGACTGCCGCGCTGAAATAATCCAACGGGTCAACCTGCAAGCCCTTGACGGTCATCTCCATGTGCAGATGCGGCTCTTCGGCAATTTCCACCATCGCCGTGTCGCCAACCTTGCCCAGAAGCTGTCCTTGCCGGACCTGCGTTCCCTCGGCAAGTCCTTCGGCAAGCTCCTTTGCAAGGTTTTTGTAGACCGTTACGCACTCTCCGCTGTGGGTCAGTGCCACGCAAGTTCCCATCATCGGATCTTCCCAGATTTTGCTGACCTTTCCGTCAGCCGCCGCAAACACCTCCGCATCCTCGGCGGTTGCAATGTCAATGCCGAGGTGAACGCGGAAATCGTTCATGGTCGTCGAAAAGACCTGCACGTCCACGCTGTGCTTCTGCGAGAGTTTCCCCGAAACGGGCAGTTTCATCTCCGGCACGGTGTCGGGCGCGGGTTGAGGGTCAGTTCCCGTCGGCTTCTGCGGCTCGGTCGGCTGCTCGATCGGGGCGGTTGTTTCGGGCGGCACTTTGGTGTTGTTCTTCTTCGCACGGTTCATTGCCGCCGTGATGGCGAGCACCACCGCCAGAGCCAACAGAATGACGATGGACGAGAGATAGACTGCCCGGTTTACGCGCACCTGCTTCAGCTTTCTGCATAATTTAGACTGCTTCCATTTTTCCCACATAATCAAAACTCCTTTGCTCTTTCTGTGATTGCGGACTACGCGGCACATCCGCGTGTCTTGCTGACTTTATTTTTGCCGCTTGCGGGGGATTTATACAGCGAATCCAAAAAAAGTTTGATTCGGTGGTGCTTGGGCGGAAATATTAAAATTTCACGAAAAAAACTGACTGAATTGGATGTATTTTTGACGTATTCACGACGGGTTCATATTTTCGTGGTACAATAGGAAAGTGTAAATTCAAAGCTGTACCTGTCCCCCCTGTGGGCGGGTGCGGGAGAAAGGAATCTCTGCTTTTATGATTAAAATCGAGCATCTTGTGAAGAATTACGGCTCAAACTGTGCCGTTGACGACATCAGCTTTGAAGTTGGAGAAGGGGAGATCGTCGGGTTTCTCGGTCCGAACGGCGCGGGAAAGAGTACGACCATGAATATCCTGACAGGCTATCTGTCCTCCACCTCGGGAAAAGCCTTTATCGGCGGCATTGATATTCTGTCCAACCCCATCGGCGCGAAAAAGCTGATCGGCTATCTGCCCGAACAGCCGCCGCTTTATCTGGACATGACCGTTGAGGAGTACCTGAACTTCAATTACGAGCTGAAGGGTTGCAAGTTGGATCGCGAGAAGCACATCGGCGAGATTTGCGACACCGTAAAGATCAAGGATGTTTACAAGCGGATTATCCGCAGTCTTTCCAAGGGTTACCGCCAACGGGTGGGCATTGCGCAGGCGCTGATCGGAAATCCGAAGGTCATCATTTTCGATGAGCCGACCGTCGGTCTCGACCCCAAGCAGATTATCGAGATCCGCAACCTGATCCGCGGACTGGGCAAGGCGCACACCGTGATTCTTTCCACGCACATCCTGCAGGAGGTGCAGGCGGTCTGCGACCGGATTATCATCATCAACAAAGGCAAGATCGTGGCGAACGAAAAGACCGAGAATATTTCAAGCGCGGTCGACCGCGCCCGCCGCTTCAATGCGAAGATTTGCGGACCGCAAAAGGACGTGCTTGCCATGTTGCGCGCATTTCCCGGCATTACCTATGCCGAGGCGCTCGCGGAGCGCGACGGGGACGCGTATACCTACATGATCGAATCCGATTACGGCGTGGACATCCGCAAGAAGCTGTTCTTCGATCTGGCAAACCGCGGGTGGGCGCTGATCGGTCTGGAAGCGCTCGGCATGAGCCTTGAGGATATCTTCATTTCGGTTGTGGATCACTCCGAGGAACGCCAGCAGCGGGGCGGCGCACAGCGCGTCTCCCGCAAGCAGAAGGCGATGGAGAAGAACACGGCGGAAAAGGAAATCGGCGCGTCTCTCGTTGAGGACGCCAAGAAGCAGAGAGCCGAAGCCGCTCTGCACGATACCGAGGATGACGACTGAACAGAAAGGAATATAACACTATGCTTGCCATTTACCGTAAAGAAATACGTTCCTATTTTATCAACCCCATCGGGTATATCTATCTCGGGGTATTCCTCGTGTTCTCGGCGTTGCTCTGCTGCTACACCACGCTGATTTCCGCGAGCTACAGCACCTCGTCCTACTTCACCTATCTGATTTTCTCCTTCGTGATTCTGATCCCGATTCTGACCATGCGCCTCTTTGCCGAGGAACGGAAGCTGCGCACCGAGCAATTGCTTCTGACCGCGCCCGTTACGATTACGGGAATGGTCATGGGCAAGTACCTTGCGGCGCTGACGCTCTACGTGGGCGGTATTCTCATTTCCTGCGTCAACTTCATTCCGCTTTACATCATCGGTGCGGCGGAGCGCGCGGGGGAGAGCGACTACGCGCTGACGCACATCGGACCTGTAACGGGCGAGATTGTGGGCAGTGTGATTGCGGTCATTCTGCTCGGCGCGGCGCTGATCGCGGTTGGAACGCTGATCTCGGCGCTGACCGAAAATCAGCTTTCTGCGGCGGTTATCACCGTCGGCGTGATTGCGGTCATGGTGCTTCTGAACGTGTTCAACCTGCTGACCGACAGCGACGGACAGCCGATTATCGGCAGTTATGCGGTTCGTTTCGTCATCAGCTGGGTGTCGGTCATCAGCCGCTTCTCGGCGTTCAGCCAAGGGGTGTTTGACTATTCCGCACTGCTCTATTATGTCTCGCTTGCGTTTATCTTCCTGTTCCTGACGGTACGGGTATATGAAAAGCGCCGTTGGGGTTGAGTCTGACCCGAACGGAATACAAACGGAAAGGAATTTTCATATATGAGGAAACGAATCATCCGCTCCAGACGCGCGCGCTACGGCGGCATGACCGTACTTCTGACGGTTTTGCTGATCGCTGTGGTGGTGCTGACGAATGTGCTCTTCAGCACGCTTGCCAAGCGTTATTCGTGGTACACGCCGATGAAGGGAAGTGCGGATTACCGGGTTACCGAAACCTGCTACCGTCTGCTTGACGCAACGCTCGGCAAGCAGGACGAGCAGGTACGCGTCATTTTCTGCGACACGGCGGAAAATGTTGCCGAAAGCGACACCGTGTCCTATGTTTACAGAACCGCAAAGCAACTGCAGGAGCGGTTTCCTGATCGCATTGCCATCGAGTGCCACAACATCTGGCTTGATCCCGACAGCGTGCGGAATTACAGCACGACCTTTAACCCCGCCACGGCGGAGAATGTGAAAACCAAGTTGAAGTCCACAAGCGTGATCATCGCGGGTGCGGATTATTACCGCGTGTATGACCACAGCGAGTTCTTCGTGTTCGAGGACGGCAACACCTCCAATCTCTGGGCATACAACGGCGAGCGGAAGCTGGCGGCGGGCATCCTGCACGCCATCGACGGCGACGCGCCGATTGCCTGCCTGACCAACAACCACGGCGAGGTGTTCTACGATTACGAGCTGCTCTATCTGCTTGACGACGCGGGCTACTCCCTGCGGTACATCGACCTTTACAAAGATCCGATTCCGGAGGGCTGTCGGCTGATTATCAGTTACAACCCGAACTCCGACCTCACCGTTTCCGACGGCGTTTCGGCGACCTCGGAGACCGACACCCTGACCGATTTCCTGAGCGATTCGGGCAACACCTTCCTGCTCTTTCTGGAGGACGGCACGCCGTCGCTCCCGAATTTCGAGGCATTTTTGCAGGGCTGGGGCGTGGAAACGCTCTACACGCCCGAGGATGAGAACGGCAACCGCTTCCGTTACATGGTGCAGAATCCGTCGCAGTCGCTGACATCGGATGGCTACACCATCTACGGTGACGCGGCAACCGAGGGGCACGCGGGCGAGGTTCTCGAAGGACTCAGCCGCAAGACCGTGTTCAAGAATGCTACGGCGCTGCGCGCGTCAAACGGCTTTGTCAACCAAGGCGACGGAAGCTACAAAAAGGATAACCGCACGCTGTACGGTCTGTACGGAAGCGGTTCGGGCGCGGTTGCGTGGGCAAACGGTCGCCCCGTTGACGTCAACCGCTCCATGCTGATGACGCTGACCGAGCAGTCCAACACGGACGGCGGGCGCTCCTATGTGGGCGTTTGCGCATCGGTGGACTTTGCTTCGGAGGATTTTCTGCAATCGGCGGTTTACGGCAACACCGACACCATGATGCGGCTGTTTACCACCATCGGCAAGACCAACACGCCCGAGGGACTGACCATCAAGCCGTTCCAGTCCAAGGGCATCAGCACTATCACAACCGCGCAGATGTGGCGCTGGACGCTGATTCTTGCGCTGGTTCCCGCAGTGGTCTGCACGGCGCTCGGTATCACGGTTCTGGTTCGGCGTCGCCGTGCATGAGGGGAGGAATGAAGCATGAAACAAATCAATTCCGGTAAACTGCGGCACGGCATTTCCGCAGTTGCAATCACGGCGGCGGTTGTCGTTGCGGTGATCCTCCTGAATGTCGGCTTCGGCGTGCTTTCGGATCTCGGAATGTGGATGATCGACCTCACGAGTGAGAAAATGTACACGCTGACCTCCGAGACCGTGGAGATGCTCGACGGCACGTTCCGACAGGTCAATGAAAAACGCGAAGAGAGCGGCGAGGAGGACGTCAAGGTTGACATCATCTTCTGTGCCGACCCCGACCTGATCAAAGGCAACGAAAAAATGCGGTATATCTACTACACCGCGCGGGCACTGGAGAAGAAATTCCCCGAAAGCATCAAGGTTTCCACCACGAATGTCTGGACAAATCCGTCGTCGGTGGACCGTTACCGCACCAACTCCTATTCCGCCATCTACCAGTCCAACATCATCGTGGCAAGCGGCTCGGAGTTCCGTATCACTTCCGTTGAAACCTACTATACTTATAATTCCGACACTTCAGGCGACAAAGAGCCTTGGGCGTACAACGCCGAAAAGAAGTTCACGCAGTCGATCATCGCGGTTACGCGGGCGGAATCTCCGATCTGCGGAATCACGGTGAACCACGGCGAGGCGCTTGCAACCGAGGCGGGCAGAGCCGAATACAGCGAATTCCTGAGGGTCATCGAAAACGCGGGCTATGAGATTCAGTATCTGGATCTGACCAAAGACGCGATTCCCGAAAACTGCCGCCTGCTTCTGACCTTTGACCCGCAGAGCGACTTCCTCGGCGAGGCAGACCTGCCGGAGGGCACAACCTCCGAGCTGACGCAGTTGGGTAGCTTCCTTGACAAAGCATATTCCTATATGGTCTTTGTCGACGCGGACACGCCGCTGTTGCCCAATCTCGAAGAGTATCTGGAGCAGTGGGGCATTGCCTTCAACCGTCAGAAGAACGCGGACGAGGACTGGATCGGCAACTGGCAGGTGCGCTCGAACACCGCGTTGGATGCGAACGGGCTTTCGGTCATCGCCGATTACGAGAAGGAAGCGCTCGGCGGAAGCATTACCAAGAATATGCGGGAGCGGGGCGGATCTCCGAAGGTCGTATTCGGAAACGCCATGCCGATCTCCTATTCCAAGTCCTATGAGACAGTCCCGCAACCGGCGGATACCGAGAAAAAGACGGGCGCATTCACCTACGGGTCTTACTACCGCAACAATCACTCCCGCGCGATTTACGATGTGTTCCGCGCAAGCGCCGAGTCTCAGGCTTACGGGCTGATGAACGGTACGGCGACCGCAGACCCGATTGACACACTCGGCGGCTACCGTCTGATGACCCTGACGCGTGAGAACCGCACGGTGGGCGAGGGCAAGGGGTACACCAACGTCAACGATTCCTCGTATGTCTGCGCAATCGGCTCGGTTGAATTCGCAAGTAACAAGTTGCTCGGCTCAAATGCTTACGGCAACACGGACGTGCTTCTGGAAACCCTGCGTTCCATCGGGCGCGAGGTCGTCCCCGTGGGACTGAACTTCAAGCCGATGTACGATGCGGAAATGAAGGAATCCTCTTCTTCATCTTCTTCCTCGTCTTCCTCCTCGTCCTCTTCCTCGGATAACGCTACGGTTTACTATACGAAAGCGGGCAACATCGCGCGCACGGCAGTCCTGACGGTTCTGCCCGCGGTTGTGATGACAACGCTCGGAACGGTCGTTCTGGTCAGACGGAAATTCCGTCATTGATATATGAGAGAAAGGAAAACGCGGAACGGGAATGAGAAGCGAAGAATCAGTTGTTAATATCATATTCGATGCGGGGCGGGGAACCGCACCGATTGCAAGCCGCGAGGGTGTGGTCGGTGCGCCGCTTGGAGAATTGCCACGCCCCACGCGGAGCGGGTATACGTTCGGCGGTTGGTATCTCGGCGGGCGGCAGGTTGACGCGGAGACTCTGATTGAAGGGAACGAGGATCTGCGGCTGACCGCAAAATGGGAAAAGGTTGGCGGCAAGGAACGGAAAAAGACGGTTATGTGGAAGCAGAAGGTTACGGCGGCAGTGCTTGCCGCGGCAATTGTGCTTCTGACGGCGGCAATCCTGATTGCCAATCAGATCGTTCTGATCTATCACCTGACCGACGAATACACCGATGCCGAAGGGGTACATCACTCCGACCGATACACCATCAAGAAGTCCGAAGGGGTCTACAAGTTGTTTGACCGCGACGGCAAGCTGATGGAGACCACCGAAAACGGCTACACCTCCAATTCGGACAACGTCCGCTATGAGGTTTATGTCGCCGAAAAGAGCGGAAACCAATATCTGCTCAACACCTCCACAGGTTCGTATGAAACCTATGCCGTTGTGGACTACGATTCCAAGTCGGGCGAGTCGCTCGGCGGAACCGTCAAGAACCGCCGCGTGATGATGTTCCCGCGCGTGGGGCAGGACAACACCTACTCCATTGAGGTGAAGAACCAATACGGAAGCTTTACCTTCTATCGCGAAAATATCGAGAACGGCAAAAAAGTCAACGGCAAGGACGCATACACCACGGCTGTGAATGTGAAAAAAGGGGAGGGGGAGGACGCCAAGTTGGTTCTGGCGGCGTATGACCCCACGCTGTTTGCAAGCCTGTGCGTCAGCTGCGGCTACTCGCTGACCATGCAGAAGTTGGATTTCAACGATCCCGAAACTCCGCGCAAGGCGGACGGGAGCGTGGATCTGAACGCTTACGGTCTGGTGGATCGCTACGATGAAAACGGCGCGCTGACCTACACGCCGACGGTCTACACGATTGTGCAGGGCGAAACGCTGGGCGATCAGAGCGATAAACCGGGCAGCATGATCCCAACCGACACGGTCTATACGGTTCGGGTCGGCGACGCGATCCTCTCGGGCGGCGGCTACTATGTCCAGCTCGTCGGGCGCGACGCGGTTTATATCGTCAGTTCCTCCATTGCGGAGACGGTGCTTCAGCCGGTTGAGGCTCTGGTCACGCCCGCGCTGATTTATCCGATGACCGTCAGCACCTATGTGATGGTCAACGATTTCTTCTTCGGCACGGTTGCCGACATGAGCAAGATTGACGAGGACAACGAAGAAGAAAGCAAGAAGAATATCAACATCAAAATCATGTTCGATTATGTCGATCTTGCCAAGCGGCAGGATTCGCTCTATTCCTCTTCACCGTACTGGATTACCGAAAAGTTGGGCGCGAGCATGGGCGACGGTTTTGTGCTGGACAACGACAGCGTTTCCACGGTGTTGGGAAGCCTCTACCAGATGAAATTCCTCGGTTGCAAGGTGCTGAACCCCACGGATGACGATCTTGCAAAGTACAAACTGGACAAGGATGTTTATCTCTTGCGCTTCAAGTATGACCCGCAGGTTGCCTCGGGCGGCTCGGACGAAAAGGATTGGGCGGACAACTGGATTTTCATCAGCCAGAAGCAAAAGAACGAGAACGGGGACACCGTTTACTACGCGTATTCGTCAACCTACAACATGATTGCCGAGATCGACCATTCTCAACTGGCGTTCCTGGAGTGGTCGGACAGCCATTGGTACAACAAGTACTTCTTCCAACAGAACATTTCCTATGTGAAGCAGATGACCGTCAAGTACGGTGACAAGCTGTACGACATGACGATGGACAACACGCTGTCCTATGCGTACTACGACAAGGCTGAAGGTTCTGATCTGCCGAACCGCACGAAGATGAGCCTTTTGACGGGTGCGTTGGTTCAGCTGAGCAACGGAAACTACAAGTACACCGACCCCGAGACGAAAAAGACCTACACGCTTGCATCCTCGAACGTGCGGATCGAATACGACGAAAGCGGGACGATGACGGGCTACTGCACCTACATCCGCACGGGCACGCTGATTGATCTCGAAAAGGGCACGCTGAGCGCGGACGGTACAAAGTACACGGTTACGAAAACGGGAAAGACCTACAGCGTGCGGCAGATTGATTTCTCCAAAACGCAGGTGGAGTCCTACACGAACAAGAACAAGACAAAGACCACCAACATTTTCTACCGCGACGACTACGGCACGGAAATGACGGTCAGCGCGGGGTCTCAGAATCTGCAGGTCATTTGCAACGGGACGCGGATTGACTACACGCTTACGGAGACGGTGAAGACCGACACGGGTAAGACCGAGACCGAGACGTACACGGCGCTTGACAACTTCCGTCGGTTCTATTCCAAGCTGTTGTGGTCCTCGATTGAGGGTGACGTGAGCGTAAAAGAGTTGGGCGAGGGGATTGTGGACTATGTGAAGCATCACGACCCGACAATGGAAATCACAGTCCATGTGGAGGACATGGCGTCGGTTCTGAACCGCGACAACTACTCCGCAAACAACAAGCAGAGTCTTGTGATCCGGATGTACCGTTACACCGAGGGCAAGGCGCTCCTGACGGTTGAGGTTCTGGCTGACGAAAACGCCACGCCCGACCCGACTTCCATCACGAAGGGCTTCTATGTTCTTGCCGACGAGGTGAAATACCTTGCGCAGTACGCCGAGGATTTCGTAAACGGCAAGCTGATTCCGAAGTCGAATTAAGAGATTAAGACCTCGGGGCTTTGCCCCGAACCCTACTTGAAAACTTCTTGAAAGAAGTTTTCAAGACTTTCAAGAACTTTAAGCAAGGGGATTTTTGCCCCTTGCTTTTTGTTTGTACAG
>ERZ780149.4125-NODE-4125-length-11519-cov-2.924546_pt1 | contig 11519 bp, 8 predicted proteins | sample MGYA00511367_ERZ780149 | MGnify/ENA primary metagenome ERZ780149 (study PRJEB29588, sample SAMEA2153852) | human gut metagenome | biome: human gut; feature: human-associated habitat; material: faeces | place: Denmark | collected 2008/2010 ...
GGGCGTTTATTTAATGCCGCCTTTTGTTTCGTCTGGAGCATTTGGGACAACCATGTCCTTTTGTTCGGTTAGCAATAATCGTCTCCCATTCATGCCCGCATTGCGAGCACTTCCACCAGGCCTTTTTCCCGCTGCGAGGAAGCAGTTGACTTGGATCCAAATCTGTATTTTTTTCAAAATCCCACTCTTTCATCAGTTCGGGATACAGAGTTGCCAAATCATTCACGCCGGTTTTAGGAACACGCCCACTACAGCATGGGCATCCTACGCCCTTCTTGCGATTATTAGGGCTTGCCTTCCATTCATATCCGCACTTATGGCAAAGCCACCAAACTGGTTGAAATCGTCCTGCCGACACATCATTATTAGGAGATAGTTCTCCGTTTTTAGTAGGATGCCATTCTTTTGCTAGATCAGGCATAGTTTCTGCAAGAGAGCCTACGCGCTTTACCACTTGTTTTGTAAATGACTTTCCTCGTCTACTCTTAGAACACTCTGCACAGCCATATCTTCCCTGTCGAGTCAAGCTGTTGATACTGCATTGCCACTCATGTCCACAGTCCGGGCATTTCCACCATACGACTTGATTTGAACTAATCGTAAATTGGTCAGGTGATAGGCTTCCGTTCTTTGAAAAGTCCCAAAATTTAATCACATCGGGACGCCTTTCTGCCAAAGAGTTATTGATTTCACTTAAATAGCTTAAAATTTCCCCTCTGTCTCGTTCCAAATCAGCCCTGACCGTACTGCGAAAACACATAGGATTCCTTCTTGTCCACATATTTGAGTTCGGGTCAATAGAATCCAATATTGCATTAATCGTTTCTTCTAGTTGTGGGTACTTTGGTGCTCTAGGAATATAATAAATTGCATCTGCAACATCATTCCACTGTGATACTGGTTTTTCCTTAACTCTAATAAGTGTGATTTGGTGCGTCCTGCATATTTCGTATTTCTTTTTTTCACGTTCAAATTGGTCCAAAGAATTGTGCCAGTGCGCTCCATCGAACTCAATTCCTAATCGAATCGAAGGAATGTAGATATCCAATTCCATCGTTCTTTCAAAGATACCCTTATACTTGCTAACTGCATCAGGATATAGTTTCTTTACATAGAAGAGGATAGCTTGTTCTGGAAAAGATGTCTGCGCTCTTGCCCGGCAAATGGGACATCGTGTGCCTCCGCTGCTTCTATTTCTGTCATGAATTGTAGCTTGATATTCATGTCCCAACGGACAAAGCCACCATACTTTTTTTCCTTTTCCCGCAGTTACGTCAGTCGGCAATAAACCATCATTTTTTGTTGGATGCCACTCCTTTGCTAAATCGGGGCGTACCGTTGCCAAGTCATTTTTCCCTTTTATTAACTTAACCATGGTTACCTTCCCCCCTGAAATGATAGATGTTCCCTATACCTTTTGCCCCTAAATGCCTTTTAACTCTTTAAAGCGAGCGTGCGGAGGTAGGCCTTGTGCTCCTCCGTGACGCGATAGCTTTCTATCGCCTTGCGGATGGTTTTGTTGTGCGTCCATGGGGCAAGGCGGCGCTGCTCGATGTACGGAACCGCCGCTTCGTACTGCTTGGCGAGGGCGGTGGCGAAATACCAGGCGATCATCATGTTTACATAATATTCTTTGCTTTTAATTATGGAAACTTCTTCGAGATATTCCGGGTGGAAATCCGCGTCGAGATAGTGCGTCATAAGCATTTCGATGCCGAAGCGGACGGTATAGGTCTCGCCGCTTTTTATCCAGCGGCGGCACTCGTCCGGCAAAGCCGGAGGGTGCTTTTTGAATGCCTTCGGGCGCAGCGCGTCGCAGGTCGCCCAGTTGTCCACATACGGGAGAAAGGCGTCGAGCGCGGCGACGGCGGCGGCATAGTCCTTTTCCTCGTTCAAAATCAGCGCGTGTAGGTTGTTCTCGTCCAAATACCGGTGCGGCAGATCGGCGAGAAAGAGGCCGATGTCGGGTTCCCGGCAAAGCTCTCGGGCGAGCGAGCGGCAATCCGGCATGCGCACGCCGAGAACTCTCTCCGGCGGGAGCGTCGGGACGAGCTTCGCCATGAAGGGCGCGTTTTTCTCATCTCGCAGCGCAAGGAGCCGCGCGCGCACCGCCTCCGGCGCGCCGCTCACTCCTTGACGCTCTCCGTGCGCCAGATCTCGCCGGTCTCCACGTCCTTCCATGTGAAAACGCCGTTTTCCCAGAGCATATAGCTGTGGCGGCTTTCTTCCTTCGGAATGGATACAGAGCCGGGGTTTACATAATATTTTTCCTTCTTCCGCTCAAACGCCGGGACGTGGGTGTGTCCGTAGAGCACGATGTCGCCGGGGACGGCGGCTTTGGACGCCTCGTCGAGATGGTGACCATGCGTGAGATACAGGGTGTACCCGTCCGCGAACACGGCGGCAAAATCCGCGAGCAGAGGGAAATCCAATACCATCTGGTCCACTTCCCCGTCGCAGTTGCCGCGGACACAGAGCGGCGCTTTTTCCAGCGCGTTGAGCATGGCGGCGCACGCTTTCGTGTCGTAGTCGCGCGGAAGGGCGTTGCGCGGGCCGTGGTAGAGGATGTCGCCGAGCAGGACGAGCTTTTCGGGCGCTTCCTCGGAAAGGCGGCGCAGCAGCGCCTGCGTATAATACGCCGAGCCGTGCAGGTCAGACGCGATCATCAGTTTCATTCTGCTATCTCTCCTTTACATTTCGCCGAAGGCGTCAAAGAGGCTCACCTGCCGCGTTTCCGGCAGATCGCCGAGCGCGCCGAGCTTTCGCAGCATGTCCAGGTGGGCGGTACTCACCTTGGGGCAGGCGTCGGAAATATCGTCGATGGAGACGAACTTCGCGCCGGAATCCTGTGCGCGCTTCAGATCCTCCGCCGCCGAGCCGCCGAGACCGGAGATGGCCACGAACGGCGGGCGCAGGCAGCCGTCCTCAATGAGGAATTTGTAGGAATCGGATTTGTAGATATCGATGGGCGCAAAGGTAAAGCCGCGCCGATAAAATTCGTACACCGCCTCGAGCGTGGTGAGAAGATCCTCTTCCTTCGCCGTCGCGTTCGGGTTGCGGCGGATAGCGTTGATCTTTGCAAGGCATTTGTCGATGCCCTGCAGCATGCTCTCGGCGTCAAAGCCGTCCTTCTGGCTGCGGCGGTAGAAATACGCGCTGTAGTACGCGAGCGGCTCGTGCACCTTGAACCACGCGATGCGGAACGCCATCGTGACATACGCGACGGCGTGCGCCTTCGGGAACAGATACTGGATCTTCCGGATCCACCACTCCGGCACGCCGAGCTGCTGCATCTCTTCCACGATGCCGTCCGGCCACGGTTTGCCCTTGTGGATGGCGCCCTTACGCACGGCCTCCATGAATTTGAACGCGCGCTTCGGCTCCATGCCCATGTCGATGAGATAGAGCATGATGTCGTCGCGGCAGCCGACGCATTTGTCGGTCGGCGCGATGCCGTTGACGACGATATCGTGGATGTTGCCGGCCCACACGTCCGTGCCGTGCGAGAAGCCCGACAGACGGACGAGCGTGGCAAACTCGTGCGGCTGCGTGTCCACGAGCATCTGGCGCGTGAACGCCGTGCCGAACTCCGGCACGCCGATCGTACCGGTATGGCCGACGATCGGGTCGCCGTCCGGGACGCCGAGCGGCTCGGGCGAGGTGAAGATGCGCATGGTCTCCGGATCGTCGAGAGGGATCTCGCGGGCATTGACGCCGGTGGCGTCCTCGAGCATGCGGATCATCGTCGGGTCATCGTGGCCGAGCTCGTCGAGCTTTAAGAGGTTTGCCTCCATGCTGTGATATTCAAAGTGCGTGGTGATGATGCCGCCGGTCGCGTCGTCCGCGGGGTGCTGCACGGGGCAGAAGTCCGTAACGTCCTTGTCCTGCGGGATAATGACGAGGCCGCCGGGGTGCTGGCCCGTCGTGCGCTTTACGCCGACGCAGCCCGCCGCGAGGCGGTTTTCCTCCGCCTTGGAAACGGTCATGCCGCGCTCTTCGAGATACTTTTTCACATAGCCGTAGGCCGTCTTTTCCGCGAGCGTGCCGATCGTACCGGCGCGGAACACGTGGTCGCGGCCGAACAGCTCTTCGGTGTATTTGTGGGCGTTCGCCTGATATTCGCCGGAGAAGTTCAGATCGATATCGGGGACCTTGTCGCCGCCGAAGCCGAGGAACGTTTCAAACGGGATATCAAACCCGTCCTTGGCGAGCTTCGCGCCGCACACGGGGCAGGTACGATCCGGCATGTCCGCGCCGCAGCCGTACTTATCGCCGCTCGGCATGAACACGTTTTCAAAATCGGTAAATTTGCATTTCGGGCAGCGGTAGTGCGGCGGGAGGGAGTTGACCTCCGTAATGCCAGACATGTACGCCACCATGGAGGAGCCGACGCTTCCCCGGCTGCCGACAAGGTAGCCGTGCTCGAGCGAGTTCTGCACGAGCTTCTGCGCGGACATGTAAATGACCTCGTAGTGACGGCCGAGAATGGCGTCCAGCTCTTCTTTGATGCGCATTGTGACGAGTTCGGGCGGGTTCTCGCCGTAAAGCTCGTGGGTCTTATCCCACACCATGCGCTCAAGATCCTCCGCCGCATGCGGAATAGACGGCGGGAACAGGTCCTTCGGCAGCAGCTCAAAGCTCTCCACGCTGTCGGCAATGGCGTTCGGCGCGGTGACGACGACGTCGCGGCAGTCCGCCTCGCCGAGATACGAGAACTCCTTGAGCATTTCGTCGGTCGTTTTGAAATAAAGCGGCAGAGGCTTGTCCGCGTCCGGGAACTTGCGCGACGCCATAAGGATATGGCGGTAAATCTCATCCTCCGGTTCGAGAAAATGCACGTCGCCGGTAGCAACGACGAGCTTTCCGAGCCGCCGGCCCAGCGCGAGGACGCGGCGGTTGAATTCGCGCAGGTCCTCCTCGTCGCGCGCTTTGCCGTCGTTGATGAGGAAGTGGTTGTTGCACAGCGGCTGAATTTCAAAATAATCGTAGAATGCCGCGAGCCGGTCAAGCTCGGCATCGCTCCGGTTGCGCACGACGGCGTCGAAGATCTCGCCCGCCTCGCACGCCGAGCCGATGAGAATACCCTCGCGGTACTGCATCAGAAGGCTCTTCGGGATGATGGGGCTTTTCTTGAAGTGCTCCAGATGCGATTTGGAGATGAGCTCGTAGAGATTTTTCAGTCCCACCTTGTTCTGCACGAGCAGCGTGATGTGACGCGGGCGGCGGGCGTCGTTTTTGCGCAGCTCCGCCACGAGCGCTCCGGCATCCGAGAGCGTTTTCGCGCCTTTGTCCGCGAGCCGCGGGCGGAGCGTTGTGAAGATACGCGCGCACACGGCGGCATCGTCGCTCGCGCGGTGGTGGTTAAAGTCCGGCAGGCCCAGCGCGTTGGAGATGATGTCGAGCTTGAATTTTTTGAGCTGCTTCAAAAGCGCCTGCGCGATGGGGAGCGTATCGATGTATACGGGGTCAAACGCAAGACCGCTGCGCTTTGCCGCGGCGGTGATGAAGCCGATATCAAAGGCGGCGTTGTGCGCCACGAGCGGGAGATCGCCAACAAAGTCCAGAAACGCGCGCACGGCCTCCGCCTCGCCCGGCGCGCCGTACACGTCGCGGTCGGTGATGCCGGTGAGCTGCACGATCTCCGGCGGGATGGGCATGCCGGGATCGACGAACGTTTGAAAGCTCTTCGTCACGACGCCATTTTCCACGCGCACCGCGCCGATCTCGGTGATGCGGTGAATGTGGCTGTCCAGGCCGGTCGTTTCGATATCAAAGCCGACAAAATCGGTATCGAGCGGGAGATTGCTCTCCCCGTGGACGGCGAGAAGGTCGTCCACATCGTTGATATAGTACCCCTCCACGCCGTAAATGACCTTGATGCCGCACTTGGCCCCCGCGTGCCAGAACTCCGGGAACGCCTGTGCGACGCCGTGGTCCGTCACGGCGATGGCGCGGTGGCCCCAGCGGGCCGCCGTTTTCACCGCGGCGGTCGGGTCGGTGAGCGCGTCAAGCGTGGAGTAGCGCGTGTGGAGATGGAGCTCCACGCGCTTGTCCCCTTCGGCGGTGTCCTGCCGCTGCGGGGCGGTTTCCTTGGCGATGGCGGCGACATCGATCGCCATGTCGTTATCGTAGCGATTGAAGATCACGTCGCCGCGCACCGTGAGATAGTCGCCGACGCGGATCTTATCGAGGATCGACTGATCGTCACCCTGGCGGATGTACTTGGAAACGTGGATGCTGCCGGTATAGTCCGTCATATCGAAGCTCAGCACCGCGGCGTTCGTTTTCTGTATTTTCCGGCTGTCCGCGGCAAAGACCTTGCCCGTCACGCTCACCGTGCCGGACTGCAGCGTAAGCTCGGAGATATCCGTTCTGTGGTTGTCCTTCGGCAGCTTGCCGAAGAGGACCTCACCGCTCTCCGCTTTTTTCGGCGCGGGCTTTGCTTCCTTTTTCGGCGGCGCGGCCTTTTTCTCCGCCGCGGCCGCCGCGGGCGTATTGCCGGTGATCTTCACCCGCGTGAACCCGTATTCCGCCGCAATGCGCCATTCGAGCATGGCGATATCGGAGGGCGTGCCGGGCGCGGCAAAGCCGGCGGCAATGTCCATCGTCCGCTTCTCGCGCGAGACGACAACGTTTTTCACCTTTGCCAGCTCCAGCCCGCCGCACTTATCCCGCAGGGCGGCGCAGCAGCCGAACATATCCAGAAATTTGACTTCCTGTGCCATGAATTATTGGTTCTCTCTTTCAATTAGTTCCACGAGCGCGTCCGCAAGCCTGTCCGACGCTACGCGCGCCACCGGCTCGCCGTGCTTGAAAATGACGCCCTCGCTCTTGCCGCCGGCGATGCCGTAATCGGCATGGGACGCCTCGCCGGGGCCGTTCACCACGCAGCCCATCACGGCGACCGTGATGTTCCACGGCTTATCGCGCAGCCGCGTCTCGACCGCCTTCGCCGTGCCGATAAGATCGTATTCCGTCCGCCCGCACGAGGGGCAGGACACGAACTGCACGCCGGACCGCAGCCCCAGCGCGCGCAGAAGCTCCCCGCCCGCGTGCGCCTCTTCCTCGGGCGCATCGGTGAGGGAGATGCGGATCGTATCGCCGATGCCGTCGAGCAGCAGAGCGCCGATGCCCGCGGCGGATTTCAAAATGCCGCGCTCCTTCGTCCCGGCCTCCGTTACGCCGATGTGCAGCGGATAATCGCACAGCGTCGAGAGCAGGCGGTTGGCCTCCACGGTCATGGCGACGTCGCTCGCCTTGACGCTGATGCAGATATCCTCAAAGCCGCAGTCCTCCAGGAGCTTTACATGACCGAGCGCGCTCTCGCAGAGGGATTTCGCGCACAGCCCGTATTTTTCGAGCAGGCCCTTTTCCACCGAGCCGGAATTCACGCCGACGCGGATGGGGACGCCCCGCTCGCGGCAGGCGTCCGCCACCATACGCACCCGCTCCGGAGAGCCGATGTTGCCGGGGTTGATGCGGATCTTGTCGAAGCCCGCCTCCACCGCAGCCAGTGCGAGCCGGTAATCAAAATGGATGTCCGCCACGAGCGGCAGGCCGGTGCCGCGCCGGATGTCCGGCAGGGCGCGCGCAGCGAGCTGGTTGGGCACGGCGAGACGCACGATCTCGCAGCCCGCGGCTTCCAGCCGCCGGAGCTGCGCGAGCGTGGCGGCGACATCGTCCGTGTGTGTGTTCGTCATCGACTGCACGGGAATGGGATTCCCGCCGCCGATGGGCACGCCGCGGACACGGATGGTTTTCGTGATCTTTCTGTTCATCGGCGAATGATCCTCACAATATCGTTGTACATCAAAAGCACCATCAGCCCGAGCAGGAGCAGCAGGCCGATGTAATGGATATATCCTTCAATGCGCGGGTCGGGCTTTTTCCCGGTGATTTTCTCAAAGAGCGCGCTCAAAAGGAGCGTCAGGATATGGCCGCCGTCAAGCGCCGGGAGCGGCAGAAGATTCATCACCGCAAGGTTCACGGCGATGAACGCCACGAGGAACACGACGTTCGCAATGCCCTCCGATGTGGACTGCGCGCTCTGCCCGGTCTCGTTGATGATATCCACCATGCCGACGACGCCGGTCATATCCGACATGGACGCCTGTCCGGTGAAGAGCTGCACAAGTCCCGCGCGCACCATGCGCACGAAGTCCAGACAGTTGTAGAAGGAGTATTTCAGCACATTTCCGACCGTGGGCGCGGCGATCGTGAAGTTGACGCCGTATTTTTTCACGGTCTGCCCGTTCACCTCATAGTCCACGGGCACCATGTGGTAGTTATCCAGTTCGATCCGCTTTCCGTCGCGGAGTATGACGAGATCAAGATCCCCGTCCTCGTCGGCGGAGGCGTATTGAATGAAGTTGCCGGTAAAGAAGATCCGCTCGCCGTTCACGCGGCGGATCTCGTCGCCGGCTTGCAGCGTGCCCTCATACGGGCAGCCGTCGGCGAAGCCGGCGATGACGGGGCTGTTGAAGCCGCCCGCGCCGGCATAGAGGATGATGACGAGCACGAGACCGAGCAGGAAGTTCATCGCCGCGCCCGCGACGAGAATGAGAAGGCGGTGCCAGACGCTCTGGTTATTGAACGCTCTCGGATCGTCCGAGGCTTCCTCCTCCCCTTCCATGGCGCAGAAGCCGCCGATGGGAAAGGCACGGAGCGAATAGACCGTTTCCCCCTTCTGCTTATGCAGAAGCTGCGGGCCCATGCCCATGGAAAACTCCGTCACCTTCACGCCGCACGCCTTTGCCACAAGAAAGTGGCCCAGCTCGTGGACAAATATCAGAATGCCAAATGCGAGAATTGCAAGAACAATGTACATACTCAGCCGATCTCCCTGCGGACAAGCTCGCGCGCTTCCGCATCCGATGCCAGAATTTCCTCGAGCGTGGGCTGCGCGATAAACTCCGCGCGCTCCACAGCCGAAGCCACCAGACGATAGATATCATTATACCCGATCCGGTGTCCCAAAAACGCCCCTACCGCGATCTCGTTGGCCGCCGACATGACGCACGGCGCCGTGCCGCGCGCTCTCGCGCACTCCATCGCAAGGTGGAGGCACGGCAGCTTCTCCAGATCGGGATCTTCAAAATGCATGGAGCCGAGCGCGGCGAAATCCATCGGCTTCGCCGCCGACTCGCGCCGCTCGGGATACGTGAGCGCGTACTGGATGGGAAGACCCATATCCGCCACGCCGAGCTGCGCGATGACCGTGCCGTCGAGCAGCTCCACCATGGAGTGAATGGCGCTCTCCGGGTGGATGATGACTTTGATCTGATCGGGCGTCACGGCGAAAAGATGCATGGCCTCGATAAATTCCAGACCCTTGTTCATCATCGTGGCGCTGTCGATGCTGATCTTCGCGCCCATGCTCCAGTTCGGATGGCGCACGGCGCGCTCGGGCGTGACGTCGCGCGTCTGTTCTCTCGTCCAGCCGCGGAACGGCCCGCCGGAGCCGGTGAGAAGGATGCGCCGGAGCTCGCTCTTATCGCGCCCCGCCATGGACTGAAAGATCGCCGAATGTTCGGAATCGACCGGGAGGATCTCCGCGCCGCAGAGCGCCGCCTCCGCCATGACGATCTCGCCCGCGCACACGAGCGTTTCCTTGTTTGCGAGCGCGATGCGGCGTTTCTGATGAATGGCGGCGAGCGTCGGGCGAAGGCCCACGCTGCCGGAAATGCCGGTCACGACACAGTCCGCCCCCTCGACCGTGGCGGCAGCGATAAGGGATTCCTCCCCTTCGCCGATCTCGATGTCCGTGTCCGAAAGGCGCGCCCGGAGCTCCTTTGCCGCGGCGGAGTCCATCACGGAGATATACTTCGGGCGGAACTGCCGCGCCTGCTCCTCGAGCCGGTCCACATCCCGCCGCGCCGCGAGCGCGAGCACGGGAATACCAAGACGGCCGGCTGCCTGAGCAGTCTGCCGTCCGATGGAGCCGGTGGAGCCTAAAATGGAAATTGCTTTCACCATAAAATGATCCGTCCTTATGCCGAAATCGCGGGCAGGAGCAGCATCCACAGCTCCGTGAGCGGCGCGAGATAGTACATACTGTCAAACCGGTCGAGCATGCCGCCGTGACCGGGGAGGATATTGCCGTAATCCTTGATGCCGTACTGGCGCTTGAACGCCGAAAACGTGAGATCGCCGAGCTGCGCCACAACGCTGCCGACAAGACCAAACGCCGCGAGAGAGACGAGATTGGCGCTCAGGCCGTACGCGCGGACGATGACGCCGTACAAAAGCGCCATCGCGGCTCCGCACACCGCGCCGCCGATGCCTCCGGCGACAGTCTTATGCGGGGAGATGGCCGGGGCGAGCTGCTTCTTGCCGAACGCACGGCCGCAGAAGTATGCGCCCGCGTCGCTCCCGAAGGCGACGACGAACGGCAGAAACGCACGCACGCGCCCGACGATCCCGTCATGCGTGATGCGAACGAGCGTGGAGTTGCCATTCAGCAGCTCCGGAATGGAGATCGTCGTTTCAAACTGCGCGATGCGAAGAAGCGTAGAGAGCATCATCGGCAGCACGCCGCCCGCGAGCATCGAGATGGCGACCATTTCCATGCTGATCTTGCGCGGCGTGGAAAAGCACGCCATCATCTCGCACGAGAGAACGAAGAAGAGGAACAAAAGAATGATCGCCGCCATGCGCAGATCGCCGAAAATGGCGATCGCCACGGCGGAGAGGATGGAGGAAATATACAGCCGCTTCGGCGCCTGCCCGATGGCGCAGCGCATAAGCTCAAACGCCACAAAGCCGCAGATGATTGCAATGATCACGCCGAACAGCCAGATGGGCGCAAAAAACACGCCCAAGATAAGAACGGGGATGCCCACGAGCGCAGTCAGTACTCTTTTTTTCACGCTTTAACTCCTCCGAACCGACGGTCGCGGTGCCGGTACTCCGCAACGGCTTCGTCAATGTCTTTCTCTGAGAAATCCGGCCAGAGCACATCGATGAAGTAAAGCTCCGAGTAAGCGCTCTCCCACATGAGAAAATTCGATATACGATATTCCCCGCCCGTGCGGATTATGAGATCGGGGTCGGGAATACCGGCGGTGTCGAGATACTCCGCCATCGCCGCCTCGGTGATCGTCTCGCCGGGATGCTCCGCGGCAAAGCGGTTCACGGCGCGGACGATCTCATCGCGTCCGCCGTAGTTCAGGCATACGTTCGCCTGAAAGCAGCCGGGCAGACGCGCAGCGATTGTGTCGGTTTTATCGATCAAGCCCTGAATGGCGGGCGAAAGGGCCGTCGTATCGCCGAGAATTTTCAGGCGGATCCGGTCCTTTTCCATCTTTTCAATGGATTCGTGCAGGTAGTTTTCCAAAAGGCCCATGATCGCGCCGACTTCCTCATCCGAGCGCTTCCAGTTTTCCGTGGAGAAAGCATACACCGTGAGATAGTCCATGCCAAGGTTTTTGCAGTACGTTGCAATGCGCCGGAATGTCTCCGCGCCGACGGCGTGGCCCGCCTTGCGCGGCAGCCCGCGCTTCTTCGCCCAGCGGCCGTTG
>ERZ780149.4129-NODE-4129-length-11514-cov-3.489135_pt1 | contig 11514 bp, 10 predicted proteins | sample MGYA00511367_ERZ780149 | MGnify/ENA primary metagenome ERZ780149 (study PRJEB29588, sample SAMEA2153852) | human gut metagenome | biome: human gut; feature: human-associated habitat; material: faeces | place: Denmark | collected 2008/2010 ...
CTACTACCTTCTCCAAAGTAGCAAACACTTCATTGCGGAAGCCCGTGATTCGGAGTTCTTTCCATATCTGCTCGATGGGATTCATCTCAGGCGTATAAAGTAAAATAGGAAAGCACACGCAGTTCTTTCAGACAGTTCACCGCTGCATGATAGGTATCTGTTGTAGCGATTCCAAGCTGAATGCCCTTCTCCCGCAGCTAGTCCAAAATGACCGGCAGATCGGCAGTGCCCTTTATATTGTCATTGCCCGCGAGGCTCTCTTCCTCGAAATACCGAACAAGCTTATTCGTCATGTCTTCTGCATCGACGTACAGTCCCGCTTCCATGGATTCCAATGCAGGTTTCAGATCATCTGCAATATCCCGGTATGGCTTCCATGCAAACGAACCATCCGGAAGCACTTTATTCTCTACAATCCCAATCGAATGCAGTGCTTTCTCCGCGTGGATGCTTGTATCTGATATCCTGTAATCCGAAAAAATGCGCCTGATGACGCGTTGTGCTGCAGGAACCCAGAATTCGTTAAAGTCAAGCAGCGTCCCGTCTTTATCAAATAGAATTCCGGCTATCTTCATGGCTCCTGTCTATCCTTTCTCTTTCATTCTGTCTTTAACAGTCATAACACAGCGCCTTGAGAACTCCTGACTGTCACATTTTAAGAGGATGTGGCTCATAACGAATAGGCTGTTTTCGAGACATTTTCATACGCATTTGCGCCATAATTATCATTGCTTTTCCAAAAACGCCTGTGCTACGATTTTAAAAGAAATCAGAAGGAGAATCAAGGCATTGAAAAAGAAGCATTGGAAGCTGGTCATTTTGTCCGGCATTTTGTATTTTGTCTGTCAGATCTGCCGCACGGATCTGAGCGCCTGCATGGTCGATCTGCTGCCCGATCTGGGCATTGCGAAGGACGCGATGGGGTTGGCAATCACAGCCGGATATATCGCGTATGCCGTCGGGATGTCGATCAACTCGCTGCTGACGGACCGCACAAATCCACGGCTGATGATCTGCGCCGCCATGTTCTGCTGCGCCGCGACGCATCTTGGCATCCGGCTGCTGCCGTATCTGCCGGTCATGATTGTTCTGTGGTGCATCAACGGCTATGCGCAGTCTGCGGTATGGCCCAGCCTCGTCCGGCTGACGGCGGACAACCTGCCCGCAGAGCAGCAGGAAAGTGCCCTGCGCATTGTTTCGCTTTTCCAGCATGCCGGTTCTCTGAGTTGCTTTTTGATCGTCCCCGCGGAACTGGCCCTGGGCGGCTGGCGAATGGCCATGACGGTCACGGCAGCGGCGTGTCTGACGCTTGGCTTTGTGTGGTTTTTGATGCGGGATCTTCGCACAGCGTCACAAACGACGCAGATGCAGAAAAAACGCGCAGCCAAGCTGAACTGGCAGTTTTTCCGCAGAGGAAGGCTGTTTTATTTTATGGGCGTCGCCTGTCTGACCGGCATGATCCGCGACGGGCTAACCTCGTGGGCGCCGGTGTATTTTTCTGAGGAATTTTCGCTGAACGCGACGCTTTCCCTGATCTTATCCGCAGTCCTGCCCGCCGCAAAAATTCTGGCGCTTGCCGTGCATCCGGCAGTTCAGAAAAAAATCCCGAAAACCAGAATGCAGCTGATCGTGTTCTATGCAGGCTGCGCTGCCGCAGCGTGTATTGTGCTGCTTGCAAATCTTGCCGGGTGGACGCTGGCCGCGGCAGGCTTTATGGCGGTCATGCTTTGCCTGATGGTCTGCACGGACCTTTCCTTTACGATCTCGATCCCCATTCAGTTCGGCTCCGTCGGCCGCAGCGCGACCGTCAGCGGCATTCTCGACTGCATGCTGTATCTGGGCGCGGCAATCTCCTCCTATCTGTTTGCACTGCTTGCACAGTGGGGCGGCTGGACGGCGACCATTGTCAGCTGGATCGTGATCCCGCTCATTGCGATCGGCATCCTGCTGAGCCGAAAGAATCTTGAGCCGGAGACGGCTGAAAAAGACTGACGCAGTTGAGGGTGGGCTCTACTCCGCCCGATGGGCAGCTGCAAATCTGCGCAGCAGCCTATAGGGGCCGATGTGGGCATCGGCCCCTACAATCAAGCAGGTAAGTACATACGGATTCGTCGAGATTGCCGTAAAAACAGAACCACCAGCCATATGCGTATGACTGGTGGTTTTCCTTATACCTGAACGGTCAGCTGTTCTCTTCCTTCCACATGCGGGAGGGACAGCTTTTGGTTTTTTGTGATCGTAATCTCATACCGGCAGCCGCGGAACACGCGGGTGACCTTTGCCGGGAGCAGGTGCTCCGGCAGACAGGGGTCGATCTCAAGGCCGTCCCACGTTGGGCGGATGCCCAAAATGTACTGCGTCGCGGCCAGATACATCCATGCCGCCGTTCCGGTCAGCCACGAGACGTTGGCAAGGCCGAATTTATCGCTCTCCGGGCCGAAGATGTTCGAGGAATAGACATACGGCTCTGCCTTATAACGCTCCGCGCCTGCCGTTTTCTGCGCGATCATCGGCAGAAGCTGATGATAATACTTCCATGCGTTCTCCGGACGCCCCAGCATACATTCTGCGATAATTGCCCATGTATTCGCGTGGCAGAAGACGCTGCCGTTTTCGCCGCAACCCTTGTTGTAGCAGGTCAGGTTTTCTTCCTTTGTCGGGTAGTCCGTCGTCATGGCCGGATGAATTTTCTTGATGCCGAGTTCGGTATCGAGATATTTTTTGACGCTGTCCATGGCCTGTATTTGCTGTTTCTGCGTGCCGAGGCCGCTGAGGACAGACCAGCTTTGCGTATTGAGCCAGATCCTCGCCTGCGGCTCAGACTCCGAGCCGATAAAGCGGCCCTCGTCCGTGATGCAGCGGCGGAACCACGCGCCGTCCCACGCAAGTGCGCGGCAAAGCGCCTGCTGACGTTCATAAAGCGCTTTGCATTCCTCTGCAAACTCCGGTTCGCCGTTGCGCTCGGCCAGTTCCTGCATCATGTGCAGCGCGACGGCAAACTGCATCCCCGTCCAGATGCTCTCGCCCTTCCCCTTGCGGCAGACCTTATAGAGCATATCGTTCCAGTCGGAGCTGAGCATCAGCGGGAAGCCGTGCGCGCCCATGTTCTGCGTGGTGAAGCGGATGGACTGTTTGATGTGCTCCCAGATCGTGCCGCTGCCGCCGTCGAAATACGGGGCCTGCGTGTCGAGATATGCGACATTTCCCTCCTCCAGCGCGATGTGATAGGCGTCCATGACCAGCCAGAGGTGGTTGTCCGAGTGGAGGCGCGTGACCGGCTCCCAGCCCTCGGTGGGGAAGAAATATCATATTTAAATCCTCAATCATGCTCGCGTCTGTACATTGTATCAGTTCAGAAAATAGCATACGTTTATTTCGCCTGTCAAACCGGCACCGCGCCAAAAAGAGGCCTGTTTGCGCCATGATTCTCAGCCGGTAATAAATAGAAATAAAAACGAGGTCATCTGCGGTATGACCTCGTTTTGGAGTATACGACTGCCTTGATTGGCAGCCGCGGATATTTGATTTTCAGCCGCTTTCGGACACGCACTCCCGCGCTTTTGATCGGCACTGCGATTTCCTGTTCATGCCGCGCGATATGAGTTTACAGCGTATCTATCCATGGTATCCCCCTTCTTTGAAAGCATCAGTCCCACTCGTTTCAACGGCTCGAATTTGCACAAGCTGCACTGCCGGGCAGGTTGTCCTCGCTTTGTATCCGTGCGTCCCAGACGGGGTAGCGGTAAATAGGCGTCCGCCCATCCGGGAGCGGCGCGTCCTGTTGTCATTACAGGGTTCTGGTACAGACCTCGCGGACTTTGGCCTGAAGGGCCTTGAGGTCAGAAAAGGTGTCCGGGCGCTTGCTTTCGTCGCGCAGGAGCGCGGACGGATGATAGAGTGCAGTGAAGAGAATGCCGCCCTTTTCAGTAAATTGTCCGTGTTCGCGGGAAATCTTGAAATCCGGACGGATGAGGCGCATGGCCGCGATACGGCCGAGGCAGACGATGATCTTCGGCTGGATCAGCTTCGTCTGCGCGCGCAGGAAGCTGATACACGCATCCTGCTCGGTCTGCATCGGGTCGCGGTTTTTGGGCGGGCGGCACTTGACGATGTTCGTGATATAGCAGTTTTCCCGGCCAAGGTCGATGATGGAGAGCATTTCGTCAAGAAACTTTCCAGCCGCGCCGACAAACGGCTCGCCCTGCAAGTCCTCGTTTTCTCCCGGTCCCTCGCCGACGAACATGACCTCCGCGTCCTGCGGGCCGACGCCGAAAACGACGTTGTGCCGCGTCTGCGACAACGGACAGTTGGTGCAGGACAGGCAGGCAGCCTGAAGCGATTCCCAGTTCAGCATGCGATTGCTCTCCTTTACTTTCGTTCCAGTTCGTCAAACGGCAGGTCGTAGCCTTCGCGGAAACGGCGGCGGCGATCTTCCAGCGCACGGCGGCGCTGCTCCATGCGCATGCGGCGGTAGCGGCGCTTGCGCAGCTGATAGAGCACGATAAGGGCCAGTATCACACCAACGGCAACAAAGATTGCAATCACGACCCACTTCCACCAGTTTTTCTGGATATAGGCTCCCGTTCCGGCAGCGGCGGAGGAAATCTCGGAACGCGCCACATCGGTGATGGCAAGCAGCTTCGTCTGACCGAGGATCTCACCGGCATAGGTAACGGTGGCCGAGCCGAGCACGTCGCCCTCGCGGACAGGCGCGTCAACGCTGTCGCTGTTAAGCTGGATATCTGTGACCAGCTTGTCGGGGTCATAGTCGTTCGGCAGCAGAACCTTGATCTCGTCCTGCGGCGCAACGGCGACCGCCTCCGCACCGGCAGAGTTGTTGATCTTCACCTGATCGACCGGATACAGCGGCGACATGATCGGTAAGTATGAGTAATTATCAAAGCCGTAGTCAAACAGCCGTGCGCACTCCGTAAAGTTCTCCATAAGCAGATCGCCGCTGTCAAGGATGGTTGTGGCCGCGCCGCAGACAATGCCCAAAAGGTCAAGACCGTCTCCCGTCGCCTCGGAAATGACGCAGCGGCCCGCCTGACTGGTATAGCCGGTCTTGATGCCATGCGCACGCGAATAATAGAGTGAGTTGGACATCGAGCGGTAAATCAGCATGTTTGTCGTTTTAAGCTTTGGGATGTTCTGCCGTACATTATCATCGGGCAGCTGATATTCATAGGTATCAACGATTTGGCGGAAATTTTCGCTTTTGAGCGCGGCCTGCGTAATGATGGACAAATCGCGCGCGGTGGTATAGTGATTCTCATCGTGCAGACCGTGGGGATTGCTGAAATGCGTGTTGAGGCAGCCAAGTTCATAGGCGCGCTGGTTCATCATGCGGACAAAATCCGTAATGGAACCGGCAATATGCTCGGCGATGACGTTGCAGGCGTCGTTGCCGGAGACGACCATCATGCAGTACAGCAGATTTTCCAGCGTCATCTGCTCACCGACCTGAAGCCCTGCGACGCTCGAATCAATGTCCAGATCCTCGAGCGCGGATGCCGAAACGGTCACAACGTCGGACAAATTGCCGTTTTCCAGTGCCAGCAGACAGGTCATGATCTTCGTCAGGCTGGCCGGATAGATGCGCTCGTCCGCGTCCTGTTCATAGACGGTACGGCCCGTGTTGAGATCGACGAGGAGCGCGGCCTTGGCCGCGACAGAAAAGCTTGTCCGCGAGGACAGCAGCTGATCCTCCGGCACGCTGTCGTCTGCCGCTGCGGCATCCGCGCCGTCGCTCTGCGTCTGCTCCGGGTCTTCCGCCGTCTCAGCGTCCACCGCGAGAAGCGGCAACGTCAGGGAAGACAGCAGCAGGAACACGGCAAGCAGCAGGGAAAGAACCTTCGTTTTTTTCATTTTTATCTCCATTTTATTCTGTTCGGATTGTACAGAATCAAAAAAATATGGTATACTGATTGCGTCAGTTGACACTTAACGTATTATATAACAGGTTGGCCCGGTATGTCAAATGGAGGCAGCTGTATGCGGAAAAAGCGTGTCGATCCGGCGCTTGTCTTGTGGAGCGCTGCAATTCTCCTGTGCGCCTGCGCATTCTTTCTTGGCCGCGCAACGGTGCGCGGGCCAGTTCTCGAAACGCAGCACGCTGCGCCCGGCGGCGCGGCACAGGACGCCTGGATCAGCCAAGTCGAGAAAAAGGCGGCTTCCGCCGCTGAAGGAAGCGGCCGCGTCTGTTTGAACACGGCAACGATGGAAGAACTTCTGGAACTTCCGGGCGTGGGAGAAAAGACGGCGGAGCGGATTCTTGCATACCGGGACACATACGGAAAATTTGTCACGACCCAGCAGCTGCTGGACGTCGAGGGGATTGGAGAAGGGCTGCTGGAAAAGCTGCGGCCGTATGTCTATGTGGAGGAAATCGAATGAAAATTCTGGTTGTGGATGACGAAAAGCTGCTGGTCAAGGGCATTAAGTTCAACTTGGAAAACGACGGCTACGAGGTCGTAACCGGCTGTGATGGCATGGAAGCCGTGGAATTAGCGGCGAGCGAAACGCCGGATCTGATCGTGCTCGATCTGATGATGCCCCGGCTTGACGGTCTGGAGGCCTGCACGAAAATCCGGGAGTTTTCGCAGGTTCCCATTATCATGCTGACCGCCAAATCCGAGGATATGGACAAGCTGCTGGGCTTTGAGCACGGCGCGGACGACTATCTCACAAAGCCGTTCAACATTCTCGAACTCAAGGCACGCATCCGCGCGCTTCTGCGCCGGGCCGGAACAGCAAAAAAGCAGACGCCGGAGCAGACACTCGTCTGCGAGCACATCACGCTCGACCGAGACAGCCGCAGCGCGTTCCGCGAGGACGTGCCGGTTGATTTGACGGCGAAGGAATTTGATCTCATGGAACTTCTGATGCGCAACCCCAACCGTGTATATTCGCGCGAGACACTGCTCGACGCAATCTGGGGCTACGACGTCAGCAGTGAAATCCGCACGGTGGATGTACACATCCGACGGCTGCGCGAAAAGCTCGAAAAAAATCCTGCCCAGCCGGAACACATTCTGACCAAGTGGGGAGTTGGCTACTATTTCAAGTACTGAACGGCGCAGGCGGCTCATGCCGTCAAGCTCGCAGATCCGCAACGCGCTGGCGTATATGGCCGTTACGGTCCTCGTGCTCGTGTTTCTGAATATTTATTCCGCCTCCGCCTCGCGCGATCTGATGTTCAAGGCAAAATGCTCGTCCGCGCAGGATAAGCTGAAGGTCGTCACGTCCTCATTTTCCGGTGTAGATGCGCTGACGCAGGAGACGGCGGAGCAGATCATCTCTGTCATTGGCGATATGAACGTCACGCGCCTCATCGTGACCGACGCATCGGGCCGCGCGCTCTACGATTCTGTGCCCAGCCAGAACGCAGAGGGAAAATTCGTCCTGCTCGAGCCGATCGTGCAGGCGCTGGATTGTAATGACGTCTTTTCCTGCGTCTATGAAAACAACACGCTCAAAAGCTACGCTGCGTCGCCGGTCCTGATGCACGATACGGTCGTTGGGTGCGTATATCTGATGGAATACGATGCCTCGCAGGGCGGCATTATCGCAAGCCTTGAGCGGACGATCTTCCGCGGGTCGCTGGTTCTGATCGGGATCATCTTTTTGTGCGCGGTCATCTTTACCATGACCGGTTCAAGCCGCATGCGGCGGATCATGACCTCCATGCGCCTTGTGCGCGAGGGCGAATACAGCCACAAAATTCAGATGCGCGGCTCGGACGAATACGCAACGCTGGCAGCGGAGTTCAACAAGCTGACCGACAAGCTGCAGCAGACGGAGATCACCGAGCGGCAGTTCGTCTCCGATGCGTCGCACGAACTCAAAACGCCGCTGGCATCTATCAAGCTGTTGTCCGACTCCATCCTGCAAAACGAGATGGATACGGACACGATGCGGGAATTTGTCGCCGACATTGGCGCGGAGTCCGACCGGCTGACGCGCATGGCGCAGAAGCTGCTCACACTCAGCCGGGCCTCAGCCGATGAAACAGAGGGCGGAGAGCATGAGGTCGTTGATGTCGGACAGACGCTCTCGCGCGTGTTCCGCATGCTCGTGCCGCTGGCCGACCGGCAGGCGGTCAAGCTGACGGCCAGCGTAGAAAAGGGCTGCACGATTTTGTCCTTTGAGGACGATGCGTATCAAATCCTGTTCAATCTCGTGGAAAACGGCATCAAATATAACCGGGAAAACGGCAGCGTCCATGTTCGGGTGCGGCATGAGGAAGATACTGTTGTCATTGATGTAGAGGATACCGGCAGCGGCATTCCCGAAAACGCACTGGACTCTATTTTCAACCGCTTTTACCGCGTTGACAAGGCCCGCAGCCGTCAGGCAGGCGGCGCGGGACTCGGCCTTTCCATCGTACATGAGATGGTCGGGCGGAATTTCGGCACGATCTCGGTTCGTTCCACAGTCGGCGAGGGCTCGTGCTTTACCGTCACGTTCCCAAGCTTCGGTTCCGGAGAGGAGGACGACCCGGATGCGTAAAAAAAAGGACTGCCTGCTTGCCGTGCTGCTGGCAGTGTGCTTTCTGTGCGGATGCTCCGCATCGGTCTATCTCCGAAGTCCGGAGGAACCGCAGATTCAGTTTTATTACTGCGTCCGCGAAAGCGCGGATGCAAAAACCGGCGCGCTCACAGCCACCCCGGCCTCCGTACCGGACAGCAGCCCCGCAGCCGTTTTGCAGCAGTATCTGATCGCTCCTGCGGAGGAAGGACTCGCGCTTCCGGACGGACTCAGGGGCAGCTGCTCCTTCGATTCCTGCGAGGACGGTACGCTGACGCTGCTTTTAGATGAAAATGCGCCAGAAGGACTTCAGGCGTCTTTGGCGGCAGCCTGTCTGACGCTGACGCTGACCCAGCTGGACGGCGTAGACCGCGTGCGCCTCGTGCGCACGCAGCGGCAGACGGAAGTCACTTATACGGCAGAGCAGTTTTTACTGTACGACACATCTGCCGACCAGCCGGAATATGTCGTGCGGCTGTATTATCCCAACAAAGATGGCCTGCTCGCCGCGCGCGATGCTGTTGTCCGTACCGCTGACATGGAGCAGCTTCCGCTGCTTGCGCTTCAGGCGCTTGTCAGCCGCGAGGTTCCCGTGAATCTGACGCGGGCCATCCCCTACCGGACGCAGGTGCTCGACCTTTCCGTTACGAACGGCTCGGCAAGCGTCGTGCTGTCCGACGATTTCATGGGCTGCGATACCTCGGCGCAGCAGGCAGCAAACGCTGTGCGCTCCATTGCCGCCACGCTCTGCGCGCTGGACGGCATCACCGCCGTGCAGCTGTCCATCATCGGCGAGTCCGGCCTGACCTATTACGACATCACGCAGCCCATTGTTCCGCAAGCAGATTGGTACGCGGAATAGCGTAAAAATGCCTCCCCTTGTCATGCCCTGCATGATAAGGGGAGGTGGCATTTTCAAAGAAAATGACGGAGGGGCTGGGGCACGCGTTTCTGCATACTCCTAAATTTGTGACGTTCGCATCCCCTCAGGCCCTGCAGGCCAGCGTCCCTACCCCCTATTGGCCCTTCGGGCCATTTCCCCCTGATAGGGGGGAATCAGCCCTTTTCAGGGGGAGCCTTAGGTGCGCCTCAGGTTGGGAGGTAGTCATTGATGGTGACCGGCGTGTTCAGGCGCGGGGCGGAGGATGCGTTCAGGAGGAACAGGCGGCAGGTGTCCTGCAGATTGAGCCTGACGGAATCCGTTTTGGTACGCAGGACGCCGATGCTTGTGACGCGGCCATCCGCGTCATAGGAGACTGCGACGGCGCAGCCTTCATTCAGATCGTCGGTCAGGGTGATCTTTCCGGTGTCCGTGTTGACGCTCCACGACGTTTCGATCTCGTTCCGATTGTTGTCCCGGTATCCAAACTCACGCGTGTACAGGTTGTCCCAGCGTGTTTCGCCGTCCCATGGGACGATTTTGTAGCCCTCGTAGGTATCGCCCGTCCAGCCGGACGTGCCGGGCAGGTAAAAGAGCGTCCAATCCGACGGGAACGAGCAGTTGGCGTTCCCCGTCCCGACAAGCTGGGGCGCAGCGCCGAGGAAGTACACGCCGATGGGGATATCGTTACGCTTTCCGGAATACTGATAGCCGTCGAACACTTTTTTTCCAATCGATTTTATACTCGCAGGAAGAACCACTGCATTTTTAAAATAGCAGCTGTCGAACGCTTCGTCTTCAATCACTTCCAGCCCATTCGGGAATGTGATCGTGCTATAATTTGTAAGTCCAAATGTCAAATAAAATGCTTGCTTCCCGATTTTTTTCAGCGTGGACGGGAAGCGGACGGACGGCATGTGAGAACAGGAGAACGCACTCTCGCCGATCTCTGTCACCCCCTCCGGGATCACGACCTCTGTTTTCAGGCCGTACATATGCGCAAACGACCGCTCTTCAATTTTGGTCAGGCTGGCGGAAAGCTTCAGGCCGGTAAAGCCCTTGCACAGGTAAAATGCGGATTCCCCTACCGTTTTGACGTTGTCCGGCAGGGACAGGAGCCCGCCGAAGCCGTCGCATTCCTTAAACGCATTCGCGCCGATGCTCGTCACGCCGTCTGGAATCAGCAGTTCTCCGGAAAAGTCTGTGTACGCGAACGCTTCTGCGCCAATGGTTTTCAGCGTTGACGGCAGCGTCAGCGTTCCGGTAAACATTCCATTAGACCGAGAAGAAGAGAATGTACCGTTTGCAATTTCCGTAACGCCCTCCGGGATGGTCAGGCTGCCGGTAAACGCACATCCGGAAAATGCCGCCTTGCCGATCGTCCGCAGGTTCTTTCCGAGCGTCAGGGTGCCGTTCAGACCGGTACAGAATTCAAACGCGCTGTCGCCAATGGTCTGCACGCTATCCGGAATCGTCAGGTCGCCGCTCAGTTTTTCACAACCCTGAAAGGCCCCCGCGCCGATGGTCTGCACGCTGTCCGGGAGCGTCAGATCTCCGTTCAGGTTTCTGCAGCCGTTAAAGGCCCTCTCGCCGATACTCCGCACGTTTTTCCCGAATTTGATCGTGCTGCAGGCCGTCCACGGAAAAGCGTTCCAGCCGATCTGCGTGATCTGGTCGCCGATCACGATCGTCTGAATCGAATTACGGTAATCCATCCACGGATAGTCTCCGTACTCATAATCGTTCATCGCGCCGCTGCCGGAGATAGTCAGCGTGCCGGTGCTGCTGTCAAATGACCAGTAGGCAGACGGGCCGCACTTCCCGCTCGTCCCCGCCGCCGACGCGCCGATGCACAGCGCAAGCAGCAAAAGCGCCGCAAAGAGCAGCCGTGTGATGTGTTTTTTCATTTCAAGACCCCCGTTTTTTGTTTCTTATTTTATTATATCGTGCCGGGTTTGGAAAATCAACCGCGGCAAGGCCTCCTGAAAGAGAATGTTATTCTGTTGAGGGGGGTAGGCAGGTTCCTGCTTGTTCGTAGGGGCCGATGCCTACATCGGCCCGTTGGGAAGTTGCGAATTTGCCGAAGATTACCGAAAAACCGTTGC
>ERZ780149.4130-NODE-4130-length-11512-cov-5.984551_pt1 | contig 11512 bp, 10 predicted proteins | sample MGYA00511367_ERZ780149 | MGnify/ENA primary metagenome ERZ780149 (study PRJEB29588, sample SAMEA2153852) | human gut metagenome | biome: human gut; feature: human-associated habitat; material: faeces | place: Denmark | collected 2008/2010 ...
GAGCACCTGACTCTTAATCAGGGTGTCCAGGGTTCGAGTCCCTGATGGTGTACCACTCCGTTGGATGTGTGGTACACATCCAACGGGGAATTTCCTCTTGACATGAGGTCAATTTTATAGTAGTATTTGACGTAAGTCATTTACCATAGTTGGTGTTTTTAACGGTGAGGGTCCACCCGTTCCCATTCCGAACACGGAAGTTAAGCTCACCAGTGCCGACAATACTTGTCTGGAGACGGACCGGGAAGATAGGTCAATGCCAACATCGAAGGGTTTGGCGCAAGTCAAGCCCTTTGCTTTTGCCTCCTTAGCTCAACAGGTAGAGCATGCGGCTGTTAACCGCAGGGTCGTAGGTTCGAATCCTACAGGGGGCGCCAAGGGTATTGCCGCCACATTAGTGACGGCAATACTGATATTAGGGCCTTTAGCTCAGTTGGTTAGAGCAACCGGCTCATAACCGGTCGGTCTGGGGTTCGAGTCCCTGAAGGCCCACCAATTTTATAGGGGAATAGCTCAGCTGGTAGAGCGGCGGTCTCCAAAACCGTAGGCCGAGGGTTCGAAGCCTTCTTCCCCTGCCAAACACCGGACAATTTGTCCGGTGTTTTTTACGTATTCCTTGACTTATATCTTGATTTGAATTATGATGCTTTTGTAGACCTGATGGGCGAGCTTTCAGCGTTCGGCGCTGCCTCTGCCGGTGTAGGGTCTACTTTTTCATTTGTGCGTCTTGTAGTCTTGTGATAATGAGGTTTCAATACACTTTTTTGAATCATATCTTTATCAAATATTTGCGTAATGCTTTAAGTGAGCGATCTGTTGGGCATTCATTACATGCACGCTTTTGCTGACAGATCAGCATAATATTTCTTGACATTCTCGCCGGAATTGCGTATAGTCGAAGTGAGAGCAGTCCCAGCAGACGTTTCGGGCGTTATGGTCAGGGCATCAGCATTGGCCATGCTGGCTATGCTCTCTTTTTTTGTGTCATAAGTGTTGCTTGACAGGAGAGCTTGCATCCCTTATACTGGCTATAAAGCCGTTGCGTGAACGGGGAATCTTGGGCATTATGACCCTTGCGTTCCCGTAGAGCGTGGCGGCTTTTCCGCGTCAATATGTAGGCGTTCATTCTGCCGCCGCAGCTCGGTAATGCTCTCCGGCTCTCGGGAGTAGCTATTGACATTTTTGCTTTAATCGGTTATACTTTCGTCGAAGTTGGAATTCTGCTCCGCGCCTCTGATTTCCAGAGAGTGCACTTCAGCGTTTTCAACTTTTTTTATTTTGCCCCTTGTGGTATACAGAATCGTTCTGCCATCCGAAGCTTTTGCTATATCATCTTAAAGAGCATGGCACTGCGCAGCTAGTCAAGGCTTATATCGCCCTGTGAGTCGCGATAGGCTAACTACACATATAAGAGAAAAGCTCCTGCAAGATGATCTTGCAGGAGCTTTTCAGTTTAGATATCAGAATGCCTTGACAAACTCCATGTAGCGATGGAGCATTGCTGCCATCTCGGAGCGGAGAGCGGTCTTGTTGGGGCCGAAGCTGCCGTCCGTGTAGCCGTTGACAACACCAACAGAGGTTGCCCAGATGATCGCGTCGCGCGCCCATGCACCTACGCTGGCCGCGTCGGTGAAGTTGGGAACGCCGCTCACGGTCGGAGAACCGGAGTAGCGATAGACCATGGTGACGATCTCCGCGCGTGTTATGCTGTCGTTGGGAGCGAACGTCGTGGCGGTCTTGCCGAGGGTGACTCCGGCGTTATATGCCCAGATGATCGCATCGTAGCACCACTTTGCGCCGATATCGGTGAATGCAGGGATCTGCATGCCTTCAACGGAAGGTGAGCCCTCCATGCGATAGAGGACGGTGACGAACATTGCGCGCGTCATCTTGGTGTCCGGGCCGAACTTGGTGGCGGAAATGCCCTTCATGATGCCGTGCTGCCATACATACTCAACATCGGCGCGGCACCAAGCGGTCTTGGGAACATCGGTGAAGGGGAAGGGAACATATTCGCCGCAGTTTTTGCAGCGGATACCGTCGAGGTCGCTGAAATCGTGGCCGGTGGCCTTGATGACCTCGGATACGCTGAGAACTTCATTGCACACGCTGCAATGGCTGCCTTCGGTGCGGCCGTCGGTGGTGCAGGTGGCTGCGATGGCCGGAGTGTCGATGACCTTGACGTGCTGGCAGGGGACGACCGGGGTAACGGTGAGCTTTGCTTCGTCGGTCACAAACAGAGTGATGTCCTTAAGTGCGATGTTATAGATCACGCATGCGAAGGTGCGGCCGTTATCCGCGGCTGCGGTGTTCTTAAGCGCAAGAGTGTCAGTGGTGCTGAGGGAAACCTTGCTCAGAGCCTGGAAGAGCTTCATTGCGATCTCAAGCTTGCTGCCGGAAAAGTCGATGCCGCCGAGGTCAAGACCCTTGACGACGGAAGGCTCGATCCACATGTACTTGAGGCCGGATGCCTTACTGTTGACCTTGACATTGAAGGTCGCGGTCTCGCCTTCATTCACGGTAACGTCTTTGGGGCCGGTAACATCAAGCTTGCTGCCGATAAGTCCGGCGATAGCCTTGAGAAGAGTGTATGCATCAAGCTGCCCGAGAATTCCGCCGATATCGCCGTCGCCGCCGATGAGTCCCTTGAGGATCTCAATAATCTTATCGGTATCGATATTGCCGTTGCCGCCGATGAGTCCCTTGAGAATCTCAATAATCTTATCGGTGTCGATATTGCCGTTGCCGCCGATGAGTCCCTTGAGGATCTCAATAATCTTATCGGTGTCGATATTGCCGTTGCCGCCAATGAGTCCCTTGAGGATATCAATAATCTTATCGGTGGGGATATTGCCGTTGCTATCACCGAACAAGCCCTTGAGGATATCAATAATCTTATCGGTGGGGATATTGCCGTTTTCAAGAAGCTCCTTTAAGGTATCGTAAAGCGCGTTCATATCCATATCCTTGAGCTTCTCAAGCTCGCCGTTGGGGTCGCCGTCTTTGATCAGGGCTTGTATTTTCCCGACGATATCCTGAACATCTATACTCTGACTGTCCGTTGTATCGTCGTTCCCTGTGACGGATACGGCATCGGCAATGGCATAAACGGGCAGCAGCGTGAATACGAGCGCCAGAACCATTACCAGACTGATAATTCGTGTTCTCATTTTTTTCCTCCTTGCTCCATTTGCAAAAGTCATAGTGTCAACATACGACAAATATTATACAGAATTATTACATCACTTGCAACGGTATTCATACAAAAAGTTTAAAAACAGCGAAATAGCCAGTTATATAAGAAAATAATTGTGCATAATTTGCACTGACATGACGATTATACAATCATATGTATGTCGTTTCCCGACGAAACTCGGCCGGAACGTCGAATATTGATTCGTGCTCGCTTATCGCAACCTCGCGCAGATCAAAGCCGCCGACGGAAACGCACCACCGGCAGGCTGTGCCGACGGCTATGCGTATGCAAAGCTTCACGATATCCTCCGGCTTATTCTGTTTCTTAGTTTTGCAGGATAGACAGCTTCTGCACCAACGCAGGATCCACGCACTTTGAGGTAAATGAATTAAGAATTCAAAAAGCCCGTCCGGGAGGACAGGCTTTTTGCTATGCAATAGTATTTTTTGTGATTCTTTAATGATCCGCCTTTTTGCATATTGCGCTTCCGAATATCACAGGCTTTTCCCTGCCGTGCAGGGTCTGCTCGAAAATTTCCTGCGGAAGATCGAGCACGCCTTCTTTGAACAGCAGGACGATCGTCGAGCCGCCGAAGCGGAACAGACCTTTCTCCTCGCCGCGGCGGATAACGCCTGCCTGACGGTAGTTTTCGATCTTGCCGACGAGACATGCGCCGACCTCGATCTGCACAACGGTACCGAAATTTTCGGTGTACAGCATACAGTATTCACGAGTGTTCTGCATAAACACGGGTCTTTTGCGCACTACTATCGGCTGCACGGGATGATAGCGCCCCTGAATGTGCCAGTTGCGGCTTTTGAAGCCGTCGTCGATGTAGCAATAGCGGTGGTAATTCTCAACGCCAAGCCGCAGTACGAGGCAGGTGCCGTTTATGTAATCGTCTGCGATATCCGCACCGCCTACGAGATCCTCGACGTTGTAATAGCTGTTTTTTATCGAAAACTCGGAGTCGCTGCTTATTTTATACGCCGACATGTATCCGTCGCAGGGGGAGATGAGCGTGTCACGGTCGGTGTTTATCGGACGCGCGCCGGCCTTGACCTGCCGGGTGAAAAAGTCGTTGAAGCAGCGGTAATCCTGCTTTATATAGTCGCTCATATTGAGCGCGTTCGCGCGGATAAAGCCGCTGATGCGCCGGGTCGAGAGCTTCGTGTCCATATAAGCGCCGATGATTGCAGTAAGTATCGGGTTAGTCATTATCTGACGTGCCGGCCAGCCGAGATGCTTGAAGTAGCAGCAGGTAAGGCCGACGGCCATTTTCTTTGAAGTCATATCTTATCACCGTTTTTAAGCTTTCTTTTTATAAGTACGCAGAGCAAAAGAACACCGCAGAACACTATCGTTGCATAGAAGCTTATGCCGCGGCTTAAAAGCTCAACGCTCACAGGATCGTGTACGATCTGCCTGAATCCGCTGAGCAGGATGAAATCCGCAACACCGACCGCTCCGGGGATGGGAACCGCATTCGAGCCGAGCACGGCAAGCGTCTGCACGGAAAACGCCTTGAACGCGCACTTTGCCTCGCCGCCGACCGCAAGAAACACACAAACCGAAACAAATATCACTGACAGACGCTGCGCAAGATTGCACAGGAACACCTTTATTAGCAGCCCGGTTTCCTTTTTCAGCAGTGCGCCGCATTCCTTATACTGCTTTATCATTGCAAGCAGCTTTTCATACTGCGCGTCATAGTCCTTATAAACATGTATTTTGCACAGCAGCCTCAGGCCCCAGCGGCAAACCTTGAGGATGAGCTTTTCATTGAAAATGCACATGAGAAACAGTGCGATAAACGCTGTCTGAACAATGACGCCGAAGGCAATGAAAAGCTTCGGAACAAGGCTCATGCGGCAAAGAATGCCCGGATAAACAAGGCAGCACACAGCACTTATAGTAAGTATGGCAACCGTGTACATCACAAGGTTCAAAAGCAATGCGATAGCTGACACCGCAGCCGGAGTTCCGTACTTGAGCATGAAAATAAGCGCTGCCGGCTGGCCGCCGGTCGCAGATGGCGTGATCGCGGAAAAGAAAATATCGGAGGCGGAAAAAATAATGCCCTTTCCGGCTGGAAAACCATGCCCGAAGAATCGGCAGGTGCATTGCAGACCGAGTCCCTCAAAGTAGATAAAGCCAAATGCGCACAGCACGGCAAGCATTATCCACACAGGATCAGCACCCTTTAAAAAGCATACAAAACGTCCCCACGAAAAGCCTTTTGAGCAGGATGTGACGATCTTTATCGTTATTGCCGATATGGCAGCCAAAAGAGCTATCCACAGCAGATTGTTTTTAAGCGTATTTTTCATGAGCTTTTCTTTCACAAATCCAAGCAGCAGATCGAACAACTGTATGGGTTTTATTAGTACAGTTAGTATACACGCCTGTGATATGTTTGTCAACGCTTTTACATATAAGCGTTGACAAAAATGAGCATCGGGTAATATAATTCCTCTATTAGGGCAATGTTATACCCCAATGCACGAAAGGCGGATCTGCTAATGAAAAATGTAATTGAATTGTTTGGCTCTATGGTGTTTAACGACTGCGTCATGCAGGCGCGGCTGCCAAAACAGGCATATAAGCAGGTCCAACGCTCAATAAAGCTCGGCGAGCGGCTTGACGGCGAAACGGCCGAGATAGTTGCAAACGCGATGAAGGACTGGGCGATAGAAAAGGGCGCAACGCACTTTACGCACTGGTTCCAGCCGATGACCGGCATCACCGCCGAAAAGCACGACAGCTTTATTTCACCCAGTGATAACGGCAGAATAATCATGGAGTTTTCCGGCAAGGAGCTTATCCAGGGCGAGCCGGATGCGTCAAGCTTCCCGACCGGCGGACTGCGCGCAACGTTTGAAGCGCGCGGCTACACCGCGTGGGATCCGACCTCGTATGCGTTTATCAAGGATAATGTCCTTTGCATACCGACGGCGTTCTGCTCTTACGGCGGCGAAGCACTGGATAAGAAAACGCCGCTTTTGCGCTCTATGGAGGCTCTCAACCGTCAAGGACTGCGCGTGCTCCGTCTGTTCGGAAATAACGACGTCACGGCCGTAAAGACGACCGTCGGCCCGGAGCAGGAGTATTTTCTCATCGACAAAAGCGTTTATGAAAAACGCAAGGATGTAATGTACACCGGCAGAACGCTCTTCGGCGCGCAGCCACCCAAGGGTCAGGAGCTGGATGATCACTATTACGGCACGATAAAGCCTCGCGTCGCCGCGTTCATGGAAGAGCTTGACGAGGAGCTGTGGAAGCTCGGCGTTCTTGCGAAAACCGAGCATAACGAGGTCGCGCCTGCCCAGCACGAGCTTGCGCCGATCTACACGACGACCAATATCGCGGCAGACCACAACCAGATAACAATGGAGCTTATGCAGAAGCTTGCGCGGAAGTACGACATGGTGTGTCTGCTGCATGAAAAGCCCTTTGCCGGCGTTAACGGCTCGGGCAAGCACAATAACTGGTCTATGACGACCGACACGGGGTTAAACCTTCTCGAGCCGGGCGAAACTCCGTATGAAAACGCTCAGTTTCTGCTGATGTTGTGTGCGGTCTTGCAGGCGGTAGACGATTATCAGGATATGCTGCGCATATCCGTTGCGAGCGCTGCAAACGACCACCGCCTCGGCGCTGCCGAAGCGCCCCCGGCGATAATCTCGGTGTTCCTCGGAGAGGAGCTTGAGGAGATACTCGAGGCGATAGAAAACGACACGCCGTATGGCGGCAAGGAAAAGGAGCAGATAAAGGTCGGCGTCCATGTTCTGCCCAAGTTTGCGCGCGACGCGACCGACCGCAACCGCACCTCGCCCTTTGCCTTCACCGGCAATAAGTTTGAGTTCCGTATGCTCGGCTCGTCAACCTCCATATCCGGCGCAAACGTTGTTCTGAACACCGCCGTTGCCGAGTCGCTGCGCAAATATGCCGACATTTTGGAGAATGCCGATAATTTTGAAACGAGTCTGCACGAGCTTATCCGCAGCGTTATAAAAAAGCATAAGCGCATCATATTCAACGGAAACGGCTACAGCGAGGAGTGGCTCAAGGAAGCGGCCGCGCGCGGACTTAAAAATTTCCGCACGACGGTGGACTGCGTGCCGTATTACCTCGACATAAAGAACGTCGATCTTTTCGCGCGTCACAGAGTGTATTCCGAGATAGAGCTTGCCGCGCGCTACAAGATGAAGCTTGACAACTATTGCAAGGTTATCCGCATCGAGGCGCAGACCATGCAGGAGATGGTCTGGCAGGATATTCTCCCGGCGTCAAGCGCTTACTCAAAGCAGCTGAGCGATACTGCCATAGTTAAAGCGCAGCTCGGCATCGACAATAGCTTTGAAAAGGATCAGGCAGCCAAGATAAGCACCATTATGAGCGAAACGGTCAAAAATGCGCAGATATTGGCCGACGCGGCCGAGTCTGCCGACGAGTATTCGGATAACTACACAAGAGCATCCGTTTTCCGCGACAAGGTGCTTCCTGCGCAGGAAGCGCTCAGAGCAAGTGTTGACGAGCTTGAAGTCAATACGGCAAAGCAGTTCTGGCCGTATCCGACCTACGGCGATATCCTGTTCAGCGTGCAGTAAGAGCTGGAGAAGGGGGCTTAGCATTGGAACTCAGTAAAAAAACCGTAAAACGAATATTGCTCATCATAACGTTCACGGTGCTTCTCATATGGGCGATATATAATCACAAGCTGCTGTTTAAATACATCGGCGAGCTGTATTCGCTCATTTCGCCGTTTGTGATCGGCCTGTGCATAGCGTATGTGGTCAATGTCATCATGCGGCCGATCGAGCGGCTGTGGATGAAGCTTTTGAGCAAATGCAAGGGCAAATGGGTCGAAAAAATGAAGCGCCCGATATGCCTGCTGCTGAGCATACTGCTTGTCATAGGCATCATTCTCGCCGTCGTGTTCATTATCATGCCTGAGCTGAGCGATTCGGTGTCCTCGCTTGTGAGCATGGTGCCCTCGTATGTATCCGAGGTGGAAAGCTGGTGGGAAGCTCTGGCTCTGCGTCTGGATAAGTACGGAGTGGAGCTGCCGCAATTCAGCTTTGATACGGATAAGTTTATTCAGATCCTCAAGGACGGCGGCACGGCTGTTTTGAATACCACCCTGTCGGCAACGACGTCGATCGTAACGGCGGTCATAAACATCGTGCTGGCGCTTGCGTTTTCCATCTATGTTCTTGCTCAGAAGGAAACGCTCAAGCGGCAGTCGAAAAAGGTGCTTGCAAAGCTCATGAAGCCCGAGAAGATGCAGAAGCTTCTCGATATGCTCGACCTTATAAACCGCACGTTTACAAACTTCATAACCGGCCAGCTCACCGAGGCTGTCATCATCGGCGCTTTGTGCTTTATCGGCATGTCGATATTCCGCATGCCGTATGCCCCGGCGATATCCGTGCTCGTCGGCTTCACGGCGCTGATCCCCGTGTTCGGTGCGTTTATAGGAACCGCTATCGGTGCGTTCCTGATCCTGCTCGTAAAGCCTATCCAGGCCGTGTGGTTTGTTGTGTTTATAATCGTCCTTCAGCAGTTTGAGGGCAACCTCATCTACCCCAAGGTCGTAGGCAAGTCCGTCGGCCTGCCCGGTATATGGGTTCTCGTTGCTGTAACGATCGGAGGCAACGCAATGGGCGTTGTCGGAATGCTCATAAGCGTTCCGCTGTGCTCGGTGCTGTATGTCGTTGCGCGCAACGCCGTAAACGGCAAGCCTCTTGCCGGAGAAAAACCCGAACCGAAATCAAAATAAGGACGCTAAAGCTCCCGTATCCTGTGATACGGGAGCTTTTTTATACGGTTTACCCATGCAAAACGTCAAATTTTTAATGATAAGCATTAAAAATCGCTTGACATACCTTCGAGCCGGTGATACTATCGATTTAACGTTTTACGTTAAATAATTTACGTTGATCACAGTCGGAGGTGGCCTTTATGGAGAAAACCGTGAAGCACAGATTTTTAAATAACGCGCTGTTTACGGCGCTGATTGTTCCACTGGCCTTTTTTGTCCTGCGCGATACGATCGCCGTTTTGACAGGGCTGATGTTTGAATCAATGGGCGGTAAGGAGTCGTTTCTGTATCAGATAAACGACGATATTTCAAGGCTTATCATAGCCGGCCTGCTGATGCTGATATTGCCGATCTTCTTCCGCGGAAAGTGCAATTTCGGCTTTAAGGGCGGTCTGCCGAAGCTCGGCATCCTGCTCCCGTATGCCGTCGGCGAAAAGTATGAGCTTGAAAGCTCCGACCCCGAGTCGCTGGCGCTCAATGACAGCCGCGAAAACGGCAGCACCTATGTGTTTGAGTTTTCTCATGTGGGTGTGGGTACGGAGGATGTAAAGCTCACTTTCTCAAAAACCTTGGGCGATATGCCGTTTGCTATCAAGGACTATACGGTGACAGTCGGCTTCAATGCCGACGGCACGATATCCTCGGTTGGGGGCTGAGAAATGAAGAAGATATCCGCTGCGTTCGGCGGCCTGCCGATGACATGGCCGATAGTCTGCGGCTTTGCGGTGATCATCGGTATCTATGTCGGCGTAATAAATCAGATACCGATCCTGCACGACACTTCGTTTCAGGACGTTGCAGTCACGCTCGAGTGGTGGGTGCTGTTTGCGGTTTTGATCGTGTCAAACTGCAAAAGCGCCCGTGAGGCCGGACTCAAATGCCTTGTGTTTTTCCTCATAAGCCAGCCGGTAATTTACCTCGTTGAGCTGCCTGCGATCGGCTTGGACAAGGCACTTTACTATTACACGAGCATTTGGCTGCCCGTTTCGCTGCTGACCCTCCCCGGTGGAGCAATCGCGTTCCTTGCAAAGCGCCAGAATGCCTTGGGCGCTGCGATACTGGGCGTCGGAAATACAATAGTTGCCCTGATGGGAGTAAGCTATTTTCAGCAGATGCTCAAAGTGTTTCCACGGCATTTGCTTACCGTTGCCTCCTGCGCGGCTATTATTGCCGTTACCGTTCTCGGAGTACAAAAGAAGCGACAAACACGGCTTTTGTCGGCGGCGATCACCGTTTTGCTGACGGCCGGGATCGCGGCATGGACGGTGCTGAGCGGCAGAACTCTCTAAAGCTGCACTGCGCTCTTAATTTTTGGTGCATTGCGCGCAAAAGAATGCTATAATACAGCTATCTATCACAGGGATGCTCGGGCAGAGCGCTTTCGCAGAAAGGAATAGCACACATGAATTCCGATACTATTTCAAAATTCCGTCTGTTTGGCAAGGCAGGAAAGATAGTCATGACGGTTTTGGCCGTTATAGCGGCGATTATAACGATCTCATGCTGCATTGCGGCCGCTTTCGTGGCGGCTTTGCCGGATAACGCACTGACGGTGCGCGTTGTTGAAAACACCGAGCTGCGCTTCAATGCGGAAAGCTTTGATACATTGTGGAATATAATCGGAGGAAACTTCAGCTATTCCGGCGAAAGCAGTCCGCTGTATATGCTCGGGGAGGGCGCAGGTAAGGTCACACCGCCTGAGGATCAGCAGTTTAAAACTGAGCTTAAGCTTTTTAACCGTTCATATGACTCTGCCGAGATCCACTCCGACGGAAACACGAAGGTCATGCAGGCCGAGGCCTCCCCGGCCGAATATAACGCAAGCGATCTTACGAAAGTGTTTATTTTCGCCGCGCTGTTTGCAGCGTCCGCAACCGTTGCGCTTTGGCTGCTCAGAGGGATGTTTTCCGTGCTCACCAAGTGCGAGTCTCCGTTCTGCAATGAAGTTGTGGCCAAGATGCGCGGCTTTGGCTTTTCACTTCTTCCGGTTGCCGTTTTTACTTCTGCCGCCGAAACGATGCTGGAGAGCTTTTTCACCGCAGGAAAAAGCACCAATGTCAGCATTCAGTGGGGCATTTTGATAGCGTTTGTTGTAACCATGGCTCTGGTGGCTGTTTTCAGATACGGTGTTTGCCTGCAAAAGGAATCGGATGAGACCCTGTAAGGAGGCGGAAGAATGGGACAGATCATTTTGCGGCTGGATCGTGTCATGGCCGACAGGAAGATGAGCCTCAACGAGCTATCGGCAAGAGTCGGCGTGGCCAACGTGAATTTATCAAAAATGAAGAATGGACATATCAGCGCCATCCGCTTTTCCACCCTGGCGGCCATCTGCGATGTTCTCAACTGCCAGCCGGGAGATATATTGGAATACAAGCCTGACGAGGAGTGAAGCTCGCCGGCATATAAAAAACGGCATAGTCGTTTGTGCGACTATGCCGCAGCCTGTAGAAAAAGTCTGTCTTAGCAGTCACGCCAAGGCAGGCTTTTTC
>ERZ780149.4131-NODE-4131-length-11509-cov-3.515977_pt1 | contig 11509 bp, 11 predicted proteins | sample MGYA00511367_ERZ780149 | MGnify/ENA primary metagenome ERZ780149 (study PRJEB29588, sample SAMEA2153852) | human gut metagenome | biome: human gut; feature: human-associated habitat; material: faeces | place: Denmark | collected 2008/2010 ...
GGCCAGCCAATTCAGCCGCAGTCGGTTCGCGACACTGTTGACCTTAAGGCAGTCAGAGCCAAAGCGCTTTATGACGCCGATAAGGCAAGCACGCTTCGTAAATCGCACGAATCACCCGTTATTAAAACTCTTTACAGCGAATGGTATGACGGTTTTGGCGGTCACAAGGCTCACCACGATCTGCACACAAGCTATACCGCACGCAAAAAATATCGCGCAGACTGATTTAATAAGATCTATAAAAGCACTTGCTTCAATACGGCAAGTGCTTTTTCTTTTAAAACACAGTCAATTTCGTTCTTTTGTTAATCTTTTAAGCAGTGTTGCTGTATCTGCGCTTATATCATCACTCTTCATTTGCCACTGCCAGTTACCGTGAGAGGTTCCGGGGGTATTCATTCTGGCACTGCTGTCAAGGCAAAGCAAATCCTGCATGGGTATAATGCAAAGCATTGCAGGAGATTTTACGGCGGCTCGTATCATTCTGTGAGAGACCTCGATGTTAAAATCTTTCACAAGCATATCAAACATAATTCTTTGCTTTCGGTCGATACTTTTATACCACCCAAGCGTTGTGTCGTTATCATGCGTGCCGGTGTAGCAAACGCAGTTATAACCGTAATTTTGCGGCAAAAAGTTGTTTTGTATATCGCCCGTAAAACCAAACTGCAAAATTTTCATATTCGGAAAATCGGTATGCTTTAAAAGCGAAATAACCTCGGCGTCGTCCTCTCCGCCCAAGTCTTCCGCAATAATGTTGATATCCCCTATCTTTTGGGTCATTTTATTCCAAAAAGCAATACCTTCACCCTTTTGCCAACTGCCGCTTGCGGCAGTTGGACTGCCGTAAGGAATACTGTAATAGTCGGCAAAGGCTCTGAAATGGTCAATACGCAAAACATCGTACAGGTCTTTACAAAACAAAAGTCTGCTTTGCCACCACCTGTATTCATTTCGCCTCATATTTTGCCAATTATAAATAGGGTTGCCCCAAAGCTGACCGCTTGACGAGAAAATATCGGGAGGTACACCTGCCACCTCGGTAGGTGTGAAATCACGCCCCACCTTAAAATCATCGGGGTTTTCCCACACATCTGCACTGTCGGGCGACACATAAAAAGGTATATCGCCTATAATTTTAACGCCGTTTTTATTTGCGTAAGCTTTAAGTTCAAAATACTGACAGTAAAAAAAATACTGCATTATTTTATGAAATAATATTTCACTGCTGTGCTTTTCTTTAAATTTTTTCAAATCATCGGGCAGTTGATATTTTATACCGTCGGGTAAATCTGTGATTTTATGTGTTTTGTATATATCAAGAGCCGCGGCAAAGGTGCTGTACCCGTTTAACCAACTGTCGTTTTGCTTTAAAAAGTTTTTATACCCGCGGCTGTTTGTGTCAAAATTTTCTGCCGCCTTTATAAGCAATGGGATTTTAAACTTTTTTACCCTTTTATAATCAACGGCGTCAGAAGCCTTGTATTCACCTATTTCATCCGCCGAAAGCAGACCGTCGCGCACAAGAAAATCTAAATCGATATAAAGCGGTTCGCCTGCAAAACACGATACCGACTTGTAGGGCGAATTGCCTTCCCCCAAGGGATTAAGCGGTAATATCTGCCAAAAGCATTGCCCCGCGTCACGCAAAAAGTCGATAAATCTGTATGCAGACTCGCCGAATGTGCCTATGCCGTATTTTGACGGCAACGATGACACGGCACACAGCACACCGCTGTATCTTTTTAAGCGCTTATCCCTTGACGGCACCCGCGGCAACTCCCTTGATAATATATTTTTGACAGCTTAAATAAAAGATTACGACAGGTACTATTGAAAGCACAAGCATCGCCATCATAGCGCCCATACCGACCGAGCCGTAACCGCCCTTTAAATACTGCACCGCTATCGGTATTGTTTTATAATCACTGCCTATTACAAGGTAAGGCAAAAGATAATCGTTCCATACCCACATAGTATTTAAAATAGCAACCGTTATAGCGGTGGGCTTTAACATAGGAAACACCACATGAGTAAAGGTTTGAAAAACATTGCAGCCGTCTATAATTGCTGCTTCTTCAAGGCTCAACGGTATTGTTTTTACAAAGCCCGAATAAATGAAAACCGAAAGCCCCGCGCCAAAGCCCAAATAAATTAAAACAAGACCAATGGGATTATCAAGACTCAAAACATTTGCGATTTTCGACATTGTAAACATAACCATTTGAAAAGGCACTATCATCGAAAATACAAATAAATAGTAAAGCAAAATATTAAACCGAGTTTTTATTCGGGTTATATACCAAGCGGTCATTGCGGTAAATAAAACAATTATAAAAACCGACGCGACGGTAATAAAAAGCGACCACAAAAGCGCAGATACAAACCCTGTATCGTTGATACCCGAAATATAATTTTCAATTCCCGCAAAAATATCGCGGTTTGGCAATACAAACGGGGTCTGACTTATTGAAAATTTATCTTTAAAGGAATTAAGCACCACTGTAATTATCGGTATTAAAAACACAAAGCTTAAGGCGGCTAAAAAGATAAATATAACAATGTTTGAAAAATTTACTTTTTTCATCAGCTTTCTACCTCTTTGCTCTTTGTCAAATACAATTGCAACAGCGCTACAACGGCAACAATCACAAAGAAAACCACCGCTTTTGCCTGACCGACGCCCTCATTGCCTACTCTGCCGTAAAAGGTGTTATATATATCAAGCGCCACCATTTGAGTCTGCTTTGAGGGCGCGCCTGCGGTAAGGGCTAAATTTTGGTCAAACAGTTTAAATGAATTTGTGATTGTAAGAAAAAGACAAATGGTTACAGACGGCATAACCGACGGTATTATAATATTGAAAAGCGTACGAATAGAGCCTGCGCCGTCTACCCTGGCGGCTTCAAGCACTGCGGCGGATATATTTTGTATGCCGGCAATGTAGATGATCATCATATACCCTATCATCTGCCAAGCCGACAGCACAACCAACCCCCAATACCCGAAAACAGCCTTTGATGTTATTGAGTAGCCGTAATTATAGAGTATGCCGTTAATAATAAGCTGCCAAATATAACCGAGCACAATACCGCCTATAAGGTTCGGCATAAAAAACACTGTTCTGAATAAATTTGTACCGCGTATTCCGCGCGTAAGCAACAGCGCCAACAAAAAAGCCGTTACATTTGTTATAATTACGGTTGCAAAGGCAAATTTAACGGTAAACCACAGCGAATTCAAAAAATCGCTGTTTGCGGTAAATGCCTTTATATAGTTTTGAAGTCCCACAAACCGAGCGTCGCTTACCGTTCTGAATTCGCAAAACGAGAGGTAAAGACCCATAATAAAAGGCACTAAAAAAGCTATGCAAAATGCTATAAAGGTAGGAAGTACAAATACTGCAAACCATTTTTTAGAGGCACTTTTCACTTTCTTTCACTCTTCCACATTGATTTAACCGTGTTTTCTACATCCTGCCACTCGCGGTCGCCCTGAACATACGCAAGCAACGCACCGCCGACCTCGGTTTTAAACACTTCACTCGGAAAAGATGTGAATATCCACGGAACTGCAGTTAAATTGCCGTCATTCATATAACGCACAACCTCACGTGCCAACGGGTCATTAGGCAGTTCGTCTTCGGTAAAGCTGTTAAAGGGAGTAATAAAATCAAGTTCGTTTGTCACAAAATTTTTGCCCGTCTCACTGCTGAAAAGCCAATATAAAAAGTCAAGCGACTTTTTCTGCTGGTCTTCGGTTGCGTTTTTGTTTATGGCAAGGTAATTTTCGGTGCCTATGCAAAGGCCCTGCCCTTCTTCACCGTCAACGCCTATATAAAGCGGCAGAAACTTAATATCTTTTTCCGATACGGTATTACCCTTTACATCCTTAATCTGCGACCAAGCCCAGTTGCCGTTTTGCACCATTGCAACGCGGGAGAGCGCAAATTCCGCCATGGAATCGCTTGTAGATTTTGAGCCTAACAATCCCTTTTCGGTAATAGAGTTATTTATATAAAGGTCGAATAGATTTTTAAAGTTTGCCGCATATCTGAATGCAATTTGCTTTGCGTTAAGACCGGCAACAGTCGGGTCTGCGTAATCTTCGCTGTCGCGCAGTTCATAATAAAGCGGAACATTAAGAAGATGTGTCTGCCAACGCCAATCTTCACCGCTTGAAAGCGAGGTTGATGCAAAAACGCCCTCTATCTGAAGCTCGCTTTTGTGAGCAGTCATATCTTCAACGACGGCTTTAAGCGTATCAAAATTGTTTATTTGTTCTGCGCTTTCAATATTTGTAGAACGATCTGTGAGTGCAAAATATTTTTTCATTATCGCGTCGTTATATATAATTCCGTAGCCCTCTACAACATAAGGTACGGCATAAACTCCGTTGCCGTTATTGTCTTTTATGGCAAGTGTGTCATCGCTTAAAAGGCCTGCGAAATTACTGCCTTCAATATTAAGACAATAATCTTTCCATGACTGGTAGCCTATAGGGCCGTTGACCTGAAATATTGTCGGTGCATTTGATTTTGCAATTTCCGACTTTAAGGTCTGCTCATAGGTGTTTGCGGCGGCAGTTACCACCTTTACCTTAACGCCTGTTTCCTCCTCGTATTTATCGGCAATTTGATTATATACCTTTGCAGATTCAGGCTTGAAATTCAAAAAATAAACATCCGCCTTGCCGCCGTCCGAACAGCCTGCCGACAAAAGTAAAAATGCCATGCTTAATGCTAACGATATAAACCTTTTCATAACAGATTTTCCCTTCAAATAAGATTATTTATATCTTTGCCATCTTTTAAACAAAAAATACAAAAAAAGAAAAAACCGATTGCAATAATTTTCACAATCGGTTTAACATTGCCGTTATTGACTTTAAAGCGGTAAGATAATATAATATAACTATATAAAGGAAGGTGTTTACATTGAAAAATACCGTAACCATCTGCTTTGCAAACAACAAAGGCGGCAGCGGAAAGTCAACCACCTGCTGTAATGTGGGGTATGAACTGTCTAAATTGGGCTATAAAGTTCTGCTGATAGACGGCGATATGCAAATGAATCTGTCGTTATCGATTTTTTCAGAAGACGATGTGTTGCAAGCCGCCCAAAACGGCAATAATATTTATTCGGCTGTTACAAATCAAAATGATATTGCCGACTACATAACGCCGACAAACTACGATAATTTAGATATGGTGCTTTCTTCAAGCCTGATGAGCAATATTGAGTTTGACCTTTTTTCTAAATGGCAACGCGAGCTTATACTTAAAAAATGTCTTGAAAATGTTAAAAAAAGCGGTCAATATGACTTTATTTTAATGGACGCACCCCCGACGCTGGGCGGCTGGGTGATGAATATGCTGTGCGCGTCCGATTACATTATAATACCGGTCGAGGCAAGCCCGTGGGGGCTTTTCGGCCTTGCCAATATGTTTGAGTTTTTAAACACCGTAAAGCAAATCAACCCAGAGCTTTCACTGCTGGGCATCGCCGTTACAAAGGTTGACTCCCGAAAGAATTATTTTAAGCAGACAATCGAAACTCTGCAAAACGCCGACGGTGTTCATCTGTTTCAGAATTACATTCGCACCGACAGCTCGGTAGAGTGGGCGCAGGACGCCTCTTTACCGGTGGCGGTATTTAAACCGTCTGCCAGAAGTGCAAAAGAATATAACGCTCTTACAAAGGAGGTTGTTTCACTTGTCAATAGGTAAAAGCAGTATAGCCCGCGCGGTAAGTGCCAATACCGCAGTAAAAGAAAAAACCGCAGAACATACCGCAGTGAGTGTTTCAAGTTTTTCGGTTGAAAGTATTGGTATTTTAAATGCGGCTAAAACACCCGACGATATAGAGTCTTTAAAACAAAGCATTGAAAAACGCGGAATACTCTGCCCCGTGCTTGTTTGCGTAACTGCCAAAGGCGATGCGTGGCTTATAGACGGATACCGCCGCTTGTATGCCGCAAAAGAGCTTGGTATTACACAAATAAACGCGGCTGTAATAACCGCAGAAAATAAAGCGGAGGTTAACCGCATTTACGCGGAGCTTTCAAAAACAAAGAAGGCTGCCGTATCCTACGATATACATGAAGAAAAATTCCGTGTGCTTGCAGTAAAGGATCATGACCTTCCTGCATATTTATTGTAATTCGGTTAAAGTGAGGTAGTAAAAATGAATGTAGTATGTTTGGATATGGAAGGCGTTTTAGTGCCTGAAATTTGGATTGCATTTGCAAATGAGGTGGGTATTCCCGAACTTAAGCGAACCACGCGTGACGAACCCGATTATGACAAGCTTATGAAATACCGCCTGAACATTTTAAAGGAACATAATTTAGGCCTTAAAGAAATTCAGGCCGTTATTGAAAAAATAGATGTTATGGACGGTGCAAAAGAATTTTTGGATGAGCTACGCAGTGTGACGCAGGTTATTATTTTGAGTGATACTTTTGAGCAATTTGCGGCGCCACTTATGAAAAAGCTCGGTATGCCCACCATTTTCTGTAACACACTCGAAGTTAATGAAAGCGGTGAAATAACCGGTTATAAAATGAGATGTGAAAAATCAAAGCTTACCACCGTCAAAGCTCTGCAATCCTGTGGTTTTGACACAATAGCCGCGGGTGACAGCTTTAATGACCTCGGTATGATACTTAACAGTAAAGCGGGATTTCTTTTCAAATCTACCGAAAAAATTAAAAAGGATTATCCGCAGGTGCCCGCATTTGAGGAATACGGCGAATTGCTTGCCGCTATAAAAGCAGCCCTCTAAAATCGTCTTGGGCGCAATCCGCCTTTGGATTGCGCCCAAGTAATCTTTTTTAACACTATGCCGTATTCGGTACACTTGCCGTCGGCTTATTCACAGCTTTTGCCGCGACATCGGCTTATGTACATAGCACGGATTTATCCGTTGTTTTAATTATATTCTGAAATTTTGAAAAAATTAACCTAATTTTGTAAATAAACTTTTAAGGTGATAAAATGATTTATGAACGCATAGCAGAATTACAGCAAGCTTTAAATAAAGGTGAAGCCTTTTTGGTTACAAGCGATTCAAACAGGTTTTATCTCACCGAATTTGCTTCAAGCGCAGGCGCGGTTTTAATAACCGAAAGCAAAGCCGTATTTTTTACCGATTTCAGATATTTCGAAAAGGCAAAGTCTGCGGTAAAAAGCTGTGATGTTGTTCTTTACGATAAGGGTGACGCAGACATATATAATTTATGCAAGCAGGAAAAAATTAAAACCCTGTTTATTGAGCCTTCGTTTGTAAGTCTTTCTAAACACAATCACTACCGCAGTTTATTTGAGCAGATTGAAATTTCAAAAGAAAACAATTTAGAACGCGCCATTTTTGAAATGCGAGCCGTTAAATCGGAACGCGAGCTTAATTTTATTAAAGAAGCGCAAGACATAACCGAAAAAACCTTTGACTATATATTGCCGCGTATTACCGTGGGCAGAACCGAAAAACAGATTATGCTCGATATGGAATTTTTTATGCGCAGTCTCGGTGCCGACGGAGTATCGTTTGACTTTATTGTGGTATCGGGTAAAAATTCTTCTCTGCCGCACGGCGTACCCACCGACAAACAAATCGAAAATGGCGATTTTGTAACAATGGACTTTGGCGCAAAGGTAAACGGCTATTGCAGTGATATGACGCGCACGGTAGCGGTAGGCGGCGTAAGCGAAGAACAGCAAGCGGTGTATGACACCGTGCTTAAAGCGCAAATTTCTGCCTGCAACGCCATAAAAGCGGGCGACATTTGTGCCGACATAGACAAGGTTGCCCGTGACATTATTTACAATGCCGGCTACAAGGGCTGCTTCGGTCATTCGCTCGGTCATAGCGTGGGCATTGATATTCACGAATCACCCACACTGTCGCCAAACTGCAAAGCCCGATTAAAAGTCGGTAATACAGTCACAGTAGAACCCGGAATTTATATTGAAAATAAATTCGGCGTAAGAATAGAGGATATGGTTTATGTAACCGACAGCGGCTGTATAAACCTTACAAAAAGCGATAAAAAACTGATAATACTGTAAACAAAAAATCTTCTGCCCGAGCGCAGAAGATTTTTTGATGTCTTATTACTTTTCCTCAAACGAGGAGTATAGGTCGCACAAATCTATATATTTTTGTCTGCCGTCGGTTACCTTGTAAAAATCTTCATAATCTTCACCCAAACAGCAAGAACCGTTTTCATAAATAGTAAATATTAAAAATGTATCTTCATTTTCATCGTAAAACCGCATATAAAGGTATGCGCTTCCCATTTCGCCCTCGACATCGGTGTCAATGTTAAGCTTTTTAAATTCGTCAAGCATTTTTTGGGCGTAGTCGGCATTGTCAATATCGGTTTCATATTTTTCATCGCCTATACGGTCTATTATATACACACCGACAGGCTTAAAATCGTCGTATTCGTCATGCTTTTCGGCACAGCCGACAAAAAACAGCGTTAGTAAAACTGCCGTGAACAGCGCAATTGATTTTTTTAAGGTATTCATAACAATTCCTTTCTACATTAAAAAATACTGACCTATCACGCGAAGACGCGTTCCCTTTTTAAAGCCGTATTTTTGCATTGTGCGTATCTTTTTTAGCTTGTGCATTTTCTGCATTTTAACATAGGCTTGCAGAATTTCAAATTGATTTTGATTTAACCGCCCTCGGTAGCAGTTAAGCAGGGCTTGAGCCTGATTATATGTCGCATTGTAATTTTTTTTGACTTCGTCAAGCGTTTGAAGCTTGCGCCTTATAAGCGCCATACCGTAAGCGGCTTTTGCTCCGACCTGATTTTCGCTGTGCTGACGGTAAAGCATCGTAGGCTCTTGTATGCAAATTATTTTTCCGAATAACTGCGCCGCAAGCGCCAGCCACCAATCGTGCATAACACATTCTTCGGGTATTCTGCCGCACATCTGCTTTAAGGCACGATTTATCATAACGGTACAGCCGGTGACATAATTTTGAACCAATAATTTCGGCAGTGTGATGTTATTCTGATTTAAACGCTGAAATTCAAAAAATGAATTTGAAATTACATTCAAATCTTGGTCGACAACCTTTAAATCGCTGTGCGCCAGCACGGGTATTTCACGGTTTTCGCCCTCTGCATTGCGAACGGCGGCAAGAGTTTTTTCTGCCTTTTCGGGCAACCATACATCGTCTTGGTCGCAAAACATAATATAGTCATCATCGGTTTTATATAACAATTCCGAAAAATTCTGCTTTGCACTGCCCGTAGGCTTACCCTCAAGCTTTGAAATTATTTGCGGATATTTACTACAGTAATCATCAATTATGCGGGGCGAAGCGTCAATTGAACCGTCATCGCGTATAACGACTTTTATATCGGTTACGGTTTGCGAAAGTATTGAGTCAATCTGCTGTTTTAAATATCTTTCGCCGTTAAAAACCGCAAGTAAAACCGTAATCAATAGCTCACACCCATTCAGTATAATTTAAAAGTATGTAAAATAACGGTAAGACCTATCAGTTAATATCGGAAACATCGCCCTTATAAGAATTGACATAAATTCTTACTACTGCTTCGGCGGTGGTTTTTTCGCCGTATTCGGGCGACTGCTCAAGCACCATACCGGGTTCCTTATCGGCGTCGTATTTTTCGACAACCTCTATATTTTCATACAAAAAGCCCTGTTTAAGCAGTTCCATTTTTGCGCTCATTTCATCAAGACCGATTACATTTGCAACCGCTACTTCCTTAGGTCCTAAACTTATTGTTACCTGTATTTCGGTTTCGTTTTCAACCTCTTTACCGGCTTCGACCGATTGTGCGCAAATCATTCCGCGAGCGTATTTGTCGGAATACTCCTTACCCTTTATGCTGAATTTGAAGCGTTCATAGGCCTCGTCATCGGCAAGCTGATAATAATATTTTCCCGAAAGGTCAGGCACCTGATATAAAATAACCGACTCTGCGGCGTTCGGGTCAACATCCCCTATTGAAGGCACGCTCGGTATTGACACCTCATCTGAAGTGTTATATAAAACATCATGTTTGCCGAAAAGCTCATCCTTAAAGACGGTAAAGCACAAAATTATTGCTATAACCACAAACACAGCTGCGGTTACACCACATGAAATTGCGGCATATTTTACACTGCCGCCCGATTTTTTTTCGGGCTTCTTTACCGCTTCTTTTGCCTTTTGCTCTGCGGCTCGGTTGGTTGCCGCGCGGCGAATGTTCTCCTGTGTTTCGCCGTAAACAAGCTCGTTTTTAAAGGTGTCTATGCTGTCTGTACGGTTTTTGACTTCAAGCTGCATACCGTTGGCAATAGCCACCAGCACCTGACGGGGCAGTTCGTCGGCAAATTTTGCCGGAATCGAAAGGCTGTCGCCATGCGTTCTTGATTCGGCATTAGGCGGTGCAACGCCTATTAAAACACGGAACAGCGTTGCGCTTATAGCGTAAACATCGCTGTAACAATCTACAGAGGCTTCGATTTTGCCGTATTGCTCTAAAGCGGCGTAACCGCTGTAAAGCTCGGCAGGGCTGTCGGTATTAACGCGGCGCAGACGAGGTATGCAAATGCCGCCGAGACGCAGTTTACCGTCGCGGCCTATCATAACGGTTTCGGGTGATATTCCGCCGTGAATAATACCCATTTCGTGTAATCCCTTAACGGTATCAATAAGCGGTAAAAACAGCGGACGAGCCTGCTCCCACCGTAAACTTCCGCCGTTACGGTCAAGAAAGCTTTGCAATGTTATTGCCGAAATAACCGGAGTTACGGCATAAACCGTGCCGTTATCTTCAAAAACCGTAAGAACGGGTATAATCGCGGGCAGTTCGGTTGCGATAAGCTTTTTATTTATTTCAATGAATTCCATAAGTCCTTCATTAAAAACAAACTCGTTGCCCGAAACTACCGACACGGTTTTATCGGGATTTCGAACCGAAATATCTTTAGGGTAATATTCTTTAATATTTACCGCCGTATCTGCGGAATTGTCCCACGCAAGGTAGGTGATCCCCTCGGTATTTTCGGATAACGCCTTGCCTATAACATAGCGTTCCGACAATAAGAACTTTACGGGTAGGCAATTCTTACCGTTTTGGCTTGACATATCATATCCGCATATACTGCATATTTTTTCGCCGCCGTTGTCATTCATACAACCGGGGCACAGTCTGTCGGTGTTCAATATAACAACCTCCAAAATAATATGATTTGATTATTATAGCATAATTTACGAGAAATTACAAGTTTTTAGAATTGCTCTCTATCGGCAAAAGCTTTTTGAAAACACAGGTGTGATGCTCTGTGATAACGCGGTCCTCGTGAAGCGAACCGAAATACCAATGACGGTATGAGCACGATCTGCCTATTTCTTCAAGATAACCGTTAAGCTTGTTAACGCTGTCATTTCCGCCCCTGCGCAAAAGCATTGCGCTCTTAACCCTTGACGGCGGTTCGTGGGTTATTATATAGTCAACCCTGCAATCAGCCTCGTCA
>ERZ780149.4135-NODE-4135-length-11504-cov-2.809154_pt1 | contig 11504 bp, 10 predicted proteins | sample MGYA00511367_ERZ780149 | MGnify/ENA primary metagenome ERZ780149 (study PRJEB29588, sample SAMEA2153852) | human gut metagenome | biome: human gut; feature: human-associated habitat; material: faeces | place: Denmark | collected 2008/2010 ...
AATCTCTTCGAGCTTTTCCAGACGCTTGATATACGCGTCGAGAGTCTCTCGTCTGGCGCCCGGTCTTGCCGCCGACAGCGCGTCTGCCGCCGCGCCGTTTTCCGATATCACAGCCGAGCTCAGCAGATTGCCGCTGACAGGAACTCCGCTTGCAGGATCAATAATATGGCAGTACCTTTCTCCGGCTATCTCATAATACCGCTCATACCCTCCGGACACCGAAACAAATCCGGAGGTAAGCTCTATTGTTGCCGCCGCGGAAGCCCCCGCGGGATCTCTCAGCGCTATTGAAAAACTTCCTCCAGGACGTGTCCCGAACACAGAAATATTACCGCCGAATGACAGTACACCGTATTCCGCATCTGTGGTCTTCAGATACTCAATGAGTTCCGATTCAGCATATCCCTTTCCGATCCCACCGAAATCCAGCATTACCCACGGCTCAAGCTTTCTTAGCATCCCGTCAGAAGGATCATAGGATATAAGCTCCATTCCTCGTTTTTGGGCGGCAACCTCAATTTCATTGCTTTCCGGAAGCTCTCCGAGCTGCCCTGCGCTGCGCCAAAGGAGCGTGGATGGGTACGTTGTCGGGTCAAATCTGCCGTCCGTCAGCCGGTAAAGCTCCTGCGCAAGCAAAAAAAGCTCTCCAGTAGCCAAACTGACTTTACATCCGGACTCCGACATATTGAATCTTGCAATATCAGAATCTCCGTCCTCTGCGGACAGCATTTTTTCATATTCAGCGGTAATGTTCCGGCATTTCCCGAAAATTGCGGAGCTGTCCGGTGTATCTGCGGCGAGCTTTACTTCAATTACGGTGTCCATAGCAAAAAAAGTATCGCTGACATAACGTGCTTTCGGAGAACATGACACGGTACACATCAACAAAAATGCCGCCGCACACAGACAGCTCAGGCACTTTGAAAAAATTCTGTATTTCTTCATCTTTTCAATTTGTAATTTTCAATCAGCGGAGCAACCCTCGGATACACTGCATTCAGTATCAGACCGTTTATACTTCCGGTAAGACAGGAAGCGACAAGCATTATAGGCAAATATGAAAACACTCCCATCCCCGCAAAAATGGCAACAGCTAATAGCTGTCCCGCCGAATGAAACGCCGCGCAGAATACCGATACACCGATAAAGCTTACAAACCTGCGCACTCCAGCAATAAGGCATGAAATACACAAGCCGGCATATGCCGCACAGGCTCCGGAAAGAGAAATTACAAGCGACATCGGAGTTCCGAACAAAATTCCCGAAAGCAGCACCCTTGACACGGATATCACAGCTGCATCCATCGGCGATATAACGCAGAAAACCAATATTACGACAAGATTTGCAAGCCCCAATTTGATTCCGGGCAGCGGAACGATTACACCAAGCGGTATCAGATGTTCGATATAAGAAATTGCCAGCGCTGCGCAAAGCGCAGCTGCGTCAAAGCAGAGACGGCGCACTGCGTTATTTTTATCCCGCTTCACCGTCAACCTCACTATTCCCAATCACCCTGATACTGACGCCAGCCGGAAGACATACTATCGTCTCTCCGGATCTTGAAACCGGAGCGTGTGCCGTGCAGATGCCGCATCTGCAATCTGATTCGGAACCCCTGGCTTTCCCGTCAGATCCCGTCAGGACAAGCGTGTAGCCGCCGGATTCAATTATATATTCTCCATCAGTATCAAGACGAAAAGTACCAATGCAGCCGTCGCTGTTCACTGCCTCGACAGTCTTTCCACTTTCGGCGGGGAGCCACATTACAAGACTGGACAGCATAGCGGCAAGCAATACCGCCGCAATAATGACCGCATCGCCGATTTTGAATTTATTTGAGATCATGGGTCTGATATGCAGATTTATTCTATCACATAAGTGGATTTGCTGTCCGGCGCCCATCCGTCGAGCGGATTTATTATTTTTCCGCGTCCGAGGGTGTACATATTTTCACCGCGCAGCATCGGGTCATCGGTGCGCACCATCCAGTCGTCAAGCGCCGCGGCGTGACGCAGATATTCCGATTCATATTCGGGATTTACGACAAGATTTATACGTTCCGCAGGATCGGCATCAAGGTCAAAGAACATCTCCTTCGCCATAGGCTGTCGTGGAAGCGGCTTGCTCAAGTACAGATCCTTCGCCGAGCTTTCGTCGATGTTAGGCGCTTTCAAAAGCTCTCCACCGTCATAGAACCGGATGAGCTTGTAATGCTTGCTACGCACACAGCGCATGGGCTGATATGTGGCGTGAAAGGTAACCTCCGCAAAAACAAATTCGTTTATTTCCTCGGCACTTCCGTCAAGCAGCGGAAGCATTGAACGACCCTGAAGCCAATCTGGCTTTTTTACACCGAGCAGGTCGCAGACGGTAGGAAACAGATCAAGCTGAGTACACAGCGCGTTGCAAACCGAATGCTTCTGACCCGGGCGACGGAGAATAAACGCCACGCCTATTCCGCTGTCATAAAGAGTGCATTTCGCGTCGGGATATGCAAGACCGTGGTCGGTTGTATAAAGCACAATAGTATCATCCCAAAGACCGTTTTCCTTAAGCGAAGAAATCAGCTCGCCGATGCATGCATCCGCATGAGAGAGGCTTTCAAGATAGTCGCAATAGTCAAGACGGTTTTCGGGTGTATCCGCAATATAGTATGGCGGTTTGACGTAATCAACCGGAGGACACGGATTTTTCGGCCACGGACGGTGCGTATTCCGCATTCCGAAGGAAAGAAAGAACGGACGCCCAAGGTCTTTGGCTCCGGCGAGAAAATCCTTTACGCGGGTAATGTGATTGCGGTCAGTCTCGTCATTTCCCTTTCCCGCCTCGTATGTCCATTCTGAATATCCAATAACGGAAGCGTTTTTCTTATCGCATTCGTGATGAACTCCGATAAGTGCCGTATAGTAACCCTGCGTGGCAAGATAGTTACCAAGATGGCGGGAATAATCGTTCAGCGACCATCCCCGATGAGCAAGTCCCAGCATTCCGCAGCTGTGCGGCGCCATTCCGGTAAGCATTCCCGCGCGGCTCGGTGAACAGGTAGGAGCGGTGCAGTACATCTGACGAAAAACGGTTCCTTCATTTGCAAGCTCCATAAGTGCGGGGTTATCAGCCGCCACGCCGTATGGCTGCATTATCCGACCGCTGTCATGGGTATGAACGTAAACAAAATTCATTTACTGCCTCCGGAAAAATCAATCATTCATTTTATATTGCAATAATTATATCATGTCGCCGTCTGCGTGTCAAGACAACGCCGACTTCATCATTGTGACGAAAATCGAAGGATTTATAAAAAAAGCTCAGTTACTCTTGACAAACCGACACTAAAGGAATATAATCAATATAATACTGCCGTAGCGTAGCGGCAATAAATAAGAGTTTTGAGGAGATGGTTTTCTTAATGGACGGTGACAGTTTATGCTGATCGCTATTTTTGTAATTTTTGTAGTTCTTGGCGGATATTTTGCCTGCGCCGAAAGCGCTTTTTCCGCCATGAATAAGATCCGCATCAAAAATCTTGCCGACAACGGCAACCGCAAAGCCAAAAACGCGATGTATGTCGCAAATAACTTCGACAGAGCGCTGACCACACTGCTTATCGGTATAAATATTACGCATATTGCCGCGGCATCTGTGTCTACGCTGTATGTTACCCGTATTTTCGGTGACAATATGTCGGAGGCAGCCACACTTGCATGTACGTTCATCACCACCGGAATAGTTTTTCTGTTCAGCGAGATGATCCCCAAGAGCTTCGCCAATGATCGCCCAGACACGGTAGCGCTTCTCACGGCATCCTCGATGATCTTCATGATGAAGGTATTTTACCCTCTTGCCAAGGTCTTCGGCATTATCTCATCCTTCTTCTCCCGCCTGTTCAAGCACGAGGAGACCCCGTCGATAACAGAGGAGGAGCTGTACGAGATAATTGATACCGCCGAAGAACAGGGCGTCATGAACGAGGAGCAGAGCGATATGCTCAAGTCTGCGCTTGATTTTGACGAGACCTGTGCACGTGACGTTATGACTATGCGCGACGATATTCAGTATATCGACGTAAGCTTGTCAAACCGAGAGATCATCGACAGGATCAAATCAATTCCTCACTCCCGCATTCTTGTATGCGACGGAACACTTGACAATGTTGTCGGAGTTCTACCGATAAGGAAATTCCTTCGCGCATACATACGCGACAAAAAGGTCAATATCCGTTCGGTACTTCTTAAGCCTCATTTTGTAAAAAGCACCGACAATATTGATGACCTGCTCGATGCAATGCGGCAGCACAAGATCTACCTTGGTATCGTGCGCGACGAGAATAATTTCGTTTGCGGAATCGTTACCATCGAAGATTTCCTTGAGGAACTGGTTGGTGAGATATGGGACGAGGAGGACATTGTCGAGGAGGACTTTATTAAGCTCGGCGGGAACCGTTTTTCTTGTGAGTCCGTCGCTGTCGCTTGGCGATGTTCTGGAACGTATGGGTGTTGATATTCCGTCCGATGCCGGAAGAGCTGCCGCTCAGCCGGTAGGAGTCTGGGTTCAGGAGCGTTTCGGACGTCTGCCCGAGGAGGAGGAATCCTTTATTTACGGCAATATTGAAGTGATAGTTGACGAAGTAAGCGAAACACGTGTGACAAAGCTTGTCTTCCGCATACTTGATGAAAGCTTCACATCCGACGAAAACACCGATCCTGAAAAACCGGAGGTGAGTGTCTGATGACTGCGGGTAAATATATAGCCTACGGAATTATTATTTTTGTAATGCTGGTGCTTTCGGCGTTTTTCTCTGGAAGCGAGATATCCTTCAACGCCTCAAACAAAATGCGCTTGCGCAAGGCCAGCGAATCAGGCTCGCGCACAGCTCGGCTTGCATGCAAAATAAGCGAAAGCTTTACCACTGCCCTTTCTGCCATTCTTATCGGCAACAACCTTGCCAATATCGCCGCCTCAACTGCGTCTACATCAATTGCCATTGCACTTTTGGCAAATGTAAATGGCGGAGACGCACTTGCTTCCACGCTCTCCACGATAATCATGACAATAATCGTGTTGATCTTCGGAGAGATCGTTCCCAAACGTCTCTGCAAGCAGCACGCAGATACCGTGGTGCGTTGGGTCGCAGTTCCTGTTCTTATCCTTACGATAATCCTATTCCCTGCCGTAATCATTGTCATGGGGCTTTTGTGGGTACTCCGAAAGATCTGGGGCAAGGATAAAAACGAAGGGGTCGATGTGACCGAGGAGGAGTTTTCTTCTATAATCGACACAGTCGAGGAGGAAGGAGTCATCGACGAGGGTCAAAGCGACTTGCTTCAGTCCACGCTTGAATTCCATGAAACGACCATCGAGGAGGTAATGACCCCCCGTATTGATCTGACAACCATCGACATTGACGACGACCGGGAAACCATTGTTGAGACTATCGAGGAATCGACCTACTCGCGCATTCCGGTTTATGAAGACGGGATCGACAATATTATCGGTATTCTTTACCTCAATCACTACTACCGTGAAGCGGTTGACAATCCCGATGTCGACATACGTTCCCTGTTGCTCAAGCCCTGCTTCCTGCATAAGACCATGCATCTGCCCGATGCGCTGAGGCATCTGCGCGACCGCCGCACTCATATTGCAATTGTCATCGACGAATTCGGCGGCACAATGGGAGTTGTAACGATTGAGGACATACTTGAGGAATTGGTCGGCGACATCTGGGATGAATCGGATGAAATAGTTACCGACATTGTTTCAACAGGCGAAAACACCTTTGAAGTTCTCGGGGAGACCAATATTTACGATTTCTTTAACGAGATAAACTATAAGCCCCGCGACTTTGAAAGCGAATATTCTACAGTCGGCGGCTGGGCGGTAGAAAATCTCAATTCCGATCCGCACGTCGGAGACAGCTTCACCTATCGCAGGCTTTACGTTATTGTCACCGAAATGGACGACATGCGTGTAACCAAGCTCACGGTGGTGCTGAATAAACCCGCCGAGGGCGATGACGACGATGACGCGGATGAAGACCGTGAATCAGAAAAATCTGAAAAATAATAAGATGGGCGGTACCGATGTGCCGCCCATTAAACTGAAAATGAACATTGTAAACTATCAGAAAAAGCTTGACAGCATTATTGCCTCTCTTGGAGATAAGCGTCCAACACTGCTGCTTCACAGCTGCTGTGCCCCGTGCAGCAGCTACTGTCTTGAATATCTCTCCCGATATTTTGATATCACCGTGCTTTATTACAATCCGAACATCTCTCCTCAAAGTGAATTTGTGAAACGGGCTGAGGAGCAGCGGCGGTTTATCGGCGAGTTTCCCCTGGCACGGGATGTAAAGCTCATTGTCGACAATTACGATCCCGAGGAGTTTTATTCCGCAGTACAAGGCTCAGAGGATGCTCCGGAGGGAGGCGAGCGTTGCTTTATATGCTATCGTCTGCGTCTTGAGCGCGCCGCAAAATATGCCGCTGCTCATGGATTTGACTGGTTCTGTACCACGCTATCGATAAGTCCGCTGAAAAACTGCGAAAAGCTGAACCAAATAGGCATGGAGCTTGCCGCGGAATACGGAGTGCCTTTTCCTCCCTCCGACTTCAAAAAACGCGAAGGATACAAACGCTCAATAGAGCTTTCGCATGAGTACAGTCTGTACCGCCAGAATTACTGCGGCTGTGTTTTTTCTAAGCCCAAATCAACAGAATAAACTGCACCGGGCAGGAAAAGATCCAAAAGATCCAAACCTGCCCGGTCATTTTTTACATCAGAATCAAATTAATCAGACTTATACGTCAAAACAGCTTCCGCCGATAAATTCGCGCATCAGAGAGTTGCAAGGAATTACCGATTCATCCTCTATGGGACGGAAATATTTAAGATACTTTATCAGCCTGTTTGCCACAAGAAACTGCGGATCGGTATACTTGATCTCACGCAAAGCGGGAAGCGCTTTGGTGCGGAGTACGCAAAGCTCGTACTGAAGTGCGGAATTGAAAACAAAGTTTGCCCCCTCTTGATTGGGATATATCCACTTGAATTCCCCGTTGCGTACCGACTGCCACATATCGATCGTCTTTGCCGCAGGACTGCCCCTGAAGCTCATATCCCTTACGATGCGTCGTATCAGACGCAGGTCTGTGATATTGAGCGGTGAATGGTCGTCGATATTTATCTGAGCCTGCGGAGCAATATATATCTTATATTTCTGATGCTTGGGTATAGATGCTGTCAGCTTCTCGTTAAGCGCATGAATGCCCTCAATAATGATAGGATGATTTTCCTCCACCCGTATCGTTCTTCCGCTTTCACGTCTTCCGGTCTTGAAGTTAAAGCGCGGCAGTGTGACCTCTTCACCGTTGATAAGGTCAAACAGATCCTTGTTGAATCGTTCAATATCAAGACAATTGATGTGCTCAAGATCAACGCTGTCAGGAGTTGTGTTCTGAATACGGCATATCTCGTCACGGTTGCAGTAGTAATCGTCCATAGAGATCATAACCGGATTGATCCCGCGTGATAACAGCTCAATGCGGAGTCGGTTGCAGAATGTAGTCTTTCCGCTTGAGCTGGGTCCTGCTATACAGATAAGGCGTATATTATCTATATCCTCTTCAATAGCTTTACCAAGCTCGGACAGCATATTGCTGTGCCGCGCTTCGCACATCTGAACAAAATCAACAATGCTGTTTTGCTCAACCTTGCGGTTAATGTCGGCAATGGTCTGGAGATGTGCCTTTTTTGACCAGTTATACGCCTTCTGCAGTGTTCTTCCGTATGTGGTTTCTTCAACAAACTCCGGTATCTCAGCATCAAGCTCGTATCTTGGATACTGCACGATTATTCCGGGGCTGTACGGCTCAATAAGATATTTGCGTATGCATCCCGTAGAGGCTACCATGTAAGAATGCATATAGTCATAATATCCGTCGCAGACATAAAGATTTACCGTGCTTTCGGGACGGTATCTGAGGATATCTATCTTATCAAGATGATCGAAGCGTCGGTATATTTCCTCCGCCTCCTCCTTGGAGACAGTTACACGCTCGATAGGCAGGTCGGCGGCAATTATCCTGCTGACTTCGTTTTTAATGCTCTCGGCAGCCCTGTACATATTAAATCCCGGAGTGAGCGCCTGGCAGAATACAGAGCGGGACACATTGTAGCTGAAGCGAATTCTGACAGCAGGATAAATATTATGAAAAGCCATTGCAATTATAAAGCGCAGACTTGCCTCATATGCTTTTCCGCCTTCAATATTTTCAAGTCCCTTGAAGGATATTTTCATACCGTCATTCTTTTCGGAAAGGCGGTATCTCAACTCCTTTATTTGAGCGCCTATCTGACAAACAAGGTAATTGTGTTTGTCTTCCTCGCTCATAAGATCAATAACACGCGTCCCGACCGGGACGGAAATTTTTTTATCGTAAATTGTTACCTCAACCATATGATAACCTCCTTTCGGGTAATCCTGAACGAATTGTTTACCTGAGTTTTGTTCCTTCTCTGAGCTTTTTGGCTCTTACATCTGTTCCGGTAAGCATAAGGGTGACAAATTCACCGAAGATGCGACTTGTTATGCGATCCCAATAACGCTGGCGCAGCTCATCCTGACGCAGATTGGTGCTGAGTATCATGGGGAGTCCTTTGTTTATCCGCGTATTGATAACATCGTAAAGACAGCTGACAGTGAACTGGTTTGCAACCTCAGAGCCGAGGTCGTCAATGATAAGCAGATCACAGTCAAAATATCTGTCTGTATTCTCACCGCTCTCACGCCCCGAGGCATTTCCGAAGCGAACTTTCTCAAAATCGGAAAACATTCCGATAGCTCCGGTATATACCACATCAAAGCCGCGCTCAATTATCACCTTTGCCGCCGCAGTGGAAAGATGCGTCTTGCCAAGTCCCGTTCCCCCGAACAGTGCTATGCTTTTTGAACTCTTGGGATCAAAAGTTTCGGCAAAGCGACGCATTGTCTGGTATATGTATCTCATATTTTCAAGATTTCTGCGGTCGTCGGCGTAATAATCGAGAGAAAAAGTATCAAAGGTTTCATTCTGCATGAGTCTTGCGATCCCCGACGACTCATACCCAGCCATTATAAGCCTCTGCTTCATGCAGGAACACATATATCCGTCAACATATCCGGTATCCTGACATTTCTCGCACTCATAATGCGGCTCGGAATAATTCTCCGGATATCCAGCCGCCGCAAGCAGTGCTGCGCGTTCTGCGCGTAGTTTAACAACACCGGCGCGGATATCATCAACTGACGCGTGCGATACCCCAAGCGCCGCGCCCATCAGCTTTATTCCGGTAGCGGAAAGCTCGCGATCTATTTCTTCTGTACGCGGAATAACACGGTGAAGCTCGCTTCGCCGTGCGTCTGCAGCGTTTCTTGCTTCAAGGCTCCGGCTTTCATATTCCTCACGCACAAGACGGTAATTTTCTCTGCTGTATCCCATTATACCGTTTTCCTTTTATAACTTACTTTTTTCGCTTTTCCTGACGCGCCGCTGAGCCTTCGGGTATCACCGGAGCAGTTGTGTCTCCGTAGCTGCGTCTGAGCGCCGCCTCAAAGAAATCATCCGTATTGAAGCTCGTGCCGTCAGGAGCAGTCTTTTTTGCACCGGTGTCCTTTTGTGCGGCAATATAGGCATCAACATCCTCGGCAGTTTTAAGACCGGCGGAATTCCACGACTCAAGAATGGCATTAGCGTAAGGCAACGCCGCCTTTCCGGTAGAATCAACCGTTATTTCGTAAGCCTTGCCGATAACGTCAAGCCCATACCCGAACTTCCCTACCCATGCGTCAATGAATCCGCGCTCGCGGGCTGTCAGCGCGCGTTCGAGGTTCATGCCGAACATCGAACGTATCTTTCCCTCAAGCTTTGTGGCTTCCTCAATGACCCTCAGATATTCATCCAGCGCCTCAACGCTGGTAATTCCGCGGTCGTAAAGCTCAAATGCCGTCTTCTCAACATATCTTAGCGATTTTCGGTCTATTCTCGCGCAGTGAGCACAAAGATTTATTATGTACTCGCCGTCAAGTCCCAGATAATCAATAAGTCCGACCACCTTGGCTGTCTCAGAGGTACTGAACATCTTGCCGAGCATCCGCTCGCACTCATCTATCACCGCCGAGGTTTCTGCACGTCGCTCAAGAATTTCAGTCAGCTCGTCGGTCGTGTATGACGGCAGGGCAGCTTCCGGCTTTTTAAACTTTCTCGGCTTTGCAGTTTTTTCTTCCCTTGAGGTCTTGGCGGACATTGCACCGGACGCAGACGCTATCACACCTGATCCATTCCAGAAAGACAGTGCCTCATCAGGTGCTTCAATAACAGCCTTTCCGAATGCTTCCGAAGCGGCGTCAGCACTCCATCCCTGAGAAATCGCCACGGCATACATAAGTGACAAAATGTCATCTTTTGAAGCCGACAAAAATTTTTCTGCGGCAGGGCGCGGCAATACTATCACGCCGCGACCGTAATCAATATCAAAAGACTTGGTATTTTCCGTCGTGTTCGGGACTGTGACTTCATTTTTTATTTCTGTCTTTTCACTCATTTTTGCGATAGATCCTTCGGATAAATATCAGTCCTTTTTTTGCTCGCTGGAATGCAAACGGTAGCATAACGTCATCAGAGAATCACCCAGATGAACATTCTCAACGATCGCGGTTTTTTGCTTAAGATCAAGCTCGTTGCTGGTAAAATTCCAGACGCCCGGAACTCCTGCCTCCTCAACAGTATGCAGCGCATCGGCTGCGCATTCCTTCGGAAGCGTCAGAACCGCTATGTCTACTTTATGAGTGCGGCAGTATTCGGACAGCTCGGAGGACGGGTATATCATGACTCCGGCGACAGCATCTCCAGTGACCGCAGGATTAGTATCAAACATTGCCGTTACCTTTATTCCACGGCGCTCAAACATCGGTGAACGAACTATGGCTCTTCCGAGATTGCCTGCACCGATTATTACGGCATTATATCCGTTATTAGCTCCGAGTATATCAAGGATCTGCGTGTACAGCTTTTCAACATTGTAACCGTAGCCCTGTTGACCGAAGCCACCAAAGCAGTTGAGATCCTGCCGTATCTGCGATGCGGTCACGTTCATCAGGGCGGACAGCTCGCCGGACGAGATGCGGGTACGCCCCTGCGCGATCAGTTCCCGCAGGTAGCGATAGTAGCGCGGCAGACGCCGCACCACGGCGGAGGACACCGCCACGGGACGCCCTGCCTGATCCTCACTGTGTTCCATCATACGGCTCCTTTCAGATGTATTCCGGGTACGCGGTCAGTCGTCACTGTCACACGCCGAGGCGTTGAGATCGGTTCCCGCGAACCAGCCCTTCTCATAGCGGAAGTATCCGGCAGCAGCGATCATGGCACCGTTATCCCCGCAAAGCCCCCGCTCCGGCACGACAAAGCGTATTCCCCGGCGGCGGCACAGCGTGTCCAGCGCCGTGCGCAGGGGTGAATTTGCCGCGA
>ERZ780149.4136-NODE-4136-length-11502-cov-12.678431_pt1 | contig 11502 bp, 14 predicted proteins | sample MGYA00511367_ERZ780149 | MGnify/ENA primary metagenome ERZ780149 (study PRJEB29588, sample SAMEA2153852) | human gut metagenome | biome: human gut; feature: human-associated habitat; material: faeces | place: Denmark | collected 2008/2010 ...
AGCTACAGGCAAGGATTTTTGTGAAGGATCACGGAAAAGGCGCGAGCGAGTGCGCCAATCGCGAATTGCGCGGTATTGCCTTAAGGTATCCCCCGTGACCGTCTCCCGCCAGTTAAAGTTTTCCGGAGAGCCACAATCGGCGAAGAAATCAGCCTCGCGCACACCATGTCCCCATAACCGGAAATCGTATCCATAGATGCCGCAAACGCCGAAATGGAAATCAAAATCACGATCCGCAAACCGCAGGGGTATCCTTCACAGCCCCATAATCCGAAGAATCATTTTTACAGATGATTTATATTTCCCCAACCGTATCCCTTCAAGTGGTTCCTTCCCTTTCCCCGCTCACGGTGAACCGGGGCAGGGATCAGCGCGGAGGCAGAGTTCCGTCTTGGCAGAAAAATTGTTTTTTGCAACTCCCCCCGCGTTACCCCCTCCCCGTTTTCAATGCTTCAGCAGATACAGATTGCTGCTCCTTGCCCCGTTTCTTCGGAGACGGGGTTCTTTTTGCAGCCAGCCAGCGGAGACGAAGTCTTGGATGGCACGCTTGACGGTGGCTTCGGACAGACCTGTGTCGCGGGAAACGGTCGGAATGGACGGAAAGCAGGTATCGTCCTTGTTGCTTCGCTCGCGGAGATAGAGGTATACTGTCACCGCGCGGGACGGGAGTTTGTCTTGGTAGAATGTATCAAGGAAGCCCATGTCATACCTCCTGTTCCGGTGGACCGCTGACGGATAGTCCGAACAATCAAAAAAGCGGCGTGCAAAATCAATCGCATCGCCGCCTTCTCGCGTATATTGGTTGTACCATAGGTTGCCCTGAATAGAGATCTTCTCGCCTCCCCTCAGCCAGACCGATCCCCTGCCCTCGTGTCGGAGATCATACCCCTGCCGTCGCAGGAATTCCGCGAGATCGGTTGACCGTGCCTGTTTCCGCTCGGCGGGGGTGAAGCTTACATAGGTTGTTGACATCAGCCAATGGTTCTCCGTTTGCAAGTTTTTCTATCACCTCAAACAGTTTTTCCGTGTCCTTCCCCCTGCTTCTTCGCCAGCTTCAGGTCTTTCTTGAACTGATTTGTAAATTTGACCTCGTACTTCATGAATCCAAAGCCGCCCGCAAATCCGACATACTGGTGTAGCCCTTGGCACTCCGATCCTGCGCAAGTTTTCTGCCTTCAGCAATCGCCGCAGCAGTTGTAGCATTCGGAACATCCAGCTTCAGGGCAAAGGGCATTCCGTTTTCGCGGATGGTCTGACGCAGAAAGATATTGATCGCGGTCGTCATACTCAAACCGAGTTCCTCAAAAATTTTCTCCGCTTCCAGTTTCACTTCCCGATCCGTGCGGATATTCAGATTTGTTGTTTCCATAAAAACACCTCCCATCTGATTCTACCCCTATTATAGCACTTTATTCGTGCGTTGTCAATACATTGCACGAATTTATTCTGATTTCATCCCCTGCGGGATGTGGAACTGCTCCGCAATCTCCGAGCGTTCCGAACGGAGGAAATCCCGCCAGCGGGTGGCGTTATCAAAGCCGAGGCGGTCGGCATCCTCTCGCGATAGGGAGATGATAACCGTCCAAAAGTTGCCTTGATATTGATTCAATCCTTTGGATAACTGCCGCAAATTGATCTCATAGTCCTCTCTTTCCGACATCGCGGCACGACACCGTAGAATTGCCGTTTCCGACATCGCGGCACGACATCGCAGAGACTTCCGTAATATGCCGAAAACGCCCCGAAAAGCGCCCTTCCGGTCGGCTTTGCCGAACGGTGTGACCCCGCCGCGGACACACACGACCCCGCGGCTTTCTCCTGTTTACGCATGAGAACGAATCATGCCGAATGGAGCTGTTTCTCTTTTACATCTGCGTCCCCTGCGGTTTCAGAATCAGGCGTTCCAGTTCCTTTGCCGCGATGCTGAGGGTCTGTTCATGCCGCTTCACGATGCGTATTTCACGCTCGGGGAGCTGCTTTTCGGTCTCGATGACGAAAACGCCCTCCACGCCCTGAAGAAATTCCCTTGGGATAAATCCGATGCCGAGGTCGGCTTTGACCATCGGCAGAATCTGGTCTGCCGTTGCCGCTTCGGTTTCGGGGCGGTAGTGCAGTCCCTCCTCTGCAAAAAATTCCGAATACAGCTCAAAGGATTTGGTCTGCGTTCCAAGCGAGATCATGGGGTAGCTGAGCAGTTCCGCGAAGCCGACCTTCTCCCCCAACAGTTCCGAAAATGCGGCGCTGCAGACCGCAACCTCATGAAATTTCCGCACGGTCACCTCCTCGATCATGGCAGACGGCAGAGTCGGAGTGGTCACAACGGCAATGTCCGCAATGCCGTTTTTGATGGCGTCCACCGCCTGTGGGGTGGAATGGTTGCTGATTTTGAGTCGGATTCCGGGGTAGAGCGTGCGGTACTGCTTCAGAACGGGGAGCAGGACGCAATGCAGGGCGACCTCGCTTGCCGCAACAAAGACCGTCCCCTTTTCCAGATTGCGGCTTTCAATGATTTCCGCCTCCCCCGCCTCGATATTCTCAAATGCGATGCGGATATGCTCAAACAGCCGCTCGCCCTCGGGGGTCAGCTTCATGCCGCGGTTGTTTCGGATGAACAGCGGACACCCCAGTTCACTCTCCAGCGTTTTAATGGCGCGGGTCAGGTTGGGTTGGTTGTTGAGCAGAATCTTTGCCGCCTGCGTGATGTTCCCGTATTTCGCTACATAATAAAATATCCGGTAATAATCATAACTGATGTACATCCCGTTTTCTCCTTCTGCGATTCATTCTTGATATGACAACCATATAAATAAAAGATTTTACACATACCGACATTTGGATTATACTATACGCGTACAGAAAAGTCAAGTACGATTCTGTAACTTTTCAATCGAGAGAAGGAACAAAAAATGAAAAGCACAATCATCTGCATCGGAAGGCAGTACGGAAGCGGCGGGCGCGAGATCGGCGAGAAGCTGGCAGGGCGGCTCTGTGTGGTTTGCTACGACAAGCTTCTGATCTCCCGGGCGGCGCGCGAAACGGGGATGTCCCCGGAGACCGTGGCAGCCGATGAGGAAAAGCCGATCGGGCTTTCGCTCGCGGTATCGGGCAACCCGTTTGCGGACACCGCAACGATGGGCGAGACGTTCTACTCCGAAAAGCAGCGCGTGTTTGAGGCAGAGAGCAAGACAATTCTCGAGCTTGCGGAAAAAGGTCCATGCGTCATCATCGGGCGTTGCGCGTCCTCCATCCTGCGGGGCGCAGGCTACGATGTGCTTTCGGTCTTTGTTTATGCGGACATGGAAGATCGTGCGGAGCGGATTGCCGAGCGGTGCGGCATCGGCACGAAGGCGGCAATGCGCAAAGCGGAAAAGGTGGATCGGATGCGCAAAAAATACTTTGATTTCTATTCCGACACGCCGTGGGGCGATGTTGCAAGCTATGATCTGATGGTTTCTTCGAGCCGCTACGGAATCGATGGTACGGCGGATGTGATTGCGAAAGCGGTCACCGATAAAATGTGAGGTGTTTGAAATGGAACTTGCTTTGGAACTGATTACGGATATCTGCATCGACATCGGAATGGCGATTCTGCTTTTCACCCTGATCCGCAAACGCGGCGCACGGATTCCCGGCGCGCGGCTGCTCTCCGCAACCGTCGGACTTGGGTTTGTGTTCGGAACCATTGCCGCAGGGATGCGCGGGATTAACGCGTTCGTTATTCCCGATGCGCTCGGGTTCATCCTTTCTTACTCGGCGTTTCTCTTTACCTTCCCCGGAAAGAAAACGGAGGACAGCGGCAAATGAACAAGGATCTGACGGTCGGAAAACCGGAAAGCGTCCTGTGCAGGTTTTGCCTTCCCCTGTTCGGCAGCATCATCTTTCAGCAGCTTTATAACATTGCCGACAGCTTTGTCGCGGGCAAATTCATCGGCGACAATGCGTTGGCTGCGGTTGGAAACAGTTATGAAATTACGCTGATCTTCATTGCGTTCGCGTTCGGTTGCAACATCGGTTGCTCGGTTCTGGCGGCACAGCTGTTCGGCGCAAAGCGGTACAAAGATCTCAAAACCGCAGTTTACACATCGCTGATTTCCAGCGCGGTTATCTGCGCGGTTCTGATGGCGATTGGCATGATCTTCTGCAACGGACTGTTGCACCTGATCAAGACCCCCGATGCGGTTTTTGCAGATTCCAAACTCTACCTGGACATTTACATCCTCGGTCTGCCCTTCGTTTTCCTTTATAATGTCGCAACCGGCATCTTCTCGGCGCTTGGCGACTCCAAAACACCTTTTCTCTTCCTTGCCTGCTCGTCGCTCTCCAACATCGGCGTGGACATCCTCTTTGTCACCGCGTTCGATATGGGCGTGGCGGGCGTTGCATGGGCAACCTTCCTCTGCCAGGGCATCAGCTGCGTGCTGGCGCTGGTGGTGGTCTTTCGCAGATTCCGCAAAATCCGGACGGAAGGAAGGGTACAGGTCTTTTCCTGGCAGCTGTTCGGCAGCTTTGCGGTGGTTGCGGTGCCGAGCATCCTGCAGCAGAGCTTCATCTCGGTTGGCAACATCGTGATTCAGAGCGTCATCAACGGGTTCGGTCCGGCTGTCATGGCGGGCTACTCCGCCTCGGTCAAGCTGAACAACATGGTCATCACCTCTCTGACCACGCTCGGAAACGGTATTTCCAACTTCACGGCGCAGAACCTCGGCGCGGCGAAATACGACCGCATCAAGGCGGGCTTCCGCGCGGGGCTGAAGTTGGTCTGGGCGCTCTGCATCCCGTTGGTTCTGGTCTATGAATTCGCGGGGAAGTGGCTGGTTTACATCTTTCTGGAAAGTCCAACGGGCGCGGCAATGGACACGGGCGTACTCTTTTTGCGCATCGTTTCGCCGTTCTACTTTGTGGTGGCGGCAAAACTGGTGTCGGACGGCATTCTGCGCGGCGCGGGCATGATGAAGAAATTCATGATCGCAACCTTTACCGATCTGGTTCTGCGCGTGGCGCTGGCGGAAATTCTTTCGCGCACCGCACTCGGCACAACGGGCATCTGGCTCTCGTGGCCGATCGGTTGGACGATTGCGGCAATCCTTTCCATTCTATTCTATGTAACCGTCAAATGGGGACAAAAGCAACAGAGAACAGGAGATCCGGCATATGAACAACAGTGAATTTTTGAGCCGCATCCGCTACAGCGGCTATCTCGGGCGTGTGATGAGCGCCGAGGACGCGGCAACCTTCATCCGCCCCGGCATGGTACTGGGGGTCAGCGGGTTTACCATCGCCGGCTACCCGAAAGCAGTTGCGGGCGTCCTTGCCGACCGGGCGCGGAAGGGCGAAAAACTTGACCTGACCGTGTATTCCGGCGCGTCTCTCGGCGAGGAATTCGACGGCGAATTGGCGCGGGTCGGCGCTTTCCGGGCACGGATGCCCTACCAGACCAACAAGGATCTGCGGAACGCGATCAATGCGGGCGAGGTCTCCTACCATGACGTGCCACTCGGGCAGATGCCCGTTTGGGTCAAGAACAAGTTCCTGCGCCCGGTGGATGTGGCGATTATCGAAGCAACCGCCATTGACGAGAACGGCAACATCATCCCCACAACCTCGGTCGGCACCTCCAACATCTACGCGGAATGTGCCAAACAGGTCATCATCGAGGTCAACACCTATGTCCCCGCCTGCATGGAGGGGGTGCACGATGTCTACTCCCCTGCCCGCCCGCCGCACACCAAGCCGATTCCGATTGAGCGGGTCGGTGACCGCATCGGAACGCCCTATATCAAGGTAGACCCCACAAAGGTGGTAGCCGTGGTGGAGAGCAACATTCCCGACAACGGGCGAATCGTCTCCCCCGTGGATGACGAGTTCCGGCAGATGGCGGCAAACCTGATTGATTTCCTGCACAGCGAGGTCAAGGCAGACCGCCTCTGCAACCCGCTCCCGCCGCTTCAGGCAGGCGTTGGCAGCGTTTCCAACGCCGTGCTGGAAGGATTGGCGCAGTCGGATTTCGGGCATCTGACGGTCTATTCCGAAGTGTTGCAGAACTCCATGTTTGATCTGATTGACGCAGGCAAGGTCGACTTTGCTTCGGGCACATCGCTGACCATCTCGGCAGACCGCCGCGACAGCTTCTTCCGCGATTTCGAGCGCTACCGCGATAAAATCATCCTGCGCCCGCAGGAGATCAGCAACCATCCCGAAATCATCCGCCGTCTCGGCGTCATTGCGGTCAACACGGTGATCGAAGCCGATCTCTACGGCAACACCAATTCCTCTTACATCGACGGCTCGCGTCTGATGAACGGTGTGGGCGGTTCGGGCGACTACTGCCAGAACGCGGGGCTTTCGATCTTCATTACGAAGTCGACCGCGAAGAACGGCACGCTCTCCTGTATTGTTCCGCACGTCAGCCATGTGGATCACACCATTCACGAGATTCACGCGCTGATTACCGAACAGGGCGTTGCGGATCTGCGCGGGTTAGACCCTGTAGACCGCGCAAACTGTATCATCGAGAACTGCGCGCATCCCAAATTCCGCCTCGCCCTGAGGGAATACCTCAAAAACGCGACCGAATCCTGTGCGCACCGCGGAAATCCGATCGATCTGCGCGCGGCGCTGGATTTCAATAAGTACCTCCAATAATTATCAAATACAGAATTCTGAAAGGAAGCAGGAAAAATGGACGAACAGGTTGTAACTATGATCAATGAAATGGTAGCAAAAGCAAGAGCCGCGCAGAAGGAGTTTGAATCCTTCTCGCAGGAAAAGACCGATGAGGTCGTCCGCGCCATTGGCAAGGTGGTCTATGACCGCGCCGAGGAACTGGCAAGAATGGCTTGCGAAGAGAGCGGCATGGGCGTTTATGCCGATAAGGTTGCCAAGTGCCACGGCAAGTCCAAGTGCATCTGGAACAGCCTCAAGGGCAAGAAGTCGGTCGGCATCATCGGCGAGGACAAGGAGATCGGCATCATCCGCGTTGCCAAAGCAAAAGGCGTGGTCGGCTCGGTGACCCCCGTGACCAACCCGGTTGTGACCCCGATGTGCAACGCGATGTTCGCGCTCAAGGGACAGAACGCCATTATCATAGCGCCCCACCCGAGAACGCAGAATGTCAACAAGTATGTGGTGGATCTGTTCCGTGCGGAACTTGCAAAGCTCGGCGCGCCGGTTGATCTGATTCAGACCGTTGAGAAATCCTCCATCGATGCCACCAATGCCCTGATGCAGAGCGTGGACGTTGTGGTTGCAACCGGCGGCGCGGGCATGGTCAAGTCGGCATATTCGAGCGGCAAGCCGGCTCTGGGCGTCGGACCCGGCAACGTGCAGGTCATTGTGGATCGCGGCGTGGAGTTGGAAGAAGCCATTCCGAAGATCATCAGCGGCAGAATCTTCGACAACGGCATCATCTGCTCGGGTGAGCAGTGCGTTCTGCTGCCGAAGGAATCCTTCGACCGCGCAATCGACATTTTCAAGCAGAATCATGTGTTCTACGTTGAGGACGCCGACACAGCCAAGAAGTTTGCCGACGCCATCTTCCCGGACAACGGTCCGATCAACCGTCGGGTTGTCGGTCAGAGCGTGCAGACCATCGCCGCGCTTGCCGGAGTCGAAGTTCCTGCCGACACCAAGATGATTCTCATCAAGGCAAGAAGCATCGGGCGCGGAGAGCCGCTCTGCCGCGAAAAGATGTGCCCGGTCATGATTACGGCGGCATACGATACCTTTGAGGATGCCGTGAGAATGGCGCAGACCGACCTCGACTACGAGGGCAAGGGGCACACCGCCTCCCTCCACAGCCACGATATGGAGCATATCAAGTATGCAGGAGAGAAGCTGACCGTCAGCCGCCTGATTGTCAACCAGCCGTCCTCCACGGGCGCGGGCGGAAGCCTTTACAACGGCTTTGCGCCGACCACCACGCTGGGCTGCGGCTCTTGGGGAAACAACAGCATTTCCGAGAACCTGAACTACACGCATCTGATCAACGTTTCTCAGATCGGTCTTTACAACAAGGACGCAAAGATCCCGACCGATGAGGAAATCTGGAACTGAGGAGGCATTCGCCATGGAACAGATCATTTTCCGCCCGAAGCTGTACAAATTCGATGATACCAAGTCCTTTGCAGAGGCGTTTCACCTCGGCAAGCACGATTTGGTTCTGACCAACCGCTATATCTTCGACCCGTATTTTGATGGCAACCCCTACGGCGCACAGCTGATTTATCAGGAAGAATTCGGCGGCGGAGAGCCGACCGACACCATGGTCGACGACATCATCAAAGCGGCGGCGGGCAAGGAATACGACCGAGTGATCGCCATCGGTGGCGGCACGGTGATCGACATTGCAAAGGTGCTGTCGGTCTCGGGCGGCAAGCCCGTGGATGAGCTCTACGAGCACAAAGACGAACTGAAAAAGGAACATCCGTTGGTGATTATTCCGACCACCTGCGGCACGGGCAGCGAGGTAACCGATATTGCCATCATCAACCGCACGCGCCTCGGCGTGAAGATGGGACTGACGGGGGAGCCGCTCTATGCGGACTATGCCGTGCTGATTCCCGAGCTGTTGAAGAAGTTGCCGCTGAAGGTCTTTGCAACCAGTTCCATCGACGCACTGGTTCACGCGGTGGAGTCCTCCCTCTCCCCCAAGGCGACCGCTTATACCAAGCTGATGGGCTATAAGGCAATTGAAATGATCATCGGCGGTTACCGGAAACTGGCACAGGACGGCATGGAACAACTTCCCGCACTGATGGAAACCTTCCTGATCGCCTCCAACATGGCAGGCTTTGCCTTCGGTACGGCGGGATGCGCCGCAGTCCATGCGCTCAGCTATCCGCTCGGCGGCACTTACCATGTCCCGCACGGCGAGAGCAACTACGCGCTCTTTACCGGCGTACTGAACAAGTACATGGAGAAGAAATCGGACGGCGAGATTGCGCACCTGAACGCCTACCTCGCCGACCTGCTGGAATGCGACACACCGGATGTTTATACCGAGTTGGAAAACCTGCTCAATCGGATTCTGCCGAAGAAGCCGCTTCACGAATACGGCGTGACCGACGAGGATGTCGTCACCTTTACCGACAGCGTTCTCAACACGCAGGGACGCCTGATGGCAAACAACTTCGTCCCGCTCACCCGCGACGATGTGCTGGATATTTATAAAAAGCTGATGTAACGAACACCGATAGCCCCCAAAGCGCCTGCTTTGGGGGCTTATTCCGAAACATTCCGTGACGCAATGCTCATGGTTAATAAAGAAGCACAACAAAACAGGACAAGGACAGTCAGCCCCGCCGCTATTCCGAGCAAGGCAAATTATAGGGTAAAGTCTAAAAAGCATTTGTAACATTTCTATAAACTCTATTGACTTGAACACCTCCGGGAGTTATAATATGTTTTGCTATTTAGGAACGCTAAATAGCAAAACTAAAGTGAGGTAGAGAGTATGGATAACAGGTATGTGCAGCAATTCAAAAAAGGCTCTCTTGAAATGATACTTTTGTGCTTGATCGGACGCAAAGAAACCTACGGCTATGAAATCATTACAGAGCTAAATAACAGCGCGTCCATTTTGGGCTATGCAAAAGAGGGAACGATTTACCCTATTCTGTATCGTTTGCAGGAAGCCGAGTTAATCCAATGCCGATTAGCCCCGGCAGCGGCAAATGGCGGATCAAAAAAATACTACTCCCTTACCCATAAGGGCAGAGAGGTATTAGACGAGCTGATTTTATTTTGGGCGAGCTATGAAAGTTGTGTAAATGGCTTTATTGCCACCTATCAAACAGCGGAGGTATCAGAATGAAAGAGCAATACATTAAGCAAGTGGAAAAGGAATTGAGTTTAACACGCAAAGCAAAAAAAGAGGTCGTGCGTGATCTGAATGAAGTCTTTGCTTCTGCGTTGGAGCATGGCGAAACGGAACAACAGGTAATCGAACGGTTAGGCACTCCCAAAGAGTTTGCAGAGAATACCGCCGAGCAGTTAGGCATTGACAGCGCAGCACCGCAGAAACGGAAAGGGATTATTTCGAGCGTTGCAGCCCTTGTCGTTGCCGTTGCAGCGTTTGTGATTTACGCCACTACCCAATCCGGGAAAGTGCCGGACGGGGCAATCGGACAAGCAGACGCAATGACAAACATTCAAGTTGAGGGAGCTTTTGGATTTGACGCTTCACAAATCATTTTGGCAGTCGGTGTAATCGCGGTTACAATCGCAATCATTCAGATTATCCGAACCGTCCGCAAAAACAGGAGGTAGCTATGAAAAAATTTGTTTCAATAATCGCTATTTTACTTATGCTTTCTTTGGCTGCCTGTTCCAATCAAGATACGCCGTCCGCTGCGGATAATCCAAGCAATACACAAACAGAAAGCAATACCATGCTTGACGCGGGTGTATGGCCTGTGAATGAATACACCGAGGGGCTTCCCGTCCCGTCCGGTACGGTCGGTTGGGCTATGCTTGATACGGAACATGAGAATTGCAGTATCAGTATTGTGGATATAAGCGAAACCGACTATAACGACTATTTAGAGCTTTTGAAGCAAGAGGGGTTTTCTATAATAGAGGAAGTGTCGGAAGAAATTGAGGGACAGGACTATGTTTCTATCGGTACGCTTTTGTCAAATGGCGAAAAGGGATTGAGTATCAGCTACATTCCCGATAACTTCACAATTTACATTTCTTTCCTTAAATAATGAAAATTAAAATGATTAAATCGCCTGATAGGTGGGTGCTTTGCCCTATTTGTGGAAATAAAACACGAACAAAGATACGCCCCGATACAATACTTGAAAATTTCCCTCTGTTCTGTCCGAAATGCAAACAAGAAACACTAATCAGCGCAAAAGATTTGAATGTAGCTGTAATCCCACAACAAATAGCGGAATCAGCCGGAGCAGTCAACGGTCAAGATGAACGGCGCATAAATGCGCCGCCGTTGACAGCCCTGCCTGTTTCCGCTGATGGGTAATCAAGGGAGCGACAGACTAAAGTGCTGTCGCTCCCCTCACATTATGGAAATGAAAATTGAATATCGACCAAGCTGCAACGCCACAGATTTTTTGAAAGTCCGTGGCGTTTTTTTTTTGCGCCCATTTTTGGCAGACCGCACATTCCTGTTGTTGTAGAAAGTGACGGGGAAATTTGCCCAAAACGGTCTTGCGTACCGTAGTAGTGATGAAAAGAATACCGCAGCCATTTGGAAGAAAGGTATGGGGCTACCGTAGTAGTGATGAAGAAATCCAAGGGAGCGTTTGGCATTTTCCATTTCCGTCCGTAGAAGAAAGCAAAACCACAGCGGGCAGGACACGCCACCGCAATCGCTATATTGACGGAAACAAGCCAAGCCGCCCCCTGCGGATTGCCGCAAAGTCAGCCGTAGAGGAAAGCGGCAGTTTCTTAGAGCAAGATTCTACCGCAGTACCAAAATTCGCTTTTCGCTCATTTTGCCCCTGCGGGAATCTTGTTGGGGAGTGCCTTCCCCAAACCCTG
>ERZ780149.4139-NODE-4139-length-11490-cov-3.966069_pt1 | contig 11490 bp, 14 predicted proteins | sample MGYA00511367_ERZ780149 | MGnify/ENA primary metagenome ERZ780149 (study PRJEB29588, sample SAMEA2153852) | human gut metagenome | biome: human gut; feature: human-associated habitat; material: faeces | place: Denmark | collected 2008/2010 ...
TTATCGCTAATCACCAAATTTTCAATCACTTATTTTTCATCGAACTCACGTTAAAGTATATTGAAATTAAAGTTCAAGTTGCCTTTCCCCTGCGAAGGACGAAGGCATACAAAAAAACAAGCCCCGGCAGTACGAAAACTGCCGGGGCTTCGTTATTTATTAAAAACAGATGATAATCATCATTTATATTATTCGTCTTATAAAAAAATTCATCATGAAAAAAAACAGAAACTTTCAAAAGAAGCACAAGAAATGGCAGAATTGTACACCCGCCTGGAAATCCTCAAGTCTAAACAGATAGAGGGAGTCAAAACGACACGTTACACGACCGACGCCATCCGCGCCTGCCAAGGACGCATACGCAAACTGCTCCAAAAGGTCGGAGGGATCGAAGAAATACAGATAAAGGTAGACGACGCACGCACACTTGCCGAGTATTTCAGCGGAATACGCTACCTCCCTGAATTTGAGAAAAACACGGAAAAGGCAGCCGGGCTATTCAAGGCCATGCAGGTCATCTTCAACTTCAGTGTCGTGGTCAAGACGTTGGCCACCTATTATTATTCAAAAGAGAAGAGAGAACGGACAAACAGTTAATTTATTCTAAATAAAAATGTTAAAAAGCAATATGCTCCGTCAAAAACAAAATTCATATACACCTAACAACCAGTATTATATATTTCAAAAATCCGCTTTTGGCATAGTTGCCTGCACACTGGGATAAGCTTACCTTTGTCGCATAAACAAACCGGCAATCCATTTTGCCTTAAATTAATAATATCATGGAAAAACAAGTACATGTATCTTTTTACGCCAGCCTGTTCCGGACAGAGTGCAAAGTCTTAACTCTTGAAGAAATCATCATCTTGATCCGGCGCCGCCGCTGGAAAAATGAGATCCTCGCCTACCGCACCGCACTGGCGGAAGGGCGTGCCGAAGAAGCTCGGAAGCTGAAGGGCGGATTGCCGGGGTTCACCCCTTCGGGGGTATTCAAGGGCGGACATAAGGCGAGTGCGCTCGAAACGTACAGCCAGGTCGTCGGACTGGATTTCGACCATGTGAAGGACCTGCCGGCACTGATCCTCGCCTTTCGGGCGCTGAGCTCCACGCTGGCGATGTTCGTCAGTCCCGGCGGAGAAGGGCTGAAGGTCTTCGTACGCGTAGACTGCCCGGCGGAACGCCACGGCGAAGCCTATCCCCTTGTCGCCGCCTTCTTCGAGAAGGCAGGCGGTGTGGCAAGCGATGCCAAGTGCAAGGACATCAGCCGTTGCTGTTACGTGGGCGACGACGGGGAGGCGTACTACAATCCGGACGCGGAAGTCTTCCACATCCCCGAAAAGCAGTCGGCCGAAAAGGGTGTCGACGCGTTTGTCGCACGTTTCCTCGACCGCATCCCGCCGCTGGCAGGAGCGCGTAACCAGACGGTCTACCGCCTCGGCTGCGAGGCAAACCGGAGGGGCTTTTCGTACACCGAAACAGCCGCATGCTGCACGCTGCGCCTGCAAGCGGCAGACTTCACGGCGACAGAGATCGAACAGGCGTTACATTCTGCTTATCAAGGAAATATAAACGAGCATGCGACCTATGGCGGAGCAAAAGGACAAATTGACCGCGAAATTTCCCCTACAGTTTTCAAAACCCGACATCCCTTAGAGACGGAAGAAATCGAGACAAGCGGCGAAGTCCTGCGCGAGCGGACCCCGCTCATTCCCGACGAGGTGTACGGATGGCTTCCCGATCTGTTCCGCGAGGCGGTCGCCTTCTATCCGCAGCACCGCGAGCGCGACATGGCGCTCCTCGGAGCGTGCACGGTGGCAAGCGCCTGCCTCCCCGAAGTGTCCGGCAAATATCACCGCAAACGGGTGTTCCCCCACATTTTCACCGTCGAGGTGGCTCCCGCGGCCAACGGCAAGGGGTGCATCAACGACATGCGCCATCTGGCCGACTTGTACGAAGAACTGATCAAGACGGAAACGGGACAGGCCGAAGCCGAATATCTGCAAGCCCTGGAAGAATGGGAGCAGAAGAAGGCGGAGGCACACCAGAAGCACCGCTCCGTCGTGGTAAAGGATGCTCCGAAACCTGCCGCCAAGGCCTACCTCAACATCCCGACGCAGGTCACCAAAGCCAAGATGCTTGTCCACCTGCGCGACAACGGCAATATCGGCGGGCTGATGGCTGACAGTGAAATCGACACGATCCTATCGGCCAGCAAACAGGACTACGGGATGTTTGACGACCTGCTCCGCAAGGCGTTCCATCACGAACCGGTCTCTTCGTCGCGCAAGACGGACAACGAGATGATCCGCATCGACTCTCCACGGCTCGCCCTGCTGCTCTCCGGGACACCGGGACAGTTCTCCCGCCTGATCCCCGACAGCGAGAGCGGACTCCTGAGCCGCCTGCTGCTCTATACGTGCCGCAGCGAGGCGGTCTGGCAGGATGTCTCGCCCGAAGGCGACAAAATGGATATGCCGAAGAAGCTGTCGGAACTCTCCGAACAACTGATGAACATCGCCAAGACGCTTCGCCGGCGCCCGTTGCAGGTATGCCTGACGCTGTCGCAGTGGGCCCAGCTGAACCAGTGTTTCAAGAAATGGCTGCATGAAGCGGACCTGTTCGGCGACGAGGAATTTCTCAGCGTCATCAAACGCCACGGGCTGATCGCCTTCCGCCTCTGCATGATCTTCACCGCCACCCGATGCGGCAAGGAGGGCTACGGGATGGACTCGCAGTATTGCACCGAAGAGCATTTCAAGGCTGCGCTCGCCATCGTCGAGACTTGCCTCGAACACAGCCGCCTGCTCCTGACGCAGTTGCGCCACAACGAAAGCGCTCCCGAACTGTCCTGCCCCCGCAAGGGACGCATCCTGCTGGAGAAATTGCCGGAGCGCTTCACCCTGGCTGAAGCTTACACCATCGGTGAGGCGGAAGGGATGGACAAAAGGCTGGTCAGACGCCTCATTTATAAGCTGAACCCTCTGTTCATCAAGAGAATAAGCCACGGTGAGTATCAGAAAAACAAGACCGTCACCCCCCAAAAAGTGTAGGGAAAATATCGCGGTCAAATTGTCCTTTTCCCTCCGCAGCCGATTTCAGAAAGAGAAAAACCCTATACCTTTTCCCCCCAAAAGCCATAGCTTCCACGGAAAAAAGGTATAGGGTTTTGCCCTGTGGGGTATAGTTTTTTTTTATTCCAAAGCCAAGCATACTTGCCGGCTTTCCCCGGCTTTCCCCGTTTTGCCCCTCTCCTCCCCCTCTTGCCACGCTGTTCCGCCACATTCCGCAGGGACGACGGGGGCGGTTGTATCTTTGTTATGTGATTAAGAAACAAATGTTTTACCTAAAAATCCTGATGTTATGCCAGCAAAGTACAAATTGGTCCTGCGCAAAGACATGCGCAAAGATGCTGCCGAAGGTTCGAAACTGTATTACGCCAGTGCCAATACGACCGGCACGTGCGACGTATATGAATTGTGCGACCTGATCTCGGCCCAGTCCACCGCCTCTTCGGGCGATGTGAAACTATCCTCGACGAATTGGTCAACGTGATGCGCCGCAACCTCGGCAAAGGCGAGGTTGTCAAAGTAGGCGAGCTCGGCAGCTTCCAGTTGCAGTTCGGCAGCACCGGCACGCTGACCGAGAAGGAGTTCAGCCATGCGCTTATCAAAAGCCGCCGCATCGTCTTCCGCCCCGGCAAGCTGCTGAAAGATGCGATCAAGAACTACACGTTCGAGAAGATCGCTTCCGGTGCTCCAGACGAGGGCAGCGCAGGGGGCGAAGATGACCGCCCGGGAGAACTTTGAGAGTTGAAAGTTGAGAGTTGAAAGTTGAAAGTGATGCTTCGCGTTCGTACAAATAACTTTCAACTTTCAACTTTCACCTTTCACCTCTTCAGGGTTCTCCGAGATGTCCCACAATGTAATCCTTTTGTCTGGGGGTGAGGTATTTCTTGCCAGGATGCCAGCCCGATTTTTCCAGTTGACCGACCAGCTCGTCGCTGACGCGTATCCATTTCAACAATTGCATGGTCGCGCTCTTCTGCGAGATATTCGGGAAGTACATCAGGGCCAGTTCGCCCCATCCCCATACTTTGTTTTGATTCAGTGAATTTTCCATCGTTTTTCTTCTTGATTATAATATGTAAATATAGTCATTATCAATCTGAAATACAAATAAATACCGATATATAATGGATAAAAAGATCAACTTTTTACATACTTGCCGGGAGGCTGCCGCCGAAGCGGAAAAGCTGTTCGGCATGAACGCCAGGATCATCCTCGCACAGGGTGCGCTCGAAAGCGGATGGGGAACCTCCATGCTTGCGACGGAACATCATAATTTCTTCGGACTGATGGGGTATGGCGCTTCCAACGCGTATTGGCACGGACAGCGGGCCACGTTCGAGACGGCCTACGGCACGCACCATTTCAGGCATTACGAAGCCACACACCTCTCTTTCCTCGACTTCGCCCGCCTGATCCGTTCCGCCTATCCCCGCGCCTACCATTTCAGCTTCCAGCCCGAAGCCTACGCCAAGGAGATCGCCTACAGCCCCTATATCAGCGAACAAAACGGTGACAACCGCGACCTCTACCGCCGCAACATCATCGCGCTCGAAGCAGAGATCGGGAAACAACTGGAACTGTTTCAATGGACAATGAACAATGGACAATTAAATCATAAATCATAATTCATAAATCCCATCATGAACAAACTAAAACAAATCCTTGAATTTATCAGAGCCTTGTTGGGCTTCTTGTTGAACCTGAAAAAGAAGAAAACGGATGAGAAGAATGAAAAGCCGCCTCGCCCGATACCGGGCAAGTTGCCGGACGATGTGCCGGACGATACGCCTTCGGACAGCATTGGCATTGTATCTGGCCGCCCTCGGGATAATGGCCCTGTGGGCGGACCGTTCGGAGGTGGTGCTGGGATGTATAGGAGCCCTCTTGACACTCTCGGAGTACGGACAAACGGCACGGGACAAGCCTCCTCCTTCGTGGGATGGGCGCTGATTGCATACGCGACGGGGATGTCTTTATGGGGAGCCTGAACGGGTGTTAGCGGATGGACACTTTACGGACCGTGTCGCCGATGCGGACGATGTAGTAACCCTTGGCAAGGTCCACCGTATATTCGCCGGAGGGTTGCTTCATCGGTATCTCTTTCACCCGGATGCCTACCACGCTGTAGACTTCGAGCTTGCTACCGGCCGGAGCATTCTCGACGACGATCTTGTTATCATAGGCGCTGATCTCAACCGAATCCGGTTCTTTGTCTTTGGCGACGGTCGTCCGGGACACGGTCGTATTCGCTTGTTGTGCCATCACCTCAAGCGGACAACCGGCCCATGCAGCCAGCAACAAAACGAATGTAATCAATACCTTCATATACCAAACCCTAAGATCGTACAAATGTAGGAATATTTTTTGGGATAATACACAAAGTTCTGTATTATTAATGATCGACGGCCATTCCATGTTTCGACACACCTTCCTGCGGCACCTTTTTTTCGATTAAACCGGTATCACCGTTCCTTCATTTCCCAATATCGTGCCGGGGAATACCGCTTCGGCTTCCCGGTGAAGTTCGGACAGGTCTTCGTAGCGGGCGGAATAGTGGCCGATGACGAGGCGTTTCACATGGGCATCACGGGCGATCTCCGCTGCCTGGCGTGCGGTGGAATGGAAGGTTTCTTTGGCACGGGCGAGATCGCATTCGGCAAAAGTCGCTTCATGATAGAGCAGGTCCGCCCCTTCGATAATCGGGATGATCGAGCGGTTATAGGCCGTATCGGAACAGAACGCATAACGCTTGGGAGGAGCAGCCGGACGCGTCAGGCGGGAATTGGGAACGACCTCGCCTTCGGGCGTGACATAGTCCTGCCCCTGCTTGATATCTTTCATGCAACGGACGGGAACCTGATAGAAATCCGTCATCTCGCGGATGATATGCGCCTCCTTCGGTTTCTCGGCAAAGAGATAGCCGCAGGTGGGAATCCGGTGCTTCAGCGGGATGGAGTAGACCGACAGCGAACGGTCTTCCATCACCAACGAATGGCTGCGGGTATCGACAGGATTGAAACGCACTTCGAACTCCATGCCCCGGCAGAACAAATCCATCACGGGACGCAGGTAAGTCTCGACCTCCTTCGGACCGTGCACGACCAGCTCGCCGGTGCGTCCCAGCATGCCGAGTGTGGAGATCAGTCCCGGCAGACCGAAGCAGTGGTCGCCATGCAAATGAGAGATGAAGATATGGGCGAGATGGCCGAAACGGACGCGCATCCGCCGCATCTGCACTTGGGTACCTTCCCCACAATCAATCATATACAATTTGTCTCGTAAATCTACGATCTGTGATGTTGCCAGATGCCGCGTGGTAGGTAACGCCGAACCGCATCCCAATATGTTTATGTTAAATTCTGCCATAAGGTCCTTCGGATAATTCGGGTGTAAAGATAATACAAAAGCATTGGCGTACTGTGAAAAATAACAAAAAAAGCGGGGAGATTGTTCCGAGGGTCACAGGTATTCCATATATTTGTTTGCTGTCCTTATGGAAGCTATTTAGAGTCAGTAGAAAAGACTTAAGATATTTTCATCTAAGCCTTAACTAACTTTTTCTTTTTGTTTAAAACGGTTAAATGTAGAAACGGCCAAGCGTGAGCTTCGCCGTTTCCTTTGTTTTATGGGACCAGCCTGTAGCATCGCATCAATAGGCATGCGTGTCTTTCTCCTGCATTTCCTCCCCGCTGATCTTCCGCAGATCCAACGCACGCCAGGCATAGAAAATATAGCCTAAGACGAAAGGCACGAGGATGGAGACATAACTCATCACTTTCAATGTGAACGGACTGGAGCAACTGTTGCCGATCGTCAGCGAACTTTGCAGGTCGGCTACCGAAGGATAATAAGCCGTATTGTTCCAACCGGCACAAAGCAGCAGCGCCAGCACCGTGAGTACCGTGCCTGTCCCGCAGAACCAGATGCCTTTTTTCCATGTATCCGACAAGATCGTGCGGACGATGCCATACAACACACCTGCCACCCCCACCAAGAGCACGACCGATACGGCAGGCATCTCGACCAGGTTCATAAAGTATTTATAGGGCTGCATATACACCTCTTTTGTCTCCGGATCGACAGCAAACCCGTCGGCAAGCAACAGATGCACCAGGAAGACAAGGAAGAAAACAAGGAACAGCGCCGTCTCGATCACCAAATGCTTGCGGCTGCGTTTCACGATCTCGGCATCGTCGATATTGTTGATGAAATAAAGCAATGCCTGGATGCGTGCCAGGAAGAACACCGCCAGTCCGAGACATACGTTCCAGAACACGAAAGCAGCCTCAAGCCCGTGCCAGGGGGTCGCCCAGGTGGAGATCACCGGCATCGCGACATCGGTCAGCTGTCCTTTGTTGACGACAAACTCGGCTCCGCTAAAAAACGTACCGACAGCCGTACCCAACAGGATCGGGCCCAAGATGCCGTTCAACAGCAGGAATACCTGATACGTCTTTTTGCCCAGAAGATTCCCCTTCTTCGACTGGTATTCATACGATACGGCCTGCAGAACGAAGCAAGCCAGTATCAGCATCCACACCCAGTAGGCTCCGCCGAAACTGGTCGAATAGAATAACGGGAAAGAGGCGAAGAACGCACCTCCGAAAGTGACCAGGGTCGTAAACGTAAACTCCCATTTGCGTCCGGTCGAGTTCAGCAACATCTTTTGTTGCAATTCTGTTTTGCCGATCGTGAAAAGCAAGGACTGTCCGCCTTGTACGAAAAGCAAGAAAACCAATAGCGCTCCTAAGAGGGAAACAAGGAACCACCAGTAATGCTGTAACAATATATATGTACTATCCATAACACTCATTTCTTAATTCTTAATTCATAATTCTTAATTCACCGAAGGCCCTTTCTTGATCGCCTTCACCATAATACCGATCTCCGCGATAAGCAGGACGGTAAAGAGAAACAGGAAGACGAAGAAGGTCGTCTGTACCGATGAAGTGGCCAGCTTGGACACGGATGCGCCTGTCGGCAGGATGTCCTGGATAGCCCACGGCTGACGTCCCACTTCGGCCACGATCCACCCCGCCTGCCCGGCGATGTAGGCCAGAGGAATCGTCCACAGGCTCGCCCATTGCAACCAGCGGGCATCGGCAAACTTGTTCTTTTTGCTCCAGATCAAAGCAACGATGAATAGCAGAATAAAATATCCGCCCAGGAGCACCATGACGCGGAATGAATAGAAAGTGAGGCCGACATGAGGAACCAGGTCGGCAGGATCTTTAATGTACCCGTATCCGAAATAAGCGAAGTTCTCGTCCAACAGGCTACGGGCTTGCTCCGCAGCCACCTGGTCTTTGTCCTTTACCGCCTTGCGATAATCAGCAAGAGCTTGGATGGCAATCCTCCCCTTCTCGATCTTCTCGGCAGCAGAAAGGGCAACCGTTCCTTTATTGGTCGTATAACCGCCTTCTATCAGGTTGACGATGCCGGGAACGTATGCATCCACATCGCGTTCGGCAAGGAAGGAGAGCAGTTTCGGAATCTTGATATCGAAGATGAAAGGATTTACATTATCTTTATAACTCGTCTTGTCGGGATTCAGCAGGCCGATGGCAACCAGACCTGTTCCGTTGCCCCCTTCGTACAAGCCCTCCATCGCAGCCAACTTCATCGGCTGTTTCTGGGCGACCTGGTAAGCCGAACCATCACCCGTCCATACAATAAGTATGGAAGCGACCAGTCCGAAAACCGCACCGACCTTGATGCTTTCGAGCGAGAACTCCGTCTCCCGCTTTTTCAACAGATACCAACTGCTGACACCCATCACGAAGACGGCTCCCACGATCCATCCGGAAAGTACGGTATGGAAGAATTTGTTGATGGCGACAGGAGATAAGGCCACCGCCCAGAAATCGAACATCTCGTTGCGCACAGTGTCCGGATTAAAATGCATACCTACCGGATATTGCATCCACGCATTGGCGATCAGGATCCAAAGGGCGGAAAGAGTTGCTCCTATGATCGTCAGCCAGGTGGAAGCCAAGTGGAAGCGTTTGCTCACCTTGTCCCAACCGAAAAACATCACGGCTATAAAAGTCGCTTCCATAAAGAACGCCAGAATTCCTTCGATAGCAAGGGGAGCTCCGAAGATGTCTCCTACAAACCAACTGTAGTTAGACCAGTTCGTTCCGAATTCGAATTCGAGGATCAGCCCGGTGGCAACACCGATAGCGAAGTTAATACCAAACAGTTTCATCCAGAACTGCGCTGTCTTTTTCCAGAACTCGTTACCTGTTTTGTAATAGATGGTCTCCATGATGGCCTGTATAACGCCGAGCCCCAGTGTCAGGGGCACGAACAGCCAATGATACATGGCAGTGAGAGCGAATTGCGCTCTTGACCAGTCAATCAAAGATGTGTCAATGCTTGCGATCATAAATTATATAATTTAAGGAGTAATTGCTCTATTGATCAATTCACCCGAAACGTGTTCTTCCTTAGCCGAATCTCCATCCAACTTTCCTAAATAATTAGGAAAGAAAAACAGTTTTAAGATAAAAAACATGATGAAGAGCTTGACCAATATGATTAGCCACAACGTCTTACCCAGCTTCATTTCGCGAAATCCTTCCAGATAAAAATGATATATTCGTATGTATACAGGCTCCCTTTTCATATCGGTATCGTACTTTAATAACAAGAGATTGGATGAATAAGTTTTCTTTCTATACAAATATAGGGAAAGCGTCAAAATGTTTTCCCCTAAAAGCATAGATATTATTTATGGAAAAATAGACTTTATCTATAACCTCTGTTAAAAAAAACTATTTTAAAGAAGAAAGCCGAAAGGAAGACTTGCCGTTACTTCTGCATTGGCTATATTTGTGCCAGTTTGTGTTTTTATAAGACAAGAAATCACATCGAATATTATAATTAAGTGCTAATCTATAAAAAATTATTACTATGTCGAACATTTCAAGAAGATCATTTCTTCAAAGAGGAGCCGCAGCTGCTGCAGCTTTCTCAATCGTTCCGGGTTCCATCCTGGGAAAATCTCACGGATATGTAGCTCCGACTGATAAGTTGAACATTGCCGCTGTCGGTATCGGCGGTATGGGACATGCCAACATTAATAATGTAAAGAACACAGAAAATATCGTAGCGCTCTGCGATGTTGACTGGAAGTATGCAAAAGGCACTTTTGAAGAACATCCGAATGCAAAAAAATATTGGGATTATCGTAAGATGTATGACGAAATGGGTAAATCCATCGATGCTGTCATCATCGCAACTGCCGATCATACTCATGCCATGATCACGGCTGATGCCATGACATTAGGCAAACACGTATACTGTCAAAAACCGTTGACCCATTCAGTATACGAATCTCGTTTGCTGACCAAGTTGGCAGCTTCTACTAATGTAGCAACCCAGATGGGTAACCAAGGTTCTTCTGCTGAAGGAACCGACTTGGTTTGCGAATGGATCTGGAACGGTGAAATCGGTGACATCACAAAAGTAGAATGTGCTACAGACCGTCCTATCTGGCCGCAGGGTTTGAATACTCCGGAAAAAGCAGACAAGATTCCTTCTACCCTGAACTGGGATTTGTTTACCGGTCCGGCAGAATTGAAACCGTTCAACAAAATCTACCACCCTTGGAACTGGCGCGGATGGTGGACATACGGTACAGGAGCCTTAGGCGATATGGCCTGCCACATTATGCACACTGCATTTAAAGCATTGAAATTAGGCTATCCTACAAGCGTTGAAGCCTCCTCTACCCTATTGCTCCGTGATTGCGCGCCTAACGCACAGCACGTTAAATTCATTTTCCCGGCTCGTGAAAACATGCCAAAACTGGCTATGCCGGAAGTAGAAGTGCACTGGTATGACGGCGGTATGATGCCGAACCGCCCGGAAGGCTTCCCTGAGGGTAAAGAACTGATGGGTCCTGGTGGTGGTTTGACAATCTTCCACGGAACAAAAGATACGTTGGTTTGCGGTTGCTACGGCCAACAGCCGTTCTTGCTGTCCGGTCGTGTTCCTAACGCACCAAAAGTATGCCGTCGCGTTAAGAACCATGAAATGGACTGGGTTCGTGCTTGTAAAGAAAGTGCATCTAACCGCGTACAGACAAAATCAAACTTCTTGGAAGCTGGTCCGTTCAACGAAATGATCGTGATGGGGGTATTGGCAGTCCGCCTGCAAGGTTTGCACCGTACATTGAAATGGGACGGCAACAACATGCAGTTCACCAACATCGGCGATAACGAAATGATCAAGACTTGTATCAAGGATGGTTTCACAATCAAGGACGGACACCCGTCATTTGCAAAAGACTGGACAGATCCTGTCAATGCAAAACAGTATGCTGCCGAAATGATCAAGCATAACTATCGTCAGGGCTGGAAGTTGCCTGATATGCCGAGATAATTAGTTTTAAACAAATAAATAGAATGAAAAAGTC
>ERZ780149.4141-NODE-4141-length-11484-cov-4.029749_pt1 | contig 11484 bp, 14 predicted proteins | sample MGYA00511367_ERZ780149 | MGnify/ENA primary metagenome ERZ780149 (study PRJEB29588, sample SAMEA2153852) | human gut metagenome | biome: human gut; feature: human-associated habitat; material: faeces | place: Denmark | collected 2008/2010 ...
TCAGCATTCTTTTTCATTTATTTAAACATTTTAATTGCCCTATAAATTTTTTCGTCATGGCCAAAACACTCAATCATTTGATTTAAATCACTTTCGCTTATTTTACCTAAAATTTTAAAATTGTCATCAAGAATATAAATAAAGTTGTAATGGTTAAAACTCAATTTTTTAAAAACTGTTTGCAAAGTAAGATTCATGCTAACACAAATTTCTTTAACCTGTAAACCATGGTTAAGTTTTTTTCGCTTAATGCTAAGAGAAATTAATTTTTTATATGCAGTGTTTTTGTCTTCGCTAAAAGCACTAAACAATAGTGTAACACTCATCACACCAATTGAAAAATTAGGATAAACAACTAGTGAAATGCAGAACACAACAAACATAACAATGGCAAAAATTATGGTTATTATTTTAACAATTTTAACGCTCAATTTTCTGTCAAAATTTTTGCTTATTAATGCAAGAACAACCCTGCCACCATCAAGCGGAAAAATTGGCACCAAATTAAACGCGCCACAAACCAAGTTTGCAATAGCAAAATCACAAGTAATGTAATAACAATTTGGATAAACCCACCACAAACAAACAATAATAAGTGCCACAACAAGATTAACCAGTGGCCCAGTAACCGCAATTAAAATTTCATCTTTGGGGCAAAACTCATCACTTTCGGCTTCAAGCACAGCCCCAAAAGGCATAAGTTTAATTCGTGCACAAAAATATCCTAACTTTCGTGCAATTAGCATGTGCCCAAGTTCATGAATTAGCACACACAAAGTATAGGCACAAAACATAAACCCTTGCCCAAGAAAAGCCATAAGCACCCCAACAATTATAAACAAAGGGTGAACAACAAACCGCATTTTCTGCAATTTTTTCACACTTAAAGCAAAAAACCGCAAAATTTTATTTTTTGAAATTAAATCTTGCAGTTTTTCTTTCCTTTGCTCTTTTCTTGAAAATTTTATATTTTGCCTTTTAATTTGCTCTAAACCATTTCTACATAACATCTATTTTCGCCTTACATTAATGAAATTTTACCATCATTTACTTTAAGTTTGTCAAACACTTTGTTTTTGTATAACACTTGAATTTCAATCATGCTTGACTTGCTTGTTCCAACACTTTCACCTTTGCTTAGTTTATTGCCAACTTCAACTCCAATGTTATCAAGCCCAATGTATACCACCTTAATGTTATACCCTAAATCAAAAGTAACATTTTTCTTGCCTTCTGAAACTTCAATGTCACTAACCGTGCAGTCATAACAACTAACAACCATTATTTCGCCGTTGCCGTTTATAAAAATTCTGCCTTCATCATTTTGTGTTGCATAGCCCGCTTTAAAAGGTAATGTGAAGTCAAAAACTCCCATGCTAATAACCTCCATAAAATCATCATAACCATCAGTGGAAACAAATTTTATTTTGCCAATATCACTGTTTGGTGCCCAACTTGCAACAATTCTTTTAACATAATCACTAACGGTTGTTGCCCCTAAACAAACCCCACACAAATTGACAAAAATTAAACACACCAAAAAACACCCAAACACCATTTGCTTTTTTCTGGAAAACACATTACTTTTTTTGGTTTTAATGTTAACAATTTTTCCATTCTTCTCACTGTTTGGGTAAGAGTTTGCGTCATGCTTGTCAAGGTCTGATGGGTTGCCATCAGTTTTGCCTGACTGTAATTTAACTGTGCATTCAATGTTTTCAATGTTGTTATACATATTAAATGCTATGCCACAGTTTTATTTTTTATTACTTAATTTATTGATTTAAGTTCACTTGCTAGTGCTTGAATTTGAATTTTATATTTCCCATCATTAGTCACTAAAACATCAACAACAGGTTTGCCAGATATTACCATAAAATCTCCAAGCAAATTTTCAATTTCAGCACTAAGCATTTTTGAAAACCTGTTAGGGTTATTAAGTTTATCTATAATTAAAACTGAATTTAACCTTTCTTCTATTCTGTTTGAAATTATCATAAAACTTCCCCCTTTAAGCATTCTTTTTTAATTTGCACATTATTGCCCCAACAATGCCCTTATATTTTGAAAGATAATCAAACTTAACTTTTTTGTTAAAGTTAACATTTTTGGCTAAAACATCAAACGCACCCTTTACTGCCGCTCCGCATTCATAAACAGATTTCAAGTTGTTCATAACAAAAATATCATCACTTTCAGGAATAACCCCCAAAAGTTTAACATCAAGCGCTTTTGCCATTTGGTCTTCATCAATCATCTTTTTTGACATCACCAAATCTCCCCTAATTCTGTTAACCACCAAACCAATATTGGCACTTTTTGAACTTACAATAAGGTTTTTTATTTTGCTTGCATCTCTAAGGCTTGAAATATTAGGAGTTGCCACTAAAATAAATTCATCTGCAACGCCACTCGCAAGCAAAAAACCATTCCCAATGCCAGCGGGGCTGTCAATTAAACAATAGTCAAAAACCTGACTAAGTTTGTTAATAACACCGGCAACTTTGCTTTCATCAATATTTTGAGCTGACGAAATTTTACCAGACGGCAAATAAAACAAGTTGTCTTTTTGTTTCTCAGGAATTAACGCTTGCTTTAACCTGCACTTTCCACTTATGCAGTCAGATAAATCGTAAACGACCTTATCTTCAAGGTTTAAAACAAGGTCAAGATTGTTAAGCCCAAAATCTAAGTCAACCATGCAAACGCTTGAGCCAAGTTCACTAAGTGCAGCCCCAAGCCCAGCAGTAATTGTTGTTTTTCCAACACCGCCTTTTCCACTTGTTATTACTATTTTTCTTCCCATAAATTCTCCTTTATTGTATTTTAATAAATAACCATAAAACTTCAAAGGCAAAAAAAAAGACATAATGGCTAATTATGTCTACAATATGTAATTTTTAAATGTTAACTAAAACCTTTTTTAAAAGTTCATTGTTTTCAAGAAGTTCAGCCGCCCCCATAACATCAAGGTCGTCAGCATCATCACTGCTGTTAACACTTATTCCAAGTTTTGTTTTAAAATATTTTTCAAGACCAATAATTTTGCTGTCCCCACCAACAAAGGTTATGCCCTTTTTTGTGATGTCTGCAACAACATCTGGTGGGCAAATTGAAAGCACGCTTGAAATAGATTCGGCAATTTTTGAATAATAATGTTCAACTGCTGGGTAAATATCCATTGCAGAAACCACCAAGTTCTTGCTTTCTTTTGTTGTGGCGTCTTGCCCTGTAATTTCAATTTCATTTTTATCATTAATGTAAAGACTGCCAATTTCCTTTTTAATTCTTTCAGCAGTGTTATCCCCAATAATAACATTGAACTTTGCAAGAATTTGCTGTTCAATGGCTTTGTCAATATTACTTCCGCCCATGCCAACATTAACACCATTAATTAACATATTCTGACCAATAACGGCAATATCCGTGCACCCGCCACCAATCCCAACAATCATGTTAGCGGTGGCAGAACTTATATCAATTCCCATTCCAATTGCAGAACAGATAATTGATGGCACCAAAATAACATCACTAATTCCCGCTTGGTAACAAGTTTTTTCAAAGGCAATTTTTTCAGAAAGTGTTATTCCCAGTGGCACGCAAACCAAAGCCCTTAAATTAGGCTTAAACAATTTTTTAGGGCAAACTTTTGCAATAAATGCGCTAAGCATATCGCTTGCAAGTGCTGTGTCAGTAATAACACCCTCATAAATTGGAGCAATCACACTTGTAAGCCCGTCAGAACCTGTTCTTCCTTGAAGCCTTTTAGCCTCAAACCCAACAGCACAAACCTCTTTGCCTTTAACTGACCCCGTAATGGCAACCAAACTTGGCTCTTTAAGCAAAAAGCCATCATTCTCTTTATAAATTGTTGTGGTGCTTGACCCCAGTTTAATTGCAAGCATAATTGTTCCCATGAATAAATCCCCTTCTTATCCTAAAAATTATACAACAGAATAAAGTATCAATGCAAATATTTATTTGACTTGCAAAAATAATTCTAATCAGCAATTCGGGAATATATAAATTCAGCCTACCTTTGATTTGGCACTACTCTTTCAAGAAAAATTCTTTTTTCAAAAGCACCACGCTTTGAATTCTTTTTATCTGCCACGGTTACTATTTCATCTAAATTTGAATTTTCTAACAATGCTAATGCCTTTAAAATTTCCAAAACATCAGCAAGTTCTTCAACTCTCTCACCACCACTTGCTTCAATAACTTCCCTGCATTCTTCTTCCAGTTTCTTTTCAAGTTCTCTTTTATATTCCTGCACATTTAATGTTTTAACTATTGGCGTTTCACCATTTGATTTAATAATATCTGGTATTTTATCTCTTACTAATTTGTTGTAAATTCTATCCAATTTATTATAACCTCAATTTAAAAAATTTAATGTTAAGCGTAACAAATGAAGCCGACTAAAATCTTTTGAAAAACTTCTATATTTTTATCAATCAAATTTCCATATTTTTCAAAATTTTCAAAATTTTACTTTTTTTGTAATTATAACCCACTGCTAGCAATAAATCAAACAATTTGACGCTTATGTTTTAACAATAATTGCAAAAAAAGAAGGCTAAAAGCCCCCTATAAAATCTCAATTTTTTTGCCAAAATTCTTTTCAAAGTCTTTGGCACACTCGCCCGCCTTTTCAATTTCGTAACTGTTGTCTCCAACAGCAATGGTTTTCATTATAACTGAATCGCCTAAAATATCACAGTTTATGTCAACAATAACGCTGTTTTTAGTTCTGTCAAACGCCTCAGCAAGCCTGATAATTATTCCAAGTTTTTTAACAGCACCAATGTCTTCTTCGCTGATAAGGTCTTTATATTTAATAAATTCACTCATGGCAATGTCTCCGCCACAATGAAGTGAAACAGCAAAGCCCGCAAGCAACAATTCTCTGTGAGTTGCCCCACAAATGTCTGACCCCATTATAACATTAAAGCCATTTTTTGCATGGTTAGAGTAGTTAATTCTTGCCCCACAGTCATGCATAAATGAAGCAAGCCTTAAAATTTTTGTGTAGTTTCTTGGAAGTTTGTGCAAAACCCTTAACTGTTTAAATAAAAGCATTGAAAGGTTATAAACCTGCTCATTATGTTTAAGATTTTCTTCATCATAATACATAACTTGCCCAGTCATGCTGAACCCTAAAACATCACTTATTGGTTTTTCTTGAGTTGATTCAATAACATGAGTGTAAAGCACACCTTCAATAATTCCCTTAATGCTAACAACCAAATTCTCTCTGTTAAGTTTTTGAGCAACACAAAGATTGATAATTATTGCAGCAACAAACACATCTGCTCTTGCTTCACTAACACCTTTAATTTTTTTGGTTTTGTCAATATCAATTGAGCAAATTTGGTCTAACACCTTTTTGCAATCTGCAATTTCCATAACATAGTTATTTTCAATGTCAAGCGGATATTTCCTAAGTTTTTTAACCATTTTTGAAAGGTCACGATAATAATCTCCACTTCCAACCAGGGTATACTCTTCTTCAATTTCCTTTAAAAAATCAATTTCATCTAATTTTTTATTAACAAAATCTGCCATGTTTTCAAGATTACCCTGTTTGTTTCCACCATCAAGCGGGAACATTTCAGCAAGAGTAAGCGAACCAAATGGCAATGTAGCCTGGTTAATTATCATTCTTCTGTTATAAAAAATCACATGAATACTTTGTGTTGTGATGTGGCAAATAACACCCTTAGGGATATCAAATGAATTGATAATTCCACTGTAAATGCAAGAGTTCTGCTCTTCTTCACTAAGAATTGAAAACCTGAACCCACAAGTGTTAAAAACTTCTTCAAAAAAACTATAAACATTTTTAGGCTTTTTATTATTCGCAAAAATTGCTTGTGCTTGAACGCTATTTACTTGGTGCATTTCACAAATTTTGCGGAAATTTTTTAAAACTTTAATTGCCCCATCAATTTGATTTTTCTTCAAAAACATATCTGCATCAGGAACAAGGTCAAGGTTTACAACCTCACTTTCCATGTCGCTAAACACAAAATAATTATTATCCACAACCGATGCAATAACAAGTTTTGCACTGAAATTTTCAACTAAAACAACGGCTATTTTTTCCAACTTTCCATCTCCTTTCGCATTTGTTAAACTAAGTATATCACAACAAAAAAATTTTGTATAGATTTATTTTCATCAAATTTTTAAATTATAATCTTGATATGCAGTGATTTGGGCAAACCCTTACACACTTGTAACAATGAATGCACTTGTCTTCATCAATAACAGGCACTCCATCAACCATGCTTATTGCCCCAGTTGGGCAAATTTCAACACAATGCCCACAGTGAACACACCCCACCTTGCAATCAAAATTTTCACCAGGCTGTGTGTTTTTGTTGTTGCACACAACAACCACCCTTTGAGTATACGGAATTAATGTTATTAAATCATTAGGGCATGAAAGCACGCAGTTTCCACACCCAACACATAACTCTGGGTCAACAAAGGCAACGCCCTTATCTGTAATTTTAATTGCACTAAACGGGCAAGCCTTAACACAATCTCCGCAACCAAGGCAAGCATATTCACAAGTTTTTGGCCCGCTGTGAAGTTTGTTTTGGCTGTAACAAGAATTGCACCCGTCATATTTAAACTTATCAGGGCAATCAATCCCCCCCTTACACCTAACTAATGCAACCTGTTTAACATTTGCAAGGGCATCTCCCCTAAAAGTGCTGTCAATCTTTGCCCTGTTTTCAAAAGACACAAGCGGGCAATCTTCAGCCTTTGCTTTTCCTTCAACAATGTCTTGCGCAAGCCATTTACAATATTCCCTGCCACACGCCCCGCAGTTAACATTAGGCAGCAGTTTTGTAACAAGGTCAACCGCACTGTTGCTTGGCTTTCTTTTTTTAATAATTATTGAAATAACAAGAACGGTTAAAAAAATCGCAACAGCCACAGAAATTGAAACAACAATTATCTTCCAAATCTCCATCATTTTCTCCTTATAGTAACAACCCAAAAATGCTAAAAGCAACGCCAATAACACTAAGGGTAATAAGCATCAGTGGCAACCCCTTTAAATATTTTGGAGCATAAGTGCCGTTAATTTTAAAATACGCCCCATAAATAAAGAAGTTTATAAACAAAAACCCAATTGCTGAAAACAGCAAAGTGAAAAAGTAGTTTGAAAAAGTTTGGTTAGCAGTTGTTGAAATCAAAATTCCTAAAACTGACACCATCATCAGCAAAAATGTGTAACTTTTTTCATAAACATAAAATGCTTGCTTGTTAACCGCTTTTATGAAAAAGTATGCCACAAAACTGAAAATTCCAGCAAACAACACCATAATAAAAAGGGATAAAAACTCAGTTGCAGTTGTAAGCAAAACATAGTTATAAATCAAGAAGTAAGCAACTCCACTTAAAATTAAATTGAAAGCAAAAACAGCACTTAAAATGGCGGTGTAAGCAAAACTTCTTTTGTAAGCCAAAAGGCTAGGCACAGCAAAGCCAGTGCCAACACACACATTTGATGTGAACATTGATGTTATGAAAATGTATAAAATATTACTCACTGCTTCCACTTCCTTTATCATCTTTTTGTGTTTTTTCAGGTTTGTTTTGCAAAGGAACAAAATCATCATCAATAAGTTCGCTTACTCCAAAGTTGTCAACTTCACTTTGGTTAACCTTATCAATTCTTGCTTGGTTTCTTGACATATTGATTTTCATTTTATATTTTTCAACAAGCAGGACATACTGTTGCCTTTTTCTGCTTATGTTAAGCCAATAAGCATTAACAAAGGCACACATGAACGCAAGCAAAAGCATTGCCCCAGGGGTAGATTTAAAGAAATCAAGCCCACCAAACCCTAAATTGGCATTCCAAATTGAGCCGTAAGCAATAATCTCTCTTAAAAAGCCAAACACAAAATACATTCCCAAAAAACTTGGAACTTGCACAAGCAATTTATAAAAATAATGAGTTAATTCTTTTTTAGAGTTATAGTAAATAATCTGCAAACTTAAAATGCTTGCTGAAATTAAACAATAATTAATTTTTGAGCCAGCATCAGTGTAAAGCGAGTTAGGAAAAGTTGAATAAATGTAATTTAACACCGTTATAATTGCACAGGCAATTAAAATAAAAACAAAAAACCTTAAATTTCTGTCAACCAAACTTTCAAGTGCTGACACAATTGAAATTGCAATAATATATGTTAGCCCCACAATAAGCCCTAAAAACACCACTTCGTTTAAGGTGCTTGCAACGCTAAGCAATGGAATTATTGCAAGCGTTATGATAAAAATTGGGTTAATAGCATCTTTTGTCATTACTTGCCCTCCCCAAAATAGCGTGGCCTGATAATTCTGTCAAACAACGGGGTAAAGCAATTTGCGATAATAAGAGCAACCAAAACCCCCATTTCTCCACACAAATTAATTTTAATAAACACAGCCGAAAGTACCCCAAAAATCAAGGCATAAATAATCTGCCCCAAAGTTGTGTTAGGGCTTGTTGTGTAATCAGAAAGCATATAAAAACTTGCAAACAAAAACATTCCACTAAAAAGATAAGGCAACACACAATCAAAATTAAAGCCATTTAAAATTAGTGCAAACACCAAATATCCGCCTATTGCAACCAAAGGCATTTTGTAATCAATAACTCTAAATGCAAGCAAATATACCGCTCCAACTAACACCGCAATGGCACAAACGCAACCAATGCTTGCAGTAACATCTCCAATTAAAAAGTCAACAACATTAAACCCCGCAAAATTCCCACTTGCAATTGCCTCAATTGGACTCAGGGCAAAATCAGTGCTTCCCCGCGAACCTATCCAATTAGTAAAAGTTGAACTAAAAAGCGCAATGGTAATAACCGCCCCACTTGCAGCAGGGTTAAACATGTTATCAGCAAACCCACCAAACATCATTTTAACAACAACAATGGCAAAAAACATTGCAATTATTGGAACATAAAGCGGAGTGTTAATTCCGCTAATGCAAGAATACATCAACGCCGTTACCACGCAAGACCAATCATCAACCTGCAACTTTTCATAAACAAGATAGTTATAAAGCAGTTCAAACAAAAATGCACTTGCAAGGCTTATAAGTGTTAATAAAACCACCTTTAACCCAAGAAGAATGCTTGAAACCACCAAAATAACAAACAAAACAACAACCATGTGTTGCAAAAGCATGCTTGCACTTGTTCTGCTTTTAATGTGAGGCGAAGGGGCAACTTTTAACAATTCCATTACATTGTCCTCCCTTCACTTATTGCAGTTTTTGCATCACTAATTCGCTGTGCAAGAAATCTTTTAGCGGGACAAACATAAGAGCACGCCCCACAATTTATGCAAGCCTCTGCCCCATACCTTTTTGCTCTGCCAAAATCTTTTAAAAGTGCATATTGGTCTAACAGAACTGGTGCAAGCCTTGTTGGGCAAACTTTGTTGCACCTGCCACAATTAATGCAGTCAATTTCATTGTTATCAACATTTTTAAAACTGTGCAAACTTGTTGCACTTAAAGGCAAACCAACCGTTAGTTCGCTTTGGGCAATGCCACACATTGCACCGCCCACAACAAAACTTTCAAGTTTGAAATTTTCTGCAATTTTAAAGGCCTTTATTAAATCTTGTGCAGAATTTCCGTTTTTAACAACGCAAATTGCAGGTTTTGCAACATTTGTTCCTGAAATAGTATACACCGCTTTTGTTGTTGGTTCATTCAAATAAACAGCATTGTAAAAATTCAAACAAGTCTGTGCATTTTCAATCGCAATACCTTCATCTTCAACTCTTGATGAAATTTTTATAGTTTTGCCTGTTGCAAATTTGGCAAGCAGATTGTCATAATCACTTGGATAATTTTTTTGCGCTTTTATAAAACTGATGTTATTTTCAGCAATGCCTTGCCCAGCCAAATGAGTTTTTATTTTTTTAGATATCTCTTCAAACTCATCAAAACAAACAAAAGTTAACTTTATGGCCCCTGAAACTTTGTAAAACAACGCAGCCCCCAATGCCACTTCTTTTGCAAACTGCTTTGCAATGGTGGCATTGCTGTAAATAAACCCATCACTGTCATAAAGTTTAATAATTAATGTTTTTATGTTTTTAGAGTTTTCTCTTGAATATTTAACATAACTTGGAAACCTATCTTGCCATGTGTCGCAAGAGCCACTTTCAATTAGCCTTCCAAAAAGGTTAGGTGAAGAAAAATCAGTAAGCGGTTTAAAAAGCAATTTAATGTCAACAACGGCAGGCTCAATTTCAATAATTTTGCACCTGTCGCCAAAAGCGTTAATGCCATCAGCAATGCTTACAACACTTCCGCTAACTGGGCTATATATAAAAGCAGATGTTTTATCACTTGGCGAGGCTAAAACACTTCCCGCTTTCACAAGGTTGCCAACTTCAACCAAAACCTTGCTTTCACTGCCTTTCCCAAGTTTTGTTGGCACGCAAAAATTCGTAGAATTTTTCAACTCCACGATTTCTGCTTTTTTTATTGCATCTCTGCAACCTGCTATAAAAACCCCGCGAAAACTCGCTAAAGCCACTACGCATTCCCCCACTCTTAATATAGGTTTATTTTAACAAAATAAATTAATTGTGGCAACTGTTTGTGGGGGTAATTTAAATTTACCCTTTTTGTTTTTTTGCTTTCACTTGCCCAATAATGGTAGATATGCCCATAAAAAGCCCAACACCAACCAAAAAAACCCCAAAAATAATCTGCAAAATTTTGCCTTGAATTTTAATTGCAAGCAAAGACCCCGCCCCGCTAACAATTACTGCTGGCACAAGCAACCACCATATGTTTTTAATGTTTAAAAGTTTCTTTTTATGATAAATAATTAAAACCATAATTGCCAAAGGAATAAACACAACAAGATTAACGCCTTGTGCAACTTGCTGGCTAACCCCCATTAAAATTGTTAAAAGCGGAATTAAAAAAGTTCCGCCACCCATTCCCATTCCTGCAAACACGCCGCTTAAAATTCCTATTAAACTAAACCATAAAAAATCCATTAAAAAATCAGTTTAACCCCCGCAACAATCATAATAACACTGAAAATATAAACTATCACATTGTTTTTTAACTTTGAAAGCAAAAAACAACCAGCAACCGCCCCAACCAGTGAGCCAATAAGCACCGGCAGTGCAACGCTAAAATCAAAAAACCCCTTAATTATGTATACTATGCCTGACGCAACACATATAGGAAGTATTACAAAAATGGCTGTTGCGTGGCTAACTTTAACATCAAGTTTAAGCAAATATCTTATAAGCGGAACAACAATAATTCCCCCTCCAGCACCAAGAAAACCATTAACAAAGCCAACCAAAACACCACCTAAAATTAAAAATAATATCACTTGCCAACGCTTCATAATTCTATTATGCGGTTTTTTTTCAATTTCTATTAAAATTAAAGACTTTTCTGCCTTTATTTAATTGATTTTTATAT
>ERZ780149.4142-NODE-4142-length-11484-cov-3.499169_pt1 | contig 11484 bp, 10 predicted proteins | sample MGYA00511367_ERZ780149 | MGnify/ENA primary metagenome ERZ780149 (study PRJEB29588, sample SAMEA2153852) | human gut metagenome | biome: human gut; feature: human-associated habitat; material: faeces | place: Denmark | collected 2008/2010 ...
TAGATAAAAAATTTCCATAAAAAAATCGCCTTGAACTTATTTCTAAATTCAAAGCAATTTTTTATATTTTTTTGCAACCGCTGTTGCAAAAATTCCAGACACGTCTGAATAATTTGTAAAGTTAATAATTAATTCTCCAATAACCTTTTTTGTTAGAACCAACTCTTTCCAATATTCCCATATCTTTTAAAACTTTTATATTTTGATAAACAGTATTAGTAGCTTTATCCAATTCTTTTGCAATTTCAGGTTGTGTTATATAGTTATTATTTTCTACTAACTTAATTATTTCTATTGATGTATTAGATAATTCTGGATATTTTTCTTTTATTTTTATTTCTACATTTATACCTACATTTTTATCTACATTTACATCTACATTATCATTATTTCTCTCTACTTCTCTATACAATCTACTATAAAAAGTAACAATGAATACATCATCAATAATTTCAAATTTAGGCTTTTTCTCATCATTTTCATATGCTTGAAAAGTCTTTTTAATGCCACTTTCACGTCTTTCCATAAAGTCTAATCTTGAAAAAATATCACAAACTAATTGATTTCTTCTTTGACTAGTAGGTCTTTTTAATAATTCTTCTAAAGTTTTTCCGTTTCCAATTTTACCACAAGATACAATTTCAATTCTATCATCATAAAATGCTAATTCAACATTTGTTCCTCTCATCAGGTATGAGCGATGAGCCTCTGCGTTGATAAGAGCCTCACGCATAGCATCTAAATCATATTCTGGAATCGTTCTTCTTGCTAGTTTTCCGCCTTCTTTAACCCAACCATTTGACATATGCTTTTTGATAAATTCCATTGCATTATCAATTTGGTCTAAAATACTTCCATAAAATTCAATATCATCTTTGGCTGATAATTTATCTAATCCATTCCAACGAGTACACGAAATAAATGAGCCAACTACTGGATTTTGGTCAGAATATAATAAAGCTGCATTTGTTAATTTTTCGCCACTTAATAAACCAAATGACTCTAACTCTTCTTTTCCTATCTTGTAGTCTTTTATATCTTTAAAATATTTCTTTAATTTTTCAAATGTAAAATCTTTATATAAATTATCTGTTACTAATTCATCCCAACCTTGATTTCTTCCTCTTAAAATAAGTTCATTTAATTCTGTACTATTTGTTTCACAATCTTGGTCGCCTTTTCTTATATATGCAATTCTTGTGCCTTTATTCACATAATAATATGGCGTATGTTGACCTGGAATAACTTTTACAACTATTAAGTCTTTTCCTTGTATATTAACAATATCAATTGTTGGTATAATACTAGGATCTATTCTTGTTTTTATTCTATTAGCTATTTCTTCATAGGACTTTTTTATATCTTTGACACCAACAATTCTCTTTGTTCCATCTTCTACTCCAAATATTACATATCAAATATCATATCCATTAGCGAAAGAACTAACCGCTTTTAAATATTTTTTCGGTTCTTCAAAGCTTATTTGTTCCTTTAGTTCCAAATTGTATTTTTCATCTGTTATCAATTTCTCTATGTCGTTCATACAATCCACCTTTCCAATTGTGCAGTTATCGATTGCACAATTTATTTTTTCTCTTATTGATTGACATTATAACATTTATTTCCATAAATTTCATTAGAAATTTGAAAAAAGATGAATTTTACTGATATATAATTTCATTTATAACAATTTCTTCAACTCTATTCTTTATATTATTCATCATTTGCAACCATTTTATTTGATTATTTGCTTTTAATTCTTCATTTACATTTTCTTTTTCAGACATTTGTTTTACAAGCATATCAATTCTTTCTCTGCAAATATCGTCAATGTCTAGTAAATGACTTATTAATTCATTGTTAATTAGCATTATTGAATATTCTGCTTTTTTATTTTCTCTCAAATATCTTGATCTCATTCTTCCATATTTTCCTACATTTCCTATTCTTCTTGGTTTTGGCAGTACAATATTTGGAATATAATAGCCATTGACTAAATTATATTCAATTACAGTTCTTTCATCAATATAACTTTGTTTTAATTCCTTATTTTCCATTTTTTTTATTCCTTTCCAATTTTAATTTTTCTATAAAATCAAAAAAAAAGATGATTTTATAAATTTGATTTTTATAAATTCATCTTTTAAATATTTGAAAATTTATGATTTTTACTAAATTGTTTGTAGGAGGAAACCTTTGTTATTACTAGATTTTACATTTTCGTCATAAGAGAATATGGTTGTTATTACAAGTGCAATAAGTGTTATACCTTTTTCCTTTTTTTGTTGTATTTCCTATTTCATATTTTCCTCCCTTATCTTTATTCAAAAGATGGATATCCCGTTTTAGAATTCATATTCCACATTTTTAATTGTACAAAATCTATATTATCTTTATTTTTCAAGTTATATTCTTTTACATTTTTATTCAAACAATTGTCAATAAACTCTTTACTTGTTATTACATTCATTTCAATTTTTGTAAAATCGCTTCTACCATCTTTATTGGTCTCATAATCACTTAAATAATAAAAATTGTTAATATTAAAATTACCGTTTAGTGCCTCCAAATGAATCCAGATTTCCAGCATAGTGTGTTGATATTGTTTTTCCAGCATTATAGCAATTATATATATCTATATTATATTATCCGTTTGTAATAATCCTATAATTCCTCCTGCTCCTGAATAGCTAATTCCTCCTTTATTCTCAACAATTCCAGAATTACCACTGTTTAGTATTTTTATTGTTTCTCCATGTCCAATATTGTATCCAATAATTCCTCCAACCCCATATGGCTTTCCTGAAACATTACCATAATTGTAGCAATTTACTATTTTTCCATCCCCTGATTCTAGCCCAATTATTCCTCCTGTAGATCCATTCGAATTTATATTTATATAATTATAGCAATTTATTATATTACAATTACCTGCATATCCAGCTATTCCACCTGTATTGCCAGTATTGATGATATTACCACTAACTTTTATATCTTTAATATTAGCATTTATAATTCTAGAAAACAAACCTGCTTCTGAATAATTACACTCATACAAATTTCTAATTTCTCTATTATTGCCATCAAATATACCGTAAAATGCTGCTATTGGAGTAAATCCTTTATATTTCTTATTAGTTAATGCTTCCTTTAACCCTACATCATCACTTATTCCTAAAAATTCATTGTATTCTTTAGTTAAATAATTACAATATGATAATTCTGATTCAAAATCTAATGTCTTCCCTAATTTAATATATTCCTTTGTTTTTCTGCCTTCTTTTGTTTCTTTTGAAAAATAAACTAAATCTTCTATACTCTTTATAATATAAGGATCTTCTTCTTTACCTTTCCCATCAAGTTCTCCTGGTGTATTGTCTTTTTCTACTATTTCTTTTTCTTCTTGATTTATATTAATATTTTCATCAACTTTATATACTCTATCAGTTTCTTTAAAATATATAATATAACTTTTATTATCACTATATACCTCTGTTTCTCCTCCAGACAATTGTTCTAATTCATTTTGTAATTTTTCCTTTGAAATATCTTTATAATCTTCTTTTTCACTTGCTGCTAATACCGCTAATTTTATTATTTCTTTTTCAGTTTTTATTTCTGTATTTTCTTTTGCTTCATTAGTCTTTGTTAATATTCCATTATCTCCTTTCAAAGTTGCAATCGTCACTCCAGCCAATATTAAAAGTACAATGATTGTTATAACAAGTGCAATAAGTGTTATACCTTTTTCTTGTTTTATTTCTAATCTCATATTTTTCTCCTTTTAAAAAACTATAATTCTATATTTCCATCTTTACAAATAATTGTCTGTATTTTAGTATTAGCACTCCAAGCAGGATCTTTTGATATTTTATTCCACTCATCAATGCTTCCATTATAAAATATATCAGTTAATTTCGAATCTCCATAAAACAGATTTCTACCTATGCTCTTTACTCCTTTTCCTATTTCTACCTCTTCTAAATTTGAACACCAACAAAAACATGCTCCTAACAAATTCGTTACATTATTATCCAATTTTACTTTTCTTAAATTTGCACATGTATGAAAGGCATCTGAAGCAATATCTGTTACATTTCCATTAATTATTACCTCAGTCAATCCTGTACATTCTCCAAAAGCAAGCGAATTGATAGTTTTTACGCCATTCCCAAAATCCACTTTTGTTATTAAAGAACAACTATAAAATGCTCCTTTTTCTATAGATACTACATTGTCTTTGATATTAAAATCTCCAGATATTCCTGGCGGACAACTTATTATTCTGTTTTTTTCACTATTATATACAACTCCATCTAATACTGTAAAACTCTTATTTTCTTTACTTATATCAATACTTTTTAATTTGGTACATCCTTTTAAATAATATAATCCTATAATATTTACATTCTTTCCCAAATACAAATATTCTAATTTATTATCTTGATAACACATTTGTCCTGGAATTTCTTTTACTCCATCTCCAATTATAAGTGACTCTAAAGAATAGCAATAACAAAATGCCGCTCTTTTTATATATTCCACACTATCTTCAATTGTTATCTTCTTTAAATTCTTACATGTATGGAATGCATCCTCATCAATATATGTTACTCCGTTCTCCTATATCTGCTAAAATTAAATTTGAAAAACTTTGAAATGCTAGTCTAGAAATTTTAATTATATTTTTTTGATTATGACTTTTAGGTATTTTTAAAATGCACTCTTTATTTATTTCTTTATATCCTTTAGATTTTCCATCTCCTATCATATAACCTATAATCTTACTATTATCATCTGTTACATTTCCATTTAGATCTACACCTGTATATATTAAATCATCTTCTTGAATTACATAATAATATAATATTTTTATTGTTGTATCTCCTTCTATATCTCCTTGTATTATTTCATTTTTCGCTTCATAACCATTTATCTTTGGAGAAAATTTCGAATAATTGTCTGTTAATATAGTATACTTATCTTCTCTCAATATTTCATTTCTACTATTAACGCACTGAACAGTTAATATCTTTTCTCCTGTGATATTTTCAACATACTTTATATTTCCACTTTTATCAACTGTATAATATCTACTACTTTCAAATCTTAATGTAATATTGTCTATATCTGAATCTACTATATAAGCTTTATTATTTTCGTTGCAGTTTTCATTTAATGCATTCTGCAACTCAGACTCCTCTATAGTCATATCTTCTTTTTTTACTTGCAAAATTGATAATTCTATTATTTCTTTTTCAGTTTCTATTTCTGTACTTTCTTTTGCTTCATTAGCTTTTGTCAATATTCCATTATCTCCTGTCAAAGTTGCAATCGTCACTCCAGCCAATATTAAAAGTACAATAATTGTTATTACAAGTGCAATAAGTGTTATACCTTTTTCCTTTTTTTGTTGTATTTCTAAATTCATTTTTTCCTCCTTTGTATGCTAGTTTTTCCATAATTATCTTCTCTATTCTCTTTGTTTAATTATATAAAACGGCAATATCATTGTCAATGATATTTTATCACTTTCCGTCTATTGTTTTTTCTTTTGAAAATTGGAAAATAACTTATATTATAAGTTAATATAATACTAAATGTTTATATAAAGGAGTTTATTTATGTCAAACGTACAGTCATCAGAATTTTTTAAAATTATTGGCAAAAATATTAAATATTATAGAAAACTATATAATCTAGAAAAAGGAAAAATGACACAAGAAAAGCTAGCTGAATTAACTGATGTTTCTATTGCTTTAATTGGTAATTTAGAAAGTGAAAAAATTGATCAAGGTATTAGTGTTTTTACTCTATGGAAAATTAGTAAAGCTTTAGAAATTCCTATTGAAAATTTATTTAATGGAATAGACAATGATAATAATTCATTACAAGCTTAAATCAAAAAAACAAGATAAAAGATTTTATATTTTTCAACCTTTATCCTGTTTTCTTAATTTTATATCTGTTCAAATTGACGTTATTTTAATTTCATAGATAATAATTTTGAAATACCATTTTCCTCCATAGTTACTCCATATACTGTATCTGCTGCTTCCATTGTTCCCTTTCTATGTGTTATTACTAAAAATTGTGTGTCTTTTGAGAACTTCTTTAAATACTCTGCAAAACGATAAACATTTACATCATCTAAAGCTGCTTCTATTTCGTCTAATACGCAGAATGGCGCTGGATTTATTTTCAATATAGCAAATAATAATGCAATAGCTGTAAATGCTTTTTCTCCTCCTGATAATAGCATCATATTTTGAAGTTTTTTTCCTGGTGGTTGAACTGTTATTTCAATTCCACATTCTAGTATATTTTCTTCATCTTCTAATTTTAACGATGCATTTCCTCCACCAAATAATTCCTTAAATACTTCTGCAAAATTCTTATTAATAATTTCAAATTGAGTTTTAAATTTTTCTTTCATTGTTGCTGTCATATCATTAATAATCTTTCTTAGTTTTGACATTGTATCTTCTAAATCAACTCTTTGTTCACACATAAAGTCATATCTTTCCTTCATTGTTTTATATTCTTCTATTGAGTCTATATTTACACTTCCTAATTCTCGTAAATCTTTTCTCAAATTATTTACATTTTTCTGTGTTAATGCTACATTTTCTGGTTTTTTATAATCTTTTACTGCATTTGGAGTTAATTCATATTCTTCCCACATTTTGTTAATTATAGTATTTATATCTTCTTCAATCTTAGTTTTCTTTACATCAATTTTAACAATTTGAGCTTTTAAATCTTCAATTGTTTTAAATTTTTCTGTAATTTCATTTTCTTGTTTCTTTAATTTTTCATTTTTTTCTACTCTTTGTGTTTTTAATTGTTCTATTTTTACTCCGCTATTTTCTACTTCTTTTTTTATGTCATTAATTTTCTCTTTTATTTCTTCTTTTGATTTTTCTAAGTTAAAGTTATCTTGTTTTATTTGCTCTATTTGTCTTTTTTTATTTTCTATACTTTTATTTGTATTTTCTATTTCTACATTTATTCTTTCTTGTATTTCCTGGATTGAAGCTTCACTTTCGTCAAAAGATGATACTGATATTTTTAAGTTTGTAATATCAAAATTTAAATCATCTGCATATTTTTGATTATCTTTATTTAAATCTGCAAATTCGCTTATTACTTTATTTAATTTATCTGTTTCTTCTGTTAACTTTTCTATTTCTTTTTGTGTTTCTTGCTTTCTTAAAATTGTTTGTTCTTTTTCTTTTTCTATATTTGCTTGTTCTTCTTTTAGTTTGTTTATTCTTTGTTCTATTTTAGCAATATTTTCTTCAATTGAAACTAATTTTTGTTTTTCTGTTGCATATGTAATATCAATTTCTTGTAATTCTTTTTCTAAACTTGTTGCTCCTTCAAAAGTATCCTCCATTGATCTTTCATATTCCTGTTTTTCTTTTTCTAATTCTACAACTTTTTCCCTTAACTTTTTAGTTTCTTTTTCTAATTTTTCAATTTCTCTTCCTCTTCCTAAAATATTAACAGTTTTCTTTGCTACAGATCCTCCTGTAATTGCTCCTGATGGATTAATTACATCTCCTTCAATTGTTATAATTCTAAATGTATATCCATTTTGTTTAGCCACTTTAATTGCTGTTTCCATGTTGTCTACTATAACAGTTCTTCCTAATAAGTTTAATACAATTTGTTCATATTTTTTATTAAATTTAACTAAGTCTGAGGCAATACCTACTACACCTTTTTCATGTCCTTTTATTTTATCTAGCTTTCTACCTCTTACAGATGTAATTGGTAAGAATGATGCTCTTCCTAAATTGTTTTTTCTTAAATGTTGTACTAATTTTTTTGCATCTTCTTCTGTTTCTGTTACTATATTTTGTAGGCTTGCTCCTAAACACATTTCTATTGCTGTTTGGTATTCTTCTGGGACTTCTATTATATTAGCTAAAACTCCATGCATTCCTTTTCCTAGTTCTTTAATATTTTCACAATCTTTTAATAATGATTTTACACTTTTTATATATCCTTCTTTTTCTTTTTCTGTTTCAATTAAGAATTTTAATCTTGATTCTTTTATTCTTATTTCACTTTGATATCTATTTATCTCATCTTCATAAGCTTTGATTTTTTTGTCAGCTTCTTCTCTTTTCTTATTAATCTCTTCTAAACTTGATACAATTTTATTTCTTTTTGAATCAATTTCATAAAATTCTTTTGCTATATCTTCTTTCTGTAATCTTGTACTATCTAATTCTGAAATATGAGATGCTAACTCACTTTTTATTTGTCTTTGTCTTTTTTCGTAATTATCAAAATTTATCTCCTTACTATTTATTTCTGATTGTAATTCATATTTTTTGTCTATATTAGCTTCTACTTGTAATTTATAATTTTCTATTTCTAATTCTTTACTTGAAAGTTTCTTTGTAAGATTAGCTAGCTCTTCTTCTTTTTCTTTTAATTCTTTTTCAAACTTCTCTTTGTTTTGTTTTAAATTTTGTTGTTTTTCTTGTTTTTGTTCAATTTCCTTTTTTAATTCTTCTAGTCTATTTTGTGCTTCTTCTATTTCTTTTTCAAATCTACTTTTATTTTCATTGTTGTTTAAAATTCTTGTATCAGCTACATTTATATCAGAATTTAACATTTCAATTTCTTTTTGACTTTCAAATCCTATATTTGACATTTCTTCTATTTTGACTGTAATATCATCTATATCATTTTGTAATTCTTCTTTTAATTGTTTAATTCTTTCTAATCTGCCTTCTTCGTCATTACATTGACTTGTATAAATTTCTTCGTCTTTTATAATTTCTTCTAAAGTTGATTTATATTTTTCTATGTTATATATAAATAAGCCTATTTCAATACTTTTTAGTTCTTCTCTTAAATCTAGATATCTTTTAGCTTTTTCTGCCTGATTTTTTAATGGTTCTATATTTGTTTCTATTTCTGTTAAAATGTCATTAATTCTAAGTAAGTTTAGCTTTGTACGTTCTAGTTTTTTCTCTGATTCTTGCTTTCTTGTTCTATATTTTACTATTCCTGCTGCTTCTTCAAATATATTTCTTCTATCTTCTGATTTATTACTTAATATTTCATCAATTTTTCCTTGTCCTATAATTGAATATCCGTCTTTTCCAATTCCTGTATCCATAAATAATTCTAATACATCTTTTAGCCTACAAGGTACTTTATTTATATAATATCCTGTTTCTCCACTTCTATAAATCTTTCTTGTTACTGTTACTTCAGTATATTCAATTGGTAACGCTCCATCTGAATTATCAAATACTAGTGAGGCTTCTGCAAATCCTAATGATTTTCTATTTTGGGTTCCTGCAAAAATAATGTCTAATGACTTTGTTCCTCTTAATGATTTCATGCTTTGCTCTCCGAAGCACCCATCTTATGCTGTCTGATATGTTACTTTTTCCTGATCCATTTGGTCCAATTACACTTGTAATTCCTGGCATGAATTCTAATATAGTTTTATCAGCGAAAGATTTAAATCCTTGCAATTCTAATCTTTTTAAATACATTTATTATCACCTTTCTTAGTCCATTTAAAAAACAGGTATAGTTTATAAAACGGCATACCATACCTGATTTTAATAGTACTTTTCATAGAAATAGTTTATACTATTTTTATGTTTTTGTAAAGCTTATAAATGCTTTCTACGCAAATTTTATACCAGATACAATTTTTGCAATATTATATATTAATCTTTGTTTATCTTTTGAGCATTTATCTAATAATTCCTGAAATTCTTTATTTAAATAATTTTCATTTTCCATTGTTGTTCCATTTAGTATTTTTTCTATTGGAACATTTAATGCTATTGACATTTGAGATAATCTTTTTAAATTTATTTGTCCTCCTCTTTCTATTTTGCTAACATATACTGTTGTAACATCAATCATTTCAGCTAATTTTTCTTGTGATAATCCTGTTTTTTTTCTCGCTTCCTTTATTCTTTCACCTATTAATTTATAGTCAATATTTGCTTCTATTATTTTCATTCTTTCACGTCCTTTCTCATTTGTAAATTTATCATTATAAGTTCTAGTTGTCAAAATCTAGTTTTGTAGTATATGTAAATGTTTATTTATTAATTCTCGATTTATCTCGTTGTTTTTTGATTATTCTATGTTTTTGAAAAATTTTAAAGTATTTATATTATAAGAATTTCAAAGAACTTTTATATAATATAAAAATAGCATAATTCACTTTTTTTCTAAAATGAATTATGCTATTTTTTAGTTTATTTTTTTATATTTTCAGCATATTTATTATTAACAATTTTGTCATATGGAGCATTTTGACTTAATTCTCCTGCACTTTTCATTACTTCTTGTAATCTATTAAATGCTTCTTCTTTTAAATATGGTGTATCATTCCATGCATCTATATCTTTATAGCTTTGAATTGCCGCTGTTAACATTTCTATATCTGTTCCTGGGAAGAAATTTGTAATAACTTCTGCTATTTCTTTGCTTGTATGTTCTTTTGTCCATTTTTCTCCTTGATAAATTGCATCTGTAAATTTTTGTATAGTATCTTCATTATTTGCTATATAACTTTTTTTAGCGAAATATGCTGTATATGGTATTTCACCTGCTGCTTCTCCAACAGAAGCTACTACATATCCTTTTTTCTGACTTTCTGTCATAGATGCAGTTGGTTCAAATAATGTAACATAATCTGCATTACCACTTGCAAAGGCTCCAGCCATTAAGTCAAATTTAATACTATCATCTAAAGTTACATCTTTTTTAGGGTCAATTCCATTATTTTTTAGAACATATTCTAATGTCATATAAGGTACTCCACCTTTTCTTCCTGGTATTATCGTTTTCCCCTTTAAATCTTTCCAATCAAAATTATCTGTATTCGTTCTTGAAACTAAAAATGATCCATCTTTTTTGGTCATTTGTGCAAATACTTGTGTATAATCTTCCTTTCCTTGATTGTATACATATATTGATGCTTCTGGTCCTGCAAATCCTATGTCAGATTGATTGCTTAAAACTGCTGTCATAACAGCGTCTGCACCTTGACCTGTTGTTAATTCTATATTTAATCCCTTTTCTTTGAAATATCCATTGTTTATTGCTATATATTGCGGTGCATAAAATACTGATCGTGTTACTTCGTTGACTTTTATAGTTTTTAGTTCTTCAGCATCTTCTTTATGTTTTCTTGTTATAAATACTCCTATTGCTATTACTAGCATGATAAGTATTACTATGATGTAAGTTATAGTTCTTTTTTTCATTTTAAAATTACACCTCCTTTTTATTTTATATATTTTATGTTTATAATAAAAAGGTGTGAATTTTATTAAGCATTTCTTGATTTTACTATAAATTTTTCAAGTAACAACACTGCTAAATACATTATTCCAGCTACAATTCCTAATATAATAACACTTGTCATAACTAAGTCTAATTTGAATACTTGGCCTCCATATACAATTAAATAACCAAGTCCAGCTT
>ERZ780149.4143-NODE-4143-length-11484-cov-3.204742_pt1 | contig 11484 bp, 15 predicted proteins | sample MGYA00511367_ERZ780149 | MGnify/ENA primary metagenome ERZ780149 (study PRJEB29588, sample SAMEA2153852) | human gut metagenome | biome: human gut; feature: human-associated habitat; material: faeces | place: Denmark | collected 2008/2010 ...
CTCCGGCAATTGCCGGAGCCGCTTCTATTTTTTAGTCGGAAAGTGCCGGAAGAAGAACCCTCCAGCTTTCCGTCAAACGTTCCACGCTGTATGCCGCGTTTGCCGGACTCGTCGACGGCAGAACCTTCGCCGGAAGACCGGTCTGCGCCAGCTGATAGCGTTCATACAGCCGGTATGCCGTCTGCCCATTGCAGAACACGGCATCAATCTTTGCAGCGCGCAGGATGACTCCCAGATCTGTCGGAACCACGTCGCGGATGGAGCTGTCGCTCGAGCCTTCGATGCGGCACGACGCAATCACGTCCCAGAGCGCTATCCGGCTTGCCAGCAGCATGCTGCGCTTTTCCTCCACCGTCTTTGGGCACGGCACGCCGAGCACGCCGCTGACGACCCGCCAGAACCGGTTCTGCGGATGCCCGTAGAAAAACGCAGTTTCCCGCGACTTGACCGACGGGAACGAGCCGAGAATCAGAATTTTCGATTGCTTGTCATAGACCGGCGCGATCGGATGCGTCACCTGCTCCATCAGAGGCTCTCGATCAGCGCGTCGACTGCCTCCGGCTTCGTTGCCCAGGAGCAGACAAAGCGCATTGCCTCATGATCGTCATCCACATGCCCGAACGCCTCAAAGGCAAAGTTCTTTTCCAGCTCCGCGATTTTCTCATGGCTCAGCACCACAAACACCTGATTGGTCGGCGACTGCGCATAGAGCGTATAGCCCTTTTCCTGCGCCGCCTTTGCGATGCGCTGCGCCTGTGTGACCGCGTGCCGCGCCATGTCGAGCCAGAGTCCGTCTTTGAAATAAGCGTCAAACTGCACGCCAAACAAAAAGCCCTTTGCGAACATGCCGCCGCGCTGCTTGATCATGTTGCGGAAATGCGGCTTGAGCGCGTCGTTTGTAATCACGACCGCCTCGCCGAATAAAAGCCCGTTCTTCGTGCCGCCGATGTAGAAGGCGTCGCAGTATTTTCCAAAATCCGTAATATCGAGGTCGTTCCCCTGCGCAACCAGTGCTGCCGGCAGGCGCGCGCCGTCGAGGAACAGGTAAAGATCATACTCCCGGCACACCTCGTACAGCGCCGCAAGCTCCGCCTTTGTGTAGATCGTGCCGAGCTCGGTGGCATCCGAAATATAGACCATGCGCGGCAGGACCATGTGTTCGTCCTTGCCGTCGCAGTGAATGCGCATGACCTCGCGCACCAGCGCGGGCGTGAGCTTTCCGTCCGTCGCTTCGATCGCGCAGACCTTGTGCCCGGACGATTCAATCGCGCCGGTCTCGTGAACGTTGATGTGCCCCGTCGTTGCGGCAATCACGCCCTCCCACGGGCGAAGCGCGGCGGAGATAACGATGGTATTTGCCAGCGTGCCGCCCACGATGAAGTGAACGTCCGCATCCGGGCAATCGGTCAGTTCTCGGACCGTGTCCGCCGCATGACGACAAAACGGGTCCATGCTGTAGCCGCAGGTGGTTTCAAAATTGCTGCGCGAGAGTGCTTCGAGAACGGAAGGATGCGCGCCCTCGGAATAGTCATTGCGGAACGAAATCATGATGATCTCTCCTTTTTCTGTCGTTTTACAGGCTTATCATAAGATTCTTTCCCGCAAAAGTCAACCGCATTTTCCCCGCCGCAGGCGAAGGCTTTTTTGCAGCCACTGCCGGTCCTGTGCCGGAACGGTATCCGTGAATTCCAGAAACAGCAAAAACACTGACGCAAATAATCCTGCCCGCAGAACCATCGCCGGAAGCAGTCCCCCGTCCGGCAGACAGCAGCTCCCGCCAAGCCCCGAGAGCGCGCAGAAGACGGCGCGCGGCAGAAATTTTCCGTCCAGCCGGTAGCCCGTCACGCGCAGAAGTCTGTGAAGACTGAGCCAGAAATTGACCGCGTGCGTAAAATAAAATGTCAGCACGTACGCCATCATGCCGAAGCGCGGCAGCAGCAGGTATAAAAGCGCGACGTCCAGTACCGATGTGAAAACATTGTAGCGCACGCACGCCGTCTGTTCGCCGAAGCCCTTGAGCATGCCGTCGACCATGGCGTCCAGATAGAGCATGACCACCGACGGCGCAAACACCAGAAGATAATGCCCGCAGTCCGCGTTTTTGTAGATCAGCTGCCCCAGCCCGCCGGAAAGCGCGCCCATGAGACATGCCGCAGCAAGCGCGAACAGCAGCCCCATCCGCAGGCAGGTGCCCGTCAGATGGTGTATGCGTGCGGTATTTTCCTCTGCGCGGCAGCGCGCCAGCTCCGGCACCAGAAGATCTGCCACGGTGTATAAAATCGCCGCTGGGAACATCAGAATCGGAAACACCATCGCGTGGATCGTTCCATACGCCGCCATCGACGCTTCCTCCGATCCACCGGCGCGCGCAAGCCCCCAGGGAATGAGAAACTGCTCCAGCGTCACAAGCCCCGAACGAAGATACGCGCTCAGCGCCAGCGGCACGCAGAGCTTTGCCATACGTGCGCGCATGCCGCGCCGGTTCCCGGCTGCAGGAACCAGCGCAAACGTCTTTTGGAGCATATGCAGCTGATAAAGCGTGCTGCCGAGGCATGCCAGCGAACTTCCCAGCACCATCGCGCAGCAAGCCTCTCCCGCGTCCTGCCCCGCGCCGGCGCGAAGCAGCACCGCCGTGAGCAAAAGCCCTGCCACCCGTTCGACCGTCTCCACCCGCACCAGCTCCCGCACCCGGTCGCAGGCGGTAAAAAAGCCCGAAAGAATCGCGCACAGGCAGTTGACCGGCAAAAATATGCCCAGCAGACGCAGCGCGCCGGACGCGCGCACGTCTCCAATCCAGTGCGCCGCAGCAGTCTCGCTCAGAAAAAACAGCAACAGCCCTGCCAACGACGAGATCAGCGCGCCTGTTTTCAGGCAGCTTTCGATTGCGCGGCGCATGCCGCCGGGGTTCTGTCTGCCGTATTCCTCGGCGCAAAGATACATTGCCGTCACGCGAAGACCCGAAAGCCCCAGCGTCATGGCAAAGCCGCCGACCGTCAGCACCAACTGCAAAAGCCCCAGCCCAGCCGCACCGACGGCGCCAGCCAGATAGCGCTGAAAAAGCATGGTCATGCCGCGCAGCAGCAGCTCAATCAGCGTCAGCAGCAGCGCGTTTGAAAGCATCGAATGATTCGGACGCAAAAAATCACCTTCCCGTCCAGCTTATGGACAGGAAGGTGGTAACAGAACCGGTCGTTTCGGTTTATTTGAGCTGGAAGGTGTAATACACCGCGCCGATAAGCTCGATGGCAATTGCCGCAAACATGCAGTAGTAGGCAAACAGCGCCGAGCCGAGCAGCAGGCACGCAATCAGGCAGCACGCCAGCACCGTGCAGGCGACATACAGAACCGTCGGGTTGAAGCGGACCGGGAAGACGGCATGCTTTTTGCCGAACAGGCAAATGCGGCCTTTGTCCTTTGCCGCACGGTTTGCAAGCAGCGCAACCACCGCCAGCACCAGCACCACAACCGCCGCCATAACAGCTGTTCTCGCGTTGAGTCCGAGTCCCTTGGAGTAGAAATAGAAGCAGAAGCCGGAGACAATTGCCGCGACCGAGAAGCAGAAAAACTCGCTGCGGTACAGACAGTAGATGATGTACAGGCAGTAGACCGCCGCATGCGCCATGTAAAGCGCCGTTGCATGTTCGGTCCAGAAATAGCGCAGATCGAGCGCGCACGCCCCCACAAGCGCCGACAGGACGAACACATACGGGAAGATCCCGCGGAACTTTTTGCCGCGCAGCAGCACATATGCCGCGGCGGACACCGCACACAGCACCGCGCAGAGCTTCCAGCAGATCTGGCTGGCGCGGTAGACGGCGTCGAACGTATTCATGACCGCATAGATCTCCAGCACCCGCTGCACTGCGAGCATGGAAAGCACCATCATCACAAACGCTGCGCCGACCTTGACGATCGTCAGATCGCGCGGCTTATTCTTCACATTGGATTTTGTCGTATTACCCATGTTTTTCATCCTTTACCGTCACACTCTAATCCAGCGCGCCCGCCGCGTACAAAACAGCCGTCAGCGCGCAAAGCGGCGCCGTCTCACAGCGCAGAATCCGCGGACCGAGAGAGCAAATCTTCATTCCGTTCTGCCCGGCGAACGCGACCTCGTCTTCGGAAAAGCCGCCCTCCGGACCTGTCATAATACTGACGCTCTGATACCCTCCGGCGCTTAAACACGCGCGAAGCGACTGCGTCTTTTCGTTTTCATAGGGAAACAGCGCCAGTTCGCGCTCCGCCGCTTCCAGAACCGCCTCGCGGAACGAGCGCACGGCGCGCACCTGCGGAATTCTTCCGCGCCCGGACTGCTCGGCAGCCGACGCGGCAATTTTCTGCCAGCGTTCGAGCTTTTTGGCAAGCGTCTTTTCATCCAGCCGTGCCACGCACCGGCTCGACGGAAACGCGACAATCTCACCCGCGCCCAGCTCCGTCGCCTTCTGAACGACATGCTCCAGCTTTTCCGCCTTGGCAAACGCCATATAGACGCTGCAAAAAACGCCCGGTTCCGCGCGCGACGGCGCTTCGCTCTGCACAACCAGAGAAACCTGCTCCGGCGCAATATCGCTGATCACGCACTGAAAGTCCGTTCCCTTTGCGTCGCAGACCGTAACGCTCTCGCCGGCTTTGAGCCGCAGCACTCTGGCATGCGCCGCATTTTCCCCGGTCAGGACCAGGAATCTCGCGCCCGGCGCAGCCTCGGGAGCAAAAAACTTTGGCATCGCGCCTTCCTGCCTTTCCCATAGACGATCATTTTGTATTATAGCAGACCCACGCCCGATGCGCAAGAGAAAATGTCATCCAGAAAAGAAAAGTCGAAAATTTTAGTTGACAAATCAGCATCTGGCGGTTATAATAACTGAGCATTGAAGATGCAATGCGAGAGTGCTGGAATAGGTAGACAGGCACGTTTGAGGTGCGTGTGGCAACAGTCGTGTGAGTTCAAGTCTCATCTCTCGCACCAGAGAAACCACGTTAAAAAGTTTCGTAAGAAGCTGCTTGACGTGGTTTTTCTTTTTGTTTTGCTATCAAAAGATTGCGGTTTCAAAATGCGCACCTGTCCCGTGGGTGTTATTTGGGTGTTATGGGCTAAAAAACAGCCGTTTCGATGAAAAACCCGCTCCAAATCCGGAGCGGGTTTTTGCCGTATTTGGGCGGCGCGTGTCCAACTTGGACACCGCCATTTTAGAGCGTTGCGCAGCGGAAGCCCGTCACGCACGCTTTGCCGCCTGCTTCCTCGCTGCCAGAAGATCGCCCACGCCGTCGCTTGCCCGCGCTCTGGCATCGTCAAACGTGTGCGCATAGAGGTTCAACGTCGTGCTGGTCTTGGAGTGCCCGAGATTTGCTGAGACTGTCCGTGCGTCCGCGCCGGAGACGATCTGCAAGGTGGCGTTCAGGTGCCGGAAGTGATGCACCCCGTAGAACGGCTGATCGGTGCGCTCGCAGAACCGCTTAAGCCATGTATACGGCGTGTTCGGGTGCATAGGCTTACCATCCTCGCCCGTAAAGAGCCGCCCGGAATCGTGCCATTGATCGCCGTAGGAAAGTCGTGTCGCGTTCTGATCGGCTCGGTATGCCCGCAGAACGTCGAAAACCACCTGTGGCAGTTTGAGCGTTCGGCGGCTGCTGGCCGTCTTTGGCGTCCGTATAGAGCCCGTCCGTGGGATTATACTGCGATTCCCGGCAAACCGTGATAATGCGGTTATCAAAATCAATGTCCGGCCATTCAAGCCCCAGAAGCTCGCCGCGCCGCAGGCCGCTGTAGATCGCAAGCACACAGAACGCCTTCCATTGCAGCGGCGCTGCATCCAACGAATCCACGAACGCCTGCGCCTGCTCCAGCGTCATAACCTCGCGCTCGGCTGCGTCTGGCTTTGGCAGCACGACGTTTTTACAAGGGTTCTGCTTCAACATACCCATGCGGACGGCATATTGAAACACCGAGGAAACATAGGACAGATAGTTTTTGATTGTCTTCGGCTTGAGCCCGCCGCCCGTGGTCTTGTTTACCCCGTCTTCTCCAAGGTTATTAACGAACCTTTGCATATGCCGTGTCGTGATCTTGTCCATGCTCAGATGGCCGAGCGCAGCGTCTGCGCGGGGCGCGTATTTGCGCATCCGTTCGATGCTGCTTTTCTTCATGGTCTTTTCGGCGTACTCCTTGAGCCATTGCGCCGCAAAGACAGAAAACTTGATATTGCCGGAAATAGAGCAGCTGTCACATTCCTCTTGAAAGCGCACAAGCGCCGTTTGCAGCTCCTTCTCTGTCCGCTTCGCAGACCATCCCGGTTCAGGCCTCCAGCTTTTCGAGCGGGTGATCTGCTTCCCGCTCGCATCGTATCCACAGGAAGCGCGCAGCCGATAGCCGTCCTTCCTCTTCTCAGCGTAAGCCATATAGCTTCACTCCCGTGTGCCGCTCTGATTGGCTGTGTCCAAGTCTGACACGGCTAGATCATCCAGCGATTTATGGAATAAATCGGGCGAGACGTTAAGCGCTTTTGTCAACAAATAGGTGAAGTGCTGCTGTGCCTGATATAAGCTATACTGAAATACCGCCTCGCCAGATAAAACAGCAAGACGTGCGCTGCTCCCCGTAGTCTCGAATTTCTTATTTGCATCTTGTGCCGCTTCAAGCACAGGTATGGTGACAGAAGACACTGTTTCGGGGTCTAACTCGACCGTTCCCACGCGCTCTTTTGAGAAAGTCTTAGCCGCTCTGCTCAAATCGGCAATGGTATACAACAGCCAGCGTAAAAGCTCGGGCTGTTTTTTTATAATCGCATCTATTTCCGTTTTTACCCCATACGGCAGTTGCTTCATAAAATCAATCGTGAAGTCCGACAAGCCCGTTAAATCAGCAAGATTCATTTCTCGCCGCCTGTCCTTTGAAACTCCAAGAAGAAAATCACAGGAAACATCAAAGAAATTCGCTAGCTTTACCACGATCTCTTTGTCGGGAGCTCGGGTGCCTCGCTCATAGTTTCCAAGTGCCGATTGTGATATGCTGATCTTCTTTGCGAGTGCTTCTTGGGAAAGCCCCGCACTTTCTCTTAACATTTTCAGTTCGTTCCACGGCATGGTGCTACCTCCTTTTGATGGTATTAAAATAGCACAGATAAGCACGTTTGTCAATATAGCATATTATTATCAAAAAATAGACTTGACTTTTACGCAATCAAGTGCTATGCTCGATTCAGCACAAAATTAAACTGATATAAATTCAATTACATTTGGAGGTATCATATGATTATTGCAAAGGAAAACAGCCTGACAAGAGCCCGTATTATTGCCGGGTTTAGCATTGCGGAATTAGCCCGCATTGCGAATGTGAACCACTCGATGATCTGCCGCGCCGAAGCTGGAAAAGGCGTGCGCCCGGAAACTGCAAAAAAGGTTTGCGACGCGCTTCACTCCAGCTTTGATGATTTATTCCTGATCGTAAAAAAGGAGGAAGCATAACCATGTGTCTTCCGAGAATGAGAACCGCCGAAGGAGTGCTCCAGCAGCTGCAAGCGGATGACCCCGGAACGCAAATGACGTTGTGCTCTATCCGTAAGATCATCCGTTCCGGCGCTGTCCACGTCGTACCGTGCGGAAGGAAGAAGCTTGTAGACTATGACTGCTTCCTTGCGTATCTACAGAGCGGGCAGACCGCTGCGCCCGCTCTGGTGGGCGGTATCCGGCCTCTGCCCGAGCGGGTATGAAGGAGGGCGCTGTATGAAGGTAGGAACGGAAAAGGCCGCTATGGGCGCTGTAGAGGTCGGTGTAGCCTGCTGGCTTACGAAGTATAACCAGCTCGGCGCGCGGCTCTTCATCTCATCGGCAGCAGAAGGGAAAGCCATAGAGTGCTATAAAAAGCTGTCCGCCGAGGCCATCTGTGCTGTGAACCAGCCGTTTACGGCAGCGCTGGAGGCCGCAATCTATCGCGCTTTCTGCGAAAAGGAATTGCCGAAGCTGCAAACGCTTGACGCTGTATTCCCGGGCGCGCCCTGTACGCAATGCGTCAAGCGCTGCATGGAACAATCAGTAAAGGAGATATGCACATGAGAAAAGCTTGGTTCAAGCTCACAAGAAACGCAACCGGAAGACAGCTTCTTTGGGAGCTCGTCACCACGGAGAGCGGCGCGAGTGGTTACCGTACTACAGGCCGCATCAACCTAAAACGCCACCAGATGAAAAACCTCACCCATGTCTCGGTCGAAGATATTGAGCGGAAAGCGTGGGACATCATTTCAAGCGGCGTTCCATACCTGAGCCCACGTCGATTAACCGATGAAGCATATCCCGTTATCGTTGGCGCTGTCCGGTTTTTCCTCGGGAGTTCTGATGCTTCACAAGAGCGCCCGCCGCTGTATGCCCCGGACTGGGAGGCCTTAGCCGCGCAGTATGGCGAAAATATTTAGAAAAGAGGTCGCGGGGAACCTTGTGCGCGCCTGCTGCTTCACCATGCCGCTTCCCCGCGATACCGCCTTAGAGCGGGCAGAGAAGCAGAAAATGACCAGCGCCGCACGGGCTCGGATGAACGTCAAGACCTCATGGGAGAAGTGCCGCCTGACCGCAGCGGCGAACTTCGGCGCGGGTGATCTCTTTGTATCCTTTACCTACGACGAGGCGTCCCTGCCCGCTCATCGGGAGGAAGCCACAAGCAAAATGGCGGGCTTTCTCCGGCAGCTCAGGGCGGCGTACAAGCGCGCAGATGCGCAGGAGCTCAAATACCTGTACGTCACAGAGCACAAGCACGGCGAGGGCAGGTGGCATCACCACGCCTTTATCAGCGGCAACTCAAGAGCGGGTGAACTCATCCGCTCACTATGGACATACGGCCTTGTCGATATAAAACCCGTAGACCCTTTACAGCTGGTAGACCTTGCAAAATACTTCTGCAAAGAATCCGTGGATGAGCGGCGCAAGGTCGGTAAACGTCTCTGGACGCCCTCAAAGAACCTCAGCAAGCCGAAAATAGAACGGCAGTATGTAAGCGATGATTTCACCTTAACCGTCCCACCGGGCGGCTATCTGATCGAAAACCCAAGCAGCCGCAACAACTACGGCGAGTTTTCCTATCTTGAATACTGGCAACCGGGCAGCGCGGAAAGCGCTGTCATATAAGGTGTGCAGCCTGCTTTTTGTGCAGGTTGCACAGCGAAGGGCGGGGCTCTTAAAGGGCTTGAACCTTAGTATATCTAATCGACAGGGGATGTAGAAAATAAACGGGCGGGCGCAAAATGCAGCTCGTCCGTGGTATAATTGCCATAACGGGCAGGCGCGGCGCGCGCAGGGCATCCCCCCCTCGACCTACCCCGCCCATGTTTTCCCAAATACACCGGAGTGGGGCGGCATTTCCGACGGCGGGAAAAAATGCGGCGGGGGTTCGCGCGCGGAACTGCGCACGCAATACACGCCCGCAGAACCCGCCCGCAAACGCCGCGCCCGTAGTGACAGCGCAAGCCGCCCGCCGCGTCGGTGTCCAAGTCTGACACAGAGCTTCAATGCGCCGAGCCCTCGGCTCTCCCCGCGGCGCTGGGACTATAGCCAAACTCGAAGTCGCGCAGCGCGCTTTCTGCCCGCTCTAAGAAGCCCGATAGATGGCGCTCCACCAGATACAGGGCGCTCACGCCCCGCCCGAGCTTGTTTGCGCCGATTCTGTCATACTCCGCGACGCTGACCCGCAGACTCTCAATCAGCTCTTCCGCAAGCGCCAGCGTGTCGAGCGCCGATTGCAGATAGCCCGTCTCATAGTCCAGCATAAAAGCCACGTTCTCCGCTGGTGTTTTCTTGTTCTTGTCTTCCATGATCAATCATCCTTTCCATTCTTGGAGCGGGCAGCGCGCCCGCTCATCGTTTTACCTGTTGGCGCTCTGATCGCCGCCGAGACGCGGCGCGGGCATTGCCAGAAGCCCAGAAAAGGCGGCGTTCAGCTCGGCAACCTCGCGCCGGACACTGTAGGCAGCGACGTACGCCATCCTGATATAGCGCCCCATGCGCTCTCGGCTTTCCTTGATGTCCTTGCACGCTGCATCCATGCAAAAGGACTTCTCGGTGTCGATGTTGCCAATCAGTAAATCGAGCGCCATTGCAGCAGCGTCGATTCTTTCCGTTCTGTCCTCGAAGGTTTCCATGAGCCGGGAAAGCCCCGTAGGGCTTAACCGGTATGCGCAGGTTGGTTTGCATTTCATTGTCCATGTTCCTCCTTATCTTTGCCCGCGGCGGCTATCAAGGCAGCTGAGAGCCGCCGCACAGCTTACGCAATGACGAAGCGGCGGGAAACCGCCGGACGGGTGAATGCCGTGTAGAGGCTTGCGTAGGCGCTCTTGAACGCTTTCGTGTCGAAGCGGCTGCTTGTGACCTCTTTCCATGTGACCTTGTAGTCAAGCCCGCTGAGCGTGTCGGTATCGCGCCGCAGCATCTCGGCTTTGACCTCATTTTCAAGCGCGCTGATCTGCTCGGCCAGCTCTGCCGCCATGCGGCGCAGCTCCCGAAGCTCTGCAACCTTGCTTCCGATTTCACTTGTAGACATTGTGTCTGCTCCTTTCTGATCTGGCAGGAACTCCGGCGGCGGGTGGCATTAAGCATCTAGCGGCATTGCCCATCTCAATCTCCCTTATCTCTTCCCGCTCTTATAGGTGTTCTTGGTTTCCCTCTCGGTACTTTCGTCCACCATGTGCCGGTGTCTGAGCTGTTTTCGCTTGTTCCTTTGTGGTGTATCTCTTAACTGTCCTTATTATAATATGCTTGCGCAAATATATCAATCCGCATTATATACATAATTGCGCAAATATATTTGTGCAGATTATATATTTACACAACTATACAGATGTGCTATAATAGCATTAAAGGTGGAAAAGGAACACAAAACAATGCAGCCCCACCTCATGGAGGAAACATTATGCCAGCTTCAAAAGCGCAGCAGCGCGCGACAAACAAGTGGATTGCAAAGGCCTACGACCGTATCAACCTGACCGTGCCGAAGGGTCAGAAGGAGCGCTTGCAGGCGCACGCAGAAGCCCACGGCGAGAGCGTGAACGGCTTTATCAACCGCGCCATATCGGAAACGCTGGAGCGGGAAACCCGCTCAGGCGGGCAGCAGGAGGCAGGCGCATGACATACCCCGACAGATACCACCTGACCCCGGAGCAGAGCCGCTTCCTTGCAAAAAAGAAGTGGGACGAAAACGTGTATTGCGGAATGAAAATGGAAAACCGCGCCGTGACCTTCCCGCAGACGAAGACAATCTTGGACGGCGTGAACGTTCCCGGCGTGCAGCTGGACGATATCCAAGCTATTCTCAACATGCGCGACGCTTGGCGCTTCCTGATGGGCTCGATTGACGAAGACGTGACCTTGGAGTATGTCTGCAAGCTCAACGGCTTCATTGCTCGCAACGAGGCTCTGGAGTGGGGCAAGCTGCGCACGGGGAGCGTAGCTATCTCCGGCACGGACTACACGCCGCCTGTGCCTCAGAAAGCAGCGGTGCGGCAGGGG
>ERZ780149.4153-NODE-4153-length-11454-cov-2.882270_pt1 | contig 11454 bp, 9 predicted proteins | sample MGYA00511367_ERZ780149 | MGnify/ENA primary metagenome ERZ780149 (study PRJEB29588, sample SAMEA2153852) | human gut metagenome | biome: human gut; feature: human-associated habitat; material: faeces | place: Denmark | collected 2008/2010 ...
GTGCTGTCAGATTAAAGCTCCAAACAGGGCATGAATCATAAAGCCTTTTTTCATAAGTTCCTATTGGTTGATTAGAACTTTGTTCTCCTTCTCTTAGCCAGTGCCAATCAGCAATATTATGATAAACAAAACTGTCAATCACGATTCCCGGAAGATGGTAACTCCTAAAATAGTTATCACGAATTTCACGCATGTGCTTACATGTGTCGAATAACAAACCATTGCTTGCAACATTTTTTTCCTTCATTGCCTGTTGCTCGCTTTTGGGATTAGTTGTCAACCAGTTGCCACCCATATTTGAATCTGGATAGTCGTATTTCCCATTCCAATTACCCCACCAATCTAATTGACGAAAAGCTGGTAGAACTTCAAATTTAATCCCATCGGAAAAGTTTATCACAACGACTTGCCCATCTCCATGAATATCACTGTTCGGATAGGTTTGTAAAATTGCATTCTTCAATGCTTGTAGTAATCTGGACTGACCATTTCCCCTTAGTGCGTCATATTTATTATATTCGTCTCGTGGCAGTTCGACAAGTATATCAATGTCACTTGTATCAATAGCAGTACCTCTACCATAAGAGCCCACATATAAACTATGAGCAGTTTCGCTGGAGCTACCCCAAAATTCCGAATTAACCGCTCTTGTTATGCGTCTATATCTCTGAGATACTAACGAACGCTGTTCAATGCTAATTATTTCGCCTCTTTTTCTAACTGTATCCATATTAATTTTATTTCGTACACAAAAGTACAAAAATAATCCCGGTTTATCGAATATAATTCGCTATATTTGCACTATAAAATCGTATCAAAGAATGAAACTAAATAGAATAAAGGCTGTATTATCTGAAAAAGGTATCTCTCAGACATGGTTGGCAAAGAAACTCGATAAGAGTTTCAGTATGGTAAATGCTTATGCCTGTAATAGGATTCAACCAAATTTAGAGACCTTGCAACAGATAGCAGAGATATTGCAGGTCGATTTGAAGGATTTGATAACCGACAAAAAGGATAGGTGATATGAAACAGTTTTCGGAAGCTACACGGGTGCAGATGCCTGCAATGGTTCACCTCACCCGAATAGGATATACTTACTTCGGCAAGTTGAGCGAAGATAAGAATGGCACGGTCTATGACGGTGACACGAATATTCTTTTGCAGGTATTTGAACGGCAGTTTAAGAATCTGAATCCCGGACATGAGGGAGAGTTTCTTCAAATTTTGAAAGATATTCGTAAGGAACTGAACGATGATGACCTCGGTCGAGGCTTTTATAACCGTCTCAAAGCTGTTTCGCCCGTAAAGCTGATAGACTTTGATAACATTGGGAATAATACGTTCCATTTCACAGCCGAATTTACCTGTAAGAACGGACAGGACGAATTTCGTCCTGACATTACTTTGTTCGTAAACGGATTGCCACTTTGTTTTGTAGAAGTGAAGAAACCCAACAATCATGGTGGTATGTTGGCGGAGAGCGCACGAATGAATAAAGAACGCTTCCCGAATAAAAAGTTTCGCCGCTTCATCAACATTACGCAGTTGATGATATTCAGCAATAATATGGAATATGATGCGTTGGGCGGTATCGTACCCATACAAGGGGCTTTCTATTGTACTGGGGCACGTTCATACGCACCATTCAATTGCTTCCGTGAAGAAAATTTAAGCGGTCAGAAAATAGCACCGTTCCATCGTGACTATCCGTATAAGGAGATTGACAAGACGGTGGAAAAACAGATATTGTCTGATTATAATTGCCAAGTCATTCATACAAGTCCTGAGTACCAGACAAATCTTGGTTTCAACACCCCTACAAACAGAATCCTAACATCCATGTGTTCACCTGAACGGTTATTGTATATCATTAGATATGGTATTGCCTATGTCCGTATGGAGCGTGAGGTGGATGGAAAGATAGAATCTACCGACCAAAAGCATATCATGCGTTACCAACAATTGTTTGCATCGTTAGCTATTCGCCAAAAACTGGTAGAGGGGGTGAAATCTGGCGTAGTCTGGCATACACAAGGGAGTGGTAAAACTGCCTTGTCATACTATCTGACCTATATTCTCAACGATTTCTATTCCAAACAGAATAAGGTTGCCAAATTCTATTTCATAGTAGACCGCCTTGACCTTTTGGAACAAGCCACACAAGAGTTTGAAGCTCGTGGATTGGTTGTATCTACCGCCAATACAAGAGCCGAACTGATGGAGCAATTCCGCAGTAATCAGGCACAACAAGGTGTAAGCGGACAGGCAGAAATCACGGTTGTGAACATTCAACGCTTTGCCGAGGATAAAGAAAAAGTACGCATCAGTGATTATGCAACCAATCTTCAACGCATCTTCATTCTTGACGAGGCACACCGAGGATATAAACCCGGTGGCTGCTTTCTTGCCAATCTCTTTGATGCCGACGCCGATGCGGTTAAAATCGCACTTACAGGTACCCCGTTGTTAAAAGAGGAACGTGCCAGTTGCAAGGTGTTCGGAAACTATTTGCATACCTATTATTACGATAAATCCATTGCGGATGGCTACACGCTGAAAATCATACGTGAAGATATAGAAACGTCCTATAAAGAGCGTTTGTCTGATGTGTACGATAAACTGGAAACCCTTGTGCAAAAGAAAGACATTCGTAAGTCGGAAATCATAGAGCATCCAAGTTATGTAAACGAGTTAGCCCGTTACATTATGACGGACTTAAAAGAGTTTCGCAAGATACAAGGAGATGAAACTTTAGGCGGTATGGTCATTTGTGAAACCAGCGAACAGGCAAGGCGGCTTTATGATGTATTTCAAGAAGAATGGCAGAAGTATCAGCCGAAGCCCATCAAGATAAAACTTTCCGATGGTTCGTATGTAGTGGGTGAACCGGAAGTGGATTACAAATCAAAATACAGACCGCTGAAAGCCGGAATCATTCTTCACGATACGGATGACAAGGAAACTCGCAAGCAGATAGTCAAAGACTTCAAGAAAAATATGACAGTGGATATTCTCATTGTCTTTAATATGCTTTTGACTGGTTTTGATGCGCCACGCTTGAAACGCCTGTATTTCGGGCGCAAACTGAAAGACCACAATCTGCTTCAAGCCATAACACGTGTAAACCGTCCTTATCCCGGTATGCGTTACGGTTTTGTCATTGACTTTGCCGACATCAAGCGCAATTTTAAGGAAACCAACGAAGCATATTTACAAGAATTAAACCGCTTTAATGACGTGGATGAGACTGGCGAATCCGCTGCCACCGATACCTTTACCCAAGTCATTGAGGACAAGGAAGAGATATTGAATCAGATGAAGAAAGTTCGGCAAACGCTTTTCAATTACACATACGATAATGCGGAAGAATTTTCTTCTGAAATCTCCACTGAAGAGGATAAAGCTGTATTGCTCGACCTCAAACAGGCATTGGAATCAGCCAAGAACATGGCGAACATCGTGCGTACATTTGGTGATGATGAAATGAAAGAGCAATTTGCCAAACTCGAAATCACCAAGTTGCCGCAACTACTCTCTGAGGTGCAAAGACGGATAAGTATCATCAATCAGAAAGAGGCTTTCAATACAAATGAGGAAACGAAAACTCTAATCAATGAGGCAATGATGGATATAGAGTTCACTTTCTCCAAAATAGGACAAGAGGAAATGCGCCTTATATCCGGTGGTGTGGAATTGAAAGAGAAATGGCAACGTACCATTTCTTCATTTACCCAAAACTTCGACCAAGACGATCCGGAGTTTATCTCGTTGCGTGAAGCCTTTATGGAACGCTTCAAGGAACACGGTTTTGTGATTGACACGATAGCCAAGTTCAACGAAGAAACACAGGCTTTGGATGAAATCATCGGTCGTCTGCAAGACTTACAAAAACGCAATAATGTCTTGTTGAAAAAGTACAAGGGCGATGAAAAATTTGCTCGTGTACACAAGCGTATTCGTGAAGTGAATAAGCAGAGGGAAGATAAGGGACAGAAGCCTATGTTCTCTTTCCTTGACGAAGAGATTGCTGCCATTCTCAATATTATAAAAGAGGATGTGGATGCCAAAGTGTATGATCGTAACGACATTCTGAAAAAGGATGCTTATTTCGGACGCACGGTGATGGCTCTTATCAATGGATGTTTGTTCCATTTCCCACAAATAAAGCCCGAAATGGAGGATTACAAATTTATTCAGACACGTATTTCACAACAGTATATCAACCAATATAACGCCACTTACGGCATTGCATAAAGATTATGTCAGATATTAAAGAAAAAACATTAAGGCTCATCGACGGACTTAAAGCCACCTGCCAATCATACGGTATGGGAAACGATGGTAACGAATATAAGATTATCACTCAGGTATTTCTCTATAAGTTCCTGAATGACAAATTCGGTTATGAATTAAAAAATGCGAAAAGTGAGATTGCCAAGAAACTGACCGGGGATGTAAAATGGGAAACAGCATACGAGAATCTTTCTGATGATGAACGTATGCTTATTCAGAGTGCCATCTCTCCAGATGTTCCGATGCTTGAACCTTATCATCTGATAGCCAATCTTTGGAATCAACAGGGAAAAGGGGATTTTGATACCATCTTCGATTCCACTATGACAGATATAGCGGAACAAAATGCGGATATATTTTCCACACAGACCACAGCCAACACGAAGATTCCATTGTTTGAGGCATTGACGCCGTTTGTGACCGATTCGGCACAACGTGCGCCATTCGCCCGTGCTCTGGTGGATAAACTCGTGAACTTCTCCTTTGAAGAAGCGTTTGCACAGAATTACGATTTCTTCTCCAGCATCTTTGAGTATTTGATTAAGGACTATAATACCGCTGGAGGTGGAAAATATGCGGAGTATTACACGCCTCATGCCATAGCAACGATTATGGCTCGTCTGTTAGTGGGGGATAATGCTGATTTGCATAGCATGGAATGTTATGACCCCTCGGCAGGAACAGGTACGCTTCTGATGGCACTTAGTCATCAAATAGGCGAAGAACGCTGTACCATCTTTTCGCAAGATATTTCCCAGCGAAGCAACAAAATGTTGAAACTTAATCTGCTGCTTAACGGACTTGTGTCTTCGCTTGATAATGCTATTCAAGGCGACACGCTTGTAAGCCCATACCACAAGAGCGATGACGGACAGCAGTTGCGTCAGTTTGATTTTGTGGTGAGTAACCCTCCTTTCAAGATGGACTTCTCGGACACTCGCGAAAAGATAGCCGCCATGCCAGCCCGTTTTTGGGCTGGAGTCCCAAATGTACCCGCCAAAAAGAAAGAGTCAATGGCTATATATACCTGTTTCATTCAGCACGTTATTAATTCACTGAAAAAGACAGGCAAGGGTGCAATTGTCATTCCGACAGGTTTTATCACGGCTAAAAGTGGTATTGAGAACAAAATTCTTCATAAAATTGTAGATGACAAAGTGGTGTTCGGTTGTGTTTCCATGCCAAGCAACGTGTTTGCCAATACAGGTACGAATGTCAGTGTGCTGTTCTTTGATAAGTCTGCAACCACTGACAAAGTAATCTTGATTGATGCCAGCAAATTGGGCGAGGAATATAAAGATGCTAACGGATTGAAAAAGGTGCGTCTGAACGATGACGAGATAGAAAAGATTGTCGGCACATTCCAGCGCAAGGAGGCAGTGGAGGATTTTTCCGTAGCTGTTTCCTACGATGAGATAAAGGAAAAAGGATATTCTCTTTCTGCCGGACAATATTTCGACATCAAGATAGATTATGTAGATATAACGGAGGAAGAGTTTAACAACCGTATGGCAAATTATAAACAAACACTCTCCGAGCAATTTAAAGAAAGCCATCGGTTGGAAGAGGAAATTATGAAGCAGTTGGATGCTTTGCAGTTCAACGCAAATGCAGGAAACAATGAGTAACGAAATACAGTTTTTGTTATACAATCTTCCCGATAAAGAGGGAAGAGTACAAGTGGTTATAAAAGACGAAACCATTTGGTGTACGCAAAAGGCTATGGCAGAGCTTTTCGGTATTGATAAATCAGGTATTAGCCGCCACATAGCCAATATATTTAAAGAGGAAGAATTACAGCAAGACACGACGGTTGCAAAAATTGCAACCGTCGTAAATCGAGGCATAAGAGGCGAGGTTGAAGAGTTGGTCGATTTCTATAATCTTGATATGATTATTGCAGTTGGTTACCGTGTTTCTTCCCCAAAAGCTACTAAGTTTCGTCAGTGGGCAACCAAGATTCTCAATGAGTACATAAAAAAAGGGTTTGTGCTTGACGATGAACGCTTAAAGCAGGGAACGGCGGTATTCGGAAAAGATTATTTTCGTGAATTGCTGGAAAGGGTACGCTCTATTCGTGCCAGTGAGCGACGTATCTGGCAACAGATTACCGATATATATGCAGAATGTAGTATAGACTATGATAGGAATTCGCCTACAACTCGCGATTTCTATGCCATGATACAGAATCGTTTTCATTATGCCATTACCGGGCAAACGGCAGCAGAGATTATCTATACAAAGGCAGACCATAACAAAGAACACATGGGGCTGACTACATGGAAGAATGCACCTGATGGACGTATCTTGAAATTGGATGTGTCAATAGCTAAGAACTATTTACAGGAAAAGGAAATTCGCCAATTGGAACGTGCGGTCACTGGTTTCTTTGATTATATAGAAGATCTTATCGAGCGTGAGAATACATTCAACATGTCCCAATTTTCTGAAAGTGTCAATGAGTTCCTCACATTTCGCCGTTATCAAATTTTGCCGGACAAAGGGCGTATTTCAGCATCACAAGCCAAAGTGAAGGCAGAAAGCGAATATGATATTTTTAATAAGACACAGCGGATAGATTCTGACTTTGACAAACAGGTTAGAGGGATGTTGGATAAATAATTATTGTGAACGAAGGTAATATGGATTTGAATGATTGATTACGATAAAATAAATGAATATGTAGCCACTATGATTTCAAAGTCAGGTGGATGTGCACAGTTAACAGGTGTGGCTTTTAATGATTTACTTGGAACTGGAAATCAGGTTATATCGGAAAAGGATTTGCATGATGGCTTTGAGTATATAATTGCTCTTCATAAAAAGGAAATAGAGGAGAACCGTTATGCTACTACTGAACAAAAAGAAGTGGAAAAGAATATTCGAGAGCTTATTTTAAAATCCATTGAAGAACAAATCAAAGTGTATCTTAAAGACCAAAATAGATTATTATGAAACTTACGAGATGTAAATTGGGAAAAGTTCTTGAGTTGCAGAGAGGGTATGATTTGCCCTCTTCTCAAATGGAAAAAGGAGATATCCTTGTTGCTGGTTCTAATGGTGTTATTGGCTATCATAACGAAGCTCGTAGTAATCATCCTTGTATTACGGTAGGGCGAAGTGGCAGTGTGGGAAAAGTTCATTATTATGAACAGGCAACATGGGCGCATAATACTGCTTTGTTTGTGAAAGATTTCAAAGGAAATGACCCTAAGTATTTATATTACTTCCTTAAGAATTTACATTTAGATAAGATGTTTGACAAAGGAAGTAGTGTTGTTCCTTCACTTGATAGGAAAGTTGTTCATTCTTTGAATGTTCCATGTCATAAAGACATAGATTGTCAAAAACGTATTGCTGCAATATTATCAAAAATAGACCGAAAAATAGAACTTAACCGTGCGATAAATCAGAATTTACCGACACTTGACCGTTCATCAGAAGTGGGAGAAGTTCGTCTCGCTGCTTAGTCAAGGAATCTATTTGTTGGTAGTTATTTACAATCGTTTGGTAAATGCTTCCAATCTTTTCATCAAATAGTTTCAGAATATTTCTTGTTGGTATGGGCAATAAGATATTCTTGATTGTATCTTGAGAAATATTATCCCTTGCAGAACCCGTACTGAGTGTAATGAAATGGCTATACAATGATGATATATGGAAGTACACATAGTATAACATATTTTCTATTGTAGGGATAACGCCACAAACGGCTTGATTAGAACAAGCCTCGAATGTAAGCAAGCTAACTTTACCTGCTGTTGCGCCATACATTGCGACCAATATACTGTTGCTTGGATATAACTTTGCACTTGAGTTTTCTAATCCACATTTTGTAATATAATTGGTAGTCTTAGTGATTATAGGACTATTCAGTTCCCCACTGTTTATCCAAGCTATTTCTCCATTATCGTAGTATTCTATATTTGTTGATTTGGGTGTACCTCCTGAATATGTGGTAGCAATATCTTTTATTAAAGATATATCCCATCCTTCGGGAATTTCTCGCTTCAACTTCTCATTCCAAACCATCTTATCTCCACTAGATTTATACGGTTTCCCCTCCTCATTCGGGAAATCAAACTGCACAAACCAGTAATCATAGAGTTGCTTTGCCATCGCTTCTAAATTCTGATTTATCTGCTCATTGAGTCTGATTTTTTGGTCAAGATTCAAGAAAAATGTGCCAATGCTTTCCTCCGAACAAGAAAGTGTTGGCATTTCGTATCTTAGAATTTGCTCTTTATCTCCACGAGGCATTTTACTTCCTTTGGCTCCTTGCATTACATAGTCAAAAAAAGAATCTTGAAGTAGTACGGCATAAAGAAAACTTGGTGAATGTCCCTCTTTAGCTCTAAAAACCAACACATCAGAAGAGGCTCCACCATCTATATCTGCAAACCAAACCTTTTTGAGATATGGTCTGATATTTGCTATTAATACATCGCTACGTTGATAGCGAGTGAGACAACAAGACTGTGGCGGAAGATTGGTTGCAATTTCCCGTCCTTTTTTGTTTTGTAATATGCAGTCTGTAGTAACATATTCGCGTAAGGCAATATCGTTACTACTGATTTTGTCGGTTACATAATCTGCGATTGATGATAACTTAGTCATATACATCCTGTTTTGGATGCAAAGTTACGCATTTTCGGGCAGAATCTTGCGCAATTACTTATCCCAAGTATTTCTTATGAGCCAATTTTACATTATTTTGGTTCACAATCGCATAATGCAGTGTTGTGTCAATACGTACATGTCCAAGTAAGCGTTGCACCTGTTCAATAGGCATACCTTTGTCGATAGCCATTGTCGCAAGGGTACGACGGAACTTGTGAGGATGAACTTTAGGTATAGAAAGTGCTTGTCCCAATTTCCGGATTTTTACTTCTACGCCACTGATAGTAAGGCGTGTGTGAGGAGAATGGAGTGAGACGAATAAAGCAGGATTGTCGTCAGTACGCCCATTGAGGTATTGTTGCAAATGCAGTTTGGTTCGGGCATTGAAGTAAACAACACGTTCCTTATTTCCCTTTCCGAATACCACACACTGTCGTTCGTGAAAGTCTATATCTTCACGGTTCAGTTTTACTAATTCACCTACACGAATGCCTGTAGATGAAAGAAAGTCTATAATAGCAAGGTCTCGTTTGTTAGTGCAACTATCTCGAAGTTGCTCCAATTGTTCGTCAGAAAGTACCTCTTTTACAAGTGAATCAGTTTTAACCTTGTGGATACGTCTGACCGGACTTTTGGCGATGTAGTCTTCATCTTCTAACCATGCAAAGAAACTGGAAAAGATGCGTCGCATATTGTCAATGGTAACTTTACTGGATTGATGTTCTTCTTGATAATCGGATAGATAAGTACGAATGTCGGATGTGGTAATATGACAGATAGCCATTGAAAGTGTAACTAATAGCCGTTCAATGGTATTACGGTAGTACGCCAATGTCTTATCCGAACACCCCTCTATTTTCTTTGCTGATATAAAAGAGTTAAGAAACTGTTCGTTTTCTTGTGTTTGCTGGTACACACACTCCTCTTTTTCGATAATCTCAACGTTATGCAGTTCTGATGTAAGCACAGCTTTAAGCTGCGCCATTTGTCGGCAATCTAAGTCACGCTGCATCTTCGCAACTATCGCCTGAATGATGTTTTCTTTCATAATTCTATAAAAATGATGTATTATAATATAGAATATAAGCAAGAGAGACCTGATAGCCTCTCTTGTGCATTTTTAATTAGTCTTCGTTCCAATGCCTTTCACATTCAGGACAGCAATTGACGCTAGATTCTGCATAGAACTCATGTCCACAACATTCACAAACGATTCTAAGGAATCTCTTTCGAATAATTCTATACCTCATAATGTAATTATTAAAGGTCATGTGGGAATATGCCCATGTATATATGAATAGTAATTTAGCAGCACAACGGGTTAAAAAGAGTCGATAAATCAGAATTTACCGATGCCTGACCGTTCATCAAGAGTGGAAGAAGTTCGTCTCGCTGCTTAATCAAAGCGTTGATTTCTTCAATACATAGTTTGCGTTTCTCCCATAATGGAGATATGATACTTTCATATTTCTCAATCAAAATTGAATTAGGTAATACCATATTATACTCACAGAGGTTTTCTTGACTGATTTTTTTCTGAATAGAACCAGTTTCTATCTGCTTTGCAGGAATGCTCCTAAGCATTTGATAGGTAAACATTAAATATTGTTCGTTTTTGGGAAGAATTATATGTGCGTGATTGTTCACCCAATTCTTACCCCATATATATTGTACGATAGGGAATCCTTTTGAATCAGAAGTTGAACCATCTTCTGCCAACAGAATATAATCTCCATCAAAGATATATTCATTTACATAGTCCATAATACCTGTTGCACCATAGTACGGATAGTTGCCTTTTCTTTCCTCTCTATCTTTACTTGATAAAGGAATGCGTTTTGAATCAAAAAGATTGATAAAATCTTTTAGCTTGCAATTGTCCCATTCATTTGGTATCTTACGTTTCAACTTTTCATTCCAAACCATTTCACCACCGCTCGACTTGTATGGTTTGCCCTCCTCATTCGGAAAGTCAAATTGCACAAACCAGTAATCGTAAAGCTGTTTTGCCATCGCCTCTAAATTCTGATTTATTGGCATGCATCTTATCCTATATCTTGATTTCGGTATACAGAAACTTAGGCATAATTTCATTTGCCGGCAATTTGCCGATAAACACAAAAACCACAATAAGTAGACTATAACAGGGGCGGAACACCGTCCCTGTTAGTTGTATGTTACATAATATACAACCAGCCCTAATCCCAACGTATAAACGAGTAAGAATATCACCAAGCCTCTCATCCAAAAATCCGAGAACCAAACGCCTTCATTCCGTCTGAGGATTTTACGCATGTTGGATTCATGTTCAGTAATAAGTTTCGATTGTTCGGCACGGTGATTTGCCAATACCGAAATCCAACTTTCTACAGAATGGTCTATCAGTTGCTTAAGCTTTGCAAGTTGGTCAGGGGTAATTGTTGTTTTGAATTTCGTGTCTCGTTCAGCTTTCACAATGGCATTGCAGATGCCATTGACAATATTATCGCAACTGCCAACTGCCGCTTTGAGCGCACCCTCAATGTGACATTCGGCAGC
>ERZ780149.4155-NODE-4155-length-11452-cov-3.151531_pt1 | contig 11452 bp, 8 predicted proteins | sample MGYA00511367_ERZ780149 | MGnify/ENA primary metagenome ERZ780149 (study PRJEB29588, sample SAMEA2153852) | human gut metagenome | biome: human gut; feature: human-associated habitat; material: faeces | place: Denmark | collected 2008/2010 ...
CGCGTGCTGTATGCCGGCGCGCCGGATGCGGAAACCGGTCGTGTTGCCGACTGGGCGCATATCCGCCTGCTGCGCGGTTCGGATACGCTGACGCTGGGTGTGGCGCAGGACGGCAGCATCTGTTTCTGCGGGAAGCATTCGGCATTGGACGCAGCCCGGCGCCGTGCCGATTCCGACCGGTTGCCTTCGGACGCGGGTGCGTTGTTTGCCGGATGGGATGCCCTGCAGGATGTCGTGATCTCGGAGCATATCATCGCAGGACTGCGTGCGGACGGCACCGTGGTTGCCATGAGCGAGGACGGCAGTGTGGAGCCGGCTGTTGCCGACTGGCGCGACATACGGGCGATAGCTGCCGGATGCACGCATCTCGTCGGGCTGGAGTTTGGCGGTCGCGTTGTTGCCGCCGGAGAGGATGCCCGCGGACAGTGCGGTGTCTCGGGCTGGCGGCAGATTGTGGCTGTTTCCTGCGGCGACGCCTGTACGGTGGGGCTGTGCGCAGACGGGACAGCCGTTGCCGCTGGGCAGGTTTATGTAGGATCTGTCAGTCCTGACAATCCGGACGGATGGGTAGGGTGCGCGATTGGCGGGTGGAGTCATCTGCTTGCCGTCTGCTGTGGGCATAATCATATTGCCGCCATGACGGACAGCGGGCAGATTCTGACCTGCGGGCAGGATGCTGACGGACAGTGTCGCGGCGCGGTGTCCTTTGCCGCATTCCGTGACCTGCGTCAGTATGACGGCTATACTATATTTGATAACGTGGCAGGGGAGGAAAGCAGAAATTCCGTGTCCAAGCCGCCCGAACGCCGCCGCACCGATACGCGGACGGCATTCTCGGAAGCATACGGCTGGTTCAGCTACGCGTCGTTTTTGCGGGACGAAGCCGAGCGACTTGCATCCTGTCTTCAGACGGACGCGACCGCGCTGACCCTGCTCACGCCGGAGGGAACATTCCGTTGGCTGTATGATGCGCGTCGGCTCGTGCGGGAGGAAAACGGCGTGATCCGCCGGGCGGAATCCGGTGAGAATGACCTTGTTTTGCTGAGCCTGTCTGCCAATGGCAGACTGACCGCGACCGGCGACAATCAGGAGGGGCAATGTGACACGGAGGACTGGGCACAGATCGTGGCGGCTTCCACGTCGGGTGTCCACACGGTCGGACTGCGTGCAGACGGTCACGTGCTGGCAACCGGGCGGAACGCATCGGGAGAATGTGATGTCGGCGGCTGGCGGCGGGTTCTGCAGGTGGTTGCACTGCCGGACGTAACACTGGGATTGTGCGCCGACGGACGCATCCTGCACACCGGTAAACGGGGCAGGATACTGGACGCCCTGCGCGGCGTCCGTGCCATGACGGGGGCGAAAAACCGTGTCGTTTTCGTGTTGTCGGACTGCAGTCTGCGGGTACACCTCAGAGGAAGCGAATTTTCTCCGGAGGCAGTCGAAGGTGTTCGTCTGTTCCGCGCCGGGGTCGGGCACAGTCTGTTGACCCGGTGGAATCCGAGAATGGATCAGGCGGCGGGCGCCCGTCAGGTGCGCCGTCTGCTTGGATGCGGCATCGCGCATGCCGCGCGCGTTCTGCCGCGCGGACGGGTCAGCGCTGTCGGAGCAAACGATTTCGAGCAGTGCGGCGTTACCCACCTTCGGAACGTGACGGCTGTTTCCTGCGGACTGAATCATACCGCCGCAGTGACAAACGGTGCGGTCTATGCCGTCGGCTTGAACCGCGACGGGCAATGCTCCTGTGCCGCCCTCAACGCGGCGCTCATGAGCGTGCCGGATGGGCAGCCACGGACGGGCGCGGCGTGCTATCTTGCAGTCGCCTGCGGGTACTCACATACGGTCGCCCTGCGGGGAGACGGGCGCGTGTTTGCAATCGGTGCATCGCCGGACGGTCGGTGCGACACTGCGGCGTGGCATGACGTGGTGGATATTGCCTGCGGTGTACGCCATACGGCGGCAGTGCTGTCGGACGGTCATTGCGTGGCGACCGGTGACAACAGCCGGGGACAGTGTGCCGTCGGGGACTGGGAGAACGTGGTCATGATCGCCTGCGGTGAGTTCCACACGGCGGGAGTGACCGCCGACGGACGGGTTCTGGTTGCCGGCAATGCCGGGGGCGAAGCGTGCCGCGTGGAGGATCTGCGCGATCTCATCTCGGTTGCCGGCCTGCCGGAGGCAACGGTCTGCGTCCACGCCGACGGTCATATGACCGTGCGGGGCGGGGACGGAATGCTGGCTGAAGCGGTGGCGCCCATCCGGGACGCGGTCGCGGTGGACGGCAAGGAGTACCGTCTTGCGGTGCTGACGGTGGATCGGCGCGTGCTGTTCCTGCCGGGGACGGAGGAAAAAAACATATGTCCGGCCGTCATGGCGCGGTATAAGCAAAAGGGGTGTCGGAAACTCGAAATGAGTTTCCGACACCCCCGATCTGTCCGGGAACGCGTATCAGTATTTCTTTTTGCGCAGGATCGGTACGACCAGCAACGGCATGCACAGCCCGGCAAGAATGACGGCGGGCAAAAGTCCCACAACCGATGCGCAACCGTCCACCGGCTTGTCTGTTCCGGTATCATCGGATGCCGTAGATGTTGCAATGGGAAGCACCATGGTGCCGGATTCGGTCGGTGCATCGGACTCGGTGACGGCGGTATAGATTGCTTCAATCGTTGTGTCTGCCAGAGGAATGGTCAGCTCGGGCCATGTGCCGACAAAGCCTGCCTTGGCGGGCACCTCCGGTGCCGTTATGCTCATGTCCTCCGCAGTGAAGGAAACAGTCGCTACGGTCTTTCCGTCCGCAACAAAGGTAACGGTGTAGCGGATGGGCGTGTAGACCGGCTCGACCGTCACATCACTTCTGTCCAACGTATAGGAGTCCCACGCGGCAGTGTAGCCTGCCTTTTCGGGAACGGCGGGAATATCCCCGTAGATAACGCCTTTTTCAAAGGGGAGCTGCCCGACCGTTTTCCCGTCTGCCTTGAAGGTGACCGAGGGGAGCGTGTCCAGCAGCTGGAGCGAGGCACTGGAAACCCACCCCTGCTTGTCGTCTGCCACAACGTGCGCCTTGTTTCCGTCGGTGCCAAGCAGAACAACGGTGGATCCAAGCTGGAGACGAGCCAGCCGATCATTCTTGTCGGCGGCAGAGCTCAAAGCCACGCGATCCTTGGTCAGGATGTACCGTCCCATGGGCATTCCGTCACGGCAGGAAAAATCAATGGTCGCTTCGGCGTTTTCCCCGGCGTGCTTTTCGTAATCCGGCGTGCCGAACCCGATCACGCAGGGATCATCCAGCGCGTAAGACCGGATGCCGACTTCGTCCTTGGTGTTGCCTTCCACCGTGAAAATGGTTGTGTCGGTTACATACAGAACATACCCGATATGTCCGCTGCCGGTATTCACGCCCTTCCAGTTAAAGAAGATCATGTCGGCAGGCTGGGGGGTGTAGTCACCGCCATAGGCGTAGGAATCCTGGAACATCTTGTTTTGCTTGAGCCACTCGACCCACTTCCAGCAGCCTATCTCGCCGTAGGCGTAGTCGATGCGTGCCTGATTCAGGCACCAGTTGACAAAGCAGGCACACCACTCGTAGTGATTGTCATTGTAGTTGGGAACGATCAGGCGCGCATATTCTATGTAGTTGCTGCTACCGGACTTATTCATACCGTCAAAGTCCTTGGCACTGTCGCCTTCATGGTAGCCGAGCTGGGAGAGCGCGATGCGCAGGACATTGTTGCGGGGATTTGCCGTTAGAGCAAGCGCCGAGAAGTTCCGATACCAGACCGAAGTCATGTACTGCTCGGAAAAGGTGTACGCCGGGTCATTGTTGACCCAATTCCGGATGCGGATATTGTTGCCGTACGGCTCCAGAGCCGAGACAGGAACAAGAGCCGCCACCGAAAGCAGCAGAACCGCCAGGGCAAGCGCAACGCATTTTACAAGACGGTGTTGAGGACTGTGCATGATTATGTAACCGTTCCTTTCGTATATTCAGCTATACAGCTTCCATTTTTCTTCTGTACAGGTAGCATTATACCACAAAGCCGGGATAAAGTAAAGGGGGGCACGGGATATTTGTCGAAAAACGGAACAGGAAAAATACGGATAATGTCTATTGCCTCTTGCCGCAGAGGCATATCGGGAAATGCTCCTATTCGATGAAACCGCCGCCTATGACCGTGTCGCCGTCGTAGAAGACAGCAGACTGTCCCGGTGCGGGGGCGCGCTGTGGTTGGTCGAAGGTGAGGAGCGCCGTTCTGTCCCCGGTCTGCCGGAGTGTAGCCGGTGCCGCCGGGTGGCGGTAGCGGAGCTTGGCACGGCACCGGACAGGTGCGTCCAGACGGTCAGCGGCAATCAGGTTCAGCCCGGTCAGCGGTACGGTCGCCGTGTACAGCCGGTCGTCCGTGGTCAGTACAACGCGGCGGCTGACCGGATCCTTGGAGGCAACAAACATGGGAGCGCCCAGCGCGATGCCCAGTCCCTTGCGCTGTCCCACGGTATAGTGCAGAATGCCCCGGTGCTGTCCCAGTACGTGACCGGATTCATCCACATAATCGCCGGGCAGATCGGGCAGACCGAGCACACCTGTCAGAAATGCCGCGTAATCTCCGTTCGGGATAAAGCAGATGTCCTGACTGTCGCTCTTGTGCGCCGTGACAAGCCCCTGGCTTGCGGCAATTTCCCGCACCTCCCGCTTGGTCAGACCGCCAAGCGGAAAGAGTGTGCGCGACAGCTGTTCCTGATTCAGGCGCCATAGCACGTAGGACTGATCCTTGCCTGCGTCGGTGGCGCATTTCAGCAGATACCGCCCGCCTGCGTCGTGCTCCACGCGGGCGTAGTGCCCGGTGGCGACGGCATCTGCACCGTCTGCCCGTGCGGCGTTTGTGAGTGCGCCGAATTTAAGTACCTTGTTGCACAGCACGCAGGGGTTGGGCGTCCTGCCCGATGCGTACTCCTCCGCAAAATTCCGGATGACGGTGTCCCGGAACAGCTGACCGAAGTCATAGACCCGGTACGGGATGCCCAGTCGGTCACACACGGCACGGGCATCGTTTATGTCGCGGTCGGAGCCGCAGGGCTGGGGCTCTGCCTGCCCGGTGACGTTTTGCTCCGGACGGTACAGTCGCATGGTTGCGCCAAAGACATTGAATCCTGCACTTTGCAGCAGGTATGCCGTGACAGAGCTGTCTACTCCGCCGCTCATTGCCGCGCAGACGGTTCCGATTCCGTTCATAGCTGACCCTCCCCCCAAACGTGATCGTGCAGTGCGCCGACCTCCTGCAAGCCCTCAAATCCGTGCTGGCGCAACACTTCATATACGGCGATTGCCACCGAATTGGACAGGTTGAGCGAGCGGAGCCGGTTCAGCATCGGGATGCGGACGCAGGATTCGGGGCGCGAGAGCAGAAACTCCTCCGGCAATCCGCGCGTTTCTTTGCCGAACAGCAGGAAGACCTCATCGGGGTAGGTCACGTCGGTATACCCGTGCTGTGCCTTGGTTGTAAAGCAGTAAAGCGGCGCACCGGGATGCCCGGCGAGAAAATCTTCCAGTCCGTCATAGAAATGCACGTCCAGCTTGTCCCAGTAATCCAGTCCGGCGCGCCGCATTTTCCGGTCGTCGACCGAAAAGCCCAGCGGACGGATCAGATGCAGCGAGGCGCCCGTGGCGGCACAGGTGCGGGCGATATTGCCGGTGTTCTGCGGAATCTCCGGCTCATGTAGAACGATATGTATGCGGGGCATAGTGTATTCCTTTCCGTGGCAAATCTCCGCTCCATTATAGTACGTTTCTCCTCCAAATGCAAGTATTATCTGAAAATTTACAAATATGTCCGGGTTCCTTTGCATTTTAGTAGTATAATAAGAGGAACCTCAGAGACGGGTTACCTGCGAGGGCAGGACGTCGGCGGCAGCGCCGCGGCAGAAAGACAGAAAGGATTTCTTACCAAAATGAGTATCGTCAGTAAGATATTCGGTACCTACAGTGACCATCAGCTGCGAAAGCTGGAAAAAATTGCAGACAGGATCGAGGCTCTCGCTCCAACCTACAAGGATATGGGGGACGAGGAGCTGCGCGGCATGACGCAGGTGTTCCGGAACAGGCTGGCGGCGGGAGAAACGCTGGATGATATCCTCCCGGATGCCTTTGCCGCTGTCCGGGAGGCAGATGACCGCGTGCTGGGCAAGCGCCCCTTCCATGTGCAGCTGCTCGGCGGAATCATCCTGCATCAGGGACGCATCGCCGAGATGAAGACCGGTGAGGGCAAGACGCTGGTTGCCACCATGCCTGCCTACCTCAACGCACTGACCGGTAACGGCGTGCATATCGTCACGGTCAATGATTATCTGGCAGCGCGCGACGCCGAGGAAATGGGCAAGGTCTACGGCTTCATGGGACTGACCACCGGGCTGGTCGTTCATGGGCAGACGCAGGCTGAAAAGCACGCCGCTTACAACGCGGATATCACGTACGGCACCAATAATGAGTACGGCTTCGATTACCTGCGTGACAACATGGTGGTGTACAAGGAGCGCGTGGTACAGCGCGGGCACGCTTTTGCCATCGTGGATGAGGTGGACTCCATTCTGATCGACGAGGCACGAACGCCGCTGATTATTTCCGGAGAGGGCGAGAAGCCCACGGATCTCTATGAGCGGGCGGATCAGTTTGTCCGCACCCTGCGCAAGTACGTCGTGACCGAGCTGGATGCCAAGGAGGAGCACGATGACATCGACGCGGACTACATTGTGGACGAGAAGGCGAATACTGCCGTTCTGACGCCGCACGGCGTGGTCAAGGCAGAAAAATTCTTCAGCCTGCCCGCCGGAACCTATACCAATGCCGAGAACGCAACTCTGGCGCATCATATCAATCAGGCAATCAAGGCGCATGGCTGCATGAAGCTGGACGTGGATTACGTGGTCAACGAGAACGGCGTCATGATCGTGGATGCCTTTACCGGACGTCTTATGCCCGGTCGCCGTTTCTCCGACGGGCTGCACCAGGCGATTGAGGCGAAGGAAGGCGTCAGCATTCAGAAGGAAAACAAGACGCTCGCCACCATCACCTTCCAGAACTACTTCCGTATGTACGGCAAGCTGTCCGGTATGACCGGTACCGCACTGACCGAGGAGGAGGAGTTCCGCGAAATCTATCAGCTGGATGTGGTAGTCGTACCGACCAATATGCCTATGATCCGCAAGGATCATGATGATGCGGTCTACAAAACGACAGCCGGCAAATACCGCGCCGTTGTGAATCAGGTGCGGGCGTGCCACGAGAAGGGACAGCCGGTGCTGGTCGGCACTGTCTCCATTGACAAGTCCGAGGTGCTGTCCGCCCTGCTCAAAAAGGAGGGTATCCGGCACACCGTCCTGAACGCCAAATACCACGCCCGTGAGGCGGAGATCGTGGCGCAGGCAGGCAAGTTCGGCGCCGTGACCATTTCAACCAATATGGCGGGACGCGGAACCGATATCATGCTGGGCGGAAACCCGGAGTACATGGCAAAGGCAGACCTGCGCGCCGCCGGTGTGGATGAAGGTCTGATCGCGATGGCAACCGGCAGTGCCGACACGGAAGACGAGGCGGTTCTGGGCGTGCGCAGGCAGTATCAGGAGCTGTACGCCAAGCACCGGGAGGAGATTGCCCCGGAGGCGGACGCAGTGCGTGCCGCCGGCGGTCTGTTCATCTTGGGTACCGAACGTCATGAGAGCCGCCGGATTGACAACCAGCTGCGCGGCCGTTCCGGACGGCAGGGTGACCCCGGCGAGTCCAAGTTCTTCATCTCGCTGGAGGACGACCTGATGCGCCTGTTCGGAAACAATGAGCGCATCATTGCCATGATAGACAGACTGGGCGTGGATGAGGATACACCGATTCAGGCGCGTATTCTGTCCAATACCATCGAGTCGGCGCAGAAACGCATTGAGGATCAGAACTTCAAGCGCCGGAAGTATGTGCTGGCGTATGACGATGTCATGAACCAGCAGCGTAACCTGATCTACAAACAGCGTCAGCAGGTTCTGGATGATGAGGATCTCACCGAAACCCTGCGCCACATGATTCATGAGACCATTGAGGCGACGGTGCTGGCGCACACGGCGGATGACCACGCGGAGAACTGGGAGCTGGACGGACTGCGGGCGTCCCTGCTGGGCTATGTCTGCCGGGATGAGGATCTTCGCTACTCGCCGGAGCAGCTGAAGTCGCTGAAGCGCGAGGATCTGCTGTCGTCCCTGCTTGCGCAGGCAGACCAGCGCCTTGCCGCGCAGGAGCAGCTTTTCACGCCGGATACCTTCCGCGAGGTGGAGCGCGTTATCCTGCTCCAGAACGTGGACAGAGCGTGGATGGATCATCTGGATGCCATGGACGAGCTGAAAAACGACATCGGATTGCAGGCGTATGCCAACCGTGATCCGGTCAACGAGTACAGATTGGTCGGCGCGGATATGTTTGATGCCATGGTCGCGGAAATACGCGACAAAACCGTGCGTATGCTGCTGACCGTTGCACCCAAGCCGCGCGAGGAAATCAAACGTGTGCAGGTTGCCAAGCCTTTGATCGAAGGATTTGAGGGCGGTTCCAAGCCCTCTGCCAAAAAGGTTGTGCTGGCGCCCCGCCGTGCCGCGCCCAAGGTGGGACGTAACGATCCCTGCCCCTGCGGGTCGGGGAAAAAGTATAAGAACTGCTGCGGTTCCAACGTGAACCGCACGGTGTGACGCGCAGAACGGCGCAATACCGCACGGCAAGGGGGAAACGCTGAATCATGGGCTTCGGATTGTTGCTGGCGGGGTACTTTACCCTGACCTTCCTGTCGTTTGCGGTGGGGGATTACGCTTTCGCTTTCTATGCAGTCGGCGGCGCTGTGAGCTTTATAGCCGCCGGAAAGCTGTACGAGTACAAGCACCGTTTCGGTATAACCGTGGCAACCTCGCTCGGGTGGATCGCATTGGGCGTGTACGGTGCTGTCGCGTTTCTCGGCGAGGTGTTCCTGTGGGAGCTGCCTTTGCCGGGGATGGACGCGACCGTTCCGAACCTCGTTCTGTTCCTCCTTCAGCTGGTGCATACGGCGGGACTGCTGTCCGCGACGGACTGCCTTGCGCGCCAGGTTGGCGCGGAGAAAGTGAAGAGTGCCATCCCGTGGGACGCCGGGATACTGGGGACGTGGGCGGTCGGACAGGTCATTCTGCTCCTGTTTCCGGCGGTCGCCGCCTTTGAGGATCAGACCGTGACCAAAATCGTCCTGCTGATCCAGCTTATCGGCTATCTCATGGTCTGTCTGACGTTGCTGCGTGCCTACCGCCTGATCTGTCCGGCAGGTGAGGAGGAAAACGCGCCGCGCAAGCGCTCCCGCTTTGCGCTGATCAACCGCATCAACGACAAGTTGGAGGAGCGTTCCAAGCGGGCATTGGAGGAAAGCATGGAGTACCGCCGTCAGCGGGAGGAATCCCGCCGCACGCGCCGGAACGGAAAAAGAAAAAAGTAGAGGTTCCCCGAAAGCCGGTAGCCGGCTTCGGGGACCGGGAGCGGAGGTGTGCGTATGAAAAAGAGCAGACGCGATGGCGCGTTGGGACTCGGCTGTATCGTGGCGGGTGCGGTGTTCCTGTTTGATCCGTTTGTCGGCGTTTTTGACCTGTTGCCGGATATCATCGGGTACCTGCTGATCCTCCGCGGTTTGCGCAGGCTTGCGCTCTTGGAGGGACACTTTGACGAGGCTATCCGCCTGTTCCGGCGGCTTGTCCTGTTGGCAGCCATCCGGATTCTGGCGATCCCGTTCATCTTCGGGCTGACGTCGTCGTCCGAACAGCCGGTGGAACAGCTTTTGGTGGTATTTACCCTTGCCATCCTGGATTGTATTGTGCTGTTTCCGGCATGGCGCGAAATCGCGCTGGGATTGACACAGCTTGCTTTTCTGCACGACGGGCAGGCAGTTCTCAAATCAGACGCGTTCGGAAACAGCAGTACCGATCGGCTTTTGCGGCGCACGCTGGTGTTCATGACACTCCGCGAGGTGATGGCTGTCCTGCCCGAACTGACGGTGTTGTTCAGCAATCAGAGCGGCGAGGACAAGTGGCTCCGGTGGTCCTTCCTGTACGGGTATGTGGGACTGCTGAGGTTGTTTTCGGTTGCGATCATGCTGGTGTTCGGCATCGTGTGGCTGGTGCGCGTAATCCGCTATGCCAAAGCGGTGCGGCGTGATGAGCCATTCCTTGCCTCCCTGCGGCTGTCCCTGGACGGCTATATGGAGGCGCATCCCGATCTCGTGCGCTGCCGTGCCGTGCGCCGGGGGCTGTTTCTTTTGGGTGCCTCCGCAGTCCTGACAATTGACTTCTTTGTGGACGGAATCAATGTTCTGCCCGATGCGGTTGCCGGGATATGTGTGCTGTGTGCCGCAGTTTCCATGCTGAAGTGCGTGCGGATGCGGTATGAGCCGGTTATGGGCGTGGCGACTGCGTTTCTGCTGATCGGAACGGTGGCGACCGTCCGGCAATCCGCTATCCTGCACGGGTTTGTGTCCGGGGGCGTCATGGACAGCGATTCCTACTCCCCGACGCGGTACGCCGTCCTGCTGGAAAACGCAAACCGGATGCTCAAGGACGCCGATGCGCGGACGGATTTTTACGTAGCGTGTGCGATCCTTCTGCTGGCACAGCTTTGCTTCATCCTGCTGTTGCTGGTGGTGCGGCGTATGCTTTCCGGCGTGATTGATCGCTATACAGGCTCCCCGATCGGGCGGGAGAGCGATCCGCGCCTTGCGGGTGCCGATGAGGAGATACGCGGTCGCCTGAAGCGCGGCGTCCTGATTGCAACCGTCATCGGTTGCGTGGTGGCTGTGTTCCCGGTGGTATATATGTTCACGCTCCCGCGTGCGTTGGGCACGGTGATGGAAGCATTCGGACCGCTGAATACCGTGCTGGATATCGTGTTTGCCGTAGCCTATATCAAGGCACTGGGTGATATCCGACGGCAGATGGATACACGATACCTGCTTGCGTGAGCGCGATACCGGATTTTTGTGACTGTTCCGCATAAGCGGCTGGAATGTGGGGGAATACTTTTCCTGAGGCAGGGCGGCGTCCCGCTTGCCGTGCCGAATAAGAAAGGATGGTGTCTACTCCATGCAGAACCAGAACCGCAATCAGAACAGAAACCAGAATCAGAATAAGAGTCAGAATAATCAGAACCAGAACAATCAGAATCAGTCCGAGCAGAATCAAAACCAGAATCAGAATCAGAACCGCAACCGGCAACAGTCGGAGGACGAGGCAGACTGACCTTCGCATAGACCGTCGGCGCGGCCGTACTTTGAGTCTCCGGGGGCTGCCGCACGTGCGACAGCCCCCGCCGGGCTTGCTTTGCAACGGGGCGGTTCCGGAAGCCGAAAATGAAAGGATCATACATATGACGGATAGCATGACCATGACAGAGCTTGCCGCACCGGCGGCAGCGGTG
>ERZ780149.4161-NODE-4161-length-11443-cov-5.255532_pt1 | contig 11443 bp, 9 predicted proteins | sample MGYA00511367_ERZ780149 | MGnify/ENA primary metagenome ERZ780149 (study PRJEB29588, sample SAMEA2153852) | human gut metagenome | biome: human gut; feature: human-associated habitat; material: faeces | place: Denmark | collected 2008/2010 ...
AATGGGCACCTGCTGTGTTTCCGGCTGCGGCGATATAAAGATGGACGAGGAGAACAAGAAGTTCACACTCGCAGGCAAGGTGTTTAAGGAGGGCGACGGTCTGTCGCTCGACGGTTCTACCGGTACTATCTATGATACCATCATTGCAACCGTTCCTGCCGATCCTAACTCAGGATACTTCGGAAGAATCATGCAGCTTGCCGATAAGTACAAGAAGCTTGGTGTCCGCACCAATGCGGATACTCCGGCAGACGCAAAGCGCGCCGCTGAGCTTGGCGCTCAGGGAATCGGTCTCTGCCGTACAGAGCACATGTTCTTCGGCGAGGGCAGAATTGACGCGTTCCGCGAGATGATCTGCTCTGAAACTGTTGAAGAAAGAAAGGCTGCGCTTGACAAGATTGAGCCCATGCAGCAGTCAGACTTTGAGGGACTGTTCGAGGCTCTTGGCGGTTATCCTGTAACCATCCGCTTCCTCGATCCGCCGCTTCATGAGTTTGTACCGACCAACGAAGCAGATATAGAGACCCTTGCAAAGGCACAGGGCAAGACCGTTGCTCAGATCAAGCAGATCTGCTCTGATCTCCACGAGTTCAACCCGATGATGGGTCACCGTGGCTGCCGTCTCTGCGTGACTTACCCGGAGATCGCCGAGATGCAGACCGCAGCAGTTATCAAGGCTGCTATCAATGTTAAGAAGAATCATCCTGATTGGAATATCGAGCCTGAGATCATGATTCCGCTGGTAGGCGAGATCAAGGAGCTTAAGTTCGTTAAGGACGTAGTTGTCAAGACCGCTGACGAGATCATAAAGGCAAGCGGTACCGAGCTCAAGTATGAGGTCGGCACCATGATCGAGATCCCGAGAGCTGCTCTCACCGCTGACGATATAGCTAAAGAGGCTGAGTTCTTCTGCTTCGGAACCAACGATCTTACCCAGATGACCTTCGGCTTCAGCCGTGACGACGCAGGCAAGTTCCTCCCGTCTTACTATCAGAATAAGATTTACGAATCTGATCCGTTTGCACGTCTCGACACGATCGGTGTCGGCAAGCTGATGGATATGGCTGTAAAGCTTGGCAGAGCCACCCGTCCGACACTCCATTGCGGAATATGCGGCGAGCACGGCGGCGATCCTTCGTCGATCGAGTTCTGCCATCAGATAGGACTTGACTATGTGTCCTGCTCACCGTTCCGTGTGCCGATCGCTCGCCTCGCAGCAGCACAGGCTGCTATCAAGGGACAGGGGAAATAATCCCGTTAATGTTCTTGTATAACCCTTTTTAATCTCAACCCGCCAAAAAAGGACAAACTTTTTTAGCGTGAGAGAAAAAAGAAAAAACAAGATAATAACGTGAAAAACGACCTTGTATACCTTCGGGTATGCAGGGTCTTTTTTTATGCACTGACAGGACTCATTGCACTAGCAGCACGTCAAAACACTGACCGACAAAACTATGGGTGCACTGGCAACTCTAAATGCACTGGAAATCCATAAGAAATCCTTTTCTTTCCTTCTTTATCCTTCTTTTCCTGTGTTGCCATTTACCTTTGCTAATGCACTGGCAAACCTTAATAAAACCGCATAAAATGAGGTTTTTGCGCTGAGAAAGCTACGCTAATTTCAGCGTAATTCCATTTCTTTCACTGTTTATCTTTGTTAACCCTTTCTTTCCTTTTAATTCCCTTGAAAGTCGAAATAACCCGAAATAAAGAGAGAAAAAAGGAGCCTCTTAATTTCCAAATTGCACTCCGCAAATCTCATTAGGCTTGACCCGATGATGAGAGATACGGAGATGAAATTGGAGATGAGAGGCAAGAAAAAGGGCAGGTCAAAACGAGGGAAAAAAGAGAAAAACGAGGATAAAAAATTTGTCCCTTTGACGCTAAAAAGGTTTGTCCTGTAACATCTTTATAAAACAAATCTATCCGTCCGAGGAAACTCGGGCGGATAAATTTTGTTTGTTATTGAAATACAACTTTATTTATGATATAATTACAAAAAACAGACGGAGGAAAAATTTATGAGGAAAATTATTATTGTATTTTGTTTGGCTCTTTCGTTTTTAATGCTTTCTGCTTGTGGTGAACAGACGGTTGATGACTATAGCAAGAACGACAATTCGTCAATAGCAACTTCTGACTCCTCAGACAGCGAAACTCTTTCCAAGTGGCAAATGGCTGGCAAGGGTGTAGGAAAAATCTTACCCGAACCCGAGTTGGAATACTCACTTCCACAAAGCGGTAGTTTTATTGCTGCAGAAGTTAAAAATGTAACATATGATTTTTTTGAAGATTATGTCAACCAATGCATTAGAGCTGGATTTGAGGGGAGCATAGGAACTGCCGAATCTCCAGATTACTATTTCAACGGTGAAACTACTAATGGAGAACGCGTACAAGTGATGTTTTATGAAGCAGAAAACAAAGTTTCTATTTCGGCGTTCCCTGCAAAATAACAAGAGTTTTGACTAATTTCCCCCTTTTGCCGATAGCACCACAGGCTGCTATCAAGGACGGCAGGAACTAATCGAGTATACCAAATTTGCTGAGTTTACACTCACAAAAGAGGATGCCGTGAGATACCTGTATGCCGATTCCACAAAGCACCGTGTGCACCGCTGGAAAGACATTAAGGTAAGCTTGTATATTTAAAACAAAATCCCTCTGCTGAAAAATCGGCAGAGGGATTTTTGCATAATCGCACATTTTTGAATTGCCTTCTTTTGCGGTATAATAAATGTAAACGAAGATACGGATACAAAGGAAGCCGCAAAAATACTGACCGACAAGCTTATTGAGTATGTCTGCAAAGACAAAAAGAGCTTTGAAAAGCTGTTCTGCAACACCAAAAGTTCGGTTATCGACCAATACTATAATACATCGTACGACACATTTAAGGAATACGGGAAAAGCCTTATAGCAGTAGCGGCTGAGGACAGCAGCTCTCTATGGTTCACGGCGCTGTATTATCAGATACCTGAAAACTACCCGGCGGAAAAAGAAAAGTCGGAGTAAGAGCCTTAAAGTAAAGAAACAGCACAGCCACAAAACCGGGCTGTGCTGTTTCTTTGTTTGCCTTATCAGTACACGACTGCGTCGTCAGCGGTAAATCCGCCAAGTGAGTTTTCTTTTACCTGAATACATACGAAGGTTAAATCGCTGTCCCCGGCTGCAGAAAACTGACGCTTTGCGGCAGGAGCTATTTTAAGCCAGTCGCCGGCAGAGAGAGCTATTTCTTCGCCGTCAATATTTACCTTGCCTTTGCCGGAAATTATACCGTATATTTCCTCGTTGTTTTTGTGGGAGTGGACAAACGGAACGCCGGCGCCCTTTGGCAGTCTGTTTATGCTTACCTCTGCGCCCGTAAGACCGAGCGCTTCGTGAAGCTCGACCCTTCCGTCATTGCCGATGTTTGTTTTGGTGTAGTTTTTCATTGCGATTATTTCCTTAAGTGTTTGCAAATCTCCTTTGCATGTATTAAACTTAACACCTGACAAATTCAAAAACAAGTACGCACTTTTTTATAACTGTATACTTTTTTAAAATGTGTGATATACTTAGGCTGAAGAGAAAAAGAGGTGAGAAAAAAGGAGACTAAAGATGAGCTTCCGGTCTGTCCGGTGGCGACTGCGGTGTCACTGATAGGCGGAAAGTGGAAGCTGCTGATGCTCCGTAATCTTAAGTCACGTCCGTGGAGATTCAATGAACTGCAGCGCGATCTTGACGGGATATCCCAAAATGTCCTAACCGACAGCCTGAGGCAGATGATAGATGACGGACTTGCATACCGCCACGATTTTCGCGAAATGCCGCCCCGGGTGGAATACGGGCTTACAGAGCTTGGCAGGCAGATGCTGCCCATTATCGATGCACTTGCCGATTTCGGAAACTATTATAAATCGGTGCTTAATCAGTGAGACCGCGATATTACGTTTTATTACAGATCAGGACATTTTGTGACATGTTTCTATTGCCAAATTTCAACAATGTATTATAATGCAAAGGGATACATTGTTGAATAAAGGGTGGAGTTTTGATATGGAAACGGGAGAAACCGAGCGCATTGTCCTTGCGGTGAAAAACGGGGAGGGCGGCGCTGCCGCGGCTCTTTATGACGCGTTTCATAAAGATCCTTATTGTCACATATTAAAAACGGTCAATGAACAGCAGCTGGCGGAGGATCTTCTGCAGGATACGTTTATGGAGATACTGAAAAGCATAAACGACCTTGAGGCTCCGGCGGCTTTTTTGTCGTGGAGCCGCCAGATAGCCTACCATAAATATACGGCTTATTATAAAAAACGCCGTGAGGTTCTTGCCGACGAAAACGAGGATGGGCTGTCGGTGTTTGACACCGTGGAGGAGGACAGCGCCGAATTTATACCGGACGAGGCGCTTGACAAGGACGACCTGAAACGCACCATACACGCTATGATAGCCGAGCTTCCTGCCGAGCAGAGGTCGGCGCTTCTGATGCGCTAATTTGACGAAATGTCGGTAAAAGAAATTGCCGAGGTTCAGGGTGTGACCGAGGGCACGGTAAAAAGCAGACTGAACTACGGTAGAAAATCAATAAAACAGGCGGTCAAGGCTACGAAAAGAAAAACGGCGTCAAGCCGCGCTGTGTCGGTGTTATACCGCTGCTTTTGTGGCTGTTCAGAGAATATGCCGTTTCCCACAGGATACCTCTTACCGCACCGAACGCTTCGGCTTCGTATATTGCTCCTTCTGCCGATGCGGCATCGGGCAGCACCGCTGTGCCTGATTCACCGGCTGACTCCGGTTCTGTCCCGGTATCGGGCACGTCGTCGGCGACCGACGGTGCGGCTGCAAACGGCACCGCTTCGTCTATTGCAAAAACCGCTGCAAAGCAGGCGGCGAAAGGAGCTGCAAAGGGTGCTGGAAAAATTGCAGCCAAAAAAATAATAGCCGGTATAGCGGCTGCGCTGGTAGCTCTGTCAGGTGCCGCAGTGGGTGTTGGATTACTGAATAAGCAGCAAACAAAGCCCGACGCATCGGAAGTGCAGACTTATGTACCGAGCGAGCCGATTGAGGAAGCCGATAATGTAAACTGGGTCGGCTACGGCAAGGTCGATGTGGTCAAGGACAGACGGTTTGACCTTGAAATTTATAAAATGACCGACAGCAGCATCAGCGGTCATTTAGAGGTGTCGTATTTATATAAATGTACCCATAATACCGAATTTACGGGAACCGGGACCCAGGCAGACGGCAAGATCGTTTATGAGCTTACATTCGAAACGCCGGCGGTGGTCGGCGAAAAGCCGCTCACATATGAATACAGCCAGCTTGAGCTTACTTATGACAAAAGCAGAGAAGAATTTTCATTTGATAAGATCTATATAGTGACCATGAAGCCCTGTTCCGATGAGAAAAATGAGGTCATCGCAAGCGATAAGAGCTGGTCGGGGCTTGGCACTGACAGTTTTTATAATGCCGCAAAAAACAAGGGACACCGGTTTGATGTTCATGTAAGCAGTATGACCGATGTTTATATAGAAGGCAATCTTACCGTGTCGTATAACGGCAATGTCGATCACGAATCCGCATTTACAGGCAGGGGATATCTTATGAACGGGGTGTCTTATTATGAGATACTGCTGGACACGCCGAGAACCGTGGAATACATTACAGGACCTATTACCGTCGACCGCTTTTGGATGCGGTACGATCATGAAACGGGTACCATGACCATTCCGGCGCCGGGGCTTTATTCTGCCGAAATGAAGAAAAATTAAAATTTTTTAAAATTTATAAAACCTATCCGCTTTTAAATTCCCTTTATAAGTAGAAAGGGGGTCAGAGGATTGCATGAACATTCAAATCTATACTACTTATTTCTTGAAGAAATGGAGGCTCATCCGATTCAATATGCGGCAGACGAAAGAATAAGGAAATATCTTGAGATATTTTTCTTGCAGTTAAAATGTTCTGAACTTTAAAATCAAAAACAGAGTTTAAAAAGGAATGATTGGTATGAGATAGGAATAGACCGATAAACACTTTAATACGTTGATCGGTTAGATAGTTTAATAATTTGAGGAGTTAAAAATGTTTCAATGATTACAATATGCACTTTTATTTATAGTGATATTAGTTATATTAACAGTTACTTTCTGTATTATCGCAATTAGGTTATGGCTGGAATTTGCCAAATTATCAATTACCTTTCCGAGGTTGGCAACGGCAGCCTTTATTGCTGGAGGAATATATTTTCTTCCGATTTATATCAGAATACTTAACAGCGGATTTTGGAACTTTATTTTAGTCACGGCAATCTTCTTCGGAATAATAACCATTCTTTCAATGCTTCCAAGAGTTTATATGGCAATGGGAAGCTTTTGCATAGTAGGAATATCACTGTTTGTTTGTTCTATAACGGTGGCAATAGGCGCTCTGATCTATGATTCCGTTGCCAAACCAGAAACAAAATTTATGAATTCGACTTTGTTTTGGGAAATATCGGTTTGATAGTCCTTGGCTTGACAATATATCAATGGATCAAGGATCTATTAAAAGGAGCTAAACAACCAATGTTTTTTGAATTCCCTTCAAACCGCTTTATGCGTATGTTGGGCAGAATTATCGCTTCGTTTTTATATGGGTTCTCTTTTTATCTTATTTTGTTTCTGTTTACAAATGGATTCTGGCTCCCATCGGTTGCAGTTCAATATATAATTCTTTTCGCATTTTCGATTATTGCATTCGTAACACAAAAAGGGACTGCAAATGCAGCCCCTTTCTTTATCTGAGTGTTGAGTTTATGCTTCGGTATTTCCCTCTGCTTCGATCTCTTTGGTTTCGTCAGCGCTCTTGCCCTTTGAAAGGATCACGTTGGTGATGATTCCGAGGATAAGTGCACAGGCAACTGCGGTGATGGTTACCTTGCCGAACGATACGGTAAGTCCGCCGATGCCGCAGATGAGGATGACTGCTACTACAAAGAGGTTCTTGTTGTCGCCGAGGTCAACATCCTGTATCATCTTAAGACCGGATACTGCGATGAAGCCGTAGAGTGTTACGCAAGCGCCGCCCATTACGCAGTTCGGGATGCTTGAGAGGAAGATTACGAACGGTCCGAAGAAGGAGATCACCATGCACATTATAGCAGTTGCGATGATGGTCACTACGGAAGCATTGCCGGTTATAGCAACACAGCCGACCGATTCGCCGTAGGTGGTGTTGGGGCAGCCGCCGAAGAGTGAGCCTGCGATAGAGCCGACACCGTCTCCGAGAAGTGTTCTTGAAAGGCCCGGATCCTCAAGCAGGTCATGCTCGATGACCGATGAGAGGTTTTTGTGGTCGGCGATGTGCTCGGCAAAGACAACGAATGCAACCGGGATGTATGCCACGGCTACCGTTGCTATATAGTTGCCGTCTATCTCTTTGACACCCTTTATTGCCTCAAGGAAGGTGAAGTCGGGGATAGAGAAGATGTCTATATTCTTGAATACTTCAAAGTTGATTATCTGAAGCGCCTGATTGTCGGTCATAATTCCGATCACTGTGAATATGGCTGCCGCAGCATATCCTGCAAGTATTCCTATGATGAAGGGGATAAGCTTAGCCATTTTCTTACCGTAGACCGAGCAGATGGTCACTACAAGCAGGGTGACAAGTCCGCAAAGGATGCAGATAAGAGGATTTGCAAGGGAGTTGCTGTCAGCGTCAAGAACCTTTCCTTTTGAAAGATCGCTGATTGCATTTGCTGCAAGCGACAGACCGATGATGGAAACTGTCGGTCCGATAACGACCGCAGGCATAAGCTTGTTGATCCACTTGACGCCTACGAGCTTAACGATTACTGCGATGACTACATATACAAGTCCTGCAAATGCCGCACCGATTATAAGACCAAGGTAGCCTGCCTGTGCTGAGGCAGCACCTGCGAATGCTGCAAACATAGAACCTATAAATGCGAATGACGAACCGAGGAACACCGGACTTCTGAATTTTGTAAAGAGCAGATAAACGATGGTTCCGACACCTGCACCGAACAGGGCTGCCGACTGTGACATTCCATTTCCGATGATCGTCGGAACTGCGATGGTTGCCGCAAGGATCGCGAGCAGCTGCTGGAACGCAAACACGATCACCTTGCCGAAACTTGGCCTGTCATTGACTTTGTAGGTTAGTTTCATATTTTTTCCTCCATATCTTGCACACACAGGTGCAAATTAATATAAATTTATTAAACGGGCAATGCCCGGTTTAACCGAAAAGCTCTACCGATGTTTTGTCCTCGTACGGCGGCAGCTTTACGCATATGCGCTCGCTTTTTGAGGTCGGCATATTTTTGCCTACATAATCGGCTCTGATAGGAAATTCGCGGTGACCGCGGTCTATAAGCACTGCAAGCTGCACCGTGGCAGGACGCCCTTTTGCTATCAGCGCATCTATCGCGGCTCTTGCCGTTCTGCCTGTATAAAGCACGTCGTCCACAAGCACGACATTTTTGTCGGTGATGTCAAATTCAATGTCGGTCGCGTTGACTACGGGGTCGCTTGTCATTTTGGAAAGATCGTCGCGGTAGAAGGTGATGTCAAGCTTTCCGCAGTCTATCTTTTCGCCCTCTATCTTTTCAATGTTTGCGGCTATCATTTCGGCTATCGGCACACCGCGGCGGCAGATGCCGACCAGACAGAGCGAGTCGCATCCGCGGTTTCTTTCGATTATTTCGTAAGAGATCCTTTTTACCGCGCGCATGACTGCATTTTCATCCATTATAAGAGATTTGTACTTCAGCATAAAGATCACCTCAAAAAAAGAGATCCTGCCGTATGCGGCAAGATCTCATGATCGCACAAAAAGCAGCGCACATAATGCGCTTTATCATCAAACCTTGTCGGCATCACGGTACCGCTCTTAAAGAATTGTTTTAATGATGATAACACATAGACTTAGATTTGTAAATAGCATTATGTCAACTTGTAAATAAATTTCGTCGAAACCTTAAACAGCTAATTTTTTAATCCTTGCGGGCAGGTCAGCGACCGGCAGGAGAAGCCATAACACGACCGGCTGTAAGCAGAGCTGAACGGCGGTCTGAACCATTCTAAGATAAAATCCCTCTACTGTCATGCCGTATTCAAACATAAGCACAAGGCTTGTTAGACCGAGACTGCCTATTATCTGCGTTACGGCAACAGCAATAATGATCCGCGTTATTCTGTAGCTTTTATGCAGGAACAGACCGAACATTGCACCAGTGAACACCTTGGTGAGCACTATCAGCCACGAAACGCCGCCGAAAAGCATGCCCTGTATTATATCTGCGAGTGCCGCGACAAGCGTCGAGCCGCGCCAGCCGTAAAGGCAGCCGGTGAGCGCCGTTACAATGAACACCGGCGATATTTTGATAAATGTGCCTACACGGAAGGTGAGACCCATAGGGAATGACAGCGACGAGATAACGGCAAGAGCCGTCATGACGGCGAGCACCGAAATGCGTCTTGTGTAGTAGTGTCTGTACGATTTTTCCATAATAAAACCTCCTTAAAATTTCATCTGCGCGTGAAATAATAAGGAGGTATGTATCCGTATTCCGGCATATCTTCTTACTATAACAGCGGGATGCGGAAACGGCACCGCAAACCGCTAACGGTTTTTCGTCCGGCAGGCAACTCCCCGTCCTGCCGGCACTTGACGCGCCGAGACCTACTCTGTATGAGCTAAAAAGCATTGTATCACAAATTATATGCTTTGTCAACCTAAAGCATAGGCTGAAGAGGGTCGACTTATGCGGCAGGGGAAAGTGAAGAAATGTCAGAAATATCAGACGTGCCGGGATCAGCCTTAGGTACTGCCGGGTAGACGCTGTGTACCTTTAAATATTCCTTGACCTTGTCAAGCCCGTCGCCGACTATTTTGATAGTGCGGTCATATGATTTTTCGGCATTGCCAAGACTTGTGTCCGTAAGGTCAAACTCCGTCTTCCAGTCTGCAACGTTTTTATCAAGAGGAATTATCTGATACACCAGCTTGCCGGTCGCTTTGCTTGTAAACATGTTGACCCATGTGGGAAGTATATCGGTGCTTTCAAGCAGGACGGTTCCGTCGCTGTATTTTGCGAATGTGATGCTGAACAGCACACCGTCCTCTGTATGACCGGTCTTGATCGACGCGCGTTCCTTTCTCTGGTTTGAAACGGCATTGCCCATCGAATAAAGGCAGACTGTCTTGTGATCCGGATCGGTCTCGCTCGTTAAAAGATCAATGGGCTCGACAACATGCGCGTGACCGCCGACTATGACGTCAACGCCCAAGTTGCAAAGCTGCTGCGCTATTTCTATTTGCTTTTTATTGGCTGTTAGGCGGTATTCGTCTCCCCAGTGTATATAAACGACCGTAGCCTCGGCTCCTTGGGCTTTCATGCCGTCGAGCTGCCCCTTAAGATCGGTGTAAAACGCGTCTAGACGCTCGTAGCTGAATGAATTTATAAGATTTGTGGCTTCGGTCGCAAGCATTATGCCGTTGAGAGCCTTTCTGCCTTCCTTGCCGGTCTCGGTCTCATAAGTATAGCAGGTCATGCCTATCTTTATACCGTTTATATCCTTAACGGTGTATTTTGGCTCTTCCTCGGTCTTCATGGTGCCGATACGGTCGATGCCCTCGCTGTCGATAACGTCCAAAGTGCGAAGAAAGCCTTTGAGTTCCTTGTCATACGAGTGGTTATTTGCCGTAAGCAGCATATCAAAGCCGGCGTTCTTTGTGGCTGTCACTATACTGTCGGGGCAGTTGAAGGTAGGGTAGCCTGAGTATTTCGCGCCGTCCTCGGTACCCCTTAGGGTGGTCTCAAGATTGGCTACCGCATAGTCGGCAGCGGCAGCATATTTGCCGAGATATGTATATATTTTGCTGAAATCGTATGTCTTTGTGTTGTTGTCATACGCGCCCGTTATTATAGGCATATGCATGAGCAGGTCGCCGGTCGATGCGATAGTGGCGCTGGCCACCTTGACAATGGGCTCCGGTTCCGGTTCAACCGACACGGTGGAGACGGTGCTCGGCTCGTCGGTGCCTTTCTTTGGCATGCTTTCAATAAGCTTCATCGCACCTACGGCACAGACCGACATGGCGGCAACTATCAGAAGGGAGAGTATCGCGACCACGACCTTATTGGTCTTACGCTTTCTTGCCTTGCGTTTAGTATGCTGTTCAGACATATTTTAACCTCACAGATAAATATTTTTGTCATACAGACATATTTTATATAATTATAGCATATCTATAATGTTAATTCAATAAAAAAGTGTTTTCCGACAGATGTCGGTGAATTTTAGTTTAACAACGCAAGTGAACAATGAATTGATTCGTGCGCCGCTGGGGATCACTTCCGCCGCTTTTTTACACATATATCATATAGCAATAAATTTTAGTTTATAGGTGTACAAAAAAACAAATGGCTAATTGAATTTTTGTA
>ERZ780149.4167-NODE-4167-length-11427-cov-8.176662_pt1 | contig 11427 bp, 15 predicted proteins | sample MGYA00511367_ERZ780149 | MGnify/ENA primary metagenome ERZ780149 (study PRJEB29588, sample SAMEA2153852) | human gut metagenome | biome: human gut; feature: human-associated habitat; material: faeces | place: Denmark | collected 2008/2010 ...
TTTTAGGGTTATTTAAATAATAGTCTTATTTAAATAACCCCTCCTTTATCTTATAAATACTATTCCTATTATTATTAAACCTATTATTATTCTATAAATTGCAAAAACTTTAAAACTTCCCTTCCTTAAATAATTTAATAAAAATTTAATTACTAAAATTCCAACAATAAAACTTGTTACTACTCCTATCCAAAATGATAAACTTGTTAATGCCAAGTCTCCTAAGCTGAAAATTACTGCTGCTGCTGTTATTGGTGTTGCTAATAGAAAAGAATATTTTGCAGCACTTTCTCTATCTATTTTTAGCCATCTTGCCACTGTCATAGTAATTCCAGAACGTGATACTCCCGGAAATGCAGCAGCTAATGCTTGTGATATGCCTATTAATATAGACTGTTTTAATGTTATTTTTTCATATTTTACTATTGATTTAGAATTTTTGTCTACCCAGTATAATAAAATGCCCATAACAATTAAAGCAATAGCTATTAATATCATTTTTAGGTTTAAATTGTCTCCTATTATTTTGCTTGAGATTTTATCTAATATTAAGCTTAATATTCCCGCTGGTATTGTTGCTATTACTAATTGCCAAAATATTTTTCCTTCTATCGTCTTTTCTTTTTTTACTACTTGCTTATAGCCTCCCACTATTAACTTTATCCAATCTTTAAAGAAATATACTACTATTGCCAATAGTGTTCCCACATGTAGTGCAACATCAAAAGAATCTGGCATCGATTGCCACTTTAATAGCCAAGGAAATAAATTTAAGTGTGCTGAGCTTGATATTGGTAAAAATTCTGTTAATCCTTGTATTACTCCTAAAATAATTGTTTGTATTATTGTCATTTGTTATCGTTCCTCTCTTTTATTATATTATATATTGTTTCTTTTATATATTCTGCTGAACTTATTGGTGCTATTTTGCCAGGTATTCCTAGCGCCCATATTGTTTTTATATTTAATTGTCGTGCAACTTCAAAATCTACTCCTCCAGGTGCTGATGCAACGTCTATTAGCAGTGTGTTTTTGTTTAGCAGTTCTAGCCTTTTTTTATTTAATATCAAAACTGGTACTGTATTTATTATTATATCAAACATATCTATTTTTTTGTTTAGTTCCTCATATTTTATGCTTTTGCTTCCATATGCTTCTATCCAAGTAATGTCTTTCCCTCTTGCACTGCAATACACATTAGCCTTAAATGCTGTCAATCTGTCTACAAGTATTTTTCCTATTCTTCCATATCCAATTATTAATATATTACTATTATATAGGTTTTTCTGCGTTTCTTTTATTGCTATTTCTATTGTGCCTTCTACCGTAGATATAGCATTTAATATAACCAGCCTTTCGTCTTTTAATATGTCTATTGTTTCTATTTGTTCTAATATCTCTGCAGGTACTGAACCTCCTATTAGTAATTTGTCTCTAATTTTGTTGGCAAGTGTTTGTATTTCTAATTTTTGGTTTGTATAATGTGTACATATGTATTTTCTATCTTTAGTAAATGGCGTTGGTCCTATTATTATTTGGTTTTGCAATGCTTCGTCTAAATTATTATGGATTTTTAAATTATCATTCTTTTTTTCAAAATCCAACAACTCCTCACAATTTTCAAATCCCCACGCTTTTATTTTATTTTTATCTTGTGCTAACAGTTTAATTAGTTTTACAGTTCTTAAATCTCCACCAATTATTGAAATTTCCATATTCATTCTCCTTTTATATTAATTTTAGTAATTTCTTCGAAGTGCAGGCGATTAAAATCGCCCCTACATTTTTCATAGATTACTTTACACTATCATATTAATTATATAAAAAGAGTTTTTAAAATATGTCTATCTTTCTCTGCCTTTATATTTTTGATTTTCTAATACATTTCTCATCATTTTCAAATCACTATTATTTAATTTTCCTACTATTGAGCAAGTGTTTTCTAAATGCTTTTGAACTTTTTGATTCATTGTTAGTTTTCGTTGTTGTTTTTTTCTATATTCTGCTGGTTTTTCTATATTGTTCTTTATGGGAATAAATATTGTGTCCTTTTCCATTTTTTCATATAATTCTGGTTCTATTTCTACCGCAACTTTCATATAATTTATGGCTTTGTCTTCATCACCTTTAAGCATTGCTATTTGTGCTAAATAGTAATATGAACCTGATTCAAGTTCTTTATCTTTTAAACTTTCAAATAAGTACATCTCGGCTTCATCTAGTTCTCCATATATTATGGCAATTTGCGCTAAACTTAATTTTGCGTGATATAGCAAACTATTTAATTCTGCTGCTTTTTCATAGTATTCTTTTGCTCTTTGAAAATCATTTAGCATTGTATAAGCTATTCCTAAGTTGTAATAAAGATTATAGTTGGCAGGGTTATATCTTAGCGAATTTGTATATGCTGATATTGCTTCTTTGTATCGTTCTTGTTCTATCAATATGTCTCCTAATAATTCAGTACACTTAAAATGCTCCGGTTTCTTCTTTAACACATCTTGTAACAGTTCTATTGCCTCATTATTTTTTCCTTCTGCATGCATTAAATTAGCAATATTATAATTTATTTCTATTTCCTTTGGACTTATTTCTATTGCTCTTAAATATTCTGAAACTGCATTTGAGATTCTTCCTTCTTTTTCATATACTTCTGCTAAAAGTTTATGGCCTTCAAAACTCTCGGGATATTTGTTTATTAATGTAAGCAAATATCTTTTAGCTTCTGTTTCTTTTCTCATTTTTAGCATCAAATTTGCTAAAAATATATTCAACATCTCTGGAAAGTCTATTTTTTTCCTTTTTTCCAATCCAAATACTACAACTGGTAGCATTATTGATAATATAAATGCAATTAATTTTAATGTCACATTTGTACCTTCTATAAAAATTAGTTCTATAAAATTTATTAAAATTCCAATAAATTGCATTAATAATATGTATAAATACTGTGTGTTATTTTTTTTTATCATTTTAAAGAACATTGTTATAAACATGACAACAGCTATTATATTAAATATAATTTCAAATATCATATCTCCTCCAATATTTTATTTTTCAAACTTTTGGTTGTATCTTTCCATGCATTCTTCTATTATCTTTTCTGCTTCAGTTCTTCCTAATATTTGCTCTATTGTGGTAGTTTTTCCTTCTAATTGTTTATATACTTCAAAAAAATGCTTTATTTCTGCTGAAATCTGATGTGATACTTCTGAAATATCATTGTATTCATTTAAAAATGGATCTTTTTTTGCTACTGCAATTATTTTTTCATCATATTCTTCTCCATCTATCATTATTAAAACACCTATAGGATAACATTCTACTAGCGTAAGTGGAATAATATTTTCTTGGCAAAGTACTAGTACATCTAATGGATCATTATCTCTTGCATATGTTCTTGGAATAAATCCATAATTTGCAGGATAATGTGTAGATGTATATAATACTCTATCTAGTTTTAGCATACCTGTTTCTTTATCTAATTCATATTTGTTTTTTCCACCTTTTGATATTTCTATTACACCTATAAAATCATCTTTTTGTATTCTTTCTTTTGCTATGTCATGCCATATATTCATAATCGTATTCCTTCTTTCTATTCCAATATTTTAAGTCAAATTTCCATAAATGTCTACACATATACATTATTTTTTTATTTTTTTTATATTTGTATTGACAAATCTACCCACATCGTATTATAATATAACTTGTCAGTTCAAATACGCAGATGTGGCGGAACTGGTAGACGCACAGGACTTAAAATCCTGCGGTTGAATAAACCGTGCCGGTTCGATTCCGGCCATCTGCACCAAATAGATGAAAATATAGAGTAGCAAGGATTTTGAGAAATCAGCTACTCTATATTTTTTTGATATTTTCAAATATTGGCTTTTTTATTGTAAAAAAAAATAATAATTGATATAATAAGTTTAGATTTGGAGAAAGTAATGGAAATATATTTAGATAAATTAGATAGTATAACACAAACTAAATATCAAGAATTTAAAGAAAAAGTCAAAGAATTACTAGCATTTTATCAAGAAACAGATTCAGAAAGATATAATTTGGTAAAGGATAAAATAGAACAAACAAAAGGTAACTGGGATACCACAATAGATTTAGTTAGTGGTAGTTCGAGAGATAGTGTAGATATTTCACAATTATTAGCCTATGAATACTGTTTGGCAAGTGAAAGAATTACATATGGTAAGGTTTCTTTTGAAGATATGTTAGATAAACTATTTGACGGTGTTAAGAAATTTAAAATTGGAAATCCTGTTCTTGGTATGGATGATGAATGTCTATATGGGAAAGGTTTTGATGATACTACTGCTATACCAGTTACTTCAAAGTTATATAGAATGGTAATGAATGCTGGAGCACAACATTTAGATTATTTTAAAGATGGAAAATTTACTGGTGCTGTTTTTATATATGAAAGAGGAACAATAAAAGGGTTTGCAAAGGATGAAAATGGTAATCCTGTAGATATGAAAATTGATGGTATTGATTTTAGTGATTTAAGTAAAGGACAATCTTTATTAACTAATTTAAGACAAACAGCATTCCATGAATGGACACATAATGCAGAGAAACAAGTTATTGATAGTACAAGTCCAACTATTGATTATGAATATCAAAGTGAAGATGGAAAAACATATAGAAATTATGAAAGAATAAATAGTTATGTTACATCAGAAAATATTGGAAATCTTCAAGAACCACAATACATAATAAGTACACAAAGAGATTCACAAGGTAATAGAAAAAGATATTTTCAAGATAAAAATGGAAATTTAAGACCATTAAGTGAGGTAGATTTTGGACTAGAGAAAAAACAATTAGGAACAGAATATTGCTTTTCTTCAGGTCTTACGACAAGAGAGGTATTGCCTAATGGAGAAACTAGAATGCATAATATTATAACAGAGGGATTTGTTGAAGAAACTGCAAGAGCAATGATAAGAGCAATTGATCCACAAGTAAGAGATATTGATGAGGAAAAATATCCTGAATATGTAGAAATGGCAAAAAGAGTTATAGAATCAAGAGATGTTAATTTGGGAGAAAATGAACAAGGACAAACTTATGCAGATTTTTTAATGCATTCAAGTGAATTAAAAAGAGATTTAGAATCAAGAACAGTTGTATTAGACGATGGTAGTAAAGTTGATGGTTTGCATTATATATCCAATTATGCAGACAGAGTACAAAGCAAACAAACCAGAAAATCACAATTTTATAGAAATATGCCTAATGTGGCAGGAAAATTGAACTTATCTAAAGCACAAATAGACGAAGTAAGACAGTCTAATCTATGGCAAAAAAGAGTATTAACTGAGGATGAACAAAATTATTTAAGGACATTATTAGTTGGAGAAAACCCAAATAATCAAGCCTATGTTGATACAGTGGTCGCAGACTTTGTTGATATTTTAGGAGAAGAAGCAGAATTCTTTGATGGAATTGCAGAAAAACTAGGATATTCAGATAGAACAATTGAGGGACAAAAAGCTACGCAAGAATTGGTGCAGGAATCTATAAAAGGTGTACCAGATTTAACAGTATTAGATGAAATAGAACAAGTAAAAGCAAGACAACAGAGAGCAATTTCTAACCAAAGAGAAAGTCAAGAAAATACACAAAACATATAGGAGATTTATGTATGGTTGATAGTAAATATGGAATAGCATATAGCGAGGTTTTAGAAATATTAAAACATATCCCAATAGAAGATTATAATAAAATACCAAGAAATGAAATAGAACTGTTTGAAACCTATGCAGATAAAGATTTTACATTTAATTATGATTCAAGCAAAACATTAGAGGAGCAAAATGTTTCAAATATTACAAAAGGGATTATAATACTTTTATTTAGAGATTATTGGGCAACTGAGATCCAAAGGAATAAAATAGTTTCAAAACAGAATTATGATAGAGTTAAGCTAGAGGAAAAAAAGAAAGAAAAATATAATCCAGATAACATTTTTATTAACAATCATAAGAACTCTTTAGTAGATATTCCAGAAAACAAGCAAGAAAAGTCATTAGTTAAAATAGATGATATAAAGTGGTATAAAAAAATTTGGAATAGAATTAAAAATTTCTTAAAAAAATAAGAATTTTATTTGACTTTTTCATATAATCTGTGTATAATAAATATAGGAAATGACAAATCCACAAACGTGGTTTTGCCGAGATAGATTAAAAATTCACATCTAAATCGCCAAATTACAGATGTGAATTTTCTTTTTATTTATGTGGTTGCTTATCAACCCAGTTCTTATACAGAACTGCTGTCAAGGCAACGTTTAATGTTAAAGATAACATTAAGGATATTATAAAAAATAGTATCACTTTAACCATAAACATCACCACCTTTCCTACGAAGATTCGTAAAATTGGTGGCAAAACCACATCTGCTTATTATCATTCCCTATGTCAGCTAGTATAACATAGATTTTACAATAAAGCAATAGAAAAGAAACAAAATTTCGTAAAACTTTTTTCCGAAATTTACTTGATTTTTATATAATAATTTGGTAATATATTTATAATTTGAATGATTATTTAGTCATTCGTCAAGAGAGCTAACGAGTTGTAAATGTCTACGTCGTTGGCACCATAGTATCAGGTTAGAAAACAAATTTCTAACCTGTATTTTTTTGTGTAATTTCGGTAAAAGTTCCAATTAATAGATGCTTTGGAACAGTTCTAAAAAGTTCCAAAAAATACCCAAAAATTAATATAAAATGTCGGGATTGCATGTCGGGAAAATTTTTAATTTTTGATAAATCTATCAATTACTCCCTTATTTATTATTATTCCTTCTGATTATCAGAAAGGATGAAAAAAAAAGAAAAACCAGATGAAAATTTTTATAAAATACTAAATGATTTAAGAGGTGTTGCGGTAAATATAAATCAACTTGCAAAAGTGGCGAACACTTATCAGTATGTTGATGATAATAAATATTATCCACTTGCCAATAGAGTTAATGATATGATTGATGATTTACAAAAGTTTTATCTTACACCTACTAAAAAAAAATAGGAGAATTTATGGCAGTAACTAAATTTTTATCAAGAAAAACAAGATTAGATATGATAATTAAATATATTATGAATGGGGAAAAAACTGAAAAAAACAAGGTATTTGGTAGCGAGAACTCTTACAGCCTTATACCTCCACCGAATATTCAAGTATTCGGTGGTTTCTTTTTATTTTAGATTATTTTGATCAATCCAATGCAAAAATTCCATATTTCCACCTTTAATTTCATAATACGTAATTTCAGCTATTTCATAATCATGTATTTTCTTGATTTCATTTTCTATTTCAGTAAATAAGCTTTCTTTTGTTCTAAATTCTAATTTATATTCATCGCATTCTTCTAATTCATTATTCCACCAATATTTAGAATGAACTTTAGAAAGTTGACATCCAGCTACTAATCTTTTTTTCTAGTAATGTATCTACAATTTTATTTGCTATTTCTTCCTTATCACAAAATGTTGTTACAATTATATATTCATTTAGCATTGATTTTCACTCCTTAAATTTAATATTAATGTTTTAGCATTCTGATAAGTTGTAGAATTTTCTCCATATCTACTTTTGATATCTTCAAGTCTTTTGGTATAACCAACATCATTACCATATTTATCAACCTGCATATCTGCCTTATTTAATATTGTTAAAAACAGTGATGTGTACTCTGTGTTTATATTGCCATGATAATAAATTTCTTTCCAATACTTATAATTATTTCTTTTTAATATTTCTCCGCCAATATGTGCATGATTAGAATTGTTTCCATATTCATAACCAATATCATAATTAAATCCTAATACAAATAAATCTTGTAATTCACTATCATTTAAGTTGTATTCTTTTCCTATTTCAACCATTTTTCTAGCAACAGCCAAGGAATGTTTTAGTCTACTTTCATCCATAGTTTTCTCCATATATCTTATTTAATAATTTTACATTTAGTTTTTACATCCAGCTCCCCACAATTAGTTTTGTAGTAATCAAAAAAGATAATATCCATATTTCTTTTATCAATATTCTTATTTATATTTATTATTGGTGTATATAATACATCATACAGTAAATATTCAGATCCAATCTTATTAAATCCAAGTCTTTTATAAAATTCAAATCTTCTTATAGTAATTGGATTGTTTATATTTTCTTTTTCAATTTCTGCAATTAGTCCCTTACCATCAGTAATCTTATTTCCTAGAATTTGCATAGCTTTTGTTCCATATCCTTTGTTTTGAAATTCATTAAATATAGCAAAGTAATCTATATAAAATGGATAATTGTCACTCAATTTTTCCAGCATAAAAAATCCAATAGTCATGTCTTTTAATATGATTTTATAAAATTTTTCAATTCCATCTTTATAAGTTTTTTCTATTTTTCCCCAGTTTCTTTGTTCATCTTCTGGAAATAGTTTAATATATTTATCATAGATATTTTCCTTAAATTCATTTATTGTTATTCCTACTACATCAATCATTATAAACTCCATTATTATTTTAATGTATTTTTTATAAAATTAAGTATTTATTTAATATTTTTCTCCCATATTTTTCTTATATATTTTAACGACAATGTCGATAGTGTAAAGCCAATAACAGGAACTAATGAGCTTAATAGTATATTAGAGTAATTTCTTACTATGTATGAATAAGCAATTACAACGATATATGTTAATATGCAAATACATATTTTCCTAGTCCAACAAGTTTCCCACTTTTTATCTAATTCAACTCTTGCATTTCTAATTTTAATATTTTCAATATCTTTTTCTAAATCTTTTAATTCCATTTTAAACCTCTTTATTTAAAAATATTTTTTCTGCTTCAATTACCTTAGCATTATTTTTTCTTAATGTCAATGGGGACGGAGTTTTTTGACAACATAAAAAGTGAAATGATAGATAAATTTCGACAAAGATTTTAAAATAATATGGTTGTCAAAAAATTCTATCCCCATTGACATATTATTAAAAATTTACCCACTCCCTGAAAAAATTGAGTTTAAAGATTATAAAATACCAATTACAAAAGAAATGAAAATATCATTGAAACATTTAGAAAGTTTAAGTCAGCAAACTATTTTGCTATCTGAAAATAAAATTAATAATTTAGAAGAACTTAAATCTTTTAGGTACAATTTAGAGGAGAAAGTACGAATTTTAAAAGGTAAAAGAGAAAATTTATGGCGAAAAAGAAAACGAGAAACAAATCTAGAAATTAAAGAAAAGATTACGCACGAAATTGGCGATTTAAAGGTTTTAATTAAGAAAAACAATAAAGATATCGTCAACTGCTATGAAATTGAAAATAGGACTATTCTGCTTAAAAATCAACTTGAACTTGAAAAATCAAAAGAAATTGTAAAAGGGAAAAATAAAGATAGGTCAAAAATAAGGTAAATAAGATTATACATTTTGTGTTTCAATATTCATTAAAAACTTTTGATACTACATTTTCAAAGAAGAAAAATCACCACATTTTAAAATGAAATGAATGTGGTGAGATATATTATTTAATTTCTTTCTCCTGAATCATTATTTTCTTCGTGCATAGCTTCTGTTTGTTCAGTTAAATTGCTATTTCTTTGATGTTGAACCATTGCTTGTTGTGCCATATGTTTGTGTGCTTCGGAATCATTATAGGCTCTTCGTGCTTTACCACTATATTCTTCATATGCCATTTGTGCACGTCTTGCTAAACTTTTGTATTCTTCATATTTTCCATATGCTTGCCTAGCTGTGCTTAAATATTCTTCGTACCTTTGTCTAGAACTTTCCATATTAGCACGATGGCGGGAATCTTCATATATTGAATATGCTTGTCTGGCAAAATTACGATATTCATCATATTTTGCATTTGCTCGTCTTGCTAAAACAATATATTCCTCATATTGTGCGTATTCTTGTCTTGCTAACCCTATATAATATTGATATGCTTGAGCTAAATTCGAATTGTTATTAACATCTGGTGATATAGGTGCACTTTTATTTACACCTTCTTTTAAAGAATCTATCATTTCATTTCTTCCCATTATTATCACATCCTCCTCTTAATTATACTAAATTATAGGGTAAAAGTCAATTTATGTAAATTTGTTTAGTTGCTATTACATAATTCTTCAATTCTAGCTATCTGATTACTATTAAGTAGTGCCAATAATCCCAATTCATTATAATTTATATAAACTAATTCATAGCTGTACTCATTTAAATAATCATTTATGATATTTAAATCATTTACTATAGTATCAATTGATTCTAATCTTCTATTTGCTATTTTTTCGCTATCCTTAATATAAATCATATCTGGTGTAATCTTTAACTTAATTCCAACATTATCTAATAATTTATTTACATTGTAGCATAATATATTTGCATTTCCTCTATACATGTTAATATTTAGCTCAGATAAATAATTATTTTCTTTTAATTGTGTTATTAAATCATACATATTACTACAATTTTCTAATGCAGAATTAGTAATAATATAAGCCAATTTTCTTATTTCATTCTCCTGAGAGATATAACTTAAATTAAATGATTTACCTGTAAATTTTATAATATCATATTTTTCCTTGTATTCATTTTCTTTTTGTTTCATTTTATTAGAATAATTCTTTTCAGCTTTTCTTTGAAAAACATAAAACATTTCTAGTATTGGTATAAATATTACAGAAAGTACAAAAATTGTAGCACTAATTTTAGTAATAATGCTATCTGTAAGATTTTTTTGTATATATAATCCCATAATTGAAAAACTTATAAAACATACAGTTCTTAATATGTAAATATCTTTTTGTATTTGGTGCGAAAAGTAGATTGGCATTTTGAATAGTTTTTCTGTTGTACACAGTAATCTAAGTATAATTACACCAATTACAAATATATTCATATTTTTTTCTAGTGGTATAAAAATAATGGCAATTATATATAAAATCCATATTAATAATTCTTTGATATTATTCTTTATTAACTTCATCTTTTTCTCCTATTTTATTTAATCTTTCTAAATTTTCGAATGAGATAATTGATAAATTAGTACTATAATTCCTGCTTTTTACAACATTTATTACTTCTAAATTGTTATTGTTAAGAATCTTTATTATTGTATTAATATCATGCCTTACTGTATTATAATTATTAGCTCGTCTAATTTTTATGAAGTCATAATCATATTTACTCATATCAGATTCAGATATACTTAAATTATATCCGAGATTTTTTAATACTTCATTTATACCATTAACCAACTGAAGTGTTTTTGTTTTCATAGTAACTTTTACAGTGAATTTTTCAAATAAGTCATTAACACTATTACTATTTAATTTGTTATTACTTAATATATCAACATATTTATTTATATTATTATCAGTT
>ERZ780149.4169-NODE-4169-length-11420-cov-9.073559_pt1 | contig 11420 bp, 10 predicted proteins | sample MGYA00511367_ERZ780149 | MGnify/ENA primary metagenome ERZ780149 (study PRJEB29588, sample SAMEA2153852) | human gut metagenome | biome: human gut; feature: human-associated habitat; material: faeces | place: Denmark | collected 2008/2010 ...
AAAATATATTTTTAATAATAATATTATACCTCTTTCATTAACTTATGAAGATGAATATGAGACTAAGGTTATAAATGATATATATACATATGATACTGCTAGAGAGAAGGCTATAGAGACTGCTAAAGAGAAACTATTAGATAAGTATTCAAATATTATAGATATTACTAATATTAAGATTATCAATGAAGAAGACTTATCTAGCAAAATACTAGTAGATTTATTTATTACTTGTACTGAAGACATTACTTCATATAAAGAGGTTATAAATACTGAGATTAATTCCTAAATAGATATATTTATTATTATTTCCACGGGAGCCTGTAGTCTTCCGTGGTGTAAGAGAGCCAAATTATTTGTCTCTCTTACAAATAGTTTATTTAGGAGATATTTTAATATTGATAAAAATAATGTAAAGATAATTGCTTCAACATAATTACCAGACAGTCCAATAGCAGATTATATTTTATGTGTGAAGTCAATGAAGATGGAATGGCTAAAGAAGACGCAACATTACTATCTAATTATTTAAATAATAATGCTAAGATAAGAGACAATGCATTAAAAAATAGTAATGTAAATAAAGCCTGATAACCATACTAATAAATTACCAAATAGTCCAAGAACAGACTATACATTTACATCAACAACTCCAATAACATCTTAATAATTATAAAGAGAGTACGAGTGTACTTTTTTTATTTATATATCTCTAAGTTAGAAAGTACTTCACTGTGAATATAATACACAAAAAATAATTGCATTTTAAATAATATTATGGTATAGTATTAAGAACTAAAGAGGGAGAGTAATAGTATAATGGATAGCATAGATAAGATAAAAAAAGAAGTAATAAATAATGATTTATCATATTTAGAATTATTAGAGTTATATATAAAGTATATAAAATTAGTAAAAGAATTACAGAGTCCTATACCAAGTATAAGAAGTGATTATAAGTATTATATGAATGATAAAGTAGTTAATTGTTATGGATATGCATTAAGATTAGATTTACCAGAATACTTTGCAAAATCTTTTGATAGAGAACTAGGAGATGACTTTGATTTCTATCCAGGTTGTTTTAGTGGTATACATGATATTCTAACAGAAGAAGATTTACTTAAAGGATTATATGGAGATTTAGATGTATTAGGAATTAAATATAATGAATGTATAGATAGTAGTCATTTATATAAAATATCATTATATTATCAAAAATCTATTTTAATAGATGATGGATTAAGAGACTTTCATTTTTGGAGATTAAATAATAATGGTATTTGGTCTTGTAAAGAAGGATATAGTGGAAGAGTTATTAAAAATATAAAACCTACTTGTAATATTGGATACTCTCTTATTAAAAAATTAGATATAGGAAGATAATAATGAAAAGTATTAAAGATATAGAAAAAGAAGTTAAAAATAATAATTTAAATTATAATGAATTATTAGAGTTATATATTAAATATTTAAGAATTAGATTAAGAAAGTTAAAAGAATATCCTTCAGTTAAGGAAGAGATTGATTATTATATGAATACTAGTGATATTAATTGTTATGGTTATGCTCTAAGACTTAAATTACCTAAGTATTTTAAAGAAAGTTTTTACCAAGTGATGGACTTTAATGTATTTGATATTGATCCTGGAGTATTAAGTGGTATTACTGATATATCTACTGAAAAGAAGTTATTAAATGCTATATATAGTGATTTAGATATACTTAAAATTGATTATACTACTGATAAATATGATTTATCTCCCTATAAAATAGCAGTATTCCAAGATACTAAACAGAAATATGTAACAAGTAGTTTTCCTCCAGATTATCATTTTTGTAGATTAAATAAAGAAGGAATATGGACATATAAAAATGGTTATGAAGGAGATGTACTAGTAGGCAATAAGCCTACTTCTAACGAAGAATATAAACTAATTAAAAAAATAAGTATTAAGAGATAAATATTTATAAAAATATTGATTTCATAGGTAAGTTGTGATATAGTAAATATTGTGAGATTTAAAAAAATAAAAAGAAGTTAAGACTAGGAGGATTTTTATGAATAATAAGCAAAATACTAAAATAACAAGTAGAGATGTAGATTTTGCTAAGTGGTATACTGATGTAGTAAATGCTGCCCATTTAGCAACATATTCTAATACTAAGGGTTGTATTGTTTTTGAGCCTAATGGATATGCTTTATGGGAAAATATACAAAAAGGACTAGATAGTAAGTTTAAAGAAACAGGACATGTAAATGTTTATATGCCTTTATTAATACCTGAGAATCTACTTAGAAAAGAAGGAGAATTAGTTGAAGGATTTGCTCCTGAAGTTGCTTGGGTTACAATGGGTGGTAATAAAGAATTAGAAGAGAGATTATGTATAAGGCCTACCTCTGAGACACTTTTCTCTGACTATTATAGAGGAGTAGTTAGTTCTTATCGTGACCTTCCTAAACTATATAATCAGTGGTGTAGTGTATTAAGATGGGAGAAGGAAACTAGACCATTCTTAAGAAGTCGTGAATTTTTATGGCAAGAAGGACATACTATCCATGAAACAAAAGAAGAAGCAGAAAGTGAAACTTTAAATATGTTAAATATTTATAATAATTTCTTTCATGAATATTTAGCAATTCCAAGTATTGTAGGTAGAAAGACCGAGAAAGAGAAGTTTGCAGGAGCAGAATATACTTATACAGTAGAATCTCTTATGTATAACGGTATAGCACTTCAGTCCGCTACTAGCCATTACTTTGGTCAGAAGTTTTCACAGGCCTATGATATTAAATTTACTAGTAGAGAGAATAAACTAGAGTATCCATATCAAACTTCTTGGGGTGCTTCTACTAGAATGATTGGTGCTCTTATAATGGTTCATTCTGATGATTATGGACTTGTTCTTCCACCAAAAATTGCTCCTAAAAAGGTAGTTATTATTCCTATTACTAAGGATTTGGAAGTATTAAGTCTTGCTAATGATTACTTAGATAAATTAAAAGAAGAAGGTATCGAAGCATATATTGATAATACTGATAGAAGTCCTGGATATAAGTTTGCTGAGGCTGAAGTTAATGGTATTCCTGTTAGAATAGAAATAGGTAAAAGAGATTTAGAAAATAATATGATTACTTTAGTAAGAAGAGATACTAGAGAGAAGGTACAAGTATTTACTAATACAGATATTATTCATGATGTTAAAGTATTACTTGAAGATATTCAAAGAGATATGTATGATAGAGCTCTTAGAAGAAGAGAAGAGATGACTTATACTTGTACAGATTTAGAGGAGTTTAAAGATATTATTAACAATCGTCCTGGTTTTATTAAGGCTATGTGGTGTGGAGATACTGCTTGTGAAGAGAAAATAAAAGAAATTAGAGGTTGTAAATCTAGATGTATTCCATTTAACGAAGAAAAGATTGATGATAAATGTATAGTCTGCGGTAAAGAGGCTAAAGATTTAGTTGTTTGGGGTATCCAATATTAAGTAAAAAAGTATTTGACTAGTTCAAAGAAAAGAATTAGGTCAGATACTTTTTTTCTTTTATTAGAATATCTGTCTATTATTAATAAAAAAATATCAAGTTTAAAATTATAGAAGTAATGTATAATATCCTTTATTTTAAGTTATATTTTGATATAAAGTAGTCTAAGCTCTCTTCGAGAATCTTCTTTCCATCATTTATAATTCTTTCTTTATTATTTATATAATCTAATAAATCACTTCTTGTTTCTATTAAGTACCTTCCAACAACTTTAAATAAGTCATAGCCATTGTATTCTTTTGTTATAATATTACCTTTTGAAAACGATAACTCATTCATATTAGGCAATTTGTTATTATTTATTAATTTAATAATAATATTTTTGAATGTTCCGTCCTTTATTAGTTTATCTGTTGATCCATCAAAATTATTAGCAAGTGATTCATCAAGCCATACAATTCTTTCAATGTTATTTTTTTTTGTAGACAAATTTAGAAAATAGTAAATGAAAACTTTCATGAGCAAGTGTATTAAAATTTTCATAAGGGCTATTTTCATTAAGCAATATTTGTGTTTCTCCGCCATAGAAACATCCTGTAGCCCATTCAGGAGGTAATGGTGAATTGGGAGCAGATATCTCTTTAATTCTATTAATAAAGTCATCATGATTAATTAGAAATGCTCCTTTTATTTTTTCGCAATTTTGTTCTCTAAAAAATGACAAAAACTCTTTTACTTTGTCTGTTGAATAATTTAATACTTCCTCACCATATTCTTTTAATGATAATGGAATTAATATTTCAAAATACTCATTTGTGATAGTTATATAATTTTTCATTTTGCCACCTCTTAAACTAAATAATTAATTAAAATACAACAAATTGACCGATATGTTAACTTGAAAATGTATTTCTAGTTAAATAATCAGTTAAAGTTATACATATATATATATTCTATCACAAATTTTTGTATATTAAAATTAGAAATATAAAAGTATGCGTTTATTATCAATTTAGAGGATGTATATTAATTTAAATATCTGATTATATGCCTAAAAGTTAATTTAATGGATAATACTGTGGTAAAAATAATACTAAAAAAATTCACTATAAAGTAGGGAAAAAGTTAGAAAAGTAATTATTTAGTAAAAAAAGCACTTCACCCCGAATAGTCACACCTATAATTAATCATTTATAGACTTTTAGGCTATAAATGACAATCTAAGACAATAAGGCTTAGATTGAGTAAAAGTAACATAAAAAACAAGGTAAAATATTTACAAACCATAATATATTTGCTATAATAATAATGTGTGAAAGGAAGATTAACTATGGAAATAGCATTAATAATTGTATCAATACTATTAATAGCAGTCGTTTTACTACAAAGTGGTAAAGCAGAATCTGCATCACAAATAATTCAGGGGGGAACATCTGATTTGTTTGCAAATAGGAAAGAAAGAGGATTTGAACTATTTGTTACAAGATTAACATATGTTTTAGGTTTTACTTTCTTTGTATTATGTTTAATAATATCATTATAAGACTTAAAATATATTTTTAAGTCTTTTTGAATAAAAAGGAGGAGAGTTTAGTGAAAGAAATAATAATAGAGAAATTAACAGAAAATACATCTCTTACTATAATGCAGTTAAATGATATGCTTGGACTTACAAGTATAGAAGAATATCAAAGCCTAGAGAATATATTAGATAGTCTAGTAAGTGATGGCATTTTATATTATAGTGAAAAGAAGAAAAAGTATCTACTACTAGAAAATAGTCACTTAGTAAAGGGGAATCTTATACTAAACGATAAAGGATTTGGCTTTATTGAAATAAATAAAGATACAAAAGATGTCTATGTAAATGAGAAGAATATAAATGGTGCAGAGGACGGAGACTTAGTATTATTTGAATATCTAAATAAAGATATGACTAGACCAGAAGGTAAGATAATTAAAGTAATCAAAAGAAATTATGACCCTTTAGTAGGAGAAGTAATAAAGATAGATAATGACTATTTCGTAAAACCAGATAAAAAAGGAACAAATATCTATATACCAAGAGATAACTTAAATGGAGCAGTAGAAGGACATAAAGTAGTCGTAGAGCCAATAAAAGATGGAAAAAGAGTAGGAAAGATAATCAAAATAATAGGACATAAAAATGATGTTGGAGTAGATATCTTATCCTTTGTCTACGAATATAATTTTAGTCCAACTTTTCCAGAAGAAGTAGTACTAGAACTAGATAGTATTCCATCATATTTAACCGAAGAAGAAATAAATAAAGAATTATCTAGTGGAAGAAGAGACCTTAGAGATAGAGAAATATTTACAATAGATGGAGCAGACACAAAAGATATAGATGATGCAATATCATTAACCAAAAGTGAAGATAATAAATATCATCTAGGAGTCCATATTGCAGATGTTTCATATTATGTAAAAGAAGGCTCAGCCTTAGATGAAGAAGCATATTCTCGTGGTACTAGTGTTTACTTAGTAGATAGAGTACTTCCAATGCTTCCTCATAAGTTATCCAATGGAATATGTTCACTAAATGAAAATGAAGATAGATTTGCCTTTACTTGTGAAATGATAATAGATAATAAAGGAAATATAATAAGTTATCAAATATTCAAGTCAATAATAAGAAGCAGAAAGAAAATGACATATGAAGAAGTAAATAAGTTACTAGAAGAAAATAATCCTAGTGATGAATATAAACCATATGAAGACACTCTAAGACTAATGGAAGAGTTATCCAAGATACTTAGAAAAAAAATGATAGGTAGAGGATATATAGAGTTTGAAAGTACCGAGGCTAAGATTAAAGTAGATGATGCTTGTCATCCAATAGAGATAGAGGCTAGAGTACAAAGAACAGGTGAAGAACTAATAGAGAACTTTATGATAGCGGCTAACGAGACAGTAGCAAGTTCAATCTACTATAAAAATCTACCAGGTATATATCGTGTTCATGATAAACCAGATGAAAAGAGATTAGGAGAATTTATGAAGTTCTTATCACTTCATGGATATGTAGTAAATGGAAAAAGCAAGGTAGACTCTCCTAAAGACTTACAACATATATTAAAACAACTAGAAAAAGTACCAGAGGTTAGAGTATTACATGATATGGCTATTCGAAGTCAATCAAAAGCCGTTTATTCTGATATAAATATAGGCCACTTTGGATTAGGAAGTAAGTGCTATAGCCATTTTACTTCTCCTATCAGAAGATATCCAGATTTAATATTACATAGACTATTAAAGAATTACAACTATAACTATAGTGAAAAAGTAATCGCAGAAGCAAGAGAGGCCTTACCAATAGAGAGTGAACATTGTTCAATTAGAGAACAAGACGCTCAGAACTGTGAAAGAGATGTCGACAAAATGAAGAAAGCCGAATATATGATGGACCATATAGGAGAAATATATGAAGGCATAATCTCTGGAGTACAAGAGTTTGGCATCTTTGTAGAACTAGATAACACAGTAGAGGGCTTAATTAAAGTAGAAAATATAAAAGGTGACTATTACATATATGATAGTGATATGATGGCTCTAGTAGGAAAGAAGAGTAAGAAAAAGTATGCTTTTGGAGATAAAATAACTATTAGAGTAGTAAGAGCAGATAAAGATAAATCAGAGATAGACTTCGAAGTATATAATGAGAAAGAGGATAATAAAGGGAAAAAGAAAAAAAATAATAACAACTAACAGGAGGGTTTAAATGGAAAGTAGTATAGTTACATTACTTAGTATGAAAAAGAATAAAATTATGAAGTTAGAAGATATATCTAAAGCATTAGATACTCATGATAGCAAGAGATTTGGGGCCGCTATCAAAGTATTAGAAGAAGAGGGAATTATCTTTCGAGATAAGAAAGGAAAATATACCCTTACTTCTAATACCACTTTAAAAAAGGGTAAGATTAAGGTTACTAAGAGAAAAGGACCAATAGTAGTATTTGATGATAAAACAGAATTAGATGTAGTATATAAAGACCATAAGTCTTTAGAAAACCATGATATCGTACTAGTAGACACATCAGGAGTTACCGCTAAAGTAGTTAAGATACTTAAAAGAGAATATCATAATTATATTGGAGAAGTTATTAAGGAAGGTAAATACTATTTAGTTAGAAGTAAAGACAAAGAAGATATTATTTTAGATAAAATATATCCCATAGGTACTAAAGTTTTAATAGATGGTAAAACTAATGAAATTAAAGAAGTAATTGGTCATAAAGATGACTTAGGTACTAGAGAAAAAGAAATATTATTAGAAAACGGTTTTCCTATTAGTTTTAGTAATGAATATATGGAAGAACTTAGGAAAATACCAAATAAGGTTACGAGTAGAGAAATAGAGACTGCTAAAAGAGAAGGAACTATTGATTTAAGAGATATTCCTATGACAACAATAGATGGAGACGATACAAAAGACTTTGATGATGCCATCGGAGTATATAATGATGATATTTATATTAGCATTGCTAATGTCTGTAAGTATATCAAAGATGGTACTAAGATATGGGATGAGACAATGAATAGAGGAATATCCGTATACCCTCCTGGTATGGTTAATCCCTATTTACATCATTATATTTCTAATGGTATATGTTCATTAATACCAGGAGAAGATAGATTTACCATTACTTCAGTTGTTAAGATTAATGATAAAGGTAAAGTTATTTCTTATAGAGTAAGTCCTTCAATTATTAATAGTAGGAAGCGTATGACTTATGATGAAGTTAATAGTTATCTAGAAAGAAATAGTGTAATAGAGGGTTATGAAGACTATACTAAAGAGTTAGATAGACTATATGAAGTTGCTAAACTTATTAAAGATGATATGTTAAAGAATGGATTCTTAGATTTTACCAGTAGTGAAGTTAAGGTTATATTAGAGAATAATAAGACAAAGAATATAAAAAAGAGATATCAAGGTAAAGCAGAAGACTTAATAGAGTTTTTAATGATATTACATAATTTAGTTCTTACTGATTATTTTATAAAACATAAACTACCATTTATTGCTAGAAATCATGATGAGCCTAATAGAAATAAGTTATCATCCTGGAATCATTTACTTAAAGAAAGAGGATATAATCCTTCTAAAATGAGTGATTTCTCTAGTAGAGAGATTATAGATAGATTAAACTTATATAAAGATAGTAAAGAGAGAGTTATTCTTGATAGTTATGCTATAAAAGGTCAATCAAAAGCAAAGTATAGTGCTTATAATATAGGACACTTTGCCATAGGAGTACCTGCTTATGCTACTTTTAGTTCTCCTATTAGAAGATGTGATTTAATTAATCAGAGAGTACTAATAGACTCTATTACCTATGGGGACGATTATGCTAGAAAGAAATGGTTAGTACTACTACCTAAACTAGCAGATATGGCCACTAGTGCTGAGAGAAGAGCAGATAAAGTAGAGAGAAGTACTACCAATATTAGGAAAGCCGAACATATGGAGAAGTATATAGGTTATGATTTTGATGGCTTAGTATCAGAGGTTAGTAATGAATATATTAAAGTATTACTTCCTAATATGGTAGAGGGTAAAGTATTTATTAGTAAATATGAATATAATCTTAAAGATGGATTCTCTTTATATAGTATTAATTCTAATGAGAGAATATTAGTAGGAGACTCTATTAGAGTTAGAGTAGTTAAAGTTGATACTTATACTGGTGATATTACTTTTAATAGAGAAAGTAATAGAAATATAGAGTATACTTCTAGTAAGAAGAAAGTTAAAAAAAGATAATATATCCTTTGAAGCCTTGAGGTCTTCAAAGGTAAAAGGAAGCCTTAGGTCTTCCTTTTAAACAATATGGATGTAGTGAAAGATTTTACTAAATAGTGAAAAATCTTTCAGTAGGAATAAGAGGTATATAATGAGAAGAAGAAAGAAAAAGAATAAAATAGTAATAATAGTACTACTATTGCTAGTAGCAATTGCAGGTTTCCACTATGGATATAATAAATTATCAAGTAGTAATAATAAGATAGAAGTAAAGGAAGAAGAAAAACCAAAAGAATATAGTGCAAGTTTAGTTATGGTTGGAGATTTATTAGTACATGATAGATTATATAATGCAATGAAAACAAGTAATGGTTATGATTTTAAACCTGCTTTAACATATATAAAAGATATAGTAAAAGAATATGATATAGCCTACTATAACCAAGAAACAATACTAGGAGGAGAGGAAATAGTACTATCTAGTTATCCTTCATTTAATTCACCATATGAAGTAGGAGACGCTATGATAGATGCAGGATTTAATTTAGTAAGCCTAGCCACTAATCATACTCTAGATAGAGGAGAAAAAGCAATAACAAACTCAGTAAATTATTGGAATGAGCATCCATCCGTGTTAGCGGTAGGAAGTTATTTATCTTTTGAAGAAAGAGATAAAGTAAGAATAAAAGAAGTAAATAATATAACTTATACAATGTTAAATTATACTTATGGAACAAATGGCATTAAAGTACCAGAAGGAAAAGAATATTTAGTAAATGTATGGCCTTGTACTGGAAATAATTTAGAATCAGATACTAAGTATCAAGAATATAAAGAAAAAGTACAAGAAGATATAAAAAGAGTAAGAGATAAAGTAGATTTACTTATAGTAGCAATGCACTGGGGAGTAGAATATACCCATATTCCAACAAATTATCAATTAGATATGGCTTCCTTTTTAGAAGAAGAAGGAGTAGATATTATAATAGGAACACATCCACATGTAGTAATGCCAGTTACATATATAAATGATACTTTAGTAGTATATTCTTTAGGTAATTTTTTATCAGCCCAAGAAACAAATATAGACAATAATACAACCGTAGGCTTAATGTCTGGAATTACAATAACCAAAAAAGTAGATAAAGATAAAACAGAAATAGGACTTAGTAATCTAACTAATGAATTATTATATACATATTCAAAAAATAACAGAGATTACAAAGTAATACCATTTTCCAATCCAGATATAAAAGAATATTTAGAAGATTATGAAAGAATATATAATAAATATGCTAAAGTAATAACAAATATGAATGATAAAGTAACAGTAAATAATTTAGGTTAAAAATGGAAAAATGTAATAATAGAATAGTAACTAGACTTCAATCTATAAGTAATATGATAGAAATATTGTTAAAATACAAAAATTAAGGTATAATTATATATAGAAAAAAGGTGATACAAATGGAAATACTAAATAGAAAAGCAAGATATGATTATGAGATAGAAGAAACTTATGAAGCCGGTATAGTACTAACTGGTACTGAGATTAAATCTATAAGAGAAGGTAAAGTAAATATTAAAGATAGTTATGCTATGATAAGAAATAATGAAATATATTTATTAAATACTCATATTTCTCAATATAAAGAAGGAAATATATTTAATCATGAAGAAGATAGAACAAGAAAACTATTACTACATAAGAGAGAAATACTAAAACTAAGAGATAAATTAGAAAAAGATGGATATACAATAGTACCATTAAAAATATATTTCGTAAAGAATAAAGCCAAAGTACAATTAGGACTTGCTAAAGGCAAAAAGAATTATAATAAAAAAGAAACTATAAAAGAAAGAGATATAAAAAGAGAAATGGAAAAGAGTTTAAAATATAGATAATGGATAATGTAATAGAAAAAACTAAAGAACTAATAAATACTTTTGAAAATAGTGATTTAATAAAAAATCTAGATTATTATAAACAAAAAGTATTAGATAATAAAACTTTATTAGAACTTATTATGAAATATTATAAAACAGAGGATGATCATAAAAAAATATCTCTTAAATTAAAAATAAATAGTTACGAAGAATATAAAGAATATATGAAATATTATAATAAACTCTTTTATTATATTGTGGATATAAATA
>ERZ780149.4181-NODE-4181-length-11380-cov-3.775364_pt1 | contig 11380 bp, 12 predicted proteins | sample MGYA00511367_ERZ780149 | MGnify/ENA primary metagenome ERZ780149 (study PRJEB29588, sample SAMEA2153852) | human gut metagenome | biome: human gut; feature: human-associated habitat; material: faeces | place: Denmark | collected 2008/2010 ...
AGTGAAAAACATAAAAGATTATGATTTAAAAGAACTAAAAGAAGAATTAGCTAATATAGGAGAAAAGCCATTTAGAGCAGAGCAAATATTTAAATGGCTATATCAAGAAAAAGTAAAAAGCTTTGACGAGATGACAAATTTATCATTAGAATTAAGAGAAAAATTAAAACAAAATTATACCATTTGTAATTTTAAAATATTAAGAAAACAAGAAGCGAAAGATGGAACAATAAAATATCTATTTGACGTACTAGACGAAAATGCTATTGAAACAGTATTAATGAGTTATCATCATGGATACAGTATTTGTGTATCATCTCAAATTGGATGTAAAATGGGATGTAAATTTTGTGCTTCAACAGGAATAAACTTTGTCAGAAGCTTAACAAGCGGAGAAATAGTAGAACAAATATTAGCAGTAGAGCAAGACACAGGAGTTAGAATATCAAACGTAGTATTTATGGGAATAGGAGAACCTTTAAACAACTATACAAATGTTATAAATGCAATAAGAATAATAAACAATCCAAAAGGACTAAATATAGGAGCAAGACACATTAGTATATCAACAAGTGGATTAGTACCAGGAATAAAACGTCTAGCAGAAGAAAACATTCAATGTACACTATCAATATCATTGCATGCCACAAACAACGAAAAAAGAAGTAGTATGATGCCTGTAAACAACGCATTTCCAATAGAAGAATTAATACAAGCATGCAAAGATTACATAGAAAAAACACACAGAAGAATATCATTTGAATATGCATTAGCAAAAGACAATAATGACAACTTAGAAGATGCAAAAGAACTAGTAAAACTTCTAAGAGGAATGAATTGCCATGTAAACTTAATACCAATAAACAAAATAGAAAACGGAAAATTCGACAAAAGCTCAAATGAAAACATAATGAGATTTAGAGATTACTTAAATGACCATGGCATTGTTGCAACAATACGTAGAGAGCTAGGTTCAGATATAGATGCAGCATGTGGACAATTAAGAAGAAAAAATTTGAGACAGTAGGGACAGGTCTCAAGTGTCTCATAAAAAGAAAACAACTATTGTAGAATAAAATTAAAAATGATATAATAACTAAGTAAATATAAGTAGGGAGACAAAAAATGTTATTAAAAGATATAAAATTACCATTTATAAATAAAATAAAAGTATATGCATTTGTTGGACCATCTGGAACAGGAAAAAGTTATAGAGCACAAATGATAGCAAGTGAAAGAGGAATAAGCTTTATTATAGACGATGGATTACTAATAAAAGAAAATGAAGTAATAGCAGGTGAATCAGCAAAAAAAGCAGCAACTAAGGTAGCAACTGTAAAACATGCTTTATTCTATGAAGAAAGTGAAAGAGAACCAATTATAAAAGCATTTAAAAAGTATAAACCAGAGAGCATATTAATATTAGGGACATCAGATGGAATGGTACAAAAAATAGCTGCAAATTTAGGATTACCAGAAATTTCTGAAACTATATATATTACAGATGTTGCAACAGAGGAAGAAATGAAAACAGCAAGAAGAATCAGGGTAACAGAAGGAAAACATGTAATACCAGTTCCAACATTTGAAATAAAAAAGGATTTTTCAGGATATTTATTAGATCCACTTCAGATTTTTAAATCCAAAGGAAAAGGACAACAACCATACATATCAGAAAAATCAATTATAAGACCTACATTTAGTTATTTAGGAAAATTCACAATATCAGATTTAGTATTTAGGCAAATACTAGAATATTTAGCGGTCCAAACACCAGCCATTCATAAAATTTTAAAAGCTAGAGTAGATAACTTTGGGGAAGGTGTTAAAATTTATATGGAAGTAAGCATAGTATATGGATTTAATGTTGTAGAAGGATTAAATAAATTTAAAGAAAAATCAAGAAAAGAAATTGAAAAACTAACAGCAATGAATGTTGTGGAATTAGATGTAGTAGCTAAAAATATTTATGTACCACAAGAAGAGGAGGAAAAATAAATGGCATATATAGTAGCAATTGATGGACCAGCAGGTAGTGGAAAAGGAACAGTAACAGAGCTTGTTGCAAAAAAACTAGGACTTGTTAATATAGGTTCAGGCTCAGCATATAGATGTGTAGCACTAGAAACAATAAATAAAGGAATAGATTTAAAAGAAAAAGAAAAAATAATAAATTTACTAGATGAAATAGAAATTGAATTTAAAATGGAAAATTCAAAAGATATAGTATATTTAAATGGAAAAGACGTAACATCAAGAATTAGAGAAAAAGATGTTGCAAAAATAGTTTCATTTGTATCTTCGATAAAAGAAGTTAGATTCAAATTAAATGAAATATTTAAGAAATGTGCAAAAAGCAAAAATGTCATTATGGAAGGAAGAGACATAGGAACATATGTATTTCCAAATGCAGAAGTAAAAATATATTTAGATGCTACACCAGAAGAAAGAGCAAAAAGAAGATATAAACAAAATCAAATCTTAGGTATTGATATGCCATATGAAGAAATTTTAGAAAATATAAAAATAAGAGATAAAAATGATATGGAAAAAGAAATAGGAGCATTGAAAAAAGCAGAAGATGCAATCTATATTGATTCAACAAATATGACAATTGAAGAAGTTGTAAACAAAGTAATTGAAACTATAAAAGAAAAAATGTAAAAAAACAATAAATCTGTATCAGGAGGAAAAAATGAAAGAATTTTTTAAAAAAATAGGTAGAGGAATTGTAAAAGGAGCAATATATATTTATTGCAAAGTTGTTTACAGAGTAAAAGTAGTAGGAAAAGAAAATATACCAAAAAAAGGACCGATAATAATTTGTGGAAATCATAGAAGTTTTCTAGATCCACCATTAATAGAAGTAACATGTGGAAGATATACACGATTTTTAGCAAAAGAGGAATTAACAAAAAATAAATTTTTAGCTTTTTTAGGAGTAGTTTTTAATGCTATTTTAGTAAAAAGAGACTCAAAAGAAGTAGTAGCTATTAAAGAATCTTTAAAAACATTGAAAAATGGAGATTGTTTAGCTTTATTTCCAGAAGGTACTAGAAATGGATTAGAAAAAGGAGAAAAGGTAAAAGATGGAGTTGCTTTTTTTGCTGTAAGAAGTGGAGCAAAAGTTGTTCCATGTGGTATAAAAGGAGGTCAAAAAGGAAACTGGAAAGTTACAATTACTTATGGAAAACCTTTGGATTATAGTAAGTATAAAGGAACAAAGGACAAAGAGATTTTAGATAAAGTAACAAATGAAATTATGGATAACATTATTAGTTTGACAAAATAAAGAAAAAGGTGTATAATTTAAGAAGTTTTTAAGAGATAGAGACGTTTTTTGAATTAAAATAAAAAACGTCTTAAGTTATGTAAAAATCAATTAATAAGAACTACTAAAATTTACTATATGAAAGGAAAGAAAAAAGATGAACAACAAAAAAATAAGAAACATAGCAATTATTGCACACGTAGACCATGGAAAAACTACATTAGTTGATGCAATGCTTAGACAAAGCCATGTATTTAGAGAAAACGAACAAGTAGCAGAAAGAGTAATGGATTCAAATGATCAGGAAAAGGAAAGAGGAATTACAATTCTTTCAAAAAATACATCAGTTATGCATGATGATATAAAAATAAATATTGTAGATACTCCAGGACATGCAGACTTTGGAGGAGAAGTTGAAAGAGTACTAAAAACAGTAGATGGAGTACTTTTATTAGTAGATGCTTTTGAAGGAGCAATGCCACAAACAAGAGAAGTTTTGAAAAAATCTTTAGCATTAGGATTAAAACCAATTGTTGTTATAAATAAAATAGATAGACCAGGAGCAACACCAGAGAAAGTTGTAGACCAAGTAATAGAACTATTTATTGAATTAGATGCAACAGATGAACAATTAGATTTCCCAGTTGTATATACTTCTGCAAAAAATGGAATAGCTAAAATGAATTTAGCAGATGAAACAACTGATTTATCTTGTTTATTTGAAACAATTATAAATACAATTCAAGCACCAGACTGTGATGAAGAAGGACCAGCTCAAATGTTAGTTTCTAATATTGATTATGATGATTATGTTGGAAGAATAGCTGTAGGTAGAGTAGAAAGAGGAATTATAAAAGTTGGAATGCCAGTTGCGATTTGTGGAAAAGAAGATAAAATAACACAAGGAAGAATTGCAAAAGTATATACACATGTTGGATTAAATAAAGTCGAAGTAGAAGAAGGAAAAGCAGGAGATATAATAGAACTTGCAGGACTTCCAGATATTAATATTGGAGATACAATTTGTGATTTTAATAATCCAGAAAAAATACCATTTGTTGATATTGACGAACCAACAGTATCAATGACATTTAGTGTAAATAATGGACCTTTTGCAGGAAAAGAAGGACAATTTATAACATCACGTCATATTCGTGATAGATTATTCAAAGAATTAGAAAGAAATGTATCTTTAAGAGTTAAAGAAACAGAAACACCAGATTCTTTTGAAGTATCAGGAAGAGGAGAACTTCATTTATCAGTATTAATTGAAACAATGAGAAGAGAAGGATTTGAACTTTTAGTATCAAGACCAAAAGTTATTTATAAAGAAATTGATGGTGTAAAATGTGAACCAATAGAATTGCTAGTAGTAAATGTACCAGATGACTCAGTGGGAACAGTTATTGAAAAATTAGGTAGAAGAAAAGCTGAAATGATAAATATGGAGCCAGCAGAAACAGGACATACAAAAATAGAATTTAAAATCCCTGCAAGAGGATTAATTGGATATAGAACAGAATTTTTAACAGACACAAAAGGAGAAGGAACAATGAACCATATATTTGATTCATATGAACCTTTTAAAGGAGATATCCAAGCAAGAGTAAGAGGAACAATAGTTGCATTTGAACCAGGAAAATCTGTAACATATGGTTTATATAATGCTCAAGATAAAGGAGATTTATTTATAGGACCTGGTGTAGAAGTATATGAGGGAATGATAGTTGGATTGAATTCAAGAGGAGAAGATTTGGCAATAAATGTATGTAAAGAAAAACATTTAACAAATACAAGAGCTTCTGGTTCTGATGAAGCACTTAGACTTGTACCACCAATTCAAATGTCATTGGAAAAAGCAATTGAATTCATCCAAGATGATGAATTAGTAGAAGTAACACCTAAGTCAATTCGTTTAAGAAAGAAAATATTAGATAGCAAAGAAAGAGAAAGAGCTAATAGGAATAAATAATTTTTATAATTATTATAGAGAAGGTGATAGAATTGGCAAATAGTAAATATATAAATAAAAGAACAGGAAAATATGGACCAGATAGTGGTACATACAGACGAGATCATTTGGCAAGAGTGATGCGGACAAATTGATCAAGAAATAAAAAATAAGGAACCTAAAAAGAAACCTCAACATGGGAAAAGAGCTGATTTTTTAGCACAGTATAAAGTAGTAGGATATGAAAAAGCTAAAGAAATAATTAATAAAGATTTTAAAAGAGAAGTTTTCAATGATGAGACATTAAAAAAATGGATAGAAGAAGAAAATGAAAAATAGTAAATAATAAGCAGATTAAAAGGCGGGAATAACCCGCCTTAGTGTTTGTGGGTAGATTTATTATAATTCTATAGGAAATGCATTTATTTATAATAAAATGATGAAGTTTTCTTAAAGAAGGGATTGATAAAAAGTGAATAAACAAGAAATAGAAAATATAAAACAAAAAGCACTTGAGGAGCATATTCCAATTATTATGGATGATACATTAGATGTGATAGCAAAATATTTAAAAGAAATAGAACCTAAAAGAATATTAGAAATAGGAACAGCTGTTGGATATTCCGCAATATGTTTTTCTGAATTTTTGGAGCATAATGGAAGAATAGATACTATTGAAAGAGATAATGAAAGGGTTAATGAAGCAAAAGAAAATATAAAAAAAGCAGGAGTAGAAGAAAAAATTCATATTTATGAAGGTGATGCAGTTGAAATATTACCTACATTAAACGAAAAATATGATGTGGTATTTATAGATGCTGCAAAGGGAAAATATCCGTTTTTTCTAAAAGAAGCTTTAAGAATGATAGAACCTAATGGAATTATTTTTGCAGACAATATTTTGTACAAAGGCTATGTAATGAGTGATTATAATAAACATAAACAACGTACAGCTGTTAGAAATTTAAGAGAATATATAAAGGAAGTAAGTGAAAATCCAAATCTTGAAACTGAAATTTTAGAAGTAGGAGATGGATTAGCTATTAGCAGAATTAAATAAAAGAAAATAAATAAAAAACATCAACCTAGAGCAATTGTTCTAGGTTGATGAAATTTTTAAGAGATATATTACTCAAATGTTCTGAAAGTGCCACCGTCATCATCAGAAAAATTTTTAAATAATTCTGTTAAGACTTCAGGATTTTTTGCCTGTGATTTTCTTTGATAAAAAGCAGGTTCTAAATAATGAAACAGACATTCTTTTTTACTTGGAATATACAACATATTTTTTTCTGCATATATTATATATTCAGGTACAGATGAAAAATCTACTTCATCTAAAGAGTTAGGAATTTCAATATCTTTGCCATCGCGATTAATGTGAGCTGCTTCACCAGTTCTTGCAATTTCGTAATCTATAAGAGATTTGAATTGCAATTCCAAGTACCAACCAGGTAATTTAGAACTACCTAAAGTAATATGCTTTGCAATATATTCATTACTCATATTATAATCTCTATATCTAGAGTCTAATGAATATATACCAAACTCATTACGAAGAGCATTATCTCCCATTATGAATTTACAAATCGCGTCAGAAACATATCTTTGACACATAGCATCAAGTTCTTGGAAAATAACACTATTTAATCTAGATATTTCTCTACTTTGCAAATCGTTTGAATTAGCACCAGCTTTAGCTTTTTCAGTTAAACTCAATGCTTTCTGACGTTTCATTATAAAACCATCTATTGAAAGATGTTTAGATTTAAACTCATCAGAAACATTGAGAATGACGAGTTTTCCACCATAGATATCAAAGAGACTATAATCATTAATATCTATTAAAATATCTGATTGAGTTTGCTTTCTAGCATAATCACTAGAATTTTTCTTAATCTTGTTCTTTATGCTTTTATCAGATTTAACTCGTGCTTTAAGCTCAATGTCAATGCCTGAAAATTCTTTTAAGACAGTGTTACCTAAAGCTACAATGAACTTTTGAGTAAACTCCCTATATGTCGGACTATTTTTTAAATTTTTTGCCCGTTGCTCAATAGTTGTCTTAGCACTATTGAATAAATTGTTAATGTTAGACACATTAACACTCCTCTCCTAAAAATTTATGTTATACTAAACACTTATTAATTATAACATAAAAGTGCAAAAAATAAAAGTTTTTGGGCTCAAGAGTTATTGACAATCTAAGATTTGGCTTATATAATTAATAATAAATAAAAAATAAAAGAGGTAATAGAATGAAAAAAGTAGAATTATTAGCTCCAGCAGGATCATTTGAAAAAGCAAAGATAGCATTTTTGTATGGAGCAGATGCAGTATATTGTGGAACATCATCATTGTCACTTAGAACAAGAGCAGATATGCAAGATAATGATTTAGAAGAGACAATAAAATATGCACATGAAATAGGAAAAAAAGTATATGTAACACTTAATATATTTGCGTGGGATGAAAAATATAATGAAATAATAGAAATGGCAAAAAAATTAGAAAAATTAAAACCAGATGGAATCATTGCAGCAGATGGAGGAGTAATAGATGTTTTAAAAGAATATGCACCTAGTGTACCAATTAATGTTAGTACACAAGCAAATTTGGTTAGTTTGCATAGTTGCAATTTCTGGTATAAAAATGGCGCTAAAAGAATGATTATGGCAAGAGAAATGAATAAAGAACAACTAAAATATATAATGGAAAATAAACCTAAAGACATGGAAGTTGAAATATTTATTCATGGAGCTATTTGTTTTGCATATTCAGGTAGATGTTTCTTAAGTGATTTTTTAGCATGTAGAAGTGCAAATTTAGGAGATTGTGCACAAAGTTGTAGATGGTCTTATAATTTATATGCTGAAGAAAAGAACAATCCCGGAGAATTAATGCCTATTGAAACAAATGAATATGGAACAAGCATTTTTTCATCTAAAGACTTATGTTTAATAAAAGAAATACCAGAAATTATTGAAATGGGAGTAGATAGCCTAAAAATAGAAGGAAGACTAAAAACAGAGTATTATTTAGCAAGTGTGATAAATGCATACAGAAATGCAATTGATGATTATGAAAAAGACCCTGAAAATTATGATTATACAAAGTATTTAAAGGAATTAGAGAAAGTAAAAACTAGAGGTTTAACAACATTTTATTTTAATGATAGAAAAAATAAAGATATACAAGAATATAGTGGAAGGCAATATAACGAAAACTATGAATTTGGAGGAAAAGTAGTACAATATAAAGAAGAACTTTCCACAATTGAAATAAAAAATAAACTAATAGTAGGAGATATATTAGAAATTATTGTACCTAATAAAATTGAACCAGTTGAATTTAAAATAGAACAACTTTATGATGCTGAAACAGATGAAAAAATTCAAGAAATTAGTCCAGGAGTAAAAGGTCAAAAAGTAAAAATAAAATTACCAATTAAATGCGGAAAAGATTGGATAATAAGAAGAAAAAAATAAAAATATAAAAAATACCACATAATTTATAAAATGTGGTATCTTTTATATTTATGAGTGATTAAAAATTTTAAAAAGATAAATTCCTAATAAAATACACAAAATGCAAAGCAATCCACTTAAATCAAAACTAATATTAGGCAAAAGTACAAATGTTGAACCAAGTGTAAATCCTATAATACTATAGAATGTTTGAGCATAGAAATGGTCTAATAAAAATTTTGTTGTTTTCATGCAAATTAAGCAACCAATAATTAAACCAATCCCAATAGGTATTAATACAGGAAAGTATAAATAAGAAATAGATGACAAGTAAGTAGAATATACACCCATAAGCATTAAAATAATAGTGCTACTAACTCCAGGAACAATAATTCCGATAGACATAATTAATCCGGAGAAAATAAGATATATATAGCTAAAATTATTAGCAGAAAATGAATTAGATACATATTTTTCGAATATAACAGAAGCTATCCCAATTATAAATGCTAATATAGAGTAGATGAGATAATGTGACTTAAAAGAGGTTTTTGTATTTATTTCTTTTATTAGAGATGGAATACTGCCTAAGATTAATCCAATAAAAACAGATTTTGTTTGTATAGGAAATTTAAACAATAAATAATTGAGAATATTACTAAATAGTAAAATTCCAGCACCAATTATTAATGGAGTTAGAAATTTTGAATTATTTTTAAGATCTTTAAAAAAGTTTAAAATACTATCTAAAAGTTTTTCATATATTCCAAAAATAACACAAAGTACGCCACTACTAATTCCTGGAAGAATAGCACCAGCTCCTATAGCGATACCTTTTACACAATTCACTAAAAAGTTCATAAAAAATCACCTCTAATATTAACTTATGAAATAAAAAATAAAAAATTCAAAAAATATAAATTTTGAAGGTCAGGCACTTTTATTTTTTTAATTCATATAATTGCAATATGAGAAAAAAATGGGGGTGCATTTATGTTAGCAGCACTTTGTATGACTGGTATATACAGTTTTTTAGGTTTTTTAAAATCGGCAGTATTTGTTGTTCGGATACATTCAAGGAGGAAGTTTGTTTCCTGAGCCATTGTCAGCAGAAGAAGAAAAGAATTGCTTGGAACAAATGGCAAAAGGAGATGAAGAAGCAAGAAATATTTTAATAGAAAGGAATTTAAGATTAGTAGCACATGTGGCTAAAAAATATAGTAATTCTAAAGTAGACCAAGATGATCTTATATCTATAGGGAGTATAGGTCTGATTAAAGGAATTAATAGTTTTAATTTAGAAAAAGGAGCAAGGTTATCTACATATGTTTCAAGATGTATTGATAATGAAATATTAATGCATTTAAGGGCTACAAAGAAATTGGGAGTAGAAGTATATTTAAATGAGCCAATACGGCAAAGACAAAGATGATAATGTGGTGACATTACAGGAGGTGTTAGAAAACAGTGATAGAAATGTAGAAGAAATAGTAGATATAAAAATGAAAGTGAAGTTGTTATATGAGAAAATGAAAGATTTGTTAAAAGATAGAGAAAAGACAATTTTAGAACTTAGATTTGGACTTCGGAGGTCATAAGCCTAAAACGCAAAACGAAATTGCAAAAATGATGGGGATTTCACGTTCTTATGTATCTAGAATTGAAACAAAAGCTATAGGAAAATTGGCAAAAGAGATAAAAGAATAATTTATTATAAAAATAGATGTACAAAATGATTTAAATTGTGGTATACTTATAAAGTAAAAAAATAAGGAGAATTAAAAATGAAAAGAACAAAATTAAAAGATAGAATATTACCTACATATACAAAAGGTGAGGAAATATTTAATATGACGTCACATATTGTAGGAGCTGTTCTTGGAATTGTAGCAACTGTATTATGTGTCGTTTTTGCAGCAATTAATGGAAATGGATATGGAGTTGTAAGTGGAGCAATATATGGATTTACTATGATTTTATTGTATACCATGTCAAGTATTTACCATGGACTAAGTCCTAAGAGACATTCAAAAAAAGTATTCCAAGTATTAGATCATTGTTCAATATTTTTATTAATAGCAGGTTCATATACACCTTTTGCACTATGTACAATAAGAGGTTATGATGCTTTTGCAGGTTGGATGATTTTTGGAATTATATGGGCGATAGCTATATTAGGAATTGTATTAAATTCAATTGATATTAAAAAATTTAGAGTATTTTCTATGATATGTTATTTAGCTATGGGATGGTGCATTATAGTAAAAGCAAATTTATTACCACAATTATTAGGAGCAAAAGGAGTGATTTTGTTAGTTTCTGGAGGAATAGCATATACAGTAGGAGCAATATTATATGGATTTGGTAAAAAACATAAATATATGCATTCAATATTTCATTTATTTATATTGCTAGGAAGTTTGTTGCAATTTTTCTGCATTTTATTATATGTAATGTAAAAATAAAAAAAAGTAGAGACTTAAATCTCTACAACTCACAAAGTTAATTTATTTTAGCATATTTAATAAATAAAATCAAATAATAAAAGAATGCAAAATAAAGAGAATGAATTTGAAAATTAAAGATAATATAATATAAAGTATAAAGAAGAAGTATTTAAGGAAGAATTTTCATTTGTAAACTATATAGAGGTATGCTAAAATATAAATAACTTAAGAAATTAAGTAATAA
>ERZ780149.4188-NODE-4188-length-11373-cov-4.238116_pt1 | contig 11373 bp, 8 predicted proteins | sample MGYA00511367_ERZ780149 | MGnify/ENA primary metagenome ERZ780149 (study PRJEB29588, sample SAMEA2153852) | human gut metagenome | biome: human gut; feature: human-associated habitat; material: faeces | place: Denmark | collected 2008/2010 ...
GGTGGATGTATTTTTTGCCTCATTTTATTTGGATTTTAATATAGTTCGTTAGTGATATTAGGACGAGCCTTTGGCGCGTTTACGTAATTAGCTGATTACGGCTTAACATCGCAAAACGATGTCCCTCCAATGAGGGCAAAATCATAGTTTTGAATCCATTCCGTAGAGATTTTTGCAAAAAATAGCGGTAAGGATTATGCAATCTTGGATTTAATTTGTTAGATTTGTAATCGCAGATTTTCATAACCTGATTAAGTATATAAAACCACAATGACTTATGGGAACATTATCTATCATTAAAAATGACCCGTGGCTCAAACCGTATGCCGATGCCATCAACGGCAGGCATGAAGATGCCGTGAGAAAAGAGAAAGAACTTATCGCCGCCGACGGGTCATTGAAAGCATTTGCCAATGCCTATAACTATTTCGGGCTACACCGCACCGAGACCGGATGGGTATTCCGCGAATGGGCTCCCAACGCCACCGGCATCACCCTCATAGGCGATTTCTCCGGATGGAAAGAATATCGTAAATATGCACTAAAACCCGTGGGCAACGGAGTATGGGAAATCAAACTTAAGAAAGACGCACTCCACCACGGCGACCTATATAAAATGATAGTAAGCTGGGAAGGCGGTGCAGGAGAACGTATCCCCGCCTACGCCAACTGCGTGGTGCAGGATGAGCAGAGCAAGATATTTTCCGCGCAGGTATGGGCTCCTGAAAAGCCCTACAAGTGGAAGGTGAAACGCTTCTCCCCCGACACGCGCCCGCTACTCATATATGAATGTCATATCGGTATGGCACAGGAGCGCGAAGGCGTAGGCTCATACACCGAGTTCCGCGAAAACGTGTTGCCACGTATCGCCCAAGACGGATATAACGCCATTCAGATAATGGCAATCCAGGAGCATCCCTACTACGGGTCGTTCGGCTACCATGTGTCAAGCTTCTACGCCCCGTCGAGCCGTTTCGGCACTCCGGAAGAACTGAAGGCTCTTATCGACGCCGCCCATGAGGCAGGTATCGCCGTAATCATGGACATCGTACACTCCCACGCCGTCAAAAACGAAGTGGAAGGTCTCGGCAGGCTCGACGGAAGCTACGACCAGTATTTCTACGGCGACGGCAGGCGCGAGCATCCCGCCTGGGATTCTCTCTGCTTCGACTACGGTAAAAACCAAGTGCTTCACTTCCTGCTCTCCAACTGCAAGTACTGGCTCGAGGAGTTCCGATTTGACGGCTTCCGCTTCGATGGCGTGACCTCGATGCTATATTACAATCATGGACTTGGACAGGCATTCGGCTCTTACGGCGACTATTACAACGGCGGACAGGACACCAATGCCATCACATATCTGACGCTTGCCAACAAGCTCATCCACGAGGTCAATCGCAAGGCTATCACCATCGCCGAGGAGATGAGCGGTATGCCCGGACTTGCCACCCCGATAAAGGCAGGCGGCATAGGATTTGACTACCGCATGGCGATGGGTATCCCCGACTATTGGATAAAGATGCTTAAGGAGAAGAAAGATGAAGACTGGCATCCGACCTCTATATTCTGGGAACTCACCAACCGCCGTGCCGACGAGAAGACCATCAGCTACGTCGAAAGCCACGACCAGGCGCTTGTAGGCGACAAGACGGTGATATTCCGCCTTATCGACGACCAAATGTACTGGCACATGACCAAAGGCGATGACAATGCCGCAGTCAACCGAGGCATAGCCATGCACAAGATGATACGTCTGGTGACACTCGCCACCATCAATGGCGGCTACCTCAACTTCATGGGTAACGAATTCGGGCATCCCGAATGGATCGACTTCCCGCGCGAGGGTAACGGATGGAGCTATAAATATGCCCGTCGTCAGTGGGACCTTGTCGACCGCAAGGAGCTCCGTTACTGCGAGCTTAACGCGTTTGACAACGCCATGATACATCTTGTAGACGACATATACGACTTCCAGGCACTCCCTGTAGTGAAACTCTGGGACAAGGACGATGACCAGGTGCTCGCCTTCATGCGCGGCAACTACGTGTTTGTGTTTAACTGGGCACCGTTCAAGTCTTACAGCGACTACGGATTTCTCGCTCCCGAGGGCGAATACGAGGTGGTATTGTCGAGCGACAATGCCGAATACGGAGGCTTCGGCAACATCGATGAAGGGGTACATCACTTCACGCAGCACGATGAACTATACGCCCCCGACGGCAAAGGCTGGCTGAAACTCTATCTTCCCGCCCGTACCTGCCAGGTGCTCAAAAAACGCTGACACTTTTTCTCAAATACAACAATGAGAATAGGGCGTATCAAAATTCTGATGCGCCCTATTTCCTTTCACGACACGGAGTGTCCATCATGTGACACTGACAACTTAAGGAGTTTTGACCGGAAAGTCAAAAAAGATTGTTAATAATGCTAAAAAGCCGATAGGATAAATAGATTGTGGAATATTTATCATATCTTTATCAAAAATCATATACGGAATAATATAATCCTCACATAATAATCCAATCAGATGAATTTACGTACCTTATTAATCGCGACCGCCGCGACATTAGTGTGCTTTCCGGCTGATGCCGTCCGTCTAACACCACAAGAAGCACTTCAACGCGCAAATGCGGAATCCACTATCCGCAAAACCGCACCGGCAACCAATGCAGGACAATATATCCTTATCGAGAAGCCGGTCGTCATGCATACACCTGAAGAGACATATACCTACGTATTCAACAACAGCACCGGCAACGGTTATCTCATAACACCAGCCGACGATACGTTTGCACCCGTGCTCGCATACTCTTGCGGCGGCTCAATCTCCTATGAAAAGATGCCTGAAGGCTTAAAAGCGCTCCTATCCATGTATGACCGGGAGATTGCATCAGTCCTGAATCAGGATATACAGCCAAATAAGCCTGTTATCACAAAAAGTGTGTCAAATGCCGTAAATGTAGCCCCTCTGCTTCAAAGCAAATGGGGGCAAAACGAGCCATACAATCTTCAATGTCCCAATGATGTAGGCTGGGATATAAACGGTTCATGGTCGGTACAGTGTCCTACGGGATGTGTAGCCACTGCAATGGCGCAGATAATGTATTACCACAAGTGGCCTGTACAAGGCATCGGCGAATATTCGGAAGACACCTTCAACTGGGACAAGATGCTCGAGTCGTATCGCGAGGAGCATTATACCGAGGAGGAGGCAAATGAGGTGGCACATCTCATGGCAGTGTGCGGGAAAGCGGTCAAGATGCGTTACAGCGCCTCGGAAAGCGGCGCATCCACACCGTTGGTCGTATCGGCACTGGGCAACTATTTTCTTTATGAGAAAAGCACAATGAAAACCATCTATCGCGACTACACGCCGCTTGTCGATGTATATTCAGCGCTATACGCGGAGCTGCAGGCATCACGTCCGGTACTCGTCGGTGCCGACAGCCGCGCCGGGGGTCACGCTTTTATACTTGACGGATGTACAACCGATGAATTTTTTCATATCAACTGGGGCTGGGACGGAACGTGTGACGGATATTACCGCCTCTCCGCTTTGGAACCGGAACAGCAGGGTACCGGAGGAGGACTGGGAGCCTTCAATTATAACCAACAATTCTACATCGGCATTCAAAAGCAGCTCCCTGACCCCAAGGATTACATGACCGGAGAATCCGATCTGCTTGCCTCAGGCGACCTCATCTATGATGTCGAGTCACACTATCCGTGGGAGACAATAAACAATCAGAAATTCTGCGGATTCACGGGATTCCTTAACAATTCGCCCCACTACACTGAATTTATTCCGGGGTCAAAATTAGTGTCCACGACCACCGGTGAAGAAACAATAATCTGGGAGAACGACCCCTACTACTACGTGACACTTGATAATTCAGGCTACACCAGCCGATTCAGGTCGCCGAGAATACCCACCGACATCGCCGCCGGTGAATATAAGCTATACCTTATATATAAGACCCGGGAGGATGACACCCCTAAAGAGGTGAGAGTGCCGCTGGGCATGAAAAACCATGTTCTTGTATCGGTTGACGAGAGAGGACGCAGTAAAGTCATATACACGGAAAAGGAATCCAACCTTGCTTTGGCAGGGATTACCGTCGCAACGGAGATACCCATGGGAAGCGAGCAGACGATATCGCTCAATGTCATCAACAACGACACCGATTACTATCACGGCGACATAACCGCAACCATACGTAATATACAGACCGGAAGAGATGTGATGACCGCTTATCTGATGACCGACCTTGCGCCGGAAGAAAGTCAGGACATGAGCGTAGACATGACATTTGAACTCGACAAGGGCGAGTACATGATTGTATTTACCGATATCAGAGAAAAAGAGCTTGCCACATCGGCAACCTTCACGATAACCGACCCTGACCTCTCCGCAATGACGGCTATTGACGAGACAAACTTCCCCGACCCGGAATTCAGGCGCTGGCTGAAAAGATGGTGTGATACCAACGGTGACGGATACCTTTCACTCTCGGAGAAAAATGAGATAACCGACATATATATCGAAGACGGATATGACATAAGTTCGCTGAAAGGCATCGAGTACCTGACCGAGGTAAGCTACCTGTGCTGCCGTGACCGCCGGCTGAGCGACCTTGATGTAAGCGCACTGGGCAAACTTTGGGAATTGTCAGTGTACGGCAACCAAATCGAGAGCATCACATTCGGCGACCATCCCTTGCTGGAAAACATCTCTCTCAGCGACAATAAACTGACTTCGCTAAATGTGTCAGACATGCCTAAGCTTAACAATCTGGATTTCACATCCAACCAGCTCGGTACGCTTGAAATAGCCGACTGCCCCGCACTTAAAAACATTTACGGCAATGAGAATCCCCTCTCTTCCGTAACCCTGAAAAATCTGCCTGCGCTTGAGGAACTTGCTCTTACCAACGGCACATTTGAAACAATCGACCTATCGGCTATGCCGCTTTTAAAATACGTCAACCTGGAGTTCAACGAGCTGAAAAGCATCGACTTGTCGCAGCTTTCCCGACTTGAGACTCTATTCATCGGCGGTAATCACCTCTGTTGCATCGACCTGTCACACAACCCGCTCCTTAAATCATTCGCAATCTATCGTAACAGCGTGGAGGTCTACACGGTCAATGGAAAATTTGACATGAGCGGACTGGAAAAATACGGATTTGACTATACGCGTTGCAACCGCTACGGCAATCTTGGATTGGATGGCAAAATAGTTGATTTCGGCGATCCGGACGACCCGAACCGTCTCTATGAAATCGAATACTGGTATCTCCATGGAGGTCCCGACATTTTCGGTATCCAATGTCCCTTCTATTTAGTAGACCTCGGCAACGATCCCAACTCCGGAATAGACAGCATCACCAATGAAAACAACATTTCTGTCACCTATTCAGATGGCAGTATACTTGTAACCGGAACTAATGAAAGCTTGTCGGTATATGACGTGGCAGGACACAGCATATACGAAGGCAACGACCGGGAAATCCCTGTCGCAACCGGCGTATATGTAGTAATCATAAACGGCAAAGGATATAAAGTCATCGCAAGATAACCGTCAATCCCGGAAAGACAAAAACAGGAGACTGTCTAACAACCAAAGTTAGGCAGTCTCTCTTTTTATTACCTTTGTGTATCTGGTGTGCTGCCAATCATTGATTACTGATTTTTATCGGCTGTCCACCGACGTGATTTGAAAACTTTTACTAAAATTCGGAGTTAACTAATATTATCATAATATTGTTGTATCTTTGTAAACTCAATATTACAGGATGATTGAAAGGATAATAATCATAGACAGTGTTGACCCGGTAAGCTTCTACGGCATAAATAATTGCAACATGCAGCTTATCAGAAATCTTTTTCCGAAACTGCGCATGGCGGCGCGCGGTCAGGTCATAAAAGTGATCGGCGACCCGGAAGAAACCGCAGTGTTTGAGAAAAAGATAAAAGAACTCGAGGCTTATTGTGCCAAATACAATAAACTTCCCGAGGATGTGATACTCGACGTGATTCACGGCGACACACCCAAAGAGATGAAACAGGACAACGTGGTGATTTTCGGCATCAACGGCAAGCCGATAGCAGCCCGTAATCCCAATCAGCAGCTGCTTGTTGACTCGGTGATAAAAAACGACCTTACCTTTGCGCTCGGTCCTGCAGGAACCGGCAAGACCTATGTGGCGATAGCCCTTGCAGTGAGAGCACTGAAAAATCGTGAGGTAAGAAAAATCATACTCTCGCGCCCCGCCGTCGAGGCAGGCGAAAAGCTCGGATTTCTCCCCGGCGACATGAAGGACAAAATCGACCCGTATCTGCAGCCGCTCTATGACGCGCTTGAAGACATGATACCCGCCGTCAAGCTGAAGGAGTATATGGAGACCAATGTAATCCAGATTGCTCCGCTCGCCTTCATGCGAGGCAGAACGCTTAACGATGCCATAATAGTGCTTGACGAGGCACAAAACACCACCACCCACCAGATAAAGATGTTTCTCACGCGCCTGGGCATGAACGCCAAGATGATTATCACCGGCGACGTGACCCAGATCGACCTGCCTCGCAGCGTGACTTCCGGGCTGGTTCAGGCGTTGCGTGTATTGAAAGGCGTACCCGGCATAGGCATGGTGGAATTCGGCAAAAAGGATATTGTGCGGCATCAGCTGGTGCAGCGCATCGTCGACGCCTATCAGAAATGGGACGATTTCAAGAAAGAGCATCCCGAAGAGGCGGCGGCCGACATCAAGGCGACACTCGACGAAGCGGAAAAAGAGTAACCCCGTCAACCGACATCAATTCAAAACAATAATAATCAATCATAATTACAACAATGGCTAAAACTCTCACCCACACAGATTTCAACTTTCCGGGACAGAAAAGCGTGTACCACGGAAAAGTACGTGACGTCTACGACATCAACGACGACCTCATGGTGATGGTCGCAACCGACCGCATCTCGGCATTTGACGTTATCCTCCCCAAGGGTATCCCTTACAAGGGACAGGTGCTCAACCAGATTGCGGCAAAATTTCTTGACGCGACTGCCGACATCGTGCCCAACTGGAAGCTTGCCACTCCGGATCCGATGGTGACCGTAGGTCTGAAATGTGAAGGCTTCCGCGTGGAGATGATCATCCGCGGCTATCTTACCGGAAGCGCATGGCGCGACTATAAGGCAGGAATGCGCGAACTGTGCGGCATCAAGCTTCCCGACGGCATGAAGGAAAACGAGCGTTTCCCCGAACCCATCATCACCCCGACGACAAAGGCAGAGGCAGGTCACGACGAGAATATCTCGCGTGAAGAGATAATAGCACAGGGCATAGTAAGCAAGGAAGATTACGAGACCATGGAGCGTTACACCCGTGCGCTGTTCAAGCGCGGCACTGAAATCGCCGCCGAGAAGGGTCTCATACTTGTCGACACAAAATATGAGTTCGGCAAGCGTGACGGAAAAGTATATCTCATCGACGAAATCCACACTCCCGACTCTTCACGCTATTTCTACGCCGACGGCTACGAGGAGCGTTTCGCCAAGGGAGAGCCGCAGAAGCAGCTTTCAAAAGAGTTTGTGCGCCAGTGGCTTATCGAGCATGATTTCATGGGCAAGGAGGGACAGACAGTGCCCGAGATGACTGATGAATACTGCGACTCGGTAAGCGACCGCTACATCGAGCTTTACGAGCATATCACCGGAGAGCCTTTTGTCAAGACCGACGACACCGACCTTGACACACGTATCAAGAAAAACGTGGAGGCGTATCTTGCCTCACGCAACTGACAGCTGATGGAGGTAAAAGCAGAGAAGATAAACCCCTACGACGACAAGCGGAGTAAGACGGAGCAGGTGAGGGAGATGTTTGACTCGATAGCCCCAGCCTACGACTTCATGAACCGCATGATGACTTTCGGCATCGACAAGCTATGGCGCCGCAAGGCGGTGAGGATGCTCCGCCGCTATCCTCACCAGCACATACTTGATGTGGCTACAGGCACCGGCGACCTCGCGCTGCTGCTTCATCGCAAACTGCGTCCGGGACGTCTCACAGGCATTGACCTGAGCGAAGGCATGATCGGCATCGCCCAACAAAAGGCGGATGCCGCCGGAGCAGGCGACTCCGTGAGATTCATGACCGGCGACTGCCTTGACCTGCCGTTTGCACCGGAAGTGTTTGACTGCATCACGGTTGCCTACGGGGTACGCAACTTCGAGCATCTTGACGCCGGCTACCGTGAAATGTACCGTGTGCTTCAGCGCGGGGGTGTGTTGTGTGTCATAGAGCTGTCAGTGCCTCCATCACCGATTGTCAGACCCTTGTACAACCTATACACGCGCCATGTGATACCGCTCGTAGGAAGAGCGGTGTCACATGATGTGCGCGCCTACAGCTACCTCCCGGAAAGCATCGCTGCCGTCCCACAGGGCGACGACATGTTGCGGCTGATGCGCGACGCCGGATTCAGTGACTGCCGCTTCCGGCGCCTCACCTTCGGCACATGCACCATATATCTGGGAGTCAAAAAGTAGCACTACTTTTTTTCAAGATTCAATCATTATTGGTAAAGATAAAGGCTATGTCATTCAATCACCCGCTAAAATCCGCAATATTTGCGCTTCTTATGTCAGTGGCGACGACGGGCACCGTCTCCGCTCAGCAACCTGTCACACCTGACACATCGCTGCTCGACTACATCAACCACAACGATCCCGACCTTACCGAAGAGGAAATCGCTGAAGAAATCGCCAGCGACCCGTTTTCAGCCTTTATCACCGATACTATCCAAAATAGCGAGGCTGAACCTGAACCTCTGCGACTCATCGCGCCCTCGGAGCTGCCGTCGATAGCGTTTCTGCCGGTAGTGTTTGACCGTATCGACTATGTTGACAGCCTTGACTTCACCAACCCCGAGCCACTGTTAGAAGACAGTGCATTCAACTGGATAAAGATTGAAGCCGAACGTGCGCGCCGTTACCGCGACCTCAAGCAGAACTATATGATTCACAATCCGGCAGCTGTGCGTTACAATATCAACACCCTTCCCTCTCCCCCGAAGAAATATGTGGCGACAGTCGACCCTCAGCAGTCGGTAATCACGATCAAGGAAGAAATCGTCACATCGCCTGTCCAGGCGCCGATAGTGTCGGAAGCGACACAGCTTGAAGTGACACGACGCAACTGGCTTCACGATTTCAGCGCCAGCCTTCAGTTCTCCCAGGCTTACATAAGCCCCAACTGGTATCAGGGCGGCAACAACAATGTCAACATGATCGGCAATGTGAGATGGAACGTGAAGCTGAACAACAAGTTCCATCCCAACCTCATAGCCGAGGCAACCACCCAATACAAGCTTGCGATAGCCAGTGCGCCGCAAGACGAGGTACACAACTACACCATCAGCGAAGACCTTTTCCAGTTTAACGGCACACTCGGATTGAAGGCGTTCAACAACTGGTATTACTCCCTCAACGGCATGTTCAAGACACAGTTCCTGAACAGTTATCCGCCCAACTCCAACGACATGAAGGCTGCATTCCTCTCTCCCGGAGAGCTCAACCTCGGTGTCGGTATGACCTACAACTACACCAACCCGAAAAAGAAATTCAAGGTCGAGGTGTCAATCGCGCCCCTCTCCTACAACTTGAAAATGTCGACCAGCGACCGTATTCCGGTAACCAACTTCGGCATCAGCGAAGGGCGACATTCGGTAAGCGAAGTCGGTAGCAACGCCGAGGTAAAGGTGGCGTGGGACATCGTGTGGAACATCTCCTATCTGTCACGCCTTTTCGTGTTCACCGACTACGACTACGTTCAGGGCGACTGGGAAAACACCATCAACTTCTCAATCAACCGCTATCTTTCCACGCAGCTGTATGTACACCTCCGCTACGACTCCAGCCAGCCGTCGGTCGAAGGGTCGCGCTGGCATAAATGGCAGCTGAAAGAGATATTGAGTTTCGGTCTGCAATACCAGTTTAAAACCATCTGATAGTCCACCACTTATATACTCCTCACATGCGTTATCTCCTCACTCTGCTCCTTACGGGGCTATATGCGGCAGCCATGTACGCCGCAACTCCGCTATCCATACGCGATTATGACCGTGATGCCGTAAAAGCACGTCTCGACGCGACACCGCTTCACTCGATAGAGGGTATCTGGCAATTTACTACCGACGGAGCGACGGTAGTAATCGAGCGCGACACTGACAGCGCCGAACGCCCCACATCCGACACCCCTATGCGCTACCGCATGGTCATCATGCGCTCCCCGGTAAGGTCGGTGCTTCCCGGGACAGTGATGGGCTATCTATCGCCTACGGCAAAACGCGGCAGCTATTCAGCCACAATCTTTACTGACAGCGATGGCGGAAGCCGCCTGCTGAAGCCGAAGAAATTCACGCTTACACTCACCGACGACAGTCATCTTAGCTTTCATAAACACGGATTGAAAATCAAGGTGAGATTCTGGAGACTGCTGCCATATATCTCGCGTCTCGGAATCTCGACACGCGATGACAGTCCGCGCGACCTTGACGGGTGCATAAGGATATATCCCATGCCCGTGACAGGACCGGTCGAACCTATATACCTTTAATATAATGCCTGTAATATAATACCTGCGAAACCATGAGACTCCTTATCATGTTTTTCATATTGGCGGCAGGATATCTCCACGCCTGCGCCGACACCAAGACCACGCGTCATAACCTCAAGGCGGCAAGACACGCCACGGTGTCGGCAGATGCCTCCAAACTCACGCCGGCAACCGACAGCCTTACCATTAGCGGATATGACAAGCCGCTGCGCTCCGGACAGGAAACCTTGTTTGTCACCAACCACAGCCGTTCGGAAATCAGCCTCGTGAGCGTAACGATAACCTACACGTCGGTCAACGGGGAGATGTTGCATCAGCGCAGCATCAACATTCCGTGCGCGATTCCCGAAGGAGAGACACGCCAACTGGCGTTCCGGTCGTGGGACAAGCAGCAGGCATACTATCATCACACCACACGCGTAATCCCCCGTTCACCCAAGGCAATACCCTATCGCGCTGAAATCAGGGTCAATGGCGCTATATTCCGCGACTGACCGCCAAGGAATGCTAAACAACCAATCGCGGCATTTGAAAAATGCAAAAAACAATCGCGTAGCAGTAGGGGCGCCTGGAAGGGCAATGTCACTAACTTAAGCGCAAGTGCCATAAATCCCCGCAAGGGGATTCATCTTGTTAACCGCGGGTAATGCCGAAGGCATACCCGTGGCTCAAGCACCTCTCTCCTTGGCTCAACCCCGAAGTGGGTTGCATAGCCATCTGATTAGCACATGCTTATGCAACCCGTTTCAGGGTT
>ERZ780149.4193-NODE-4193-length-11364-cov-2.464851_pt1 | contig 11364 bp, 8 predicted proteins | sample MGYA00511367_ERZ780149 | MGnify/ENA primary metagenome ERZ780149 (study PRJEB29588, sample SAMEA2153852) | human gut metagenome | biome: human gut; feature: human-associated habitat; material: faeces | place: Denmark | collected 2008/2010 ...
CGTACTATCTTACAAAATATCGCACAAGGAAAATATAACGATGTACAGGTGGCCTCACTCATCACTGTCTTTCTAATGCGCAATATCTCAGTCGAAGAATTATGCGGCTTCCGCGACGCATTGTTGGAAATGCGCGTTCCGGTTGATTTAAGCGAATTTGCGCCGATAGATATTGTAGGAACCGGTGGTGACGGGAAAAACACGTTCAATATTTCCACAGCATCTTGCTTCACGGTAGCCGGAGCAGGTTTCCCGGTCGTGAAGCATGGTAATTACGGAGCAACATCTGTTAGTGGCGCCAGTAACGTAATGGAACAACATGGTGTAAAGTTCACCGACGATATAGATCAGTTGCGCCGCAGCATGGAACAATGTAACATTGCTTATCTGCACGCTCCGTTGTTTAATCCGGCATTAAAAGCGGTCGCTCCGGTTCGCAAAGGACTTGCCGTGCGTACCTTTTTTAATATGCTCGGCCCGTTAGTAAATCCAGTATTACCGGCTTATCAACTTTTGGGAGTTTACAATCTTCCGTTATTACGCCTCTATACTTATACTTATCAGGAAAGTAAAACCAAATTTGCCGTTGTTCATAGCTTGGACGGATATGATGAAATTTCTCTGACGAATGAATTTAAGGTAGCAACGAGTGACAACGAAAAGATTTATACTCCCGAAAGCCTCGGATTCTCCCGTTATAGGGACATTGATCTGGACGGCGGTCAGACACCGAAAGAGGCAGCCAAAATTTTCGATAATATCATGAATAATACAGCAACTGAAGCTCAAAAAAATGTAGTAGTAGTTAATTCGGCTTTTGCCATTCATGTTATTTGCCCGGAAAAGACTATTGAAGAATGTATCACTCTTGCAAAAGAATCACTAGAAAGCGGAAGGGCACTGAATACATTAAAGAAGTTTATTGAACTCAATAATTAAAATATGAAAGATATATTATCCGAAATCATAGCAAATAAACGATTTGAAGTAGATCTGCAAAAACAGGCGATTTCTATCGAGCAGTTGCAGGAAGGAATTAGTGAAATGCCGTCTTCCCGTTCCATGAAACAGGCATTAATTTCCTCGTCTCCGGGAATTATAGCAGAGTTCAAACGTCGTTCTCCGTCCAAAGGCTGGATAAAGCAGGAGGCTCGTCCGGAAGAAATAGCTCCGGCTTATGTGGCTGCGGGGGCCTCTGCGCTCTCTATCCTCACGGATGAGAAGTTTTTCGGAGGGAACTTGAAAGACATTCGCGCTGCACGTCCTTTGGTAGATATTCCGATTCTTAGAAAAGATTTTATCATTGACGAATACCAACTCTATCAAGCTAAAATTGTTGGTGCAGATGCTGTACTTCTCATTGCCGCTGCTTTGAAACCGGAAAAATGCAATGAACTTGTGAAGAAAGCACACGATTTAGGTCTGGAAGTACTACTAGAAATTCACAGTTCCGAGGAGTTAACTTATATTAATGAGAAAATAGATATGGTGGGAATCAACAATCGGAATTTAGGAACATTCTTCACTGATGTGGAAAACTCTTTTCGGCTGGCCGGACAACTTCCCCAAGATGCAGTATTGGTATCCGAAAGCGGAATCTCCGACCCGCAAACTGTAAAACGTCTGCAAACAGCCGGATTCCGGGGATTCCTGATCGGAGAAACATTTATGAGAACTACACAACCGGGAAACACCTTAGGGAATTTCCTGCAAGGTATACAATAAATCAATTATTCAAAACAGAAGATTTATGGTCAACGGAAAAATCATCAAAGTATGCGGTATGCGCGAAGCCGAAAACATACAGGAGATAGAATCGCTCCAAGATATAGATATGCTGGGATTTATCTTCTATCCCAAATCTCCCCGGTATGTCTATGAGCTTCCGGCTTATCTGCCTATCCACACCCACCGTGTCGGTGTTTTTGTGAACGAAGACAAGCAGATTGTCAGTATGTATGCTGACCGTTTCGGACTAAACTATGTGCAACTACATGGAAATGAGTCACCGGAATACTGTCGATCATTGTATTCCATGGGGATAAAAATTATCAAAGCCTTTTCTATATCCCATCCGAAAGATCTGAAAAATGTATATAAGTATGAGAAAGTCTGTGACCTTTTTCTGTTCGATACCAAATGCGAACAATACGGCGGCTCCGGTAACTTGTTCGACTGGAATATTCTGCATACCTATAACGGTCTCCTTCCTTTCCTTCTTAGCGGAGGCATCAACTCTTACAGCGCCAACGCACTAAAGGAGTTCAAACATCCACGTCTCGCCGGTTACGACCTGAACAGCCGTTTTGAATTGGAACCGGGGAAAAAAGATCCGGTACGAATCCGGACATTTTTAAATGAACTAAAATGATAAATTTAATTTTTTAAAGTCATGAACAGAATTAACCAACTCTTCAATAGCAATAAGAAAGATTTACTTTCCATTTATTTTTGTGCAGGTGATCCAACTTTGGACGGTACTGCCGATGTGATCCGTACCCTCGAAAAGCATGGTGTCAGCATGATCGAAGTCGGAATCCCCTTCAGTGACCCAATGGCAGACGGTATTGTCATTCAAAATGCCGCAACTCAAGCATTACGCAACGGAATGTCCCTAAAGGTACTTTTTGAACAATTACGTAACATCCGCCGGGATGTAAAAATCCCATTAGTATTAATGGGCTATTTAAACCCGATTATGCAGTTCGGATTCGAAAATTTCTGTCGCAAATGCGTGGAGTGCGGAATCGACGGTGTTATTATTCCTGACCTTCCCTTCCATGATTACCAGGAACGCTATCGCATCATTGCCGAACGTTACGGCATTAAAGTGATTATGCTTATCACCCCCGAAACCAGCGAAGAACGTGTACGTGAGATTGATGCACATACAGACGGATTCATTTATATGGTTTCATCGGCAGCCACTACCGGAGCTCAACAGGATTTCAATGAACAAAAACGGTTATACTTCAAGAAGATTGAAGATATGCATCTAAAAAACCCATTAATGGTAGGATTCGGAATTTCTAACAAGGCAACTTTTCAGGCTGCCTGCGAACATGCTTCAGGAGCTATTATAGGTAGTCGATTCGTCACCCTGCTCGAAGAAGAAAAAGACCCGGAAAAAGCTATTCTCAAACTGAAAGAAGCACTGAAGTAAGTTTATAGAAGTAATCAGGAGTAAGTAGTTACTACTTTAGCTACTTACCCTGCTTTTCCTTTTAATTCCTAGCATACATCCGCATAAATATTCAATATTATAACATTTTACGCTAAAATACAAACAAATTTATCATTTACTATCCATAATTCGCAATTAATCTATATCTTTGTCAGCGTTTTAACAGTAATTCAACAATTATGAGAGCAGAAATTCCTTCCGTTTTGTTAATTTACACGGGTGGAACTATCGGAATGATAGAAAACCCAGAAACTGGTGCGCTAGAAAACTTTAATTTCGATCATCTGCTCAAGCACGTTCCTGAGCTAAAAAGATTCAACTATCGCATTTCCTCCTATCAATTTAATCCTCCTATCGATTCTTCGGACATGGAGCCTGCTTACTGGGCAAAACTGGTAAAAATCATCAATTACAATTATGATTATTTCGACGGTTTTGTGATCCTTCACGGAACAGATACAATGGCATATACAGCCTCCGCCTTAAGTTTTATGCTTGAGAATCTGAGTAAGCCTGTGATCCTCACCGGCTCCCAACTCCCTATCGGAACTTTGCGTACAGACGGGAAAGAAAATCTCATCACTGCTATTGAAATCGCTGCTGCAAAAAATCCGGATGGCACTGCTATCGTTCCGGAGGTATGCATTTTCTTTGAAAATCATCTGATGCGTGGTAATCGTACCACCAAAATCAATGCAGAAAACTTTAATGCTTTTCGCTCTTTCAATTACCCGCCTTTGGCACGAGTTGGCATACACATTAAATACGAGCCCAACCTCATTCGTAAACCAGACCCTACGAAGCCGTTAAAGCCGCATTACTTATTTGATAACAATGTGGTTATTTTAACCCTTTTCCCTGGTATTCAAGAGAGTATTGTAACTTCACTCCTTCATGTTCCCGGATTAAAAGCTGTGGTAATGAAAACTTTCGGTTCAGGAAATGCACCGCAAAAAGAATGGTTTATCCGTCAATTAAAGGAGGCTACTGAACGAGGCATTATCATTGTCAACATCACCCAATGTGCTTCCGGAGCAGTCGAAATGGGACGTTACGAAACCGGAATGCATCTCTTGGAAGCAGGTGTTATCAGCGGATACGACAGTACCCCTGAATGTGCTATAACAAAACTAATGTTTCTATTAGGACACGGACTGCCCAACAAAGATATACGATACAAAATGAACTCCTGTTTAATAGGAGAAATCACCAAGTCTTAAGACCCCCATTCGATTATTATAATCCTTTGATTCTCAAATCTGATATATCTGTAGATTTGAAAATCAAGGGATTTCTTATCATATAAAAAGTCTTAATCGCACCTACTAGAGCTAAAATAGAACCGAAACGGAAATTCAATTGTTTTTCCTACATAAAATAACAGAAAATACAGCCTAAATATAAGACATGCGGCTATTTTTGCATTAGATTTTGGTTACAAACAATCAAGCAATATTAATTATGATGAAAAAAACAATTCATTTCATGCCAATCATTGCAATAGCAATGGGAGGTATCCTGTTTAGTTGTGTTGACTCGGGGAAGGATTTGTATGATCCCTCCTACGAAACGTCCAACCCAATGGGAGACGGTTTTGCTGCTCCTGATGGTTTTGATTGGAGCACAATCAAAACAGAAAATGTCACAGTCGAAGTTAAAGATGAAGAAGGAGGGTTATATTCCTACTTAGTAGAAATATATACAGAAGATCCTCTTACTAATGAAAACGCATCTGTACTGGCTACAAGGACAGCAAATAAAGAGAATAACTTTAAAGCTACAGCTGCTATCACTCTGCTACCTACGCAAAAAGGTATTTATATAAAGCAGACTGATCCCAGAGGACGTGTAGAGGTATATCTGTTTGATGTGCCGGAAGATAATGACAACTTTACCTGTAAACTCTACTATCAAGAATCTGCTGCTCAAAACAGAGTGTTAATGAGTCGTACCGCTACCACAAGAGCTGTTTCACCCGAGAAACCGGTTTATACTTCCATACCAAGTGAAGCAAAAGAAATTACAGAAATGCAAGGAACAACTTTACTGCGTGACGCTTCCTATAAAATTACCTCTGACTATAACGGTACATTCAAATTTGACGGATATGACGGTGAGATTAAAACCAAAGTTTACGTTGATGCAACATGGACAATTCCGACTACATTCCAGTTCCAGAATGGTATTGAAATCATTGTTATGGACAATGCTAAAATAAAAGCATCCGGAGTGATGACTTTTATAAGAAACTCCATGCTGACTGTCATGGATGAAGGAAACGTTGAAGCCGAAAATATATCATTTACTAACGGAGCACCTGCGGCATTAAGAAACTGGGGTAATGTATCAGTTACAAACACTATGACATTACATTCGGGAGCTACACTCTACAACGGAGGTACTATAACAAGCAAGGACATAGCAATTAATTCAAATACCCAAATTATCAACGACAATAAGATTGAACTTGAAGGAGAGTTTAACCTTCCGTCTAATTTCTCATTAGAAAATAACGGAGAGATTTATGGAAAAAAAATGATTGCAAACTCAGATGCTGTTATCACAAACAAAAATATAATCATTTTTGAGACGATCAGTTTCACTAATCCTACCGTCAACAATAGTTGCAGTATGGAAGCCACTATTTCCTTCTACGCAAACGGAATTAAGTTAAACTTAACCCAAGGATATATCAAGGCACCTAAAATGGAGTTCCAAAACGGAGTTGTTAACTTGAATAACGGCTCTATGCTGGAAGCAACTACAAGACTGGATATACCTCCTGGTTATGCTACGTTCTATGGAAAAGGTGAAAACACCTCTATGATAAAATCTCCCATTATAGCCGGTCAAGGATTTACTTATGATGGCAATTTGGCTATTGAATCAGATAATCATGTAGAGAAAAGTCCACATTGGACTAATTTTCATGTACAGAACGGCGCATATATTACAAAAATAGGAGAATCCAAAGTAACTATCGAAGTTTGTACAGGAACAAAGAACGAAGGAAATAAGGGAGAAGAACCAGAGGAACCTAAATTCCCGATCATAGTGGATGATACACATAATTATGCATATTTATTTGAAGATCAATGGCCATTATATGGAGACTATGATATGAATGATTTAGTCATGATTATCAAAGAAAGAACGATTTCTCTCAATAAGAATAATAAAGTGGAAGAATTCAAATTAAGCATCGATTTAGCCGCTACCGGAGCTACTAAAAGTATTGGAGCTGCTATCATGTTGGACGGTGTTCCTGCCAGCGCAATTATGCAACCTGTTGAATTTAGTGACAACTCTCTTATCAAAAGCTTCAACCTGAACAGTAATAAGATTGAGAACGGACAAGATTATGCAGTTATTCCGTTATTCGACGATGCGCACAAAGCATTGGGAAGAGATCGGTATGAACAAATTAACACCTTTGCCAATCATTCAAACAATACGAATGTTAAGAACATCAGTTTCACCATAAAACTCAGCAATCCGATTTCTCCGGATGAATTAAACATCAACAAACTGAATGTTTTCATTTTTGTGGAAGGAAATAGAAATAATCGTAAAGAAATTCATGTTATCGGCTATCAACCAACCAAACTAGCTAATACTGATTTATTTGGAGGAAATAATGATAATAGTTCTGTTTCCGGTAAGAAATATTACATCAGTAAAGACAATCTGGCATGGGGAATCATGGTCCCTACTGACTTCAAGTGGGCTTTAGAGTATGTAAATATAAAAACTGTTTATTCCTTGTTTACAGATTGGGTAACTAGCGGTGGTGTTAAGAATCAGGAATGGTGGAAAACATTCGATTCATCTAAAGTGTACAAATAACAACCAAATATTTATTGATAACACGGATTTCATATTGATGAAATCCGTGTTTTTCTATTAGAACATCGCACTGAGAAATTTATTAGATAAAATAAATATATATCACGAATTTTACTTGTCAATATTGAGAGATTATTCTAAAATAATATCTATATTTGCAAACTGTCATAAATAATCTGTGACAGTAAGCTAATCTATAAATCAATAACAAAGCAAGCGATAGAAAGGTCTATTCGTATGAAGAAAAAAATATTACTAGTCGATGATAAAGCGACTATTGGAAAAGTTGCCGGTATATACCTAGGTAAGGATTATGATTTTACCTATTTGGAAGATCCCATTAAAGCAATAGAATGGCTGAATGAAGGTAACGTACCTGATCTTATCATTTCAGACATCCGTATGCCGTTAATGACAGGTGACGAATTTCTAAGATATATGAAAAATAACGAGTTATTCAAGTCAATACCTATCGTTATGTTATCTAGTGAAGAAAGTACAACCGAAAGAATCAGATTGCTGGAAGAAGGAGCGGAAGATTATATTTTAAAGCCATTCAATCCACTAGAACTCAAAATTCGAATCAAAAAGATTATCGATTAACACCAGATCCTCTATATGCAATATTTTGTTTACATAGGCAAAGATAGCAAGACTATAAACCTATTCTCTAAACTTAGCATAGGGGTATTTTATGCAGCATCTAATTGTAATCAAGCAATTAAGGTACTAGACAAGATACGGGAAAAATACGATACAGCTCTGTTTTTCGAACAGATAAATCTATCCCAAGATATTGCAAATATTCATTATATGCGCAAAAAGTATCCGGGACTTTATATGGTACTCGTCATTGATTCTTTATCTAAAGAAGAAGCTCCAAAATATCTCAAAGCCGGTATAAATAATACCATTAAATACGAAACGAATCCGGAATCCTTGCAGGCTCTGTCAACCTTCCTGAAACATAGAAAAGATCAAAAGATACAGGCACTTCAACTCAAGACGCAAAACTTGAATGCTTTCCGCCTACCTTTATGGAAAAGAGCTTTTGATATCGTCTTTTCAGGAATGGCATTGTTATGTCTTTCCCCACTTCTCATACTCACAGCACTGGCTATCCGCCTAGAAAGCAAAGGTCCTATTATTTACAAATCCAAACGTGTAGGAAGCAATTATCTGATTTTTGATTTTCTCAAATTTCGGTCCATGTATACCGATGCCGACAAACATTTGAAGGATTTCAATACGCTCAACCAGTATCAGCAAGAGGAAGATATTTGGGGAGAAGAGCAAGAGACCGAAGAAATTCAAAAAGTGGACGAAGAAGAAATTCTCCTGATATCTGATGATTTCGTTATTTCCGAAGAAGATTATATTCACAAAAAATCGAAAGAGAAAAGTAATGCTTTTGTCAAGTTGGAAAATGATCCTAGAATAACGAAGATAGGGCGCTTCATTCGTAAATATAGTATTGACGAATTACCACAGCTTATTAATATCTTAAAAGGAGATATGTCCATAGTAGGTAATCGCCCTCTCCCACTCTACGAAGCCGAATTACTAACTAGTGATGAACATATCGACCGCTTTATGGGACCGGCAGGACTTACCGGGCTATGGCAAGTAGAAAAAAGAGGTGACCAAGGCGCCCTTTCCGCCGAAGAAAGAAAACAATTGGATATAAAATATGCCCGCAACTTTTCGTTCGGGAACGATATAAAAATTATTTGCAAAACATTCACGGCATTTGTGCAAAAAGAGAATGTGTGAAACAATATTTTAAAATATGGGTGCTAAATTCATTATTGTAGCCTGTTTATTATACGCTAATTTCGTCTGTTCCGCTCAAAAAGCACAGACGAGGGATTCTATTCTTAATACCGAAAGATTTGTCCCACAAGCATTAACGACCAACGAATATATTAATTATCAATTACCTCCATTAGACTCGTTATTCGAAGGAGCCCAAAGAAATCCCCGGCTAAAAGCCATAGGCGCATCTATCGAAGCTGCCCGCAATGACTTGAAATCCACCCAACGAGATTGGCTGCAATACTTTTCCGTACGGGCCGGATACACGTATGGGATTCTCGGGACATACACCGATCAAGAAACCCAATATGTTCCTTTAACAACGGTTTACTCGGGATCGACACAAAATAGTTGGTCTATCGGTGCAAATATCAATATTCCTTTTAATAGACTGTTCAGCCATAGAGCAACGGTAAAAAAACAAAAAGAAATTGTCCGAAGCGCGGAATACACGCGACAAGTTGAATTTGACGAGATTAAAAACGAAATCATCGAATTGTACTGCAACATTCAATACCAGTTGAAATTACTAAAGTTAGCCACAGAATCCATCACCTTATACAATGCAGAATATCAAGTAGCGGAACTTGACTATATCAATAACAAAAACAATAACGACAGGTCATTAAGTGACTTAAAGCATTCGCAGAAAGTAGCAAAAATTGAATATGAGAAAATCATAAATGAATTAAATATCATGTTCTTAAAGCTTGAACTCATCAGTAATATTCATTTTAGGAACCCATAGTTATGAAATATATTACCTATTTTATCAAGTTCTTTTATCGCATTCGATTCTGGTTGATCATAGCACCGATCATCGTTGCTTCTCTCGTCTACTGGAAAACGAATAATACTCCTCGCGATTACACGACGACTTGCTCCATATATACCGGAATTATCACGGGAGTCAATATCTTATCCGAAAGCGGGGTGACCATGACTTCTTATACCCAAGGCAGTATGATGGATAACCTGTTAAACATTATCACGGCGGATCAAACTTTAAAACAAGTTTCATTGCGCCTATATGCCCGCATCATGGTATACGGTGATCCCCATAAAGACAACATATATACCCAAGCCAATAATTATAGGAATCTCTACAATCATGGAAGACCTATTCATCATTTGATAGACAAAAAATCTGATAATGACTCGATTAACGAGCAACGTACTTATGAAAATTTACTTGCTTACGAAACGAACGATCCGACAAATTATGTGTATGGAATATACCAATGGAATCTCCCCTATGTTAATCGGGAAGCGTTAAAAAAAATACATGTCAAACGCCTCGATAATAGCGACGTACTTGAAGTTTCTTACACCACGAACGATCCCGGGATCGCCTATCAAACCGTGGTGATTTTGATTGATGAATTTAATAAACAATATCAAGAGTTACGCTTCGGGGAAACCAATAATGTCATCAAACATTTCCGCCATGAACTGGATAGCATTGGAAAAGAACTCAAGATTTCAGAAGATTCCCTTACCCAATATCGAGTAGAAAAACAGGTAATCAATTATGACGAAGAGACAAAGCAGGTGGCTGCTTTGAATCGGGATTACGAGTTACAATATTGGGAAACACGAAACAATTATAATTCAACAGACAGTTTAAAACGGGAACTCGAAAAAAGGATGCAGTTATACACGGAAATCATTCAAAACAATAATTCGTTTATCCTTTTAAATAGCAAAATCAGCGAGCTCAATGAAAAGCTAGCCATGGCAAAATACTACACGAATGATGTTGTTTCGAAAGCAACCCTTGATTCTCTCCAGCGCGAATTAGATACAAATGAAACAGCCCTAGCTGAAGCCGTTCATAAAATAGGGTATTTGAAATACAGTAAAGAGGGAATTTCCAACGAGAGCGTTATCGCGGAATGGCTGCAACAAGTTATCGCTTATAAAAAGGCAGAAGCAGAATTAATCGTTTTAAATAAACGAAAGCTTCACATGGCTCAAAAATACATCCATTTTGCCCCTATCGGTTCGACCCTAACACGCAAGGAGCGTATGGTAAATATCAATGAAAGAAGGTATTTGGCGATACTTGATGCCTTGAATACAGCCTTATTAAAACAGAAGAGTATTCAAATGAATTCTGCCAGTCTGAAACTAATGAACGCCCCTTACTACCCCTTGGTTCCCTCTGCACTGAGCAAGCACAAATTACTGACAATCGGAGCTCACCTAGCCACACTGATATTCACCATCTTTTTCTTCTTGATTATCGAGATACTGGATCATACGTTACACAACCTCTTCAAGGCCGAGCAATTGACCGGATGTAAGGTACTGGGAGCTTTTACCCGGCAATTATCTTTTGCAGCCAGAAGATATAACAACGTGTACACCACGCTTTCCACCCAAAACTTGTGCAATTCCGCCACGACGTATTTCAAGCCCGATCAAAGTAATATTATAAATTTAATCAGTAACGAACCCGGAGAAGGGAAAAGTTATATTCTGGAGCAAATGACTCAACAATTTATGGAACGAGGATA